>Ga0182017_10000990_pt1 | contig 22272 bp, 18 predicted proteins | sample 712E3DmetaG_FD_120492 | JGI IMG/M metagenome (GOLD analysis project Ga0182017, IMG submission 120492) | Permafrost microbial communities from Stordalen Mire, Sweden - 712E3D metaG | ecosystem: Environmental > Terrestrial > Soil > Wetlands > Permafrost | place: Sweden: Stordalen | collected... | reverse complement strand
CCGTCGAGCGCTTCCCGAGCGAGGGCTGCTTCCCGACCACGGCGTTGTCGAGAATCCTGCACCCTTCTCCGAGCACCGTGCCCGGATAGACGATGGCGCTGGCCGCGATCTCGGCGCCCTCGCTGCTCATCGCCCTGCGACCAGCGAATTCTGAAGCTGATCGAGCGTGCGCGAGACCGTGAGGCCGCTTAGGGCCACGGCACGCGGGTCGCCGCCGCCGTCCAGCAGGTCGAGGAAGGCCTGACACTCGAGGCGCAGGGGCTCGTCGTTCGGGATCTTCGGTGAGTATTTGTCGCCGGTTCGCGTACGCCACTCGCCGTAGGTATCGGTCGGCTGCTCGGGCGCCTTGTCGTAGACGGTGATCTTATGATCGAGCTCCATGTCGTCGAAGACGACCATCTTCTCGCGCCCAACGACGGTCATCCTGCGCATCTTTTGCGGATCGAGCCAGGACAGGTGCATGTGCGCGACTCTCCCGGAGGGGAAGCGGAGATAGCAGAAGACGACATCCTGGACGCCCTCGGTCAGGAACGACTGTCCGTGCGCCCAGACCTCGCTCGGCTCCTCGCCGACCAGATAGAGGATCACCGAGAGATCGTGCACACCGAGCGACCAGAGCGCGTTCTCGTCGCGGCGGATCTTGCCCAGGTTCTGGCGGTTTCCGTACAGGTAGAGGATGTCGCCCAAATCGCCCGAGTCGATGATCTTCTTCAGCATTAGAACGCCGGGGTGGTAAAGCAGCAGGTGACCGGGCATGAGCACGAGATCGCGCGCCTCGGCCAGTGCGACGATCTCCTCGGCGTCGGCCCCGTTCATCGCCATCGGCTTCTCGACGAAGACGTGCTTGCCGGCCTCGAGCGCCTGCTTGGCCAGCGGCGCGTGCGTGGGCACCGGCGTGGCGATCACGACGGCGTCGAGCTCGGGATCTTCAAGCAGATCTTCGAAGCGAGTGGTCGCGCGAGCGCGCGGGTAACGCTTCGCCTGCTTCTCGAGCAGCTCCGGCGACGCATCGCAAATCCAGCGCAGCTCGGTCAGAAGATCGAAGTTTCGGGCCAAATTCGGCCCCCAATAGCCCAGACCGGCGACGCCAACGTTCATTAGAGCTTCCAGACCTTTCCTTCTCGAGGCGCCTGCGCCTTGGTCGCGTTACGGAAATCGACGACCAGCTTCGCGCGCGCGACAACGTCCGCGTAGTCGATCTGAGAGTGGTCGGTGACGATCGCGACGCAGTCGTAGTCCTCGGGCTTGAGCTCGACCGACTGGAGTCCTACCGGCGGTAGCTCGGCCGACTCGGGAAAGAGCCCGGGCAGCTCAGGCACGAACGGGTCGTGATAGGAGACCAGCCCGCCCTGCTGACGCAGGAGCTGGATCAGCTTGAGCGCCGGCGACTCGCGCATGTCGGAGATGTCCTTCTTGTAGGCGACCCCGAGCACGAGGATCTTCGAGCCGCGGATCGGCTTGGGCTGCGAGTTGAGCGCGCGCATGATCTTGCCGCGGCAGAAGTAGGGCATGTTCTCGTTGATCTTGCCGGCCAGTTCGATGAACTCGGTGTAGAAATTGAATTCGCGCGCCTTCCAGGTCAGATAGAAGGGGTCGATCGGAATGCAATGACCGCCGAGGCCCGGGCCGGGGTTGAACTTCATGAACCCGAACGGCTTGGTCGCGGCTGCGTCGATGATCTCCCAGACATCGAGCCCCATGCGGTCGCAGAGTTGTGCGAGCTCGTTGGCGAGCGCGATGTTCACCGAGCGGAAGACGTTCTCGAGCAGCTTCGTCATCTCGGCCGCCTCGGGTGAGGAGACCTCGACGATCGTGTCGACCGCGCTGCGGTAGAGATCGGCGACCTTCTTGGTCGAGGCCTCTTCGAGCCCACCGACCACCTTGGGCGTCGTCTTGGTCGTCCAGTCCTCGCGACCGGGATCGACGCGCTCGGGCGAGAAGGCCAGGAAGAAGTCCTTGCCCTCCACGAGCCCGCTCCCGTTCTCGAGCGCCGGTTTGAGCAGCTCGCGCGTAGTGCCCGGATAGGTCGTCGATTCCAGCACCACCATCTGGCCCGGCTGCAGACGCGTCGCGATCATCTCGACCGCGGACATGACGATCGTGAGATCGGGCTCGCGCTGCTTGGAGAGCGGCGTCGGCAGGGCGATCAGGATCGCTTCGACCTCGCGCAGAGCGTCGTAATCGGTGGTCGCCTTGAGGCGCCCAGACTCGACCAGGGTCCTGAGAATCGACGAGGGGACGTCTTCGATGTAGCTGTCGCCCTTGTTGATCCGGGCGACTCGCTCGGGACTGACATCCACGAGCAGCACGTCGTTACCGGCCTCGGCGAAAACCTGCGCAAGAGGGACTCCGACATAGCCGGCACCGACGATTGCGACCTTTCGGGACATACGCGCGGCATACCCTACCGGCGCTGAAAGGCCTGAGACGGTCTATAGGGACTAGGTCCGTGCGGCCAGAGCGGTTGCGATCCGCTCGGAGGCGTGTCCGTCGCCGTAGAGCTCCGGAAGGTCCGCCGGCAAACGGGCACCGGCGACCGCCTGTGCGATCTGTTCCGGGTCGTCGTCCACGAGCACGTTCGCCCCCAGCTCGACCGTGTCCACCCACTCCGTCGACGGGCGCATCGTCACGCAGGGCACGCCGTACCAGTAGGCCTCCTTCTGCAGACCGCCCGAATCGGTGGCGATCGCTCGCGCCTGCGAGGCCAGAGCCGTCAGGTCGAGATAGCCGAGCGGCGCCAGCGCGGTGATGTTAGGAGCGAGCGTCAGTCCTTCGCGCTCGATCGAGTCCCGCGTGCGCGGATGAATCGGGAAGACGACTCTGTCGGCGATCGCGTTCAGGCCCTCCACGATCCGCCCGAGCCGGGGCTGGAGCGCGTTCGCCTCGCGGTGAACGGTGGCGAGGACGAACTTCTTCGATTCCAGCGACAGGCGCCGGAGCGCATCCGAGCGCTTGCGCGCGAGCGGGCCGAAGAGCCGAGCCGCATCCGCCATCACGTCGCCGACCACCAGCGCCTCGCCCGCTACCTCCTCGGCGGCGAGGATCTGCTGCGAGCGCCCATCGGGACAAAGGAGAAGCTCCGCCAACCTGTCCACCTCGACGCGGTTACGTTCCTCCGGCATCGACCAGTCGCCCGAGCGTAGGCCCGCTTCGACGTGCGCGACGCGAGCGCCCGTGTCGACGGCCGCGAGCGCCCCCGCGAGCGTCGTGTTCGTGTCGCCGTAGACGAGCACCCAGTCGGGCTTCTCGGCCTCGATCGCCGCCACGATCCCGGGCCGCATTCGCTCGATCATCTCCTCGCGCGGCAACGCGCCCGCCTCGAGCCTGTAGTCCGGCTCGCCCAGCTCGAGCTCCTCGAAAAAGAGCTCGGAGAGCTCACGATCGTAGTGCTGACCGGTGTGCAGCAAGACCTCGTCGATCCCCGCCCGCTTGAGCGCCGCCGAAAGCGGAGCCGACTTGATGAACTGAGGCCTGTTGCCGACGACGGAGAGAACCCGCATCGATCGTCTCCTTCTGCGACGTACTACGGTCAGGCGCAACAGTACGTGCTCGGACGAGGCGGGTGCGTCTCTCGGCGCAGGAGTGCCGGTTGTTTCGCCGGTCACCACGGCGACGAACTATCTCGCGCAAGCGCCGCCGTCTCGACGCTAGAGTACGTCCCCGCGGGCCGTTAGCTCAGCTGGTAGAGCAGGGGACTCTTAATCCCAAGGTCGCAGGTTCGAATCCTGCACGGCCCACCTCGCTTCCTCGGCCGGACGTTTCGCCCAGGCAAAACATCTTGGCGCCGCTGGCCGCACGATCCTCTACGAGTTCGCACAGACACAATGTCCTCTCCGGGCTAGCACGGCCCGCGATCCGCAAGAGACGCGAGGGGCACCTCGGTCGATCCCGGTACCTTCAACATCCAGAAATCCCTGCAGACCAGGGTTCAAGCAGGCTTATGTGCTCTGAATGCGGCCGCAGATCGAGGCCCGGTGCTCACGCCATTACGACAACTGGGCCCCTCCGTGGCATCCTCGGGACCTCGGGAGGCACGAAAATCGCGCGAGCGCGTTTCCTCGCTGATGGCGAGCCGGCGAGAGCGCCGCTGCCGGCGCTCTCGCTCGGATCCAAGTCGAAGGGTCGCTCGCCTTAGTTGCTGACCCGCCGGTACGCGTAGCAGACTTTCCCCGCGGGCTTGTTGTTGCAGGAGAACGTCATCCGCGTGGAAGTGACGATGATCTTCACCGTCGCCTCGGTCGCCCTCCAGCGCTTCGTGCAGTTCTTCCCGGCTTTCCCCGCGCCTGCTGCTCTGCTGTGCCAGTACCGGTAGGCAACCCTGTAGAGGTTGTTGCCTCTCGGGTAATAGTGATCTACGGGATCCCCCGAGCGCACCAAGCAACCGTTCCCCAATTTATGGGGCGTCATGCTTCGCTCTTCGAATCCCTTCGGAATCGCGATCCAACGATAGAGGCGGCTGTTGCCCGCTCGCCAGAGGCCAACCGGCGACGAAGTGCCCGTGACCACTTTGACGATCATGGCCTCGACGACATCGATCAGTTTGTCGCCGCCGTTCTTCGCCGCGCCTCCGCTGAAACCCGCTGCCGCGAGCGACTGGTAGCACTGGAGAGTCGCCGAGGCGGTTGCCGCCTGCCGGACCATGAGGAGGGTGACACCGGCCGCCTTCAGATTTGCCAGCACGGTGCTCGTGCTGAGGCCGTGCGGATCAGTCGAGGTGTCGGTGCAGCCCGCGAAACCGGCCGTACCGGCGCCGTGCGGCTCGGCGTCGCTGATGACGACGAGGACCCGCCGAGAACCCGTTCTCCAGCCGATCGGATTGGCGGGATCCAGCGCGTTTTGAAAGACGAGGTTGAGCGCCTCTGGATAGTCGCCACCGCCACCAGCCGAGAGCCCGTCGATGGAAGTGTCGACGGCCGTGGCGTCGCCGCTCATCGCCTTCATGATCTGGTACTCGGGTGTGTCGGAGGAGTCCCTGAACTGAACGGTCGCGAACTCCGCACTCGCGTAACGAGCGCGGATGTCCGACACCAGGCCCTTTGCGTCTGCCTGAGCCTGTGCGATTGACGACGCCATGCTTCCGGTGGTATCGATGGCGAGCTCGACGTCAAGTGTCACTGCCTTGCTTGCGGCGTTTGGCGAGCCCGTGCTCGCCGCGCCTGCCAGCACGGTCGCTACGAAAAGAGAAAAGAGCAACAACCCGCTCTTGGCTCTCCGTTTACCGATCATTGCCGCGCCTCCTGGGTGTGTTAGGGGCCCGTCCCCTGCTTGAGCGTCCGAGGAAATCTCGCGCCGGCGCTCGCGCTGGTGTCTGCGTTATCCGTCTGAGATCCGCAGGACCGGGTCGGGGTGGGGAGCTTACTTTCTACCAACGTGTGGAGCTAATCCTATTCGAACCCAGCTTCGTTTGGAATGCCTTTTTTAGAGCAGGCGAGATCACGAAATCGGGTGGCCTGGACCTCGTCGCGTTCGACACTCTAGGCCGCTGTTTTTGTTAGTTGCTGTTCATCCTCCCCGGGACTTCGCGACCTCTGCCGGGGTCTGGTAGTTGAGCCTGCTGCGAGTAGTTCGTGCGCCGTTTCGGCGAGGATCTCGACCAGAACCTGCGACCGCCGTGGCAGTGGCGCTCATCAAGACTTTGGGGGCAACATTCGGGCAACCGGCTCCACCGAGATCGGCCGAGATCGAGCGACCTAAATGCGCTCGAGAGCGCTCGTTTTCCAGCTAGACCGAGATCGCCGGAGTCTCCTCTTAATCCCAGGATCGAAAGTTCGAACGCACCTCGCTTGCGATGACCCAAAGCGCGACGTACGAACCCTGACTGCCGAAAGCACAAGCCAGCTCGGGACGCGCGGCCCTTCTACTGCCAAGCCTGGTGCCCGCTGCGGTTGAGCTCGGCCCAGACAGCGGGAAACGCTGCGCGCGCCGCTCGACGGCGGGCGTGTTGCAGCTCGATCAGCCGGCCCGCAGCGAAACCGGTGCGCGTACCGCCCACTTTGGTGAGGAGAACTCGTATCTTCTCCTCCGCGACAACAGCGTCTTGGTGGTCACCCACAACGTCCTGGAACGCCTTTGCCTTTCGCACGAAGTTCGTGGCGCGTTTTCCGACCGCCAGCTCGGCCAGCTCGGCGGCATAGCGGGCGCGCTTGCCTCGGATCCGCGTAGCGTGGAGCGCGGCATCGGTCGGTTGTTCCCCGAGTGCGCGCACGGTCTTCCGAAGCTTGCGAAACTCGCCGCCGGCGACCTCGCGCAGCGAGATGAAAGAGGTGGGCAACGGCGTCGCGCTGAGCTTGTCCTCGATCGCGTTGAGAAGATGTGAGTAGCGCTCGCTCCGCAGCGCAAACAGCAGCGCCTCTTGGGCCACGGCTCGCTCGGTGCGCAGCAGGCCGATGAGCCTCCCTACACTGCGCCGATCGGCCGACTCGAACTCGCTCGCCTGCTGCTCGAACTGATCGATCAGCACGTCGAGGTCGCGCACCCGACCGAGCACGTCCCCGAGCCAGGAGAGCTCGGCTCGCACCTCCTCCCACGGGCCGAGATCGGCAAGCGGTCGGCCCGCCCGCAGCAGCGCCCGCATGCGTCGGGTCGCTACGCGCATCTGATGTAGCTCCTCCGGATCGCGCCCCAGCCGCGTGCCTGGGTCGTGCACCAGTACCGCCCGGTACTGCCACTCGAGCATGAAACGCAGGTGCTCGGTCGGTGGCGCGTCTGGATCCGGCACCGCAGGTGCGACGGGCACGGAGAGGTCAAGCGCCTGGAAAATCTTCGGCCGCTCTTCGCCGTCGCTTGCGCCTGCGCTTCGCAGCGCCTGTTCGAGGCGATGGAGGTCTCGGCGATCGCCGTCGATCAGCTCGATCTCCAGCTCTGTGAAACGGCGCAGCGTACGCCGGCCGTCGAGGACGTTGACCGTGTCGTGCACGACCTCCGCGACCTCGCGCGAGAGATCGTGGACGCGCATGCCGATTCGCCGTGTTCGAAGCCTGGCGATCGGGAGCAGCTCGTCGCCCCGGACGTACGCCTGCACGAGATCGCGGATCTCGACCGGTATTTCGTCCGCGCGACCGGGAAGCTCGAGTTCGAGCCGGTCGCCTTCCTGGGGAAGCTTCAGTTGCCAGAGCCCGCGCCTCTTCTGGACGCGATGCCGGAGCGTCACATGCGCGGCCGCGAGCCGGTACCCAGGAGTGTCGTAGTAGGTGGAAACGAAGAGACGCGGCTCGATCGGCTGTCCGGGTAAAAACGGGAGCTTGAAGTGCGGCCCGGCGCCGAGCTTGAGCTCGCGTTCCAGCGTCTCGGTGAGGGCACGGGCCATAGCTGTCGGCGGCGCTGTGGAGTGCGACGTCCTTCGGAAGAGAATAGTCCGAAACAACACCCTTCCAACAAGCGGAACGACCCTTCCGGGCTCGACTGGACTGTCTACGGTCCCGGGTTTCCAGGTTGTCACCGATCATTCACCGCAACGCAACCAAAGCCGGCGCTGTGCCTGTGGCCTCGCGGTTCACATCAGACAGCCAGGAGAAAGCCGAGGCAGTAACTTCCAAGCGTTGCCTCGGTTACGAGATCGGCTGAGCCAAGCATGCCAACTCTTGAAACTCGCGCACATTCGCTCCTGTTCATCCGTCACGCCAAGGCGGGAGATCGCTCGCGTTGGCAGGGGACGGACGACCTCAGGCCGCTGGATCACGCTGGTCGTCGCCAGGCAAATGGTCTTGTCACGCAGCTCGCCGAGTTCCCGGTCGACCGGCTTGTGACAAGCCCATCCCTACGCTGCGTTCAAACTCTGGCACCGCTCGCCGCCGCACGCCGAATCGCGATCGAGCCGGTCGATGCTCTTCTCGAGGGAGTCGCCGCCGAGTTCGCGCTTGCTCTGATCGATCGGCTCGCGCTCGCGGATGGCGCCGCGCTCTGCACGCACGGGGATGTGGTCGAGGCCGTGCTGGCCGAGTTGCGAACGCGACACATTCCCCTCGACGGCCCGTCGGCGGCGAAGAAGGGGTCTACCTGGATCTTGGAGCTGGACCGGGGAGAGATCGCGGGCGGTCAGTACATGGCGCCGCCCGAGGATTGACCGACCGGAGGCGTCTTCACCAGGCCGGTGCCCGTCCGCAACCCGATTGACACCCAATCCCTGAGATTCTCCTATTACGCTGCTCGAGCAAGGGGTATCGGGAAGGGCTCCCATCCGCTACTCCGAGTAGCCATCTCAAGGAAACGCCGCAGGACCGAGTGCGGGAGGCAGCCGGCGCACGAGACAGGCAAGCCTCGCCGCGCCGCCTCGGGTCCGGCGGCGTTTCTCTATAGACTGCGCGCTCCTGTGAGGAACCCTGACGGTCGAATCCGAGGAGCCGGCGGCGTTCTCTGGCGAGCTGGCGAACGGGAGCCGGAAGTCGCTCTCATCCATCGCCCGCGTTACGACGACTGGACGTTCCCGAAAGGAAAAACCTTGCTTGGTGAGTCCGACACCGCTTGCGCTTTGCGTGAGGTGCATGAGGAAACTGGCCTACGCTGCGAGCTATCCGTCGAACTCCCCTCCTCGGAGTATGTCGATCGCAAGGGCAGGGCAAAGGTCGTCCGCTATTGGATCATGAGACCACTATCCGGGCAGTTCCAGCCCAATAAAGAAGTGGACGAGCTCCGCTGGCGACCACTGGTCGAGGCCAAACGATTGTTGAGCTACGAGCGCGACCGAGAGCTGCTTGCGGCCGCCGCCGAGGTTCTCATCCCGCCCGACGCGAGTCCGCGCTAGGCGGCAGCAAGGCGGTCGAGCATTGTTAGCGCCGCACCCTCTCGTATGCCACCGCCCGCCACTCTGAGCGGGACTCCCGCACGCCTCTGCAACTCGGACAGGATGAGCGCACCGGCGAGCAATCGCTCCGCTCGCCAGTACCCGACCGGGTAGAGGTTGCTCAGCTTGGTCGGTGAAAGCGCTGAGATGCGAGTGATCGCCTGCTCGAGCGCCGCGCCCGTCATCTCACGATCGCAGATCCGACCCAGGGCTTTCGCCGTACCCCCGGTTGCGTACGCCTGTGCCACGGCGGGGATACGTGTCGTCCCGAGCAGGCGCTGTACTTCGGAGCGCGCCGCGACGACCTTCGAGCTCGTCGCTGCACGCGCGAATCCGAAGCGGCGGGTCAGCCGAAGCGAGCCGATATCGACTGAGAGCTGCCAGAGGACAGCGTCGCTCTCACCGACGATCAGCTGTGTCGAGCCTCCGCCCACGTCGCAGACGAGCGTCCTGCCGGCGAGCGGCCCAACTGCGGAGATCGCCCCGTAGTAGGCGAGTTGACCCTCCATCTCGCTCGAGAGAATCCGGGTGTCGGTGCGACTGGCCCGGCTGAGCTCTCGGGTGAGCTCGTGCCCGTTCCGGGCCTGTCGCCCGGGAGAGGTGACGAGGACGTCGAGGCTACTCACGCCGAGGTTGCGCGCGAGCCGCGCGTAGGCGCGGACATACTCGGCCGTCTGTTTGATGCGATCGCTCGAGAGCGAACCGGTTGCCTCCACATCAGCGCCGAGCGACAGGCGGGCCTTCTGCTCCTTGACAATTCGAGGCCCCTGCGTCGTCTGCTCCACAACGAGCACGCGCACCGTGTTGGCTCCGACATCAATGACACCCACTCGCATTGAGCCCGAGTCTAGCGAGGTGTTCGGCCTGCGAACCGCCCCGCTGGCGACCATTTGGTAACGGCGCTGTTACGAAGTAGATCCGCGCCTTCCGCGGGCGCGGGCGCGACGAATCAAACGGGTCTGCGCGACTCGCCGGCGCTCGCTTTTGTGCTTCAAACGGTGCCAGATCCCATTCGCGTCCAGCTGCCAGGCTTGGGCGTTGTCCGCTAGCAGCAGGTCGAGAACGGCGCGCAGCTCGTCTGCAGCGCGAGTGTTCTCGATCGGCACGACAACCTCGACACGGTTGTCGAGGTTGCGCGGCATCAGGTCGGCGCTGCCTATGAAAACGCGGCTCTTGCCGCCCGCCTCGAAGATGAAGACGCGGCTGTGCTCGAGGAAGCGGCCGAGTACGGACACAACCCGGATCGACTCACTCACTCCAGCCACTTCCGGGACGAGCGAGCAGATACCGCGGCAGATGATCTCGATAGGTACGCCGGCTTGCGAGGCACGGTATAGAGCCTCGATGATCGCGGGATCAGTGATTGCATTGACCTTGATGCGAATCCTGGTCACGCGCCCCCGCTCAGCGGCAGTTACCACCCGCTGGATCTCCTCGAGCAACCGGGTCCGCAACGCGAAGGGAGCGACCACGATCTTGCGAAACTTTCTCGGGGCTCCCGCTCCCAGGCCCGTGAGGTAGTTGAAGAGGTCGGCGACGTCGGCGGTGATCTCCTCGTCGTCCGTGAACAAACCGAAGTCCTCGTACGTGCGCGCCGTCACCGAATGGTAATTACCGGTACCGATGTGCGCGTAGCGGCGCAGCAATCCGCCTTCGCGCCTGACGACGAGCGTCGTCTTGGCGTGGATCTTGAGGTTCGGAAGGCCGTGCACGACGTGGACGCCGGCTTTCTCGAGGCGACGCGACCACTCGATGTTGTGCCGCTCTTCGAAACGCGCCTTGAGCTCGACGAGACAGACCGTCTGCTTGCCTTCGTCCGCAGCCTCGTTCAAAGCCGGCACGAGCGGCGACTCGTCGTTGGTCCGGTAAACGGTCGTTTTGACCGCGATTACGTTTGGCTCTGCCGCAGCGTCCTGGACGAACCTCTCGACGCTGGTCGAGAAGGAGTCGTAGGGGTGCTGGACGAGGATGTCGCCCCGGCGGATCTCGGCGAAGAAATCGCGGCCGGAATCGCGTCGCAGGCGGCCTCGCGTCACGGGCGCCCAAGGCTCGAACTTGTGCTCAGGTCGTGGCAGATTGGCGATCTCGAAAGCGTCGGCCAGATCGAGCAGGCCGTGAATCGGATAGACCTGATGTGGGCTGACTCCGAGCCCTTCAATGAGACGCGTGCGCAAACGCTCCGAAGCGCCGTCCGATATCTCGAGCCGCACGACGTCGCCGAACCGGCGCCGGCGCAGCTCGGCGCGAACGGCTTCGAGCAGGTCGTCCGCCTCATCCGAGACCTCGAAGTCGGCGTCACGCGTGACCCGGAAGACCGCGTGCTCGATGATCTCGATCCCTGGAAAGAGCCGATCGAGGAATTGGCCGACCAGCGTCTCGATCGGGAGTCGGAGACCACGCTTGCCGACCGATACGAAGCGCGGAAGTGTCTCGGGCAACTTGACGCGAGCGAAGCGCTCGTCCCCGCTATCGTGGTCGATCGCAAGGAAGCCGAGCGAGAGCGAGAGCCCGGAGATGTAGGGGAACGGCCTACCGGCGCTAACGCCCAGCGGCGTCAGAATCGGATAGATGTCGCGCTCGAAGCGCTGCTCGAGCTGGGCCAGCTCAGCCTCGTTACACGCCTCGGTTCCGCCGATCGGTATACCGATCTCCGCCAGCTCCGGTTCGATCTCGTTGTGCCAGAGGAGCGACTGCGCCGCCGTGAGCTCGAGCACGCGCTCGTGGATCGCGGTGAGTGTTTCGGCGGGAGTCATGCCGTCGGGCGAAGCCGTCATGACGTCTGCAGACACCTGATCGAGGAGACCGGCGACTCGAACCATGAAGAACTCATCGAGGTTGGATGAAAAGATCGCGCAGAAGAAAGCCCGCTCCAGAAGTGGCTGCTTGTGGTCGGCGGCGAGTTCGAGCACGCGGGCGTTGAAATCGAGCCAGGAGAGCTCGCGATTGAGAAACGGCCGTGAAGAGCCCTCCCATGAGCGCGGCGCGGGTTGAGGTGCGGCGCCAGTGCTCTGTTTAGTGTGGGAAAGCGTCTTTTTACTCATGAGGCCGGGTCGTGGAGCCTGAGGGCCTTCGACCCCGGCACCTTCCGCTGTCCGACTCGCGGGGCTCCCTCTATTTCTTCTTGCCCCTCTTGTCCTTCTTCTTCGACTTCTTCTTCGACTTCTTCTTGTGATCGTCGTCCTTCTTGGCCTTCTTGGCCTTCTTGGCCTTCTTGTCGTCCTTGCCCTTTTTCGGCGTCTCGCCGACATCTTCATCGGCCGACTCCAACGCGGCGCGAACTTCTTCGGCCGGCTCCGGCGTCACGCCAGCATCTTCATGGGCCGGCTTCGAGGCGGCGCGGCCTTCATCGGCTGGCTTCGAGGCGACACTATCTTCGTCAGTCGGCTCCGAGGCGGCACGAACTTCTTCGGCCGGCTTCGTCGACGCGGCGGTAGGGCCAGGCTTGGGTTTATCGCTTTTAGGAGGGATTGGTCTCGGAGGCATGAGGCCTTTCTCGTTCGTCGAACAAAACTCGCTTAAGGCGCAGCACCCATCACGTACCCGCACGGTTCCTTCGCAAAACAGCAGTTTAAATCGTCGGCCGCTGACAACCCGCGCTCTGTTTCTACCTCGTTACCTTTTCGATACCGAACCGATGAATTTCGGTCGAAAACCCCTTGAGTTGCCTCGGCTACGCACGGAAAAGCATCCGTAATTGAACGCGCTCAGGCTGCAAGTAGAAACCTGTCGAGTTTCGAGCCCAGATAAGTGATATAGGCCGGTAAAGCCGAGCGAAGGTAAGCAACGACGGCTTGCTCGTCCTTCTCACACGGCAGTAGCGTCTTCCAGGTCGCGAGGTGCTCTGGCCGGTGGAAGTCCCCTGAGGCGACTACGGGAAGACTCGCCCGGGCAACCCAATCGAAGACGTCCGTTCGGTTGGCGAGCTCGAAGCGATCCACCATCTTGCCCAGCTCGCGCCATTCCAGCGCCCAGCGAGCTGTCGCTCGCGAGGCGCCCTTCGCAGCCTTGGCCGAGTATGGGTGGGCAGCGATCAGCGCGGTTCCCTGAGCTCGGGCGGCCATAAGGGCGCTCTCGAGCCCCTCCTCCACCGAGACGAACTCGTGCGTCCCGACAGCCACTGCATGCGCAGCCCGAGTCGGATCGGGATCGTTGTAGGTGAATTCGAGGCCCGGGAGAACGAGCAGGCCGTGGCGCGCAAGCGCCCGTTCGCTCTCAACCTCGATCTCCGTCAAGTATCGATCGAAGTTCTCCTCGTTCACAAAGGCCGCGTGCTCGCCACAAGCAGGCCTCCAGGGATCGTCGCGACGGACTACGTGATCGCTGACGCAGAGAACATCGAAGCCGTGAATGCCATAGAGATCGACGAGTTCCCGTAGGGACAACAAGCCGTCGCTCCAGGTCGTATGCGCGTGCAGCTCGCAAAGCAACGGTGGGATCTTGGCTCTCATCGGGTCTTTTCCCGCGGGGGGGAATGCAAGGCCGAGGTAGCAAGCTTTGGGTTCATGTGAATGTCCATGCCGATAGTTTCGCTGCGCGGATACCGATTCGGCCGCCTATCGTGGCGCGATCAGGCTGCAATCCGGTGACAATTCGGTGGCGGAGGCCAAGAACCGCCGCCGACGGCCCCTCGGAGACGGGTGAGCCGCCGACGCTTGAGATCAGGCGCGTTCCCAGGCCTGCCGCCATTCGTGCCAGTCGTGCTCGAGTCTGGCGGCCATCCGCCGGGCTGCGTCGGTCAGATTCTCGGGCGTGAGTTGGTCGACGTGAAGGCGGACATCGCTGATCGCCTCGCCGTTACAGAGGTGGATGTTGGCTGTCTCAAAACCCATCGCGTGCAGAAGTCGCCGGTCTGCGCGCCGGGGGTAGTCGGCGAGGTCGAGCTTGATGGTGTCGGGGGCGAGTCGCCGTCCAACCCAACCCGCCCGCAGAACATGGAGTGGATCCGCCGCGCGACCCGGCCCGGCGGGAAGCTCGGAAAGCTCGGAAAGCTCGGAGAAGCTTGCGCCGAGCCAGACGCCGGCCGGAGGGGCGAGCTGCTTAACCTCGCGCGCTTCCAGGGCGCTATCGAACGGACCAACCGCGACCAGGCGCCGGTGGCCACGACTTCCCAGTCCGACGGCCCGGGCGCGAACCGTGTACTCCCACCCGCGTCCCGGCGAGAGCTCCTGGATCAGCGCGAGCGCCTCGGCCGGTTGCTCCGCGGCCGGTGGAAGCTGCTCGAGGCGGCGCCACCAGCGCTCCGGCGCCTTGGCCGCCTCGGCGACGAGCTCGGCGAGCCAGCGATGGCGACTTTCGAGGGCGAAGGGTTGACCGCCCGCTTCGAGCCCCGCTCGGTAGCCTTCGAGCAGCACGGCGCAGACGTGCTCTTCCTTCAAAGCGAGGCGCTCTTCGCGGACAGCTAAAAGCGCGCTCGTACCGAGCCGGACGAGGTCGTTGGTATAGGGCAACCGCTCGCGCTCGTCGAAGTCGTTTACACCCCAAACGGGCCGGCTCCGCTCGTCCCGCCAGGTGCCAAAGTTCTCGACGTGGAGATCGCCAACCGCGAGTAGCCCCGGTGCCCCGGCAAGCGTCGGCTCGAGCTCGGGAAACAATTGCGCCCAGCGGTAGTAGGTCGCGCGCAGGAAGGCGAACCTGTCGGCGCCCATGTGCACATGCTTCGTCTCCAGGTCCTGCGAGACGATCGGGATTCGCGCGGCAAGCCATTGCTCGTAGCTCTTTGTGGCCTCGATGAAGTTCACGAGCCGGGGTGAGGTTGCGGCTCGGTCGCCGGTACGTGGGAGGTAGGTGTTCCGCGCTTGAGTAGGATCGCTCCGGCCGCTGTCAGCGCGAGCGACACGAGCGCGGCGGCGATGATCGCGGAGCCCTCGCCGCTTGTGAGAATGTGTCGCTGCAGGCCGAGTGCGACAACTGCGGCGGGGACGCCTAGCTGCGCGGTCGCGGCGAGACCGGCCGCTAGCGGCTGCCGGGTGAGGAGTGCGGCGAGACCGTGCAGGGCGACGTTGAGTGCAACCAACTCAGCGGCGAGCGCGATCAGCGAGGGGTGCTGGCCGAGGGCACGCAGATCGAGGCGCGCGCCCAAGACGACGAAGAACAGAGGCGCCATGAAGCCTTGTGCGACCCCGGCGACCTGTCGCGAGAGCCGCTTCGGGCCGCCGATCGCGGCGACCATCAGCCCAACGCCGAAGCCGGCGACGAGGACGCTGGTGCCGCTGCGCTGCGCTGTCCAGGCTAGCCCGAAGAGGACGAGCAGCGACAGGCGCAGGTCGAGCGCCCAGCCGCGCTTCCTCGACCAGCGGCGCAACTGCCGCACCCACGCCCGCCGATGAAGAAGGAGTGCTATTCCGAGGAGCGCGAGGACGCAGGCGGCGACGAGTAGGCCGCCCAGCGCGGCGCGTAGTGCGCGACTTGGCTGGAGCACGAGCGGGAGCGCGACGATCGCGGCGATATCCGCCACCGCCACCTGCGCCATCACCGTCAGCGCGCGCGGGTCGTCGAGCAGGCCCCGCTCCTCCAGCGCCGGCAGCAAGACGGCGGCCGATCCGCTCGCCAGCAGGAGCGCGTAGATCGCGGCATGGTGTGTCCCGCTCGCCCGCGCCACGGCGATGCCGGCGAGCGGGGCGAGCAAGCCTGCGATTGCGGCCGCAAGGCCGCCGCGCCGAAGCCGCGAGGGGAGTCCGGGCTGACGGAGCGGCACGTGCATGCCCGCCACGAACATCAGCATTGCGAATCCGACCTCGCCCAAGAAAGCCGTCGTAGGCTGCTCCGCGTGGAGCCAACCGAAACCGCTGCGCCCGATCACGACCCCGGCGGCAAGCTCGCCGACGACCACCGGGACGAGCGCCCGCCGCCCCGACGCGAGCAGCGGACCCGCGAGCCCGGCCAGGACAATCAGGGCGAGAACGCCAAAGCTCATCACGCTGATTGTCCTTGATCAGGCGATAAGAACGTCGAGTCTTCTGACGCCGAGTTGGCAAGCTAGACAGTCCGCTGTCCGCTCGATGTCGGCGTCTAGCGACAGGCGCGCCTTCTGCTCGTCGGTCATCCAATGGCCTTCTCCCGACCGAAACCAGCAAGCGGAGCGCTGGCAGACCGTCACGAGCCGGATAGCTGACGAGCCCTCGCGAGCGGCCGCGTCATCACATTGAGACGGAACCGACACCGAACTGTGACCCACCGCCACTGCGAGGGCGCCTATCTCTATGAGCAGACAACTACCGACGGAGAGAACGAGATGAAAGCCGCTACTCCCAACCGACTCGCCCGCCTACGAAGGCCGCTTCCCGATGACCTCTACCCGATCGCGCTCGAGCTGGGCGTGCGAATCGGCCTGAGGCCGAGTCGTCTTCAAACGTTGCGAGACGTCGCCCGCTACCACGACATCGGCAAGTGCGCGATTCCCGCGGCGATCCTCGCCAAGCCGGCGGCGCTCGACGAGCGCGAGCGCGAGTTCGTCCGCGAGCACCCCGGGATCGGCGCTCGCATGCTCATGGCCTCCGCCTATACCGTCGAGCTCGCGCCACTCGTCCGTAGCACGCACGAACGCTGGGATGGAAGCGGATACCCCAATCGCCTGAGGGGTGAGGAGATCCCGCTCGAGAGCCGCATCGTCGCCATCTGCGACGCCTACGTCGCCATGACCTCAGCGAGGCCGTTTCGCGCGACGAAGACCGAGGAAGAAGCGCTGAGCGAGATCGCACGCCACGCCGGAACGCAGTTTGACCCTGCTCTGGCTCAGGAGTTTCAGATGATGATGAGCGCCTCTACACAGCGAGTCGCATGAACGGGCTCACCGCCGCACCTCGTGTCCCCGGAGCGGTCTCCCGCAGCATGCTGGAGCCCACGTCGGCAGCGCCGTTCGTACATGACACCTGGTGGAGCGATCCGCCCACGAACGCTCGGGAGAACTCCGGCGAGGGGTCCGGTGGTCGTCCGAGCCGCCGAACACGCGGCGTCGCCCACGACAAGTGGTGGGTAGACGCGCCGGAGCAGAACTCTGCGCACGACGCTCCAAGCGCAACCGGCGCTCTACTTTGCTTCCCGCTCTGCTGAGTTCCCCGGTAGCGTCGTAGCCGAGACGATGCGCAAGCCTTACGCCGGCCGCGGTGTCTCGTGCGAGGCGTCCGTGAACTCCTCGAACTGGCCGCCGACGAGGTAGAAGGTTTGCTCGCCGATGTCGACGGTGTGATCGCCGATTCGCTCCAGGCAGCGGGAGACCAACATCATCCGGATGGCCCACTCCCTTTGGTGCTCGTCCTTGCCGAAAGCGACGAACCGATCGATCAGCTTGCGGTTCGCTCGGTCGATCGGCTTGTCCATGTCGTCGAGCGCCTGCGGATGGCGAACGTCGCGCTGGTGGAAGTCCTCTAGCGCGGTGGCGAGCATCTCACAGCAGCGCTCGCCCATCTCCTCCATCGCCTCGAGCACTGAGGTGTCCCGCGGTAGGTCGTGCGAGAGCTTGGTCAGCTTCGCGATCGTGACGCAGTAGTCGGCGATCCGCTCGAGATGGACGTTGATGTAGAGGATCGCCAGCACGAGACGCAGATCGCCGGCGACGGGCGTCTGGCGTGCGAGCAGCAAGGGGATACCTTGCTCGATAACCAGGTAACGGCTGTCAATCTCATCGTCGAAGGCGATCAGCTCCTCTGCCAGCTCCAGATCGTCGCGGGCAAGCGCGTTGAGCGCGCTCCGAATCGCCCGGTCGACCAGCCGGCCTTCCTCCAGGAGCAGGCTTTCGAGCTCCTCCAACTCGTTGGCGTACATCTCTCTCATCCGAACCGTCCCGTTACGTAGCCCTCCGTCCGGGGATCAGAGGGATTGGTGAAGATCTTTGCGGTTTCGTCGTACTCGACTAAAACGCCGTACCGGCTTCCGTCAGGCTTTACTTCGAGCCCGAAGAAAGCGGTCATGTCGGCGACACGGGCCGCCTGCTGCATGTTGTGAGTGACGATCACGAGCGTGTAGTCGCGCTTGAGCTCGTGCATCAGATCCTCGATCGCCGAGGTGGCGATCGGATCGAGCGCCGAGGCGGGCTCGTCGAGGAGGACGACCTCGGGCTCAACGGCAATGGCCCTGGCTATACAGAGCCGCTGTTGCTGGCCACCTGAGAGCCCGAGCGCGCTGTCTTTGAGACGATCCTTGACCTCGTCCCAGAGCGCCGCCGCGCGCAGCGCGCGCTCGACCCGTCCATCGAGGTCCTTCTTCATGCCGAGAATCCGCATCCCGTAGGCGACGTTGTCGTAGATCGAGCTGTGAAACGGGTTCGGCTTCTGGAAGACCATGCCGACCCGCCGGCGCACCTCGACGGCGTCGACCCCGGGTCCGTAGAGGTCAATACCGCGGTAGCGCAGCTCGCCGCTGAGCTTGGCTGCCGGAATCAAATCGTTCATGCGATTGAGCGTCCGGAGAAAAGTGCTCTTCCCGCAGCCCGAAGGGCCGATGATCGCCGTGATCAGACGCTGGTAGATATCGAGGCTGACACCGGCGATCGCCCGCTGATCGCCGTATAAAACGGCTAGATCGCGCGCTTCGAACACTGTCTCGCGCTTGCCGACCCCGGGCAGCGGGCCTTTGTCGGCGACTTCGATCTTGGTCTTGATCGCCTCCACGCTTCTATCCTCCAAGTTTCTTACGGTAACGGGCAAGGGCAAGCTTTGCAGCCAAGCTCGTGAAGAGAACGAAGCACATCAGCGTGAAGGCAGCCGCCCAGGCCTTCGATTGGTAGGCGGGGTCGGCCTGATCGGAGTACGAGAAGATCACGAGCGTCAGGGACTGGAGCGGATGAAACGGATTCCAGTCGGCGTGGCTGCTCACGCCGAGAGAGGTGAGGAATAGTAGCGGTGCGGTTTCTCCGGCCGCGCGTGCAATCGCCAGCGTCGTTCCGGTCAGGATGCCCCCCATCGCCGAAGGAATGACTACCTGGACAGTCGTGCGCCAGCGACTGACGCCGAGTGCAAGACTCGCCTCTCGCTGCGAGGGGGGGACGAGCAGGAGCACTTCCTCGGTCGCGCGGGCCACCAGCGGCAACATGATGATTGCCAGAGCGATTGAGCCGGCGAACGCGCTCTGGCCGTGCGCGGCGACGAGCATCGTGAAGACGAACATCCCGATCACGATCGTGGGAATCCCGTTGGTGATGTCGAGCGCCATACGGGCGATGCGTGCCAGGCGAGGTTGCGCCAGCTCGCTGACGTAGATGGCGACCAGCACACCCAACGGTAGCGCGATTAGAGTCGCTATCCCGACCAGTATCGCACTGCCGACGATCGCGAAAAGTACGCCGCCTCCCTTGGGATTGAAGCCCTGAGCCTGGCTCTTGGTGAAGAAGTCGAGATTGAGAGCTCCGGCGCCGCGAGTGGCGACCGAAATCACGACGATGGCGAGCACCGCCACTGCGAGCAGAGCGGCGCCGATGGCAAGAACCCCCATAGCCTTATTGACGAGCTGGCGCCGGCGAAGACGGCCACTCGCGCGAAGAGAGAACGCGGGCTCGGTCATCAGTCGGCGCTCAGTCCCTGAGCTTCGAACGCCCGGTCGAGCGCGATCCTGCGTCGGCGCGGGCGCATGTCGATCGGCTTGATCAAGAGCTGGGCACCGATGTTCACGGCCAGCGAGATCACGAGCAGGATCGTCGCCAGATAGACGAGCGACGAGATCTGCAGGTTCGTCGAGGCGCCCTGGTACTGCCCGGCGATGCGGCTGGCGAGCGTATCACTGTGGCCGAACAGTGATAGGTGGATCCCGATCTGCGAGCCGATCACCTGGGTGACCGCGATTGCCTCGCCCACAGCGCGGCCGAAGCCGAGCGCCACGGCCGCGAAGATTCCCGGGCGCGCAGCAGGGAGTAGGACGCCACGCACCATCTCCCAGCGCGTCGCGCCGAGCGCGAGCGCCCCTTCGCGCAGCTCGGGCGGCGCGGTCGTGAAGAGCTCACGGGTGACGCTGGCGACGATCGGCACGACCATGATCGTCAGGACTAGCACGGCGGTCAGGATTCCGGTGGGGTAGTGCGCCCCGCGGAAGAAAGGAAGGAATCCGAGCGTCGAGCTCAGAAACGGCTCCAGCTGATTCTGTACGAACGGGCCGAGAACGAGGATTCCCCACAGACCGAGGATGACGCTCGGGATCGCAGCCAGCATTTCCACCAGCGCTCCCAAGAGCGCGCGCACCGGCTTTGGCGCCAACTCGGTCAGGAAAAGAGCTATCGCGATGGCGAGCGGTGTTGCGATCAGGATCGCCAGCACCGCCGTGACGGCTGTCCCGTAGATCAGCGAGAGGGCGCCGAACTGGTTGAGATTAACGGACCAGGCCTGCGACACCAGGAAGTGCAGGCCAAACTTGCGGAAGGCGAGACGGGAGCCCGTGGCCAGCTCGTAGGCGATCACAACGAGGATGCCGACCGCAAGCGCCGCCGCGCCGAAAGTGATCGCCTTCAGTGCCGGGTCGCCGATCCGGTCGAGCCGGCCGCGAGTGCGCTCGAGCGCGGATTCCTTCTCTGCGTGTGAATCAGCCACAACGCAACTCAGCCTAAACAGACGGGCCCGGTCGCGGAACGGTTATCACCACGTTGTAACCACATCGCCACCACCCCCTTGCCCACGAACGGAAATACCGATGGCACGCTCTATGCAACATGAAAACAAACACTAAGGAGAAAAAAGAGATGACCCGACGTGGGTTCCTCGTAAGCATTTCGGCTCTCGCGCTGGCTCTCATAACGAGCGTCAGCTGCGCAAGCGGCGCCAACGCGAAACACGCTGCCGCAACGCTGAACGGCGGCGGTAGCTCGTTCGTGTTCCCGCTCGTCTCAGCTTGGACGCCGGCCTTCAAGAGTGAGACAGGTATCACCGTCAACTACAACGCGATCGGCAGCGGCGCTGGAATCGCGGCAGTTTCGAATCGCTCCGTCGACTTCGGTGCCAGCGATGCCCCGCTCACGCCCGATCAGCAGGCGACCTGCAACGGCTGCCTCACGATCCCGTGGGCGTTCTCGGCAACCGCGGTCGCCTACAACGGAACGGATCTCCCGCCGCACCTGCGCATCACCGGCCCGGTCCTCGCCGACATCTACCTCGGCAAGATCAAGAACTGGTCGGATCCTGCGATCAAAGCGCTGAACCCGGGAGTTACTCTTCCGGACAAGGCACTCACCCCGATCTTCCGCAGCGACTCGAGCGGTACCAGCTTCAACTTCACCCAGTACCTCACGGCGGTCAGCCCTGAGTGGTCGTCGAAGATCGGTACCGGAACCCAGCCCGCCTTCCCGGCTGGCGTGGGCGGAGCGAAGAGCTCCGGAGTCTCGGCTCTTCTGACAAAAACGAACGGCGGCATCTGCTACGTCGACGTCGCCTACGCTCTGAAGAGTGGCTTCGGGACATTCGCGATCAAGAACCGCACGGGCAAGTTTGAGTTGCCCGGCTTGAGGCAGATCACCGCCACGGCCGGCCTGGTCACAACCGCCAAGGCCGATAGCACGGGCCTCGTTCTCAGCGTCGTCGACCCGCCCAAGCCCTCGCTGCCGAAGTTCAAGCCGATCAAGGCGAAGAGCCGGACCCAACGAGCGCTGATCCTCAAGTACCGGGCGAGGGTGCTCGCAAAGGCCCGCACCAAGAACAAGAAGCTCGCGATCGCCTACCCGATCTGCACCTTCACCTACGTGATCGTGCCCAAGCAGGCGAATCAGGCTGATGCTCTCAAGACCTTCTTCACGTGGGCATTGACCAAGGGCCAAGGAAGCACCTACGGCCCCCCGCTTCGCTTCGTCGCGATTCCCAAGGCGGTTCGGAAGACCTCGCTGAGTCTGCTCAGCCAGATCCACACCTAGAGCCGCTCCTTGCTCGAAACGGGCGCCCGGGCACTCGCCCGGCGCCCGTTTTCGTTTCTTGACGATCGCTAGCCGGGGAATAAACAGCGAACTGTCAGGCCCTCGCCGGGCGCGCCGGCCGCACTGACACTGCCGCCGGCGGAGGCCACCACGTGCTTGACGATCGCGAGGCCAAGGCCGGTACCGCGACTAGTCCGTGCTCGATCGGCGCGGTAGAAGCGTTCGAAGAGGCGAGGGAGGTGCTGCGGGCCAACACCGACGCCGTCGTCCGCGACTATCAGCTCGACGCCGCCCTCCGGGGCACGCTGAACCAGGAGCGTGCAGGTTGCTCCCTCGCCCGCATAGCGAATGGCGTTGGAAGTCAGGTTTCGAGCAACCACGGCGAGCATGCGCGGCCGAAGCGGCAGTTCGAGCTCGGGGTCTCCCGTCACGCGCAGCGATACGCCGGCGAGCTCGGCGCGCTCGCTCAACTCCTGCACCACTTCGCTCAGAACCGGCGCCGCCGGGGTCGTGCCCAGAGCCACAACCTCGCGCCCGCTCTCCAGCTCGCTCAAGAAGAGCACGTCGTTCAGGAGCTCGTCCATCTGCTCGATCTCGTGGCGAGCCCGCTCTGAGATCGAGACTGCTTCTTCCGGTCTCCGCTCGATCGCCTCGAGCAGCACGAGCAGGCGTG
>Ga0182017_10000989_pt1 | contig 22292 bp, 17 predicted proteins | sample 712E3DmetaG_FD_120492 | JGI IMG/M metagenome (GOLD analysis project Ga0182017, IMG submission 120492) | Permafrost microbial communities from Stordalen Mire, Sweden - 712E3D metaG | ecosystem: Environmental > Terrestrial > Soil > Wetlands > Permafrost | place: Sweden: Stordalen | collected... | reverse complement strand
TCATCGGACATACGATCTCCTTTCCGATAGCTATATTATTGCTATCGGTAATATACTACAAAAAAAATGCCCCGTCAACATCTTTTTCAAATAAAATGGCCACAAAACGGGAATGCGCCCAGAACCATAGGCATTATGATCTCCGTATACTGAAAGATCTAAGTCGCTAAGATCATTTCTAGCAGATGTTAAGCTTGGGCTGCTATCCCAAGTCAAAACTACTCTCAAATGTTTCCCTGTTGGTTTGGAAGGAATGCTGATATTAAAATTAATCCATTGGCCTTGACTTGATGTATTTAACATAGCCGCGCACATTCCATAAGGTGCAGCAGGATAATTGCTTTGAACTTCGGTATGATTTCTTGCAAACGAATCCGCGTCCGAGCCGCAAATAGTGCCGGCTCCATCGCGACCATCTTGTTGATAGTTCCAATAATTAAAATCTACATTTTGAGCAGTCGCTAAAATAACGGCTCTAACTTTTTCCGGCCAATTAACCATTCTACTATCCGCACTTATCACGCATGCCGCAATTCCATTGCAAATTGGCGCACTATAACTTGTTCCTGCAGAGCCGCATAAGCTATGCGTGCCTGAATCATTTAAGAAACAAGGATCTGACATAATTGACGCTTGCACATTTGTTTGAAATAAAGGACTAATTCCAGGAGCTACGACCATAGGCAATTCTCTATCGCTTCGCGCGCCAGGATCGCATGAAGAACAACTGAACGGATTAACAAGCGCGGAGCCATAGAGAGGCGTAGGATTTGCTGCTTGTTCGCAACCACCAGTACAATGGGTAGCAGAATCAATTTGGATATAATGAGTTTGTTGAAAATGTTGAACATTTCCGACATTTATTGCATTATAACATCCCCAATTTGCAACTTGACAATAGCCACCATTTCCGGTTGGATTGCAGAAGACCGGATATGGAGTCTTATACGCCCAAGCATCGACATGTCGCATTTCACGATTAGTGGGATTAGTGGATGCCGTATAGCTCAAACTAACTGTTTGAATTCCATTGTTTATGATAAAAGCTTCGGAAGGCGTATCTGAAAAATCCAAACTATTTCTATGATAAAAATTGGCTTGTGGCGCAGCATTGGTTAAACATCTAAAACATTGTTCCGAATGGTATATATCTTTTTTACCATTGTATCCAGCATCATAATATTTTAAATTTGAACCGAGATTAATGCAACTTACAAAAGCCGGTCTAAGTCCAATTTCAAAAGTAGCCGCATTAACGCCTTGCCCTTTTGCATTACTCGGCATTGCGCTTGCCGGATTATAAGCTGAGGTAGCAAGCGTTGAAAGGCAAGGTGGGTGGGATTGCAAAGATGTATCTTTGTAGCAATTTGCACAAGATTGGCAAGGAACCGGCTCTTCATATTCTTCTACTGAACAAATATCATTATCAAAGCAAAGATCGTGGAGCGTACTTTTATTCACAACTGCGACCAACATATCAGGGGAATTTTTATATTCAGCGTCCATTACTTTATTAAGCAACGTAGCTTCCAATATCTTATATCGATTTTTCAGAGAAATTTTATCCACAAGCGGAATTCTTTTCAAATAATCCGGTTTCTGGGCTTTAATAACCTCCATGGAATATTTTGTTTTATCAAGTGGTGGAGTTTGAGGCTGAATTTTTAAGTCAATTTTTACTTTTACTGAATCATTATCGCCAATCAGAGGCAATTTTTTAGATAATTTTTCACTCAGAACACCATATTTTTGTCTTTTTGCGTCAAATTCTTTCCGTTCAAATTTAACAAGATCATCTACTGATTGAATAAGCGCAGAATTGGATTCAAAAGCAAGAACACCGTTTTTAATAACTTTTTTGATAATTATCGTGTCTCCTGGCATGGATTCAGGAAATGCAACAGACGCCTGATTTACAACGTTATCGGGTAAAATAGTCTGGGGCGCCGACTGAGAGCTATTTAATAAAAAGATACATCCGACAATCACAAAAACTCCCACAAGAATTGTTTTTAAAATTGCGTTCATAATCTTGCCTCCTTGACATATATTTTTCCGGTTTGAATTATTTTAATGTTCGCGTGATACTTTTTTTAAAAAAAGGTATTGCTGCGGGAGGAGCCTTCTTAAACTCTTAGCGGGGATTATTGGGCTCCTTTTTATTATAACGTCATGTAAATCCGAACATATTCCACCTCCTTTCTAATAAAACGATACGATTTTTAAGCGAATTATTTTTAAGCTGTATTATTTTCTATTTCAAATAAAAAAGGACGCTACTTCCATTTCATCCTTGTTCGAGGTACTGGTATACCTATCCACCAAGACGAAAGAAAGAGCGCCCCTTTCGGGGCGCAAACTTTCTACTCGTTCTAGTGGATTGAAAATTACCAGTTTTCGAACAAGAAATAGCAAAAGCTGCACGAATATTTTATTTCAAATGTAAATATCCCAGACCATTAAAAATGGCCAAGCTACCACCACTTTTAGTTTTATCCATGCGTCACCCCCTTGGTAAATATTGGATTTACATTAACAATAGAAAACCGCAATAATAACATAATATCAAGGGACTTCAGATAAAATATCATTTTTGATAATTTATAAATTACCTTGGAATGCCTGTCATTAAAGGAAGACTCGGCATTTTAATGTTTATTTAATGTAAACCAAACTAATATTCTTTGCTAACTTTATTGGTATAGCGGCGCATAAACGGAATCAAGGCGGGACAATACATATTCGGAGCATTTGATATAGAAATCGTGGCTTCGGGTTACCCTTTCGGATATTTCTTGAAAATCATCAGTGGTATTAGAAAGACATTCGGAAAGCAGGGCAAAATTAAGGGCATGGAAAAGATTTAAAAATTGTTTAGGCGTAATAAATGAATTTTCCAAGCAAATCCTGCGAAGAGTCAAATCGGTAATTGGAAATTTGCTGACCCATTCTTCAGGAGTTTTAACAAATTCACGGATTAACATTCTATACATCTCAAAATTGGTCGGATTTTTCCCTTTCAATAAAAAAGACAATACGGATAAACCACACACTTCATATATTAAAATATTGGATGCAAATCGGAAAATATGGCCCTTATCGTGTACGCTGAATGCACCGGCATCTTTGGCCACATTTGCATCGTCCATTGACCGTGCTCCGGAAACAACAATACAAAACGGAAAATTGGGCCTAAGTTTCAGCAATTCCAACCCATCATTATGCCGGTCCAATGTCAAATCCAATATCCAACAATGATAAAGAGTTTTGCTGAAAATTGCCTGCTTTGCGCCTTCAATATTTTGCACGGATTTCACGCTAAAAACCGGAGAGCGGAAAAATTCCTCACAGAACAATTGACAAATATCTTTATTGTCTTCTATACATAGTAGATTTATTCGGCCGGACCAAATTTGCCGTATTTTATTCAAGGATAATTCATTTTTAAAGTCGCCCAAATGGTCATTTTTCATAAATTTCAAACCCTCAGAATAAAAAAGGACGCAACTTCCATTCCATCCTGGTTCGAGGTACTAGCATACCCTTCAGTCAAGACGAAAGAAAGCGCGTCCCTTTCGGGACGCAGACTTTCTACTCATTCTGACTAAATGAAAAGTGCTAGTTTTCGAACCAGAACTCGCAAAAGCTGCGTGGAATAAATAAAATTAGAATTATCTTATATGCAACTCCTCATAGCATGTAAATATTTATTGCTATTTTTTAACTTAAACTGAATTTATAATATGACTATTTTTGCCTCAAAAGTCAATAAATATGCATTCAACAACCCGTAATCCTCAATGGACAGTTTGTGCCGGAATATGATCGTCTTGGGCCTCATTCCTCCAGAAAATGGATTAATCAGATATGTACTATAATATACCGCAATAAAACACATAATACCATGCTTCCAAAAAAATACCGTTTTCTGCAAGCGAACACTGAAAATTAGCGAAGGTGAAAAAGGTGGAAATAAATTACCTTAAGCTCTCAAACGCAGCAGCCTTGGAATTTCCCCAATAGCGTAAAGTGGTATGCAAAGGACCCGATCCACGAAAGAAAAGGGATTCTTTTAACCAATATTTGGCTAAAACAGACGGTAATAACAGCCAAAAATTGGCTATTATTACCGTTTGAAAGGCAGTTTACTTTTTTGCAAGGTTCGCTTCGGCAAAGTCCCAATTTATAAGATTGGCCATGACAGCCTCCACGTATTTCTGGCGATCATTTTCATAATCAAGATAATAAGCGTGTTCCCAAACGTCTATCGCCAATAATGGCTTATAGCCTTTGAGCAGGGGCGTATCTATGTATTCGGAGCGGTAAACCTTCAGGGCCTCGCCGTCCTGCACGATCCACACCCAGCCGACCCCGAATTTCATGGCTTCATCCAGGACCGTTTTTTGAAAAGCATCGTAAGAACCATATGATGCAATAATCATTTTTTCAATCCTGCCCTTCGGGACGCCGCCGCCCGCCGGTTTCAAGCTTTGCCAGTACCAATTATGATTGTAAAGCATCACCGCATATTGAAAGACCGCCTCTTCGAACCGTGTTCCGCCTTTGTTATTGAGGATCAACTCTTCAAGGGTCTGGCCCTGGAATTCGGGGTGCGAATTGATCCATCCGGTAAGGTAGGTATAATAGCCTTTATGGTGTTTGTTGTAGTGGAGGTTGACCGTGCGCTCGGAACTCGTGGGTGCGAGCGCGCTTAGACCATAGGGCAACTCGACCATGGTGATTTTTTTAAGCGCGGGCATCGGCGCGGTCTTTGTCTTATCGGCAAAGAGCAGGTCCGCCCCGGACGCAAGAGCGACCGCCGCCGTCGCGCCGGCCGCGGTCTTAATGAAATCCCGGCGATTCACTTGTTTTTCCATATCTGTCCCTCCTTTTAAAAAACCTGTGTTGTTTTAAATCCCCATTGCGTTGAGCGTATTAATGATATTGTTGATCGTGGCGGTAAGCGTGGGGTGCGATACTTCGAAATATAAAACTGAATCTTTCAGGTGTTTGTTGAGTTCCTCTTGGTCGACGTCCGTTTCCCCTTGATCGACGGTCTGGTCGATAAGCTCGGTGAGCCTCATTGCTTTTTCTTTTGCTTCGTGGTTTGGAAATTCCATTACATCGAGCTGCCTGCGCAGGTCAAGCAGCAGTTTGTGCGTTTCCTTCATTCCCATGTCGATCTCCTTATTACCATTGTTGTGTGTGCTCCATTTTATAAATATAATTAGTTACTCTTGAAAATAGCTGCTTTCTTCTCCTTAAGCGATAGTATCAATTATTTTGAAACAGAACCATTGCTCCCACCTTCTGCAAAAAGGACAATCATGAGCACAGTCGCTCTTATTAAATGTGAATCGTACGATTTATCGGATGTAAAAGACGCGGTCAAAAAAGGAATAAACCTTTTGGGCGGCGTTTCAAAGTTTGCCAAGTCCGGTGAGAAAATACTTCTTAAACCTAATTTTCTTATCGGTGAGGTCCCGGGGAAATGCGTCAATACGAACCCGCGTCTGTTCAGGGCCGTTGCCGAACTGTTCCAATCCACAGGCGCACTGCTCAGCTACGGCGATTCCCCTGCTTTTGGAAGCACTGCCGCGGCAAGCAAGAAAGCGGGGTTTACCGACATCGCCGAAGAGCTTGGAATCCCATTAGCGGATTTCAAGGAAGGCGTCGAAAAACAATTTCCCGAAGGCAGACAGAACAAGAAATTTACCATTGCAAAAGCGGTCACGGAAAGCGACGGCGTCATTTCGCTTCCCAAGCTCAAGACGCACGGCTTTTTGAGGTTTACCGGATGCGTAAAAAACCAGTTCGGCTGCATTCCCGGCCTTCTTAAGGCCGAATTCCACGTCAAATGTCCAGACGCCTTTGATTTTGCCAAAATGCTCGTTGACCTCAACGCATGCGTCAAGCCGAGGCTCTATATCATGGACGCTGTTTTTGCCATGGAGGGCAATGGCCCGCGGGGCGGAAATCCCCGTAAATTGCAGGCGCTTCTGTTTTCCGAGGACCCTATAGCCTGTGATGCGGTAGCCTGCAGGCTGATTAATTGCGATCCGCTCAATATTCCAACAATCACCATCGGACAGGACTTTGGGGCCGGTACTTATGAAGCGGACAAAATCGAACTCGTCGGCGACGACTTTGATGCGTTAAAGGTCCCCGACTTTGACATCAACCGTTCAAAGATTGCGGCATTTAAATCGCGAGGCCTGCTGAGAATTCTGAGTAATATTTTTGTTTCCAAACCATCCATCAATAAAAACAAATGCATACGTTGCGGCATGTGCGTACAAATGTGCCCGGTGCAACCCAAAGCCGTCGACTGGGATAGTGGGGACACGTCGAAACCACCGGTCCATAATTATCATCGGTGCATACGGTGTTATTGTTGCCAGGAAATATGCCCTGAAAAAGCCATTGGAATAAAAAAACCCTTGGTCCGTCGGTTTTTTTAATTTTTTTTCCGGTTAAGGCCCGCCAAAACCGGATAAAAAATTCCATACGTCAACAGGCCGGCCCCAATCGCGAGGACACAGCTGCCCATAAGCCACTCTATTCCGCCTTTCACGACGGAATTAACCCCTGCCGTTATGTGGATCGTGAAGGGAAGGACCGGCGTGATAACTTTACCTATGGCAATCCCCGCGGCGATCAAAAACGGGATAAACGGCGGCGACGATACGCACGACCCCAGAAAAGCGAGCGGCCAGTTCAAGCGTAAAAAAGGGGTCATTGCCATGAGCAGAAGTATTTGGAACCCATAAATGGGCATAATTCCAACGCACACGCCCATGGATAACGAAAAAGCGCCTTTGTGGGGCGAGTTAGCATTGAGCTCGCGTTTCAGGACGATCAGCAATTTTTCCCGCCAGGTTTTTCCGGGCGCCCTGACTGTTTTCCAAGGAAGCAGGATTTTTATGAGGGCGGCCCTGGAATTGATTTTTCCGATCCGTAAAAAATCAATTAAAGGATGGAAATGAGAACCGGCTTTCGTTTCCGGGGAATAATACAGATGGATCGGCACGGACTGGACGTCTATTCCGTTCCATGCCGCATAGATAAGGACTTCCTGCTCAAATTCATACCGGCGACCTTTGCATCCCAGGGCAAGCACGGGTCCCAGAGGATATGCCCTGAAACCGCATTGCGTGTCATGAACGTCTTTTTCGGTAAAAAAGCGGTACCAGAACGCGCCGAACGCGCGCCCGAAGCTCGATCGAAAAGGCTGGCCGCCGCCGGCATACAAAACACGGTCTCCGACAAAAAGCGTTTGAGGGGCCTTAATGGTTTTATCAATAAACAGCGGAACATCTTCGGCGAGGTGCTGGCCGTCGGCGTCGACGGTAATCGCATTTGTAAAGCCGCACGACAGCGCTTTTTCAAACCCCGCCTTAAGCGCGCTGCCTTTTCCCCCGTTGCGCGGGAATTCCAATAGAAGCACGCCCGGCGTCCTGGCCGCAACGGCGGCGACAATGGCGCCTGTATCGTCGATCGAACCGTCGTTTACCACAATAATATCGTGGACGTGGCGCCTGACGCCGTCAATCACCGCCGCGATCGTGGCGGCATTGTTGTATGTGGGGATGACGACCGCGATGCGCATTGGCGATCTCATACCGGCGGTCGGGGGCTTAAGGCGGCGCCATGCTTTCTGTTGTCAATAATGCGCGTCTTCTTGGCGCTTTTACCGCGCATATGCTGCAGGGTCGCGAGGTTCGTAACCAGTACAGGCAGGGAGACACGCAGTTCGGCCCTGATCTGGCCGGAAATTTTCTCCAGATTGACGGGCGGAGTAACGACGTGGAGCGAAACGCGGTCCGACAGGGCCTCGTCGTCTTCCAAAGTGATGACATAATCGTCCAACCCGTCGATTCCGTCGAGTATGTTGGTAATGGCAAGCGGGTATACGGTCGTGCCTTTTACCTTGATCATCTGCGACTTTCGGCCCAGAATCGGGCCGATTCGCATCGAATTGCGCCCGCACGGGCATTCTCCGGGCAGCTTAAAGGTGATGTCCCCTGTTTTATAGCGGACAAGCGGTGTGCCCTCGACGCCAAGCGGTGTTGCGACCAGCTCTCCGGCCGTGCCTTCAGGGACCGGGAGGCCGTTGTCGCCGACGATCTCCGTATACACGAGTTCCGGGTGGGCATGTCCGCCGTATTTTGCGCTGCAATCGCAATAAGCCACGGCAAGTTCCGTGTTCGCATACGTGGAAAATACCTTCGCATTGAAAAAATCTTCGAGGGACTTTGCCGCTGCGTTAAGCTGCAGGTCCTGCGAGCGGATGCTTTCTCCAATGCAGAATATCTTGGAAACGCAGGATGCGCTTCTGTCAAAGCCCAGTTTTTCAAGTTCACGAATAAGTTTTTTAAGGAATGACGGCACTCCCACCAGGACCGTGGGCCTGAGCAATTCAAGAAAATGTTTCTGCATGTCCAGGGGCAAAACCCCCACCCGCGCGGTATTGACCCCCAGATGCGTCAGCCCCCGGTAATAGGCCATTCCGGCGATGAACATGCGGTCAAGACTCACGCATATCTGGGCCCTGTCGGAAGGCGTTACCCCGGCCGAGGAAAACGAAAGCGCCTCGTTAAAGGCAAGGCGTTCGAGGTCGGTCTCCGTCATGGAAAAAACAAGGGGCTTGCCCGTGGAACCGCTGGTGATCACGGTCTCGACGATCTGGTCGGGCGGCGCCGCCACAAAAGAAGCGGTTTGGGCCGTAAGCGTGGCCTTGTCGGTAAAGGGCAATGTGGCGATGTCCTCGGGGCTTTTGATGTCTTCGGGAAAGACGTCGAAAAGCGCCTCACGGTAATACGCCGAGACTTCCTTGACATGCCGGACATGGTTGCGCACGGCCCGCACGGACTTGGACGTGATCTCGTCAACGCTTAAAAATTCCCACGAAAAATCAGGTCTAAAAGCCAATGATGACCCCTCCCGCTGGAAAGAACGGCAACTGGTATATGGTCGATTGCGCGGACGCGCCGTCGACGAACATATACTGCCACACGTTTTTTCGGTTAAAAATATTCTGTAAATCAATATAGTAAATCATCTGAAGAAATCCAAAACCAAACCTGCGCTCCCACCTCAGGTCCATTGTGGAATACGCCGGATATCGAAGGGTGTTGAGCGCGATATCGTCCGGGATATACCAGCGCGCATAGGTCGAATCATACACGCGCCGCGTATACGGGCGGCCGCCAAGATACCTTAGGCGGGCGGAAAGTTCCATACGATCGGAAACCGGCATAATGGGCGACAGGAGCTTGAACCAGAGACGGTCATGGAGCGAGGCATACCACGGCGCCTTTAAAAATTCCTGCTTCCATCCGGCCGTAAGGGTCAGGCTTTGGCCGAAATCGAAATCCGCGCTGCACCACTGCCCCGCGTGCCCCGGCCGCGGATCGCGGTTTTGCGAACGCGACAGGGAAAACGCCGTGGTCCAGGAAAGATGATCCGTCAGTTTTTTTTGCGCGAATGCTTCGGCGCCATAGCTTTTTCCCTGCCCGTTTCCGGCCGCCCCATTGTATAGGGTAAAGCGGTCTATTCCCGACGCTGCCGAATGCAAAAGCGAGGAATCGACCGGGAGGCCGTCGTAACGTTTGTAAAAGCCCTCGCACGTCATTTGCACACCGATCCCGGAAAGGTAATATTCCACCCCGGCGATGCCCGTAAGCGCCCGCTTGGGCGGACAGGCGGGATTGGTCGCGAGCATGGAATAATCGGGTTGCTGGTACTGCACGCCCAGGGCGCCGGTAACATCCAAATTGCCCGTCAGGGAATACACGCCGCTGAGCCGTGGAGAAACTACAAGACTTTTATTGACTGAAAAACCGTCGATCCGGATTCCGGGCACTATTTTAGTGTTTTCCCCTGCATGGACGATTCCCGAAACAAACCCCCCATATTTATATCCCACTTTTCGCACGTCGGCAAAGTCATTATAAACAACCGGCATTTGTAACGGACCGGCATATACGATTGAACCCATTGAATCAAGCGTATCGGGCCTGCTTTTACGATCAATTGAGAAATCGCAGCGCTTGCCAATAACGCCTAACGTAAACCTGCCGTTGTTTCCTAAATCAACCGCACACTGCGCCTTAAGGCACTCCTCCCGCTCGCTGGACGTGTTTGAATAAAACGAGTCGCGCACTGAGGCGGCCGAAGCAATCGTATCGGAATATTCCAACCGGTCGAAGGTATTGCCGACCGCCGACAGCGTAATGCTCGTGGAAACAGCGCCGGCCGGGATATTTTCCAACGTCATTCCTCCGGCATAAACATTGCCGCCCGATGCAATGGTCCGCCCCTTTGTTCCAAGGGTGCTTTGCGCATTGTTGATGGTTATGTTGTTGTTGCCGAATATACCGTCCGCATACAATTTGTACGAAGGCCAGGTTTGCGCAATGCGCGCCTCCGCGCCCCAATATTCAGGGACTGCCGTGGCGGTATTGTTAAATTTTGAGTTTGCCACCAGGTCTAAAAAGCTCTTCGTCGCCGATGCCATGAAATTGCCGCCGCTAACGGTGGGACCTTCACAGTGAACACCCGCCCCGGCGATCCCGAGGTCCACGCCGCCGAGCACCATTGCGTCGCTACCGTCGCGCATCTTCACGTCGAGCACCGAGGAGGCCTTGTCGCCGTACTGGGCCGGAGGCGCGCCGGCGCTGAAGGTAAGTCCCTTTACCAGAAGCGGATTTACCAGCGAGATCACTCCGCCGCCCGCGCCTTCCTGAGCGAAGTGGTTGGGGTTGGGGATTTCGATATTGTCCATGATGAACAGGTTTTCGCCGGGCGTTGAGCCGCGCACCACAATTTCGTTGGTTTGATCCCCGCCTGAGGCCACGCTGGGAAGGTTCTGCACCACGCGCTGCACGTCCATAAGAGCGCCAGGCGACCTCAAAAGTTCGTCGGCGCTGATGATCTTGCTCGACGACGCCATGTCGGGCGCCTTGCGAAACGAACTCGCGCGCACGACCATGTTATCGAGTTTGTAAACGCCAGGCGACATTTCAACGTCAAGGCGTTTTTCGGCCTGCCCTGATACATAGACGTCGCCTATTGTCTGCGTTTCGTAGGAATCCTTTGTAAACAGCGCCGTATAAGAACCGGCAGGAATCGTATCCATGGAAAATTTTCCCATGGTGTCGGTCTCAACGGCCCGAATGGCCGCCTCCGATTGCTTCACCGTCACCGAAACGGATGCAATTGGCTTGCTTGTTTGGGCGTTGGTAACAATACCGAATAGTTTTCCGGCGAATAAAGGAGATGGTACGATGGCAAGAATAATAAGGAAAATGGAAAAATAATTACTATAATTTTTGTTTAGAGGCATTTTCGTTTCTGAAAGTCTACTGCTCTTTATTTATAGTGTGTCCACATACGAAGAATTTTTACCGCCTTATCTTCTTGCAAGACCTGATAAACCAACCGATGCTGAATATTTATTCGTCTTGAAATGGCTCCGGTTAAATCCCCGATTAATTTTTCATAAGGCGGCGGGTTTTGATAAGGATTTGATTCTATTATTGCAAGAAGGCGTTCGGCTTTGAAGCGTAATCCCGCGGAAGACAACTTTTTTGCATCTTTTTGCGCCTGTTTTGTATAGTAAAGCCGCCACTTTACCATTTAACAACCTTGCTGGTTTTACGCAATGGCGTTTTCATGCCCGCTTTTATTGATTCTCGCATGCCGGGAATGGAAGTCAAAAATAGCGTTTCCTCAATTGCCGACCAATCTTCCATACCAATTAAAACCGCCCCTCCTCTTTTTCCTTCAATAAGGATTGGAGAATGCGAGGAATTCGCTTCGTCAAGAAGATTAAAAAGCCTTTTTCGCGCTTGAGTAACGGTTAATGTCGTCATGTTTTTACCTCCTAGTAATAATGTACGTTATTGCGTACGCAATTGCAAGAAGTTAATTTTGCCACCGGTCTTCCACAAATGCAACAAACCTGTTTAAAATCTCCATGGGCAGACCTTCGTAATGCATCGAAACTTGAATTTCGGGGTCTTGTTTGCTTCGAGTCGCAAAAATAAGGGGTTTTGATTTTTCATATGTTGAGTCGGTCATTGAAAAATGATTTGATGCTTTTGTCTCGATCGCATAGAGTTCGTTGAGCTGAAGGAATTCAGTGCCCTCATCTTGAAATCGCCCTGTGGAGATGGTAAATTTGCGTCTTTTAAATACGAACTCATATATATTGTCGTTTTCGCTCATAAATGAGAGACCCCATGCCAGACGGCTTTCTTGAAATGTTTGTCATTAGTCAATACGGGGCGTTCCCCGCTGGAAAAGTGAGCGTGCCGTCCGATTCATTGCGTCCGGTTACCAATGTGCTTTTCCGTCAATATTCTTTACAAGCTTTTTTATTTCCGATAGCTTTTTGATGGATTCATATGAACATGGTTCTGTGAATCTAAAAGCTTTTGATTTGTTGGGCTCTGAAATTAAAAAAAGAATAGCTCCATTAGTTTTTGACTCATGAGCAAAATCAAGGGGTTGATAGGCCGATTTATACTGTGAAACATGCCGGATGACCGATAAACCAGTCTCATAATACTTCTTATGATATTTAAAATTATTATCATCAAAAGATGAAACCGATATTTCCGAATCTGTTTTTATGCTTGATGAACCCTGATAAATAATTTCAGATATTTTAAATCGATAAACAAACCATGAAAAAGGAGGGCCTTTTTTAATAGTGCGTTGTTCCGTTTTCTGAAACGGTTCGATGCTTTTGGCCACAACTATTAATTCCGATTGCTCGACTAATTTGTTTAAAGGTATAGTATCATAAAACAGCTTGCTCACCAAAGCCTCCTTAGGGAAGAAAATCATGAAAAGAAAAGCGATAAATAAGCTGTTTATTGAATTGTATAATTGAAATTGAATGGTTTTCATAAGTAACTTTGGTGCACATCATTTTGCCGCTACCGGCCACCGCGACAGCTCGCGCAAACTGAACGCCGTTTCCTTGGCGATTATTATATGGTCGAGGAGCGGGATTTCAAGGAGTTTCCCGATGTCGAACAGCCGCTTGGTTATGTCCCAATCGGCCTCCGACGGGGTCGTGCTGCCGCCGGGGTGGTTGTGCGCGAGGATGATCGACGCGGCCCCGCGCTTGAGGGCCAGCTCGATGACCGTGCGTGGATATACGACGCACTGGTTGACCGTGCCCTCCGAAATGATTTCGGTATTCAGCACGCGGTTGCCGTTGTCAAGAAACAACGCGGCGACGTATTCCTCACGCATGAGCCCGAAATGGAATTTGAGGTGCTCCTCGACGTCCTTCCGGTGCGCGATGAGGGGCTGCTCACGATATTTTTCCTTGAGGCAGCAGGACATCAGTTCCTTGATAAGAGGAAAAAGTGCGGCGGCCTTCGGGCCAATGCCTTTGATGGCCCGTAACTGCTTGGAGGGGGCGCTAACGACGCCGCTTATGGTCTTAAAGGTTTTAAGAAGGTCTTTTGCGATCAACTTTGTGTCGCATTGCGCATGGACATACGTCAACAGCAGTTCGATGATCTCGTGGTCGGAAAGGGCCGAAATGCCGTTTTCCTCGAACCGCTCAAGGAGCCTCGCCCGGTGGCCGGTGTTGGGGTTGCCCTCCATGGCCCGTCACCACTCGATCGTCAGCGCGGCAATGGTCACGCCCGCACCGACCGAACAGAGCACCAATTTGTCGCCTTTGTGAAGGTCTTTTTCCAGGTCCAGGATCGCGTGCGGGACGCTTGCGCTTGACGTGTTGCCGAGCTTGTCGATGTTGATGTAAAAATGTTCAAAGGAAATCCCGCTCCGCTGCGCGGCCGCCTTGAGTATCCTCCGGTTTGCCTGGTGAGGCACCACCCACTGTACGTCTTGCAGTTGCCAGCCGCTTTTCCGGATCACGTCGCGGATGATCGTGGAGAACCCTTCGGTAGCAAAACGGAACATTGCATGGCCGTCCAACCGTATCCACGGGTTAAAATTCTCAATCCCGAAGGGGATTTTGTATCCCGGAACGATCCTCTGGGCAAGGTATAAACCTTTGGAATCGGCCCTGAGAAGCACGCTTTTTATCAGGTGCCCTTGCCTGCTGCCCGAAACAACTGTCGCCCCCGAACCGTCGCCGAAAAGAAAATAAGTGCCCATATCTGTTTTGTCAAGAAGCTGGGACTGCATTTCCGTACTCACCACAAGGATGTTGTCCGCGACGCCCGACGAGACAAGGCCCCGCGCGACCGAAATCCCATAAAGCCAGCCGGAACACGCGGCGTGTATGTCGAAGGCCGGCACCCCGCGGATTCCCAGCATGTCCTGCAAAATACAGGCGGTCGAGGGCATCGCCATATCGGGCGTTTCGGTGGAGAGAACAATTGCCCCGATGTCGGTGGCATTCATCCTGGATTTCCGCAGCGCTTCCATCGAGGCTTTAAATGCCATGTCGGAGGGTTTCTCGCCGTCTTTTGCCCATCTCCGCTCCTTTATGCCCGTCACGCCTTCCATATATTCTTCAGTCAATGCAGGAAAGTCTTTGAGGAGCTCCTTGTTGGTGACGATACGCTCAGGCAAATAACCGCCGATCCCCAGAATACAAATGTGATCCCTGTCGACCGGTTCTTCCGGTCCGGTTTCAATCTGAAACTTCGGGGCGCTATCGGCCTTTTTCGATCCAGGCGAGCCCGCCACGGGAATGTCGTTCTTCATTGATTCGTCATCGGTCTCAATTTCCATGACCGGAGACTCATACGAAACCGTATCACCTTCCTGAACGAGCAGGCCAATGACCTTTCCAACGCACGGGGCCTCAAAGTCAAAGGTGGCTTTTGCACTTTCAACTTCAGCAAGGACCCGGCCCTTTTCAAAAGAAACGCCTGCCGCAACGTTCCATTTGGTAATGGTCGCCTCGGTTTCGGCCGCCGCCTGTGAAGGCAGATATAGGGATATTCTGAATGTTTTTTCGCTCACGATTCCACTCCAATCATTTATTGATCAGGATTCACCGGATTAAAAAGATTTTCATGATTTTAATGAAGAAAAAGAATTCTTGTTATTATATCGTTGAAACCACCTATGCTTTGGGCGTAGATGATTTTAATTGCATCTCTAGAGCTTGTATGACCCTTTCTTTGCTGGGCCGGTAAAATGCTTCCAGCTCAGGTGCAAACGGCACGGGGATAAATGGCGCACTTATCACTTCGGGCGCGCATTTTAATTGTCCGAAACATTCCCTGCAAACAAGCGAAACCAGGTGGTTTCCCAATCCGGCAATGTCCGTATTGTCATGCACGACGAGCAATCTGCCCGTTTTTTTAATCGAGTCAAAAATCGGCCCCATGTCCAATGGGCCCACCATAAAGGGGTTCCAGATGTCCGCCTTATATGATGTTTCACGGACGGCCTGGTCAGCGATTTCCAATCCCGCGCCGAACCCGACAATGGTAATGTCAAGACCGTCGGTATATTTCCGCGACCGCCAAATGCGTCGCGTGTCGCCATCAAAGTCAATGTCCCCGCTTTTGCCGACGTAGTACAATTTGTGTTCGAGCACTATACAAGGATTAGGATCATAAAATCCGGCGATAAGGGCCTCGAACAGTTCTTGCGTAGTATACGGATAGAGAACTTTAAGGCCCGGAAAACGCGCCCACAAACCATCATATTCTCCCGAATGAAAAGCGCCCATGGTGATGCGGCCACCGCAGGGCATCCTAAACAGCAATGGCGCCGCGCAATCACTGCGGAAAAACCAGGTCCCGCAATTAAGGCCCAGCTGCGTAGTGGCCTCCGTGGCAAAATCGGCGAATTGATACTCCACGATGGGAAGCGCGCCTGTTTGTGAAGCTCCCAGCGCGAACCCCGTTATTGCCGACTCGGCAATGGGCATGTCCATGATCCGATCCGCCCCGTAACGATCGTACAGACCTTTGCAGGTAGCAAAAGCCGACCCCTTGGGGCCGATGTCCATTCCCATGAGTATGGCAGTATCATTTCTGGACAGAATATAGTCGAGCGCCAGGGAAACGGCATTGAAATTTTTGACGCCCGCGGCCCGGTAGGGGTCCAATTTTTTAAGGTCCGATGAAACGGCAAAAACCGGGCCTAAGTGTTTTTTAGGGTCCGGACGGTCGCACGCCAGCGCCCTGCGCACCGCGTTTTCGACCTCTTCATCGGCCTGTTTCTCAATCGCGGAAACAGCCTCTTCCGTGAGCATGGCCTCGTCGACCAATTTCTTCCGGGCAAGGATGATCGGATCGCGAAGCCGCCATGCCGCGTGTACTTCCGCGGGAATATATTCCGCCTTGTCGTACACCGCGTGCCCGTCAAGGCGAAGGGTCATGCATTCAAGCACGTAGGGCAGGGACGTTCTTCGCATTTCGTCAAAAGCATCGCATACGGATGTATACACTTCCCAGGGATCGGTACCGTCGATGGTTTTTCCCGGAACATTGTACGCTTTGGCCCGATCGGAGAGTTTTTCGCAATTGTATTGGAGACGGGTCGGGACCGAGTAAGCATAATAATTGTTTTCGATTAAAAACAATACCGGCGACTTGCGAACCGAAGCGATGTTCAGCGACTCATGAAAATCGCCGGTGCTTGTTCCGCCGTCGCCGCTCACGCTTACTCCGACTATGTCTTCACCATGTTTTCGGGCGGCCCAGGTGCCGCCAACCACGAGGCTAACCATGTCGCCCAAATGACTTATCATGGGAAAACGGCGTTCCCGCGCGTTTCCATGGTGGGCGTTTCCTTCACGACCATGCGTCGGACTTTCGGCATTGGCCATATACTGGTTGAATAGCTGAAAAGGCGTGCTCCCCATGATCAGATGCGCCGCGAAATCCCTGTGTAAAAAAGACACTACGTCCCGTCCCCGCCTAAGAGGCAGGCTCATTCCCACGGCAGTGGCTTCGTTGCCAAGGCCAAGGGTCACCGTTCCTTTTACATAGCGTTTTTTGAACAGTTCCCGGAGTTTTTCTTCCGTTTTTCTGGAAAGAACCATCCATTTGTAGGCAACCGGATAAAATTCCTTTTTTGCCATCCGGCCCGGATATTTAATAGTGGGTTCGGTCATTACTGTCCTTGATAATTTCTTCTCAATACTTTAAGCATTCAATAAAATATGTTATATTGAATTGGAATGACAAAAAATCTGACCCGGATTAAAAAGAATTCTCTGATTTTGCCATGAAAAAAAAGCCCATTGACGTCGTGTGCGCAATCATTGAAAGCGACCGGAAAATACTTCTTGGAAAAAGGTCCGCTCCCCGGCAGCATGCGGGTTTCTGGGAACTGCCCGGCGGGAAAATAGACCTCAATGAAACTCCTCACGACGCGCTATCGCGGGAAATCATGGAAGAGCTTGGCGTAACCATTGAGGTAGGCAAACAGCTTTCCGTGGTTGTCCACGAATATGAAACGCACATTGTACGATTAATCCCTTTTATCTGCCGGATTTCCGGAGGAACGATCAAACCGTTGGAATATCAGGAAACCGCGCGGGTAGATCCCGCTGCTAAAATTGAATTACCGTTGCTCCCGCCGGATTATGGGATTTTGGAAGAGTATGTGCAGACCAAAAATGACCGCTGAATTTCCGATCTTAAAATATCTCCGGCTTTTTACTTTTCTATTTTTCCCCAATCCATAAAAATCCCCTCGAATAATTCAAGTTCCTCCCAAGCACATTGATAATGTATAACCCGCCTGAAACTTTTTTACCCGACATGGTTGTGCCGTTCCATGTAAATTCCCGTGTGGTACCGGATCGGCCCTGGAAAAACCTAACTTTCCCGGATGCATCAATAATGGATATTCGCTCGATCTGAGTATTTGACTTGAACAAAAGCCTTATTCCCCGGCTCCGTCGTTCGAAGCTGATCCGATCATCCGGCGCTCCCGGCGCCCATAATACCGCATTGGGCGCTGCAAACATCGAATCGGGTATACTATCGTTAATATGAACATTGGAAAACCGGTAACCGCCTTTGCTGAGGCTGGTGTCGCCCCTGAGCGCGATTTCCCGCAGGACATACATATCGTTCGTGTCGCGGTACAGATACGTGCTGTTGAGCAAAATCGTGTCGCGCTGTTTGTTGTACAAGTCAAGGCCAACGACGAGTCCCCGTTTCTTGTCGATTTTGTAAATCCAGGCCGTGTCGGCGCTGTCGGCATAAGAAATAATCGCGGTGTCCTGGTTTTCCCTGGAAATGTGCGCTCCTTTGCCGCTTAAGCCCCTGATTTCCGAAGCGGACAGCACGGGCGCCCTCATCAGCGAAAAATTAAGGTCGCCCATAGTTGCCGAATTGTCCGCGGACCCCCAAAATACTGTATCTGCGTACGAATAGAGGGTTGTTTCTAAACGCGTCTGTCCCGGTTGTTTGAAATAGTATCGACCGATACCATAGGTGAGCGCCCCTCACGAGCATTTGTATTTATAAAGGCCCAGAGAATCCGACTTGAAGGTTTTGATTTTGTCATAATTGGCCGCTACGGACTCAATAAGCGAGTCATAATGGCTTGTTTGCGTAAAGGCCGGGGACAGTAAACAGAGCAGGGACAAAAACGACCGGGTCAAGTTTTTCATGGAAAAAGTCTCTTTCTTGGGATATGGCCGGTACTTCTTTTATATTATATACTACCACTTTTTAAAAATATGTCAAGGAACGCTTAAAAATGGACACTGACGTAATAATCCAAAAAGCAAAAGACTACATAGTGCTCGAAAAGAACCCCGTTTTTAAAAGCCAGGTCGAGCAGCTTCTGGCAAAAAACGACCTGGTCGAGCTTAACGAGCGCTTTTATACCGAGCTGGAATTCGGCACCGGCGGCATACGCGGCGTGATCGGCGGAGGATACAACCGACTCAATACTTTTATCATCCAAAAAACGACCCAGGGCCTTGCAAATTACATCAAGAAAGCCGTACCGGCACAAAGCGCTTCGGTGGTTATTGCCTATGATTCACGAAGATTTTCCGATGAGTTTGCCCAGCAGACCGCGGGCGTGTTGTGCGGAAACAATATTACCACGTATTTGTTTTCCTCGCTTCGACCCACGCCCGAGCTTTCCTTTGCCGTGCGCCTCCTGAGCGCCACCGCGGGCATCGTGATAACGGCCTCGCACAATCCGGCTGAATACAACGGCTACAAGGTCTATTGGTCCGACGGCGGCCAGATCGTCGCCCCGCACGACAAGGAAATCGTAGCCGAAGTAAGCAAAGTCAAGGGCCCGTCCATCCTTTCGCTGCCGAAAAACGAGGCGCTTGCGTCCAGCCTCCTCAAGATGATTGACAAAGAGGTCGATACGCCGTTTATCGACATGGTCAAAAGCCTGTCGCTTCGTCCCGGCCTTATTAAAGAAAAAGGTTATAACCTGCGGGCCGTTTACACACCGCTTCACGGGACCGGCGCAATGCCGGTGGAGCGGGCGCTTTCCGAATTGGGAATCAACGTCATTTTCGTTGAGGAACAAAAGTCACCCGATGGTAATTTCCCCACCGTTGCCTTCCCCAATCCCGAAGAGGCCTCCGCCATGAAAATGGCCCTAACCCTTGCAAAAAAAGAAAAGGCCGACCTGGTACTGGGGACCGACCCCGACGCTGACCGCCTGGGCATCGCCGTCCCCGACCAAGGAGACTACAAGCTCATCACGGGGAACCAGCTTGGCGTGCTCCTGCTCGACTACATCCTGTTTACGCGCCGAGAAATGGGAAGCCTGCCGCCCAGGGCGGCGTTTATCAAGACCATCGTGACGACCGAACTCCAGAGCATGATCGCGAAGGACTACGGCGTGGAATGCTACAATGTGCTCACCGGCTTCAAATACATCGCCGAAAAAATGCGCCTGTTCGAAACGCAGACAAACGGCCCTGTTTTTATATTCGGCGGCGAAGAAAGCTACGGATACCTCGTAAACACCAGCGTCCGCGACAAAGACGCCGTGTCCGCGGCGACCATGGCCGCGGAAATGGCCCTCTACCACGTTTCGCGGGGAAACACGGTCATCGGCAGGCTGCGACAGATTTACGAAAAATACGGTTATTTTGAGGAGGCCCAGGTTTCGCGCTACTTCAAGGGAGAATCCGGCCTGCAAATAATGAATAATCTCATGACAAAACTTCGCACGCGCCCGCCTGCAACCGTTGCGGGTCAGCGTGTTGTTTTCATGAAGGATTTCCAGGACCATACTACCTTGGACGTGTCCACAGGCTTAAAAGTCAAAGACATCGACCTGCCCGCGTCCAACGTGCTTCAGTTTTTCTGCGAAGACCTGACCATTATCACGGCGCGGCCGTCGGGCACCGAACCCAAAATAAAGTTTTACGCATCGTGCCGCGGTCCTCAGGGGCTGCCGTTTGCCAAGGCGTCCGGCATGGTCGGGGCAAAGATCAAGGCCATTAAACAGGACCTGAACCTCATCATCGATGGAGCGGCCCAATGAAGGACATTGACAATGAAGGGACATTCGAGCTCAACGACGAGCTGTATGTCAAGGCGCCGCAGACCATAACCGCGCCCGCCGACCCGTTCATCGGCAAGACGATCGGCAACTGCGGCATCCTCGAGAAAATCAACGAAGGGGGAACCGCGTTAATTTACAAAGCGCACAATACCCCGTTTGATCTCGACCGCGTCATCAAAATCCTCAAGCCGTCGCTCATCGACGACGAAGACTTTTTCCAGCGATTCAGGCAGGAGGCCCAGCTCACCGCGCGCCTCGACCACCCCAATGTCCTGCGTGTTTTCGACACCGGGGAAGTCAACGGGTACTTTTACATCGAAATGGAATACATCACCGGCCAGACGCTGCGCGAATACATGGTCGCCAACCCCAAGATCGGCGAGCGCGATATCCTGTCCATGGCTTCTCAAATTGTAAAGGCCCTCGAATACGCGCACAACGTGCGGATCACCACGACCGCCGGCGAAGCCATCCACGGCATCCTCCACCGCGACATCAAGCCCGAAAACATCATGATCACGGGGGGAAAGCTCATCAAGCTCATGGACTTCGGCGCCGCGAAACCCTTGAGCATCACTTCAAATACCATGCAGGGCATGATCGTGGGTACGTTCCACTATATGTCGCCCGAACAGCTTTCCGGCGGGAAACTCGACATCCGCAGCGATTTCTTTTCGCTGGGAATCGTACTTTATGAACTTTTTTCCAACCAGAAGCCCTTCGTTGCCGAAAACCTCACGGGCCTCATCCAGAAAATCAACGAATGCAAATACACGCGGCTGCGCAAGCTCCGCCCCTCGATTTCGCCGCTCACCGAAGAGCTCATCGACAAGCTGCTTTCCAAAAACCGCAACCACCGGCCGAGCTCCGAAAAAGAAATACTGCAAGACCTGGACACCTGCATACAATCGTTTACTTCCTGGGGTTCCGGAAAAAAAGTCAAGATCCCTTTTTCGATCAAGCGGCACTTCGGCGTCCTTTCGCTGGTCATTTCGATTGTCGCGCTTTTCCTGTCGGGCGTGGCCCTGTGGCGAAGCACGTTCGTGGGCACAACACCGCCGAGGTTTACCCAATCAGCCACCATCCCGCTTCTTGACAAGGGCAAATCCTTAGAGCGCGAGGGCCGGTGGGACGACGCCATAAACACCTATAAAATGGTGCCGTCGATGGATAAAGGCGGCCTGGCCAACGAGTATCTCGAAGCGCAAATACGCATGGCCATCATCAACCTCCGGCATTTAAAGGATTTCGAGAAGACCCGGAGCATTCTGGAAAAACTCAGGACCAAATTTTCCGATCCCGCCATCGACGCGTTTCTCGGAGAGGCGTATTTTCATCTTGGGGTCTTCGATGACGCCCAGGAGCGCATCGAGGCCGCGCTTTCCTCGCAGGCCGGCTCCGTGATCCAGCTCACCCCAGAATTCAAGCGCGAAATCCTCTACTACCACGCCTACACGCTCGATAAGAAAAGTTCCCAGGAACAATTCAATCAGGCGCTGCTCATGGAGGCCGTCAAGGCCTGGAACTATTTCCTCGATTTTTCGGCCTGCCCCGCCAAGACCGGCGACGACCAATGCTTGTTTGCACGGAAAAGGCTGGCGGATTTGGAAAAACCGGACAGGAAGTGATTCGGAAGTATATAGCAGCAGATACTTTTTTTGCATATACTTATAGATACTTGTTTATAATTGTAGATGCCGGTCACGTAAACCCCAGTGTTGCATAAATTCCACTCGTGACTTATAGGCTTTCTCTCTGGAAAAACCTCTTTTAGCCTTCATGCTCGAACGTCACATTTAGTGACATTCGACATTTTCCGTTAAATTATA
>Ga0182017_10000988_pt1 | contig 22292 bp, 9 predicted proteins | sample 712E3DmetaG_FD_120492 | JGI IMG/M metagenome (GOLD analysis project Ga0182017, IMG submission 120492) | Permafrost microbial communities from Stordalen Mire, Sweden - 712E3D metaG | ecosystem: Environmental > Terrestrial > Soil > Wetlands > Permafrost | place: Sweden: Stordalen | collected... | reverse complement strand
GAGTTCATCCAAGTGCGGGGGCATCCCCTCCAAGTCGAACATGACGTAATGTTCATGATGCGGGATGATTGGCGGATGAAGAACAATCTCCCGTCCCGACAGCATCACGCGCGCCCGCTGTAAAATCATATCGGCTCTTTTGCCGACTTTTTGGAACTTTTTCCCCCACGGGCGTTTTAATTCACTCAAGCTGTCCGCATTGAAATGCTCCACCAGTTGCGGGATGCTTGCTGCTCCACGTTCATGCAATTCCGCAGCAAGGCTTTGATCAATCTCATAGACCAGGGCAACGTCCTTCGCTGTTACCGCCTTCGGCCAGCAATGGTCACGAAACCCGCATCCGACGCATTTGCTCCACCCTACGGGTTCGTATGGTTCTTGCGATAATCGTTTCAGACGAATCAAAGTCCTTAATTCGGCAACTACGGCTTGACGGTTGAGCGGAATGGAAACAATGGCACCTTGACCGTTCAGGGCTTCGAGCCGGATAGGGGGCGAGCCGAAAACTTGTTCGTAAAGCCAGCCGTAAAATTGCAATTGAAACAAGATTTCTGGATGATGTTCCTCGTCCACTCGCCGTGCCATTTTAACATCGCGGATGATGTAACCATTGCTCTCTCGCAAAAGAAAATCAGGCTCGCCAACGAATTCGCATTCAGCGCCGTCAAGCGTTTTTTGAATTTTCAAAACCGGCTGATACAAAACCGGGCAGCCATTTCTGACCAGTATCGCGGTTTGTTCAAAGCGCTTGTCTGACTTGAATGACCGCAAATCAATGGCTTCAGGAAATGTGGCAAGATGTTTTGCTTCATACCGCTGTCCCAGGCGCATGAGGACTTGCTCAAATTCCGAGGGTGGCGACTCCTCGGTGCCATGCTCGCGCAAAACGATGCGCAGATCGCATTCTGTCGGCGCATATCGGCGATGAAAATCTTGGGCTGTGAGCTTGAGCACGGCATGATTATATTGGGTATGTCGAAACGCTACAAACTTTCTGATTGTTTGACACGGCTTCGGTCTGCGGTCGGCGAGCGGAAAAAGTGGAGTGTAGGTGGAGTGACGGCTGGAACGGAGTGGAGCGCAACGCCGCCGCTCATTGCATACCGACGGATGCTGCGCATGACGAGACTGGAACTTGCTTCATCAAAGCGGACGCCGGTAGAACTTTAGTGTCCTTCGGGACGGAACCGCATTGGTCGCAGCGCTGCTCTCGGATCGTGATATATTCTTGAACCGACATGCACTCAAAGGCTTTCACAAATGCCAGACGATTTGCTTTAAGGCGCGTCATGCAACTTTCAGAGACGCAAACGACCAAGTCGCCGCGAGTGCGGGTAACAGCAACAAATGCGATCCTTCGCTCCTCCGCATCCGAGTCAGCATTTGACCACCAGACTAACGACGGACAGAGGTTTTCATTGCTTGTGTCAGAGCAAACGAACACAGTCATGTCGTGCGTTTGACCTTTCACAGCATGGACAGTCTGAACGGAAACGGGCCAGCGTGACGGTTTTATTGCGGGTGGTGGGGCGAGGTAATCTTTCCGAGCCTTTGATTTCAATTTGCCTTTAGGTTTCGCGATCTTCGCGGGCAGGTCCCCATTTGGATCCTTGGGGAGGAGAGGCGCAACTTGTTTGTTGACGAAAGCAATCAGCCGGTCCCCCCAAGAACCAAAGTTCTCGTTTAGAACTTCTCTGTTCGCTTCAAGAAGTATTTCAACACATAATCGCTTCCATACGGCAGGATTGATTGCTTGCTCAAGCAGCTCATCTTGTGTGATACCCTCGTGCCCGAAAACAGCATGTTCCAACGCCGCCTTGGAAGCTGCCAGTGACGCAGATTGCCGCCCTTGGCGAAAATGATTTATACTCCGATGCCAGTGGTTGAGTGGGACTGAACGCAGTGTTGTATAGTCCTTCCTTGAAAGACCAATTATCCGATCAACCGTTTTGGTCTGACGAGATACAATTTTTACAATCATTCCGTCTGACTGAGCCACAAGGACGTCACGCAGTTGGCTTATGTCAGACTCAAGATTCGCGTAGCATAAAAGTAATGCTCGGCCTGTGTGCTCAGAAGATGGCTCAATGTGGCGCCCTGGCCCTGCAAGTTGGTCTGCAACGACACAGATCGATGGTGGACAGCGTCGGGAATGGCCGAGAGGAAGTTCAACTGCGCCAGGAATTCTATTGAAATGGTCGAATAAGTCAGGCCGTGCGCCGTTGAACTCATAGATAGCTTGATCGGGGTCTCCGACCAACACACCTCTTGCAGATAATTCCGACAACAGCTTCGACACACATTTCCCAAGAAAACATCCCGTATCCTGTAGTTCGTCCACGATGATAAGCGGGAATCGTCTGAGCACTTCCGCCCGAATCAGCGACCCGTGTTTGTTATGTCCAAGGATTTGACTGGCGAGCCGCGCCACGTCTGAATGCGTCAACCAGCAAAGCTTCTTGGAATTTTCGCGTTTAGCCTTTCTAACCGCGTTCTGAGCCGCTTGGTCGAGAATTTCCATTGGCTTCCAATCCCACCGCTTGTATGCGATGATTGGTTCTCCTTCTTGGGTTTCGCCAATAAAATGAATGCGGAAGAGATTGTAGTCCTTCTTGCTCTGTCCTTCGCCGACGGTTACGTGGAATCTCCTATTGCTGCGTCCCATATTCCATTCCTTTGGTTCCCAGTCAGCAGGTATCAGACGGGGTAAGGCCATTTCTGGAAAGACTTGCTTGAGGAACGGGCGCACGACAAACCTGAAAACGAACGCGTCAAGTGTGCCGACATAATGCGGATGAGCTAGATTATGCCCGACAGCCCGACGAATCTCTTCTCCGCCCACTCGTGTAAATGACAGTGCGGCGATGCCTTGGTGATGCGCGTCCCATTTGCCCAATTCCCTTTTGATCAACTCGGCGACCAACCACGTTTTGCCGCTGCCGGGAGCAGCACGGACGATGCGGACTCGTGCTGTGCTATCGAGGACAGCCTGTTGTTCAGGGGTGGGCTGGCTCATGTGACAACGCGTCAACGGGAGGGATGGTTGTTACCCTTGCAATGACAGATTCGATTACACTCGTAATGTATTGAGGCACGTCAAACTGTTCAGTCGGTTTTCCGTCCTCTCCAAATTTGTTCAACCTGAACGATAATCGTTGGGCGAACTCGGCCTTGCTGCCCGAATGCGATGCCCGGCAGATTCCACGCCAAGCGCATAAGGCTTTTGCTTTTCGATCATTGCCGGCGGCCGCCAGACTATTGGCGTCGAATGTCCCTGGGTTGCCTTTGAAACACTCCTTCCAGACTTCTGCCATTATGTCGGCATTGGAGTCGCCCGCTTCTGCCAAGTCATACTCCAGCGTGACCTTGGAAGGGCGAATTATCACTGTTGCATGTCCCTCAAATACGGCTACAAGCCCGGCTGCGCGGTCTGACAGTTTGAATGTTCCGTCATCAGGTTCGGGCAAATCGCCTTTCCAATCCGAACCTCGAACGACAGGCGGATCAGCGTCTGTTAGGATTGCCACAGGGATTCCGAGAGCATCGGGCTGAAACATTTTATGAAAGGTTTCGAACGCAACACCGCAAATTGGAATGACGGAAATGTGGGCCTTGGCAAGATCGTGCCCGAGTCGTTTTGCCAAGACAGGAAGCAATAATGCTTCCGATATGCCCTCGACTAGAATTACACCTTTTGCAAAATAAAGTGCGGCTCTGGTAACGTCCATCATTCGCTGGAGAGCCATTTCTTCCTTTGGATCCATGCCTGCTTTGCTAATGGCGTTGCAGCGCGCTTCCTTGGTCGCTGAACCCGTGAATAGGACATGCATACGGCTTGGTGGGATGTGGGCCGCAATGGTCGGCGAGTGTGTGGTTACTATTGTCTGCGGAGCTTTGTCACCGGGCACTTCTCTCGCCAAGTAATCTGCTAAAAGAGTCGCGAGTTGTGGATGCAAATGTGCTTCGGGTTCTTCCACAAGCAACAACGGACATTCATCGCCGACAGGTGAACGGAGATGTTCAAGGATCACAGCAATGTAGAGAAGATTGTTATATCCAAGGCCGTTTGCCGAGAGATCCTCAATCGGCATATCCTCCATCTGGACCCGGAGTGTGCGAAGTATCCGGTCAAGCTCGGCAGGCGCCGCACGGATGGCGGATGGAGCATAGTCAGAGCCTGCCATAAACTGCGTTCGCTGCTTGAGCGAGCCGGTGACTGGCTCGATTAGTGGGTCAGCCTCCAAATCCTTGTTGGCTTTCTCGAAAATTCCCATAATCCGAGCTTTGGCGTCTTCCCCTTTTCCTTCGATTATCTCTTTAATAAGCAGCGCCAGACGGCTCTTGATTCCAGGGGCGAGTGCGGCCTCCGCGTCGCGAAGAGCAGGAAGGAAAGTTATTGGCAGAGATTCTAGTATCCCAGATGGAAGCTGCGCGCGGTCGGCTGATGGACCACCGCCCCAGCGATCAATGGATGGGTGTCGATTTCCTTCGGGCCACGAAGCCTCGAAGTGCAATACAGCTTTTGACTTCGACAGATCAACAAGGTTGAAGTCAATAATTTCGTAGAAATGAGCTCGCTGGGATTCGCTCAGACCTTCAAAAGTGAGTGTGACGGAAATCGTCTGTGTCCGTTTAACTTTTGCCGATGCCCGGAAAAAGTCATCTTCCGAAATCCACGCGGCTTCGCCTCTTGTTCCTGCCGGACCGATAGCATGACGGATTGCACCAAGAAGATTTGTTTTGCCTGAGTTGTTGCGGCCAACGACAACATTGAGTCCCGGCTGAAGATCAACTGTGACATTCTTCAGCGAGCGAAAGTTAACTACTTCAATTTTGGCCAGGTGCATGGTGTATCCCCAGCAGACATTTCTGCACGGGTAGTCGCTTACTTAGTCGAAATGTCGTCATTTAAGCCCAGTTCGCGCAGCGCGGATTTCGTTTCATCGAGTTTCTGCTTGGACACGCCGCCTTCGGGTGACACTTCAACTTTCACCGTCAGCTTCAAGCCGCGCGCCGATGCGAACTTGGAGAGAACTTTTGTGTAAAAATTCATCCATTTCTGAGGCGGAATCTCGCCTGTCCAGGTCAGGCTAGGCGCGGTTGAAGACGCTGGTGGTGCCGAGGGAATCAAGTCAACCGGCACGGCAGTGCCAGCGGCAGGTGGTGTTGGCGCTGATGGAACTGGTGAGGTGGCAGATGCGGGCGACGCAGCCCGCGTTTTTAGATATGCCTCTGCGGTCTCCTTGGTGACGATGAACATTTCTTCGGAGAATTCCACATCGGCAGTCATCAACGCTTGGTTGAAGGAAAATGGTTTGTAACCGTTAACTGTTTTGCCGACGTAACCGAGTAAACCATTACCAACTCCGCGCGAAATCGTGTCCCTCAACACGTCCGGGTTCGTCAAGCGCGGAAACTGTGGCGACGCGAAAAAAGCATCGCGCACCGACTTCGTTGACCACTCCTTGAATGCCGGGGGCCAGTTGCGAATTAAAAACGACGGGCTGATTCCCTTGGTTTCCAAATCCCCGTCTGAATTCAACCGGCTTACAATTAACGAAACCAAGTCCGTCGCCGCACTGGAATGAACCAAACCAAGGTCAACGCGCTTCACGGTGTTGTCCTTGCCGAGCAACATCAAATTCTTGTAGGTGCGCCAGATGGTTTCTTTCAAATCACGCCGGGCTTTCTTGATGTTTTCCGCGAGTTGGTGAACTTGGGTTTCATCCAGTTTCAAATCATCATCCTCGATGGCTTCCCATGCGAGCACCTTGCGGGCGTCTTCGCGCAGAGTGTCCGGTGATTCTGGCACGCAAAAAATGACGGCACTCTTGAACGTCCGTGATGATGTGCCGTATTCGCGAATCATGTTCTCAACGAACGATGCGGTGGCCTTCTCGTCCTGCAACGACTGGTCGGGCGATAGCACGACCAGCGTGACAGTTGGACGATCAGCAATTTGAATTGTCTTTTCCGCGAAATAAACACGCTCCAAGCCGCTGCCGGCGGAAAAAGTTTTCTGGATTTCGTCGCGTATCTGTTCTTCGACTTGGGCGGGCGGAATGGTCGCGCGTCGGTCGGCGAACCGTTTGTTGAGATTCTCTTTGAGACTGAAATGGTAGCGATTGCGCTCAACCGCAAGGTAGTAACACCCCTCGGTCAACGCCTCCAACGCGGTTTCGACGTTTCCAATGTCGAGTCCTGGCTCTGCCACGGCGAAACGAATTTCCGGCACGGTCGCGTCGGTCTTCGCTTGACCGCCGTTTGACTCGAAGAAAATAGCGGTGATGGCTTTGCGATGCAGGCGTGCATTCTTGATAGTTTCCGTCGCCTCGGCGTCGAGCCGCGTCGCGTGAGAATCACGTTTGCCGCAAATGTCAGTCGTCACCGCGCCTTCCAATTTCGTCTCGCCCAATTGCTCGAAAGTTGCGGAGCGGAACATCGCATCATCGAGAGGAGCTGTGCCGAGTCCGATCATCGCATCCTTGTGCGCGCCTTTGAATCCTTCCTGATAAGCATGCGAGACCCACAGGGCGAGCAGCCGCAATACGCCACGGGTTTGCTGAAAGCGCGGCAGCGCCTGCCACTTGCGCTCAAACACGGAAATGACCGCCGGGTGAAATGGATAAGTGGCCATGGATGCCTCGCGCGCTCCGTCCACGTTAGACTGGCTTGGCAGTTGTTGCCTATGCTCGACAACCCAATCAGCGTATTCGACACAAGTTTCCAATGCCTCTTTTGACAACATCACTTTGCCCTCGCTGGTGACAGCGCGCTCATCCCACTCGAATAACCGGCGACGAATAATTTCGGAAGTCTCGGCATCCGATGACATGACGATGGCCTTGCCGAGCCGGTCGAGAACTTTTTTGAACCGCTCAAAATCGGACTGGTCTTCCGCCGTCATTTCCAATTCCGATGCCGGAATGGAAACAGCAAGGACGACGTTGTCGGTGCTGCGCGCCACTTCCGAAAGATTTTGCAGGAAATTGTAAAGTTGTGCGCCCAAACCGCCGCGCCGGTTGCGGCTGACGTAGTTCATCAGCTCATCCATCAAGATGAGGCTCGGTTTGTCTTTCGGGAGAAATTGGCGGATGACTTCGCCGCCGGGGGCTTCTCCTTTTTTGTCATGTTCGGCCACGATTGCGAAAGCTTTCTCGCCTCCAAGCTGCCATGCGATTTCACCCCACGGCGTTTTGCGAAGCGGTGTGCCGTCTTTTCCGCCACGCCCGCTGATTGAATCAAATTCTGTGCCGACGAAAACAGCGGCTTCGGATTTCGGCACACTGGATACGCCAGCGCGGGCGAGCAGTTGCGAAACCCCGGCCAGCTTATTCGCAGTGGGGCCGAGCCTTGCCAAATGGTAAAGGAGCGTCAGCGCGTGCGTCTTGCCGCCGCCAAACTGCGTCGAGAGATTAAAAATGGCGTTAGTTTCCGTTTTCTCGCCGGACAATCGGCGGATGACTTCGGACGCGAGACTGGCGAGATTCTTGGTGAGATATGTCCGCTCGAAAAAGCGTTCCGGCTTTTGATAATCAGCGGGCGCTTTGCCTTCGCGAACCTGATCCAAATGCACGGCGAATTCAGACGCATCAAGCGGCTTGCCGTCGCGCAAATCTTCGCGCGGCGTGACAACTTTATACCAAGGTTTGAGAGGCATAACTTAAAATCCGAGTCCCTTCTTTCGCGCCAGAACACCGTCAACCCAGCGCTTTTCTTCAGTGTGCGAAGGATAAAGCGCGGACAGGGCTTGGGCAAGACGCCAGAAGCGTTGGTCGCGCCCTGCACCGTCTTCGACGAGAAATCTCTTCAACGCTTCGCTGCGTCCGGCGGCGAAAAGAATCATGCTCTGATGAATGCGGTCGAGGACGGTTTCGCCGTGGCGTTCGACTTTTGTTTCGCCGAACGTCGTCCCGCCTTCGTCGGCTTGTTCGAGCACTTTGAACAAGTCGAGTTGCGGCACTTTCTTTTTTCTGGCGGGCGTGACTTGGCCTTCCTCTTTGCCGAACAGATGGCGGGCGCGTTCGCCGACTGGCAGCAGCCGGGCTTGATCGCCGGAAACTTCCACGAGGCTGTTCAAATCTTCCAAGTGTGCGCCGAGTCCTTGCGCGATTTTGCGCGCGGCATCGTATTCGAGGACGAAGCCGGTCGTCTTGGTTTTCTTCGCGCCGCCTTCGGATTCGTCGTCCGCGTCTTCATCATCGGCGTTCTCGCCGTTGGCGGCGTCTGCCTTTCCGCCGGTCAACGTCCAGAGCCACATGGCGGTTAGGCGTGCGTCTTCTTCAAAGCCGATGGTGTCGGCGTCCGGGAAAATGATGGTGAGCGCTTCCTTGGCGACCGCCGCCCAGACACACTCCAAGTATTCCTTGAGCGTGACGGTCTCGCCGCTGGCTTTCTCCACGCGCGAATAGCGGGAGAAAATTTCCAGTGCCGGGCCGAGACAGGCAAAGATGGCGTCTGCACCGACGACGCCTTCTTCGGCCAGACGCGGCATCCATTCGTGGATGCGACGGGGCAATTCTTGCAACACGTCGCGCCAATCGCCGATTTCATCCGTGCGCACCGAACCATCAAGATTTTCGCGCGGGCGGCAGACGAGATGGACGGAGGATGCGAGCCGGGCCTGCCCTTGCGCCGCGACGCGTGCTTCCATTTCCGTGTCAATGGGCCATGAGCCGGTGATAATCCAACCCGCATCAACAACAGCTTTCAAAATTGCTTCCCAACTTGCTGTCGTCTTGCTGGCGAAAACGATGACGCCTATGCCATCTGGCCGAACCACGCGCCGGCCTTCGGCAAAGGCTTTGGTCAACTCGCGTTCGTAAAACGCAACGTCCTTGTTCGACTGACTCAGATAGTGCGGCCTGTCCACGACGACTTCTTCTTCCTTTGGCACGCACTGGAATCCGAAAAGCTCCGGTTGAGAATCGTGAAGCATCCGGCGCAGCCAAACGTAGAAGTAATCAGAAAGGTGTGCGTATGGAACGGAGTCGTAATAAGGCGGGTCTGTAATCCAAGCGGAAGCGATGTCATCCGCAAGAGGATGCGCGGTCGCTGATGCTCTTTGTGCCTGTCCGCTGTTCTTTCCGTCACCTTCGGCTTGTGATTCGCAGACTTTGGCAATCCATTGAACAACTCCCTCCCATCCGCCACTTGAACCTGAGAACGGGTTAATTTCGCAGAAGTCCCATACCATGCCGAGGGCTTGGCGTCCGAACGCTCCCGTGTTGATTTCGCGGGTCGTGTGCCAGCGAGCCAGTGAGGAACAAGCGTCAGCTTGACGACCAAGGGCGAGAGCGAAAAGCACGGTCAGCACACTTTTCATGCTTGGGTCAGCCCGTTTGCCCGCCTCGCAACCAAGTCTTGCGAGCGTTTGAAGCAGAAGACTCTGACGCTTGCTGAACACGTCACCCCACGACGCCATGCCGTAGATGGGAATGCTGATGCGGCGCATTTCATTCTGCGAAATCAACTCGTCTGGAACCAAAGCAATTGGCCCTCTGTGTGCCTTCTGTCTGTTTGCGAGTTCGGTGCTGGCTTCGCGGACGCTTCTCAAATCGGCGTCTGTGGGAAGACGATAGAATCGTCCTGACTCGCTTGCCCGGATTGTCACGACACACAGGAGGCGAGCGTCGTTGGCTCCGCCGTGTCGAACCTTGAACTGCTCGCGCACGCGTGCTACCGGCGTCGTGTAACCGCAACAAGGACACGTTGCCGAACCGCGTTTCACTGTGCCGTCAAAGTTAGGGTTTTCAATTTTGCTTTTGGGATTGGACTGATTCACCCATTCGCCGCGTTGCTTGATGATGATGTGGAAGTCCACGCACTTGGCTTTTTTGTTCGGCACGAGTTGCAAGGCCACGGACCGATTGGATGTTTTAGCAAGCCACTGCGAGCGGATGAGCGGCACTTCCGCGCCGCAGCCGGGGCCTTCGCATTGAATCGTCCGCGCCCAAAGATAGGCGATGGGCGTCGCGCCGTCTGCGTCCTTGGGATAGAACTCGGCCAGTTCCTTTTCGGCTTCGCGCTTGATCCAATCGCCCCATTTGCGGACTTCATCGGCGAGGCGCTGGCCGTATTTGGGAATGTATTCGAGGACGACTTTGTTGAGCAGCACCGGCACGGGATTGAGGTCGCTGGCAAAAGCGTCCGCGCCCACGCGCAAGGCTTCAAGCGGAATCGAGCCGCCGCCGGCAAACGGGTCAACGACGAGCGGTCGCGTGCCGGGTGCGCCGCCTAACGCCTCGTGCGCTGCCTGCGTGAGCGAGCGGCTGGTGTCGAGATATTCGCGGACTGTGGAGTTGTCCCAATTCGCAAAGTCGGCGATGAAGTCGAGAAGCGCGGTGCGCAGCCACGCGAAAGATTTGCCAGCGGGCGGCTTTTGAACCAGCGTTGACCACGCCTTGTAGTTCTCCGGTGAACAATGTTCGTTGGCAAGTTTGGTGTCCGCGATAATCTTGCCTGCGAAGTCGAGAATGATTTTGGCGGCTGCTTTGCGAAATGCGGGCGGACAGTTTTCATCCGCCGGGTCAGGCCACAGCGCCGCGCAAATCACCGCGCGACAAGCCGCCAGCGGACGGCGTGCCCACCAGATGTGCAGCGTGGAAATGTGCCCGTGCCGGATGGACTTCTCCCGCCGCGCGTGCGCGGAAATGCGCTTGATCGGCAGGTCAACTTCGATGATGCGTTTGGGATAGGCAGAGATCATGTCACATGTGACGAGCGGCATTCTTGGCGCGCGTAAAAATCTGGCCGTTGATCAAGTCGTGATAGGTCGCCCCATTCAGTGAACCCGGAGGCGGCACGACATGCTTTTGCAAAAGCGCCCGTTCTGATTCCGAGAGTTTGCCAACTTCTTGACGAACCGCTGCCAAACATTCCATGTGGTTCATGCTGCCGTAAACATCCACGGACTGACAGTCAGCGAGCCGGGATTTAAGGTCGTCCCAAAGGTGAGGATTATTCTCAATGGTCCGCGTGGCAATTTCGCGAGCCAATGATTCAGCCTGCTCCTTCTCTGTAAGAGGCAATGTTTCGACAGCTTGGAGCTTGGCGATGTAATCCGGTGGAAGCTGCCAGTGCCGAGCGCCGTCGAGCAGATGTTGCAGATACGTCTTGCCGGGTTTAGGGCGTGGCGATTCTTTGGTGCAAACGACATAGGTGAAAGCTTCGACCTTGCGCGCCGGATCACCTTCGGTCTGAACCGCTACACTCTGTCGCCGATACGCGTTGATGGGAACACCTTCCTTTTTATCCAGTTCTTCGCCGTCCTGGGCCTCAATGTGATAAACGACGCCCCAAATAGATTTGCCGGGAGCGGGCGTGAGATCGGCAGTGCCGCATTTGTTGGTGCGTGAAAAACGAGTGAACTCAAGCTGGTGCTCCGGCAACAAGGCTTTGAACAGGAACTGCGCGCGAGCGCAACGTTCGCGCATTCGCGTCCAATCCATGTTCGAGCCGTAGGCGAAGTAGAGCATCAATTTCCCCCTGTTTTGTAAGGCGGTGCGTCTTCCTTCAATTCGACCGGATGTTTTACCGAATCTTGTTTCAGCCGGTAATGCTCAACTTTGACGATTGGTTGCCAGTCCAGCGTCGAGGGGTCGTTGAGAATGTTCAGTGACGGTTTCGGCGAGGCGCAGTGAAAGACGACATAGAGCGAGTAATCTTTTCGCAGACGCTTGGCCGTGTTGTATTCGTTGCTCGTCAAAGCAATGTCCCCCGTAAGCGAGCGGCCTTTGACTTCGATGAAACGCACGTCAATGGCGGTTTTCGGGTCTTCAGGATGCGGCTTGCGGGAAATGAGGTCGAAGCCGCGATTGTCGGCTTCCACGCTTTCAACGACGCGGCCTTCGGCTTCCTCGTGCTTGATGACGAACTGCACGGCGATACGCTCAATTTCCGGGTCTGTGACCATCTCTCGAATTTGCGGGGAATTGCGCTCTGGATGCGGCAGCACCCATGCCCGGCCGATGTGATGGATGTCGCCGATCATGCACTCGGCTTCACGGCGCAGTTCGGCGGTGCGCTGTTCCAGCCGGCCATTAAGTTCGTCGAGCTTGTCCTCGACTTTCTTCATGTTGGCGGCCATCAAAGTTTCGTCGCCAAATTGTCCCTGCTCATGGATTTCGGCCATGCGGAGATTCTGGCGGTGAATCAACTCGTTAAGGCTGATTTTAAGATGTTTTTCGATGGTTGCCGTTTCGCGCGCCCGTTGCGCGGCAACTTCGGCGAGAAAAGGATTTAATGCCGTGGTAACTAGGAATCGTTCGGCGGCAGTGCGGTCGGGCAACCCGTCGCCGTCGGGAATATTTGTTTCTTTCGGCGCAAGGGCCAGATCGAGGAAAATGGTAGGCTGGCGGATGGTCATCGTGCCTCTCTGGTCGGCCTGCACCACAAACAAACGGCGGTGAAGCTGGTTGTTGCGTCCGTCCTTGATGGACGCGGCGAACACGTCGAGCCGGTAAGGAAGCGCTTGATGGAGATCGTAAAAGACTGCGCCACGCAGCAAATCTTCACGGACCTGCTCGGTCACATCTTCCCGCACAGCCTCAAACAGCGGATGGCCGGGCGTAACCCATTCCAAAGTTGGGTCGCGCTTCAGGTGTTCTTTGTCGAACACGATGTTTTTGTATTCGCGGCCCAGCTTGCCGAAACGAGGTTCAAGGCGTTCCCCAACGGGCCAGAGCGTGCGCGGCACTTTGCCGAGTTTGTAAACGTGACCGCCTTCGCGGATTTCATTGGGATTAACACCAACAATGGGAGCGGCCTGGGTGAAGAAATCTTCGATGACTTCGGGCACGAGGCGGCGTTCCTTGGCCTCGGCGGATTTGCCGATGATGGCGGAAAGATTCAGTTCGCGTTTGGCGAGACCTTCCAAAGTTGAATTGGTGATGCTTTCCAATCGCTTCGTGTCCACCTGTTCGACGATGCGCTGCTTGATAAGCTCCTCGTCCATCTGGTTGTGCGCATACATATCGCGAATCATTTTTTCCAATTGATTCGCGGGGAACACGTCGCCCAAGACGTTGAACACTTTACCGGTGCGCTTTGGGTCGAGGTCGTCTTCGATGGCTTGGATGCGCTCAAATAGTTTGTGAAGCACACGACCTTCGCGTGTGTTCGTCGAAACGAAATTGAAAATTAGACAATCCTTTTCCTGGCCGTAACGGTGGATGCGACCCATGCGCTGCTCCAGCCGCACGGGATTCCACGGGATGTCGTAATTGATCATCAACCAGCAAAATTGGAGGTTGATGCCTTCGCCCGCAGCTTCGGTCGCCACGAGGACTTGTGCGGACTCGCGGAATTCGCGCTCGGCGAAAATGCGCGAGCCGGGCGTGTCGCGGTCGCCAATCTTCATGCCGCCGTGAATCTGCGTCACGTTGAGTCCCCATTCGCGCAGTTTGCCGAGTGGGCGCCCGTCTTTGCCGTCAGCGCAAAGGAAGTCAAGGGTGTCCTTGTGCTCGGTAAAGATGAGCAACTTCATCTTCGGGTCTTGGAAGATGCCATACTCCTTGATGAGGTCGCGGAGACGGACGAGTTTTGATTCGACCTCGCGTTTCTCCAAATCCACCGCCTTTTGAATCAGCTTGCCGAGTTCAGTGATTTCGTCGCGCAAGGTCGCCGGGTCGTAGGACGCGACGAGGTCTTCCAGTTCGGAAACGATTTCCTGTTGTTCTTCTTCGGGCAAGTCTTCGTAATCGTCGGGCAGGCGCTTATTGATTTGCGATTGACGAAACCCTTCAGGGTCAGCGAGAATCTTCTCACGCTTTTCCTTCATGCGCTGGAGGCTGCGGCGCACGGCGTAAATGCTCGAAGCAAAACGGCGTTGGAGCATCGCCATCGTGAAACCGAGCGCGCGGCCACGAGCGGAATCCTCGGACGCGGCTTTGATGGACTGGTCTTCGACGAAGCGGGTCAGTGCGTCGTAAAAATCGAGTTCGTCGAGATTGATCTTAAACTCGGTTGTTCGCACAATGCGCTTGGTGAACAGCGCCTTCACCTTGCCGGTTTCTGGATCGGGGAAAGAAACGAGCGCCTCTTTGACGCGGCGAAGATAGAACGGCGCTTCCTGCTTCCGCATCGCCTCCTCCAAACTTTTCACGTCGCCATAAACATCGCGGTCGAGCAATTCGAGGAACAGGCAGAAGTTGTCCGGGTCGCCCTTGTGAGGCGTCGCGGTCATCAGCAGGTAATGATCGGTCATCTTGGAAAGTTCTGCCCCCAAGTCATAAGCGAGCGTCGTTTTATCACGGCTGGCCGCACTCATTTTGTGTGCCTCATCCACGATGATTAAATCCCAATGACTGCGCAGCAGGCTTTCCCTGGCGTCTTCAATACGTGAGACCCAAGAGACGGACGTGATGACTTGATTTTTGTCCTGCCACGGATTCGAGCCGTAGTTTGCCCGCAACACATCGCTGCGGATTATTTCAAAGTTTTCGCGAAACTTGTCCTTCATTTCGCGCTGCCACTGAAATGACAGGTTGGCTGGCGTGATGATGAGTGTGCGTTTTACGAGCCCGCGAATCTTCAATTCCTTGAGGAGCAAACCGGCCATGATGGTCTTGCCGGCACCGGGGTCGTCAGCAAGCAGAAAGCGGATACGCGGCAGAGCCATGAAATACTGATAAACCGCTTCAAGCTGGTGTGGCAGCGGATCAACGCGCGCAATGGAAAGCGAGAAATAGGGGTCGTATTCAAACGCCAGTGCGAGCCGCATCGCTTCGATGGCGAGGCGGAATCGCAGCGGGTCGCCGTCGAACGGTTCGGTGTCCGGTGTGGTTTCGAGCGCGGCGAGTTGGTCAAGTGTGAGAATTGGTTCGTAAACGCGTGATGTGTTGAGGCCCTTGGCGATGAGCTTCACCGCATCACCCATTGGAATACAGACGATGATTTGAACCGGTTCTGGGAAAATCGGTCCGCACAGAATTTTGTTTGGTTTCAGGTCTTCGGCTTTCATCGAGAGTGTGCGTTTGGGCTGTCTGCGATTCGCGCATGATGCAGGAAAGTCGCGAACACTGCACGGACAAATTCAGGCCGCGCAGAGGAACACGGCCTCGCGAAAACATAATGAACACCATTCGCGGGCTGGCGACGGTCGTCTGGCGATCCGCCGATGAATTCACTCCTTTCGTTCGGCCTTTTGATGAGGCGGGCGTTGCCGAAGGTGGCCAGTGTTTTATCTTCTTCCCGGATGCACTGGCGATATTTTGCTGCGCACGATGCTAAAGGCAAGAATCGCTTCGGTTTGGAGTTGGCGGCGTGCAAGCGAAAGGCGGAGCGGACGGAACGGAGTTGGGTGAAGCCGCGCAACCGGAGCGACGACGACATCTCCAGACGGAAGGCCGCCGCTCATGCGGCACTTTGCGGATGCTCGCTCGTGACGAGCGCGCGGTTTGCGAAGCGGAACGGGTGACGTAGAGAGGGGGACAGGGACGACCGGCAGTCCGTAAAGCGAAGCAAAGCACGCGTTGGTTGAAAGATTGGTTGAAAGCACAGGCTTTCAGACTGTTTGACGCGCGGATGAATTTGCGAAACTATGGGCTGCAGAAACCATGAGCTCTAGCATCCAAGATTTTGCGGCGCCTCCCAAACCGCTCCCGGAAGGACGAGTTTTCAATGATGACCTCCTGACAAACCCGGGAGATTTGGAATATGCCAAAAGCCAGTTCCTGGAGGCATTTCATCTTCTCGATCATCCAGAATTGCGGAACACGTTTGCAACGTATGAAAAAGCAGCGAACAAAGCGCGTGCATGGGTGCGTTGGCTGGGATTTCTGGCAGTCACTTCCGGCACGATTGCGCTCTTGAGCGCAGCGACAGAACCTTTGTGGCATCATCTGAAATACGAAGAGGTGTTGACGATTGTTTTTGAACTTTGCGGATTGCTTGCGGCGATTGTCGCGGGTGGCAGTTTGTGGCTTGGCCCTTGGAGAAAACACTGGTTGGAAAGTCGGTTCATGACGGAACGACTTCGCCAGTGGCATTTCCAATTACTTGTTCGCAAGGGCAGCGAGATTGAAGCGTTGCTTGGTCAACCCACGCCGAAGGCTTTGGAGACGTTCAAAGCAGAGCGGAAAAAATGGTTCGATGGCTTCCTGCACGATTTCGTAGGGAAACTTGACTCACGAATGGATACGCTGGCGAATGATCCAGATTTTGCAGGCGATTGGCTGCATCAACCGCCAACAAATTTCAGCAACAACAGTCGCGCTTTGGATCATGTGTTTGAGGTTTATCGCCGTCTTCGTTTTAACCATCAATACGATTACGCGACGCACAAACTTTCCGAGTCGACAGACCGCCCTCTTTGGCAATTTCTCAAATGGCCCCTGCTCCGGCAGGAATCGGCAATTCGGGGCTGGGGGTCATTCTGCTTCATCGCGGCGCTGCTTTGTTCCGTTGGTGTGATTGTGAATCGTTACTTTGAGATTAAACCCAACCTCGCCCCCTATCTCGGCGGCGCAACGCTTTCGCTCGCGATTGTCGGCATCGCGCTTCGCACGATTCAGGACGGTTTGGGAATCACAAAAGATATTGAGCGTTACCGCGATTATCGCGGCAAGGTGCGGCGATCACTTTTATGTTTCGAGGAATCAATTGACCAACACAAAAAACTGCGATTGATGGAAGAAATGGAACTTGCGGTTGTGGACGAACTGAGGGGCTTTCTTCGCACGCACCGGAACGCTGCGTTCGTTTTGTAGATCAGTATTTCACCACCAAGCAAAGGATCAACCTATGACAAAAAAGCGCGCATACATCAGTTTCGACTACGACCATGACTCGGACTTGAAAATCATGCTTGTCGGCCAAGCGAAACACTCCGACACGCCCTTCGACATCGCGGACATGTCGATTAAGGAAGCCATTTTGAGCAATTGGAAAGAGAAAGCCAGAACCAGAATCAGAGGGTGTGACGTCGTAATCGTGATTTGTGGCGAATATACGAGTAACGCCACAGGGGTGGCGGCTGAATTGACAATTGCTCAAGAAGAAGGAGTGCCTTATTTCCTGCTGTGGGGTCGTCCAGATAGAACTTGTGTAAAGCCTGCCTCCGCTGACGCTGCGGACACAATTTACAAGTGGACTTGGGACAATCTAAAAATTCTAATCAACGGAGGCAGATAGTCGCGCCGTTGTTCCAAACAACGGACAACATCCAGATTCTGCAAGATGCCGAACCAAGCCGACAACCGCCAGATTCGCGTCTTCATTTCCTCGACGTTCACGGACATGAAGGCGGATCGGGACTATTTGGTGAAGTTCATCTTTCCCCAACTTCGCAAGCTGTGCGAGGCACGCGCTGTCACTTGGACAGAGGTGGACTTACGGTGGGGTGTCACCAATGAGGAGAAAGCCGAGGGCAAAGTCTTGCCCATCGTCCTGGCTGAGGTCGAACGCTGCCAACCTTACTTCATCGGCTTGCTGGGCGAGCGCTACGGCCAAGTGTATCGTGATAATATCCCCTCCGATTTGACGGAACGATTTCAGTGGCTGAAGAACAACGGCGACAAATCCTTGACCGAACTCGAAATCCTTCATGGTGTGCTCAACAACAAAGAGTTGTCCGAACACGCCGTATTTTATTTCCGCGACCCTGCTTATGCGAAAGGAAAGAACGAAGCCGAGAAAGCAGACTTTGTTTCAATTGATGACACAAGCCGCACAAAGCTTGAAGATTTGAAGCAGCGCATCCGTGATGCCCACAAGAACCACAAACTCAAATTTGCTCCGCGCGAGAACTACGCAAATCCCCAATCACTTGGAGAACAAGTGCTGTCAGACTTCACAGAACTGATTGAAAAGCTCTACCCAAAAGAACGCGTTCCAGACCCACTTGATCAAGAAGCAGCACATCACGAAACTTATGCACAAACCCGTCGTTTGGCATTTGTAGGACGCGAAGATATTCTCCGTGAAGTTAATCGACAAATTTCGACTTCAAGCAACTATCTCATTCTAACGGGCGAATCAGGTTGCGGAAAATCCGCGCTTCTGGCCGAGTGGGTCGAGCGTTGGCGCAGGGCTTATCCTGACGACCTGATAATTCAGCACTACATCGGTAGCACACCAGATAGTGCTGACTGGCGGGCAGTGGTGCGCCGTATCCTTGGCGAACTCAAACGCGCTTTCGCAATCGCTGACGACATTCCGAACGAACCCGGTGCTTTGCGCGTCGCTCTCAGCGACTGGATTGTGAAGGCTGCTGGTTCTCGCGTCATCATTCTCGTGCTTGATGGACTAAATCAGATTGTTGATGACGGTGCGGCTAGGCAACTCGGCTGGCTGCCTGTCATCTTCCCGACCAATTTCGGCGTGCTGGTTTCCTCTGTATCAGGCGAAATCCTTGATGCCTTGCGCGACCGCAGCTGGCCGGAAATAAACGTGCCGCTCTTACAACAAGCCGCCATTGCGCCTGCGGCTCGGGCATACTTTAAGATGTTTGCCAAGACTCCGCCGCCGGACGTGCTAGCAAAACTGGAACTCACCCCCGCAGCTTGCAACGCCCTCTACTTGCGCGCCGTGCTGGACGAGTTACGCCAGTTTGGCGTTCACGAAAAACTTCAAGCCAAGGCCGCCGATTATCTGTCTGCCCGCAACCCAAAAGAACTTTACGAACGTATCCTCACGCGCTGGGAACAAGACTTTGGCGAAGATCTAGTTCGTCAAAGTTTCAGTCTAATCTGGATCGCACGTCGCGGCCTCTCTGAATCCGAACTCGCCGATTTGCTCGGTGCAAACGGACAACCCTTGCCGCGTGCAATGTGGACACCGTTATACCTCGCTGCTGAATCCAGCCTCGCTTACGGTGCGGGATTGCTTACCTTTTGTCACGATTATCTCCGCAATGCAGTTCATGACCGTTTTTTCCATCTGCCTGAACGGGAAAAAGAATTTCACCGTCGCATAGTTACTTATTTTATCCAAAAAGAGATCACTGATCGGAAGGTGGATGAGCTACCTTGGCACTTGCTTGCGTTACATGATTGGCAACAACTCGCGACTGTCCTTTCTGATGCTTCCTTCTTGCCTGTGGCTTGGCGCTACCAACGATTCGATCTTACCGGATACTGGGCTGCCGTTGAAGCTTCGTCTCCGCTTCGCGCAGAAACATTTTTTCACTGCTCAGAAACATTACCGGAAATCACAGTGGAGACTGCGCAAATTCAGGCCGAAATTCTGGCAACGCTCGGCCATTTGACGTTGGCGTGCGCGCGTCTTCAATGGATGCTTGAACAGTGGCATGAAAAAGAGAACCTACTTCATCGAATTCGAGCTTTAAAACTTCTCGCCAACTGGAATTTGCTGGCAAACCGTCTTGTTGTTGCCCGGGACGCAGCCAAAGAACTTGAACGAGTAGCACAGGAGGCGACCGAGCTTCGTGTTGTAGTGGAAGCGTTAGAGATTCAAGCACAAGTTGTGAGAAAGGCTAGCAGTCGCAGCAATGTGAGGGGACATAGGGGATTGATGGAGGACACGCGTGAGTTTGAAGACCGTGCCATCAAGTTGTGCCGGGAAGCTGGTCTAAAGCCGGAACTTGCGCGACTTCTTGGTCGCCGAGTAACAAAAAGTGAAGGCCAAGTAAATTTTGACACCCTTTTTCTTTCGGCAGCTCGAAGCGATTCCTTTTTGTCCACAATTGCTGGTTCGGCCTCATCACTTCGTAACTTGGCTGGCAAGCATCAATCAGTGTATGCAAGCGAGTTGGCCGAATTTGAAGGGCTTTGCAACGAAATCGGCGATGCGGCGGGACTGTTGCTTGCACTACAGACGCGATGCAAAGCAATGGCCAATGGCCCTGATCGTCTTGATCTCCTACAGAGGCAGATGCAACTTGCAGAGCAAATCGGAGATGCCAAGTGCATGGGAGGACTGATTGGAACAATGGCGGAGCATCTTTCTCCCGAAGCCCGCTTGTCTGAACTAGAAAAGCAGGAGTCTCTTTGGCGAAAGATTGGTTATCGCCCTGGCCTTGCAGAGAACCTGCTCACTCAAGTCGGAATTCTTTTCGACTCACTGGGAGATCGAGACCGAGCGAATGCCAAATGTAAAGAAGCGTTCACCTTGGTAGATGCTTTGCCGAATCGCCACTCTCGCATTTTCGCCCAAATGCGGCGTCTGCAAATCCGGTTTAACCTAACTGAAGCTCGTCTGCAAAAGCTTGCAATGCTCGTGCTTATTTGTATTGGCACTATTTGCGGTCTGGTCGGTTGGATTCTATGGCGTTCAGTGGAAAACTCTACCCTGCTTTTGAAACTGCCATTGCGGTTATCCGCGATCTTGTTCTTCCTGCTGACATTGTTCCCCGTAATGGCAATTTTCTTCGGGGGATCGGATAAAATCCGCGCATTTTTTAAACCAGCGGAGGAGAAATCTAAAACTGATAAGCGCGCCCATGAAGTATCAGCCGATCAACACAACACAACTCCAACTCGAACCGTAACGCTGCAAATTACTGATGGCAATAATATCCAAGCCAGCCAATCGCCTCCTGCTGGTGCGACAAATTCGGCGCTTCCTTCCACATCGGAACGAAGCAGTGATGACACACTGCACGATTCTATGGGCGTGTTTATTGTTGGTCTGTTGCGTTTATGGGGCTTGTTGGGCCAGCGTATACGTTGGCAGCGGCGCATGATTAGAAGATTTAGATATGAAACGTTGTCGTGGCAGTTCGCCGGGTTTGGAATTGTTGGTGGCAGTGCTTGGTTGCTTTACCACTATACGAGCGCCACAAGCGGTGCTTGGTGGCAGCGCACACTTCTTGTGCCGTTTCATCTGGCAGCGGTGTTGCTTCTTTTGCAGACTGCAGGCGTTCTCCTAAAAACATTAGTTGGAGCAACAGGATTGGTGGGCCGATTGAGAATTACCTCATCACAGCCAGGTTTGGGATTGAGCAGTTTGTTTTATTACGAAGTTTTTCTCGGCTTGGCCTTTTTACCGCTACGTCTGCGCAGGCTCTTTTTCCGCATTCATTAGCTTTACCGCTTTTGCCCCGCGAACCTGACTAATTGAACTTCTTCGTCTCCTATGCCTGCGAGGATATACGGATGCCCGCACATGACGAGCGGGTAGTTTTAGAAGTGGAACGGGCAGTTCGTGAAGTGAAGCAAATCGTGCGTTGGTCACGGCGGCTACTTCGATCTAAAGCAGCCGTCTCCATCGCGAAAACCATTTGGAAATGTTTCCGTCTGATTCAAGCGGTGGGAGCGTCACGCGGCGAAAACCGCGCTCGCAGTGGACGAGAACGCATTCGTGGTCGCGGAGATTGCGAAGCTTGTGCGGCTTGATTTTGTGTTCTTCGGTTTCGTTGTAATTTACGTTGCGTTTGCCGGCGCTGTAACCCCATGAGCGTTTCACCACGCGCTTTTTACCGATGAAATCGGCGGCTTGAACGGCATCGGCTTCATCGGCGGAGCGGAAAATCATCCGATTACGGAGATTCAATGTCAGAACTTTTGATTTGTCATTGCCGAGCGGCGGAATCAGCGAAGTCGTGCTTTGTGCCGCAGCTACAACCGTTGCGCCCGCTTCGCGGATTACATCCACGCAGTTGTAATCACTCGTGCCGTCCTCGCTGGCCGTCATGAACCGCTGCGCTTCGTCGGCCCAGAGGATGAGCAAATTGTCTTTGCCGCGCTCGGCCTTTGCCTTGTCAAAGCGGCGCAAGGCGTGGTTGTAATACAACAGCTTCAGGAATGTGTTCACATAACGCCGTTCGGTCTGAAACTTTTGCGGCATGGTAGTGAGAATAATTTTCCCTTGGTCAATCGCCGAAAAATCAAACGTGCTTTCGCCGGTGCAAAATACCTCGGCAACTTCGGGCGTCAGGAAGTATTGCAGGTAATTGCCGATGGTTTCACGAACGCCGCCAAATTGCTCGGCAGGTTGGGTGAGAAATCTATCCAAAAAGTGTGCGTAAACGGCGGCACGGCGTGGGGTTTCGGTGAGATTTTCAAGGTTTTCCATTTCTTCTTCGAGCAGGTCGCGATTGGATAACAATTCATACGCGTCCAGCAAAGTTACGGGGCGGTTCAATTCAAAAAGCATTTCGAGTGCGTGCGCGATGTGGGTCTGCGCCTGGCTTTTGAAAAACCCTTTGTCTCCGCCCTGGCCAAGACTCGTCGCGGTGTCCACGATGAACTTGGCGTAGGTGGAGAACGGAATACTGCGGTCGCCAGTCAGGTTGTAGCGATTCGGCGGCGTCCACTGTGCATCGGTGTCGTTTGCGCGGATTTGCAGATGAATCAAATCGTGTTCGCGGCCGTAGTGACGAGCCATCGCAG
>Ga0182017_10000987_pt1 | contig 22295 bp, 21 predicted proteins | sample 712E3DmetaG_FD_120492 | JGI IMG/M metagenome (GOLD analysis project Ga0182017, IMG submission 120492) | Permafrost microbial communities from Stordalen Mire, Sweden - 712E3D metaG | ecosystem: Environmental > Terrestrial > Soil > Wetlands > Permafrost | place: Sweden: Stordalen | collected... | reverse complement strand
CGGCCCAAGTGGCGCGGCCGAATTGCAGATTGTGGCGAGCGGGCCGGACGTCGCCGGCGATCCGCTTTACGAGGGCATCTTGTCGTTCATCCAGGGGGCGGAGCGCCGTGTCTGGATCATCACCCCGTATTTCATTCCCGATGAGGTGCTCTTTCGCTCGCTCGTGGTGAAGGCGCGCACCGGCCGCGAGGTGAAGCTGGTCGTGCCGGCCCGCTCCAACCACCCGGTCACCGACCAGGCCCGCCGGTACTATCTGCGCGAGTTGCGGCGGGCCGGCGCCGAGGTGCTCCTCTACCGGCCGGGCATGATGCACAGCAAGGGCATGATCGTCGACGACCGCGTCGGCCTGCTGGGCTCGGCCAATTTCGACTACCGGTCGCTGTTTGTGAACTTCGAGATCGGCGTGTTCATTTATTCCGAGCCCGAGGTCCGGGCCATGCGCGCGTGGGCGGAGGAACTCATCGCGTGCAGCCGGCCGATGGCCGCTGCGCCTACGGGACGGCGCGGCGTGCTCGGCAACATCGCCGAGGATCTCAGCCGGCTGTTCGCCCCCATGCTGTGACTCTGGCGGGCAGGCACCGCGACCTGCCCAGATGTTGCCTGATGCGGCAGAGCCGCAACCAAAGGTGGAGGGCCCGGCGCCGTCCGGGCCAGCGAGTCGGACATCGGCGGTGACGGCGCACCGCCCTCCAGCAGAACGGTCGCGCGGCGCGTCTCCATCAAGAATCCCGACCGGCCGGCTGACGGCGGCCCGCGAAAGGCGGAAAGCAAAAACCGGAAATCGAAAACGGATCAGCTGGCGTTGTGGTGCGGCCCGCCGGCCTCCGCCTTTTCCGCGTCGCGCAGGAGCTTGTATTCCACCGCGTCGCGCAGCGCCTCCCAACTCGCCTCGATGATGTTGTCGCTCACGCCGACGGTGCCCCACAGATCCTCGCCATCGGTCGTTTCGATCAGCACCCGGGTGCGGGAGTTGGTGCCCCGCTTGCTGTCGAGGATGCGCACCTTGTAATCGCTGAGGACGGTGTCTTTGATCGCCGGATACGCCTTTTCCAGCGCGAGGCGCAGGGCCTTGTCCAGCGCGCCGATTGGGCCGACGCATTCCGCCACGGTGTGCATCGACCGGCCCTTGACCTTCACCTTCACGGTCGCCTCGGCGACGAGGGAGGCCTCGGGTCCGCGGCGCTCGACGATCACGCGATAGCCTTCCAATTCGAAGGACGGCGCGTGTTGGTTCAGCCACCGGGCGAGCAGCAATTTCAGCGAGGCGTCGGCCGCCTCGAATTCGTGGCCCTGGAACTCGAGCCGCTTGAGCTCCTCCAGCACGCTCTTCACCTCCGGGGACTGCTCGTTGATGTCGAAGCCCAGTTCGCGCGCCTTGACGACCAGGCTGGTGCGGCCGGCGAGGTCGGAGACCAGCACCCGGGTGTGGTTGCCGACGGCGGCGGGGTCGATGTGCTCGTAGCTGCGGGCCACCTTGAGCGCGGCATTGGCGTGCAGGCCGCCCTTGTGGGCGAAGGCGGAGGCGCCGACGAAGGCCGCCTTGGGATCGGGCCGCTGGTTGGCCAGGTCGTCGAGGTAGTGCGCGAGTTCGCGCAATTGCGGCAGGTTGGGGCGGCAGTGGGCGTCGCGTCGCATCTTCAGGAACAGGTTGGGCAGGATGGTCGTCAGGTTGGCGTTGCCGGTGCGTTCCCCGTAGCCGTTGATCGTGCCCTGGACGAGGGTGGCGCCGGCCGCGATGCCGGCGAGCGAGAGGGCGACGCCGAGGCCGCTGTCGTTGTGGCAATGCACGCCCACGCGCTCCGCGCCGAATTCACGGACCACCCGCACCACGATCTCCTGGAACCCGTCCACGAGCGTGCCGCCGTTGGTGTCGCACAGCGTGAGGTTGGCTGCGCCGCCGCGCAGGGCCGCCGCCAGCGTCTGCAGGGCGTACTCCGGGTTGTCCTTGCAGCCGTCGAAGAAATGCTCGGCGTCGTAGATCACCTCGCGGCCTTGGGCCACCAGGTATCGGACTGAGTCCTCGATCATGGCGAGGTTTTCCCCGGGGGTGGTGCGCAGGATCTCGGTGACATGGAGCATCCAGGTCTTGCCGACGACGGTCACCACGGGCGTGCCGGCGTCGAGGAGCAACTTGAGCTGGGTGTCCTGGGTGGCGGCGACGCCGGCGCGGCGGGTCGCCCCAAAGGCGGCGACGCGGGCGTGGCGCAGCTTGAGCCGGCCCACTTCGGCGAAGAACGTGATGTCGCGCGGATTCGAGCCCGGGAAACCACCCTCGATGTAGTCGAAGCCGAACTGATCGAGCCGCTCGACGATCAGGAGCTTGTCTGTGACCGAAAAGGAGATGCCCTCGCCCTGGGTGCCGTCGCGCAGGGTGGTGTCGTAGATCTTGAGCGGAGTCGTATTCATAAAAAAAGCCCCGGGGTTGCAGGCCCGGGGCAGGAGGAGAGGCGTGGAGTTGCGCCGTGGTTTACGCCATGTCTCCGTGCCCGGGTCGGCGGCCGATGGTAATCAAGCCGATGATCATAATGGTGGAGTGGGCCGGGCGGAGCGGCCTGGCGGGGGTTGAGGGACGAGAGGTCCGAGAAAAAGCCAACTCCGGCCGGCTGTCCACCCGATTTTCCGCGCCAACGCCGGGGTGCATCCGCGCGGTTGCCTGCGGGCGGTCAAACCGTACAGCATGGCGGCGTGAGCTATCGTCTCGCCTATCGCCGCTACCGGCTCCCGTTCGCCCGTGCGGTGCGCACGGCGCACGGTCCCTGGCGCGAACGCGAGGGCCTGGTCGTCCGGCTGACGGACGCGCCGGGGCGTTCCGGATTCGGCGAGGTGGCCCCGCTGCCCTGGTTCGGGACGGAGACGCTGGCGGAAGCAGAGGCGGTGCTGGCCGGCCTGGGCGGCGCAGTCGATGCGGCTGCGGTCGAGTCGATTCAAGAACGCCACGGCTGCGTGCGATTCGCGCTGGCCTCAGCGCTCAACTTGGACAGCAGCGGACCGGCGGTCGCCCCGCGGCTGCCCGTAGCGGCGCTCTTGCCGGCGGGCCGGGACGCCCTGGCGGCCGCCCGGCGGGCGCGGGAAGCGGGCTACCTGGTGTTCAAATGGAAAATCGGCGTGGGGGATGCCGCCGATGAGCGGGCCATGCTGGACGACCTGCTGGCACTGCTGCCCGAACCGGCGATGCTGCGGCTCGATGCCAACGGCGTGTGGACGGCGCGGCAGGCGGCGCGGTGGCTAGAACGCTGCGCGGAACGGCCGATCGAGTTTGTCGAGCAGCCGGTGGCGCCGGACAACGCCGATGCTTTGTCGGGTCTCGCCGCCGATTATCCGACGACGCTCGCGCTCGACGAATCGGTGACCGGACTAGCCAGCCTGCGGACCTGGCTGGAGCGAAAGTGGCCCGGCGTAGTCGTGGTGAAACCGGCGCTGGCCGGCCCGCCGGAGGAGGTGCTCGCGGTGCTGGCCGAACACCGCGCGGACGCAGTTTTCTCCTCGGCGTTTGAAACGGCGGTGGGGCGCCAGGCGGCCCTGCGCACGGCGTTCCGGTATCAGGGGCCGCGGCCGCGCGCGCTTGGGTTTGGCGTGACGCCCCTGTTTGCGGACCGACGTTTCGACGGGTTGCCGGCAGCTCCATCGATTTCGTGGGACGACGTGGAGGCGATGAACCCGGAGGCCGTATGGAACGCGTTGAGCTAGCGCGCTGGCTCGGCGCCGCCGCGCCGGCGGCGCCCCCTCCAACCGTCGTGGTGGACGAACGGGATCCAGTGGCGTTCATGGGATCTTTCGCGCACGCGGTGGCGGCCGGCGGTACCGTCCTCGTGGTGGACCCGGCCTGGGGGGCGGCCGAGCGCGCGCAGTTCGCCGCGCTGACCGCGCCGGAGCGCGACAGCATCCGCTCGCGCCCGGCGCGTGAGGCCGGCTGGCTCTGTTTGCCGACGGGCGGTTCGAGCGGCACGGTCCGCCTGGCCCGGCATGACCAGAACACGCTGGCGGCCGCTGTTCGCGGTTGCGCGGGCCATTTGGGCGTGACGCAGATGAACGCCGTCGGCGTGCTGCCGTTGCATCATGTGAGCGGCCTGGTGGCCTGGATGCGCTGTGCGCTGACGAGTGGACGCTACGTGCCGTGGCGGTGGCCGGACCTGGAGGGTGGACGCTGGCCGGCGATGGGCACGGGCGATTGGTTTTTGTCCCTCGTGCCCACCCAACTCCAGCGGCTGCTGGGGCAGCCGGAGGCGACGGAGCGCCTGCGGCAGTTTCGGGCGGTTTTTCTCGGCGGTGGGCCGGCGTGGCCCGGATTGCTGGAACGCGCGGCGGAGGCGCAGATTCCCCTCGCTCCAGGTTATGGATCGACCGAAACAGCGGCGATGGTCACGGCGCTTCGACCGGAGGAGTTCGCCGCCGGGCGCCGCGGCTGCGGCGGACCGCTGCCCCATGCGCGGGTGAATCTGGCGGCCGACGCCACGATCCAGATCGAGGCCGATTCGCTTTTCCGGGGTTACTATCCGCACCAGCGCGAGGCCGGACCGTGGTCGACGGACGACCGGGGGCGGTGGGACGAGCACGGCAGCCTGCATGTGCTGGGACGACGCGATGCCACGATCATCTCGGGCGGGGAGAAGATAGCGCCCGAGGAGGTTGAGGCGGTCCTGCGCTCGACCGGGCAGTTCGCCGATGTGGCGGTGGTCGGGGTGCCCGAGCCAGAATGGGGAGAGGTGGTCGTGGCCTGCTATCGCGTCGGCCCGACGCCGGTCGACCTGGCGGCGGCGGCCCGGCGCGTCGCCATCGAACTGGCCCCCGCGAAACGGCCCAAGCATTACCTGCCGCTGGCGTCTTGGCCGCGCAACGAACAGGGCAAACTGAACCGGCCGGAGCTGGCGGCGCAGGCCGCCGCCGCCATGCGCGCGCTCACCCGGCCTGATGCTTGAACCAGGCGGCCAGCGCGGGCGGAAGGGCCTGCCGCTCGCGGGTGCGGGCCGACAAACAGACATGCTCCGTGCGCACACGGGCGGCCAGCTTGTCCGGCGGTCCGAGGCGGTGCACCTCGTAGTCGATGGCGTAGCCGTCCGGGCCGAGCGCGGTGGGCGTGAGGGTCACCTGGATCTGGTCGCCGCAGGCCAGCGGGCGCAGGTATTCGGCCTGGCTCCGCGTGACGGGCACCAGCACGTCATTTTGGCCGAAGAAGGTCTGCAATTTCACGCCATCGGCCGCCAACGATTCCTCGTAGGCCTCGTGGCAAATGGCGAGGTGGTTGGGGAAGAAGACCACCCCAGCGGCGTCCGTGTCGGCGAAGCGGATGGTCCGGCGGTAGACAAAAGGCATTAGTCGCGACAAAACACACGAAATCGGCGAAAGTGGAGTCGAAATATGTCCCGCAGGAGGGTATAAACCGGCCCTGTCTTTTGCGCGGAACGTGGATGCCTTGCCTGAAATGACAAAAAAAGAAATCGCCGCGGTGCTGGATGAGATTGGCCTGCTGCTCGAGTTGCAGGGGGAGAATCCGTTCAAGGTGCGCGCCTACCATGCAGGTGCGCGGGCGCTGGGATCATTGGAAGACGACCTTGGCACGGTCATGGTCGGGGTCGGTTTGCAGTCGATCAAGGGCATCGGGGAGGCCCTGGCCAAAAAGATCGCGGAACTGCACGCGACGGGCCGGCTGGCGCTGCACGAGAAGCTAAAGGCGGAAACGGCACCGGGTCTGCTGGAAATGATCGAGATTCCGGGACTGGGGGCGAAGAAGATCCGGGTGCTGCACGAGAAGCTGGGGATCAATTCGGTCGAGGGGCTCGCGCGCGCTTGCGCGGAGGGCAGGGTGGCGGGGCTCGATGGGTTTGGCGAGAAAAGCCAGACGAACATCCTCGACGGGATCCGTCACCGCGAGGTGTACAGTCGGCGACACCTGTGGTGGGAGGCGTGGGCCTGCGCAGAGCCGATTCTGGCCGGGCTGCGCAGCCTGCCGCAGGTCCAGCGCGCGGAAGCCGCCGGGAGCCTGCGGCGCGGCCTGGAAACGGTGGGGGATCTGGATTTCATCGTGGCGGCGGATGATGGGGCTCCGATCGTCGAGTGGTTCATCGCCCAACCGGGAGTGCGGGAGGTGACGGCCCGGGGTGGGACCAAGGCGAGCGTGCGCTTTGCCGGAGGCCTGCAGGCCGACCTGAGGATCGTGCCGCCGGCGCAGTTCGTTTTCGCCCTCCACCACTTCACCGGCTCGAAGGATCACAATGTGCAAATGCGCCAACGGGCGCTCGCTCGCGGGCTGAGCCTAGGCGAGTGGGGCCTCGTCCCGGCGGCCGAAGACGCCGGCGTGGATCCAGGCGCACCGGGAGCGACCGGGCGCGGCGCCGGGCCGGGGCCGGACCTCGCGACCCCCGGTTTCGCGCCGCAAACGGAGGCCGAACTCTTCGCCGCCCTGGAGCTGCATTTCATCCCGCCCGAATTGCGAGAAGGGCTGGGGGAAATCGAGGCCGCCGCGGCCGGCCCGCTGCCCCGTTTGGTGGAAGCCGGCGACATCCGCGGAGTGTTCCACAACCACACGACAGCGTCGGACGGACGCAGCACTCTGCTGGAAATGGCCGCGGCGGCCCAGGCCTTGGGCTGGGAATACCTCGGGATCGCCGATCATTCGAAGGCCAGCTTCCAGGCCAACGGACTCGACGAGGCCAGGCTCCGCCGGCAGATCGCCGAGATCAATGCGCTCAACCGCTCGCGCCGCTTCACCACGCGTATCCTCACCGGCGTGGAGTGCGACATCCTCCCCGATGGGCGGCTGGACTTGGACGAGGGGCTGCTCCGGGAGCTGGACTACGTGGTGGTCTCGGTCCACTCGGCCTTCACGCAAGGCGAGGACGAGATGACCGCGCGCATCATCCGGGCGATCGAACACCCGTGCACGGCGATGCTGGGCCATCTGACGGGCCGCCTGCTGCTCCGGCGCGAGGGCTACCGGGTCAATGTGGCGAAGGTGCTCGATGCCGCGATCGCGCACGGTGTGGCGGTGGAACTCAACGCCAACCCGCAGCGGCTCGACCTGGACTGGCGGCACTGGCGCCGGGCCGCCGAAAAGGGTCTGCGGTGCGTGATCAACCCCGACGCGCACGACACCGCGGGGCTGCAGTTTTTCCGGGCCGGCGTCATGGCCGCGCGCAAAGGCTGGCTCACTCGCGACAGCGTGCTCAACACCCGCGCTTGGTCCGGGGTCAGGGCCCTGCTGCGCGCGCGATGAGGACGGAGGGGAAGGGCGGTTCGAGTATCCTGAATCATTTGTCAAGCCAGAAAACCTACCAATAATTGAGTGTGCGGGGTGGTTGTGGCTGGTAGCGGATACTCCTCACGGTTGGGTGTCCCGAGCTTCAACCTACGTCCGGCCAGATGGCCGGCGAACCCCAACCCCATGGCCTCGAAAACCCCGCTCCCGCCTTACCGCGCGAAACTAGCGGTGACATTAATGCCGGCTCCCCGGTCCTCCCGGGATCTGGTCCGGCTGCTCAAATTCGCCGCTGCGATTGGCCTGGCTGACGCCGAAACAGTCGGGCATCTGGCGGAGATGGAGGCGCTCTTTCCGGGCGAGCTGATGGGGGCCTTCCAAGCCTATCGGGAACGGCAAGTCCGCGACAATTGAGAGCATGCCGGGCGCCGGGTCACCGGGCGGCCGCGGGGTGGGGCGCGACAGGCGCAGCCGACTGAGATCTGGCGCACCTGAAATATAAAAAAGAGTACAAATCATGAACATGCGAACAACCAACCCAACCAGGCGAGCCGTCCCGCCAGGCAGGCTCCGCCTTCCCCATGCCGCCTCCGCCTGAAAGTCGTCCTGGCCGCCGTCGGCCGGCCCCGCGGCCCGCTGAGCGTCCCCGCCCCAAAGGCGCCCCGGGCGCCCACGGGACTCCCTCGCGGCGCCGCCGGACTGCTCGGGAAAAGCCCGGCGATCTGCTGAGCCATGTCTGCGAAGTGATCGGCCTGTTTCCGCACGCGGGTGACGAAGCGATCGCGGAATGGATGGCCGGGGTATTGACCGGGCGGCAGCGTCGCGCCCGTGCCGCCCAGGGTTCGAAAAGGCGCCGGCGCCGCTGAATCGGACGGTTGCATTGAACCGGGGATTGGCTCAGCGCGGCGGAGCCGCCACCCAAGTGGCACGGGTCTCCCGACCCATGCTTGTCTGCGGACCACGGATCGCGAGACCCGTGCCACCTCAAGAATCGTCGCAGACTCCGGCCGAACGGGTTTTGCTTGGAATCCGCCGAGGAAGGGGAGAAGGAAAAGGCATGCCGGAGCGCGAGATGACGGAGGAATGGTTCGACGTGGTGGACGACGAGGACGTCGTGACGGGGCGGGCGACGCGGCGGGAGGTGCACGCCCGCGGTTGGAGACACCGGGCCGTGCACGTGCTCGTCTTCAATCGTGCCGGGGAGGTGTTCCTGCAGAAACGCTCGATGAGGAAGGACACGGCGCCGGGCGCGTGGGACTCCGCGGCGTCGGGGCATGTCGATGCCGGCGAGGATTATGACGCCTGCGCGGTGCGCGAGCTGCGCGAAGAGATCGGCGTGCGGCTGGTCCGGGCGCCGCGGCGTTGCCTGCGGCTCCAGGCCGGCGCGGAAACCGGGCAGGAATTCGTCTGGGTTTACCGGCTGGAGGCGGAAGGGCCCTTTACGCTCCATCCGGAGGAGATCGAAGAGGGGGCATGGTTCGCTCCCGGCACGGTGGCGCAGCTGGTGCGCGAGCGGCCCTCCGATTTCGCCAGCTCCTTCCGCCTGATCTGGCGGGAACTGGCGGCGGCCGGGCAGGTTCCGGCCTGACGGGCACCTCCGTGCGGTTGTACGGCAAACGCGATCCGAGCGTCGCGTCCCCATGCTGCAGACTAGGCCGAGGGGCGCAGGCGTCGGATCGCCTCGAATTGTTTAGGCGAGAGGAGGCGGCGGGCCACACGCCGCTGCGCGTCGGCCAGGAGCTGGTCCCAGTCGTCTTCCGTCGGGGGCCCGTAGGGTTCCCACGGCTGATGATGGCCTTGCTTGCGGCTCCACGCCAGCGCGGCGCCGAAAAACCGAGCCCGAACCTGGTACCGGCGTCCCGCGTCATCGCGGGACCACCATCCAAATTCCATCGTCATGGGGCGGGGACGGGGGAGGGCATGGCGGCACCTTCGACGTTGTCTTCGTCCGGCGCCAGGGCGAACGCGGCCACGACGCGCCCGGGCCGGAAGCCGTCGCGGTCGCGCGCCACCCGGCGCGCCACCACCGCGGTCAGCGAGACGTCGACCAGGTAGCCGCCGAAGGGTGGGCAGAACGAACCGGTGTTGATGACGATCAGGTTGCCGGGAAACCAGATCCCGGGTCGATGGGTGTGGCCCACCACGACGAACCGGGCGTGCGGCCGGAAGCGCCGGGCGAACGCGGCCGCCCGGTTGGGCATTTCGCTCCAGGCCCTGAACATGGCCCAGGTCCGGCGTGGCGCCCCAACGAAATGCGCGGTGCGCAGGCCACGCTGCCAGAGGTTTCGAGTGTGCGGGTCTCGTCCCAGTTTCATCCGGGCGCAAGCACGCTTGCCGGCGGCCAGGCGTTCCTCCGGCCGGTCGCGCACGTCCGCGGGCAGCGCCGCCAGTTCCTGGCGATACAGGTCGCGAATTTGGGGCTGATCCGGACTCCACGGCACCAGGTCATCGAAAAACACCTCGCCGTGCGTCACCAGCATAAGTCCACCCACCAAGTCGAGGTAATGGTGGTCGGAGAGGTCGGCGTCATGATTGCCCGTGAGGAGCGTGCAGCGCGGCGCCTCGCGCAGGACGAATTCCAGAAACCGTTCCCGATACTCTGCGGAGCGCTCGGAGGCAGGACCCGACCGGGTTTCGAGGCTGTCCCCGTTGAATACGACGCGGTCAGCCCCCGCGAACAGCGGTCGCAATGCCTCCAGCCTCTGCACCCGGCTGCTCGGGTGGCCGTAATGCAGGTCGGACAGGATGCGGGTGGTTTCAGCAACCATGGCCGGATTCCTCATGCGCCCCAGTCCGGCCCGGGCGATCTCGCGGGCGGGACGGGGCGGAGAGTGAAAAAACAAGGTCGCGTTTCGACCGCTGGTCGCCCGGGGCGCCGAGTTCAGTCGATCGGTCGGCCTCAGGCATCAGTTGCCTTTGCCGCCGAGCAGTCCGCCCAAGCCGGGGATCGAGGGCATTTCGAACTTCCTGAAATCTTCCGGCACGGCAAACGTGGAATCGGGCAGGGACTTCGGTTCGATGGCCACCGTCTCCATGCGCATCCTTTCATTACCGTCAAGGTCCTTGCTCACGACCCGAAGGGGGAAAAAACCGTTTTTGCTGAGGCCCGCCTCCCAGCTGTTGCGCGGCGCCGACCGGCCCATCGGGCTGGCACCGGCGCCCATGAAGTAGCCGATGCCTTCGGCGCCCCAGATCTCGGTAATGCCGTCCTTGTTCTTGGCGATCAACTTCTCGCATTTGTGGCCAAGGATGGTTTCGGTCTCACCGGTGTGGATCAACTCCGCCTGCTGCCCGGGCGTCCCGGCCTGCTCCGACTTGGAGGGTTCGGGCATGGCTTTGACCATATACATCTTCTGCTCGGTCATGAGGACGATGATCTGGCGTTTCGATAAGTCGACGATCGAGGATATGACCTTGTTCGGTTTGCTCGGATCAACCTCCATGTCCATGCGCAGGAAGCCTTCCTTGATAAGGTAGTTGATGAACGTGGAGCTGCGCCCGCCGGCCGCCGTCATTTGCTGGCGGACCTTGCCCTCGAAGCCCTTGGCCAGAAGACCGGCCGAAAGGGCGAACGTGCCGATGAGTAAAACAAGAATGCGATAGATTTTCATTGGGTCAGGTGACGATGGCGTTTTGGACCCTGGGGCTCAAGCATCAACATGCAGGGCGCCGGGTCCAGCCTTGCCGATCCTCGTCCCGCCCGTTCAACTCTCCGCCATGGCACTTTTCGGAACGCTCCAGACCGTGCGCCGCCGCTGTCCCCGCTTTCCCGAATCCCAGGCGGTTTTCGCCTATGCCGAGGAGGCGCTGACGCCCGGTTCCGCTGCCCACACCCGCCTCCAGGCGCTCGCCGGCGGGACCAGCCAGCGCCACGACCTGCCCGGCGGCGCCTATGCCATGGAAATGGTGTACCCGACGAAGCGCCGTCCCGAGGGCTTCTTCGAGACCCACCGCCGTTTCATTGACATCCAGGTGGTGGTGGCGGGCGAAGAACGGATGGAAGTAACGGATGCGGCTCGGCTCGCAATCGTGCAGCCCTACGACGACGCGAGGGACTTGATCAAATACGCCGATGCAGCCGACGCCTCGGTCCTGCGCGTGCAGGCGGGGAGCGCGGCGGTGTTCTGGCCCGAGGATGCCCACCTGCCCTCGCTGGCGGCAGGCGAACCGACGCTCGTCCGCAAGACCGTGATCAAAGTGCCGGTGTGAGGCCGAGCCGGGTTCAGGGGGGCAGATCCAACGTGACCCGCTCCAGGGTGTCCTCGTTGTAGAGCAGGACGATGACCTGCCCATGCATGGCGCCGTGCTGGTAGCGGTTTTGGAAGGAAAGGACAAAATAGTCGCAGGTGTCGCCGTAGATCCGCCGGGCTTCATCCCGGGCGGGCTTCGTCCACGGGCCCTGCAGCAAAGCGAGCGCAAGCCCGACAAATGCGACCGCGGGCAGCGCCGCGTACGCGGCGAACGCACGGGGTTCCGCCCAAGGCGAGCGCGCCGCCGGCGCCCCGGCGGCGACCACCCGGCTCGATTCGAACAAAAACCAGGCGACCAAGCAGGCCACGCCCGCCAGGAGCAGCGCGTGCAGACCGATCCAGATGTTGGTGTGGCGCATCAGCGCCAGCACCAGACGCCACGGGAGACTGAGCACCGCGGCGAGCAGCGCACCGCCCGTGGCGCCCAGGCTGCTCGCGGAGAGATAGGCCAGCGGCGCCCACAGAAAGTGATAGCCGCGCCAGAACAGGACTCCGATCCCCCAGAGCACGAGGAAGCCCAAAGGGAAGGCGATCGGGATGATCCCGCCGCTTTTGTAGGCGGCCACGGCAGAGAGGGGCAGGTCCAGCAGGGCGAGAAAGCCGCAGGCGAAGAATCCGACCGCCACCCGTCGGGCCGCGCGGGCGGCGGGAGGGACGGAAGTGCTGGCGGGGTCAGCCATGGCGACGGCGGCGGGGGCTACCGGGCGAGCAGCGCCTGGGCCAAGAACGCGGCCTGCAGGGACGCGAGTTCCTGGAGGCCCTGTCGCGCGAGTGCGAGCAGGCTCTGCAACTGATCCTGGGTGAAGGTCGCCTCTTCCCCCGTGCCCTGCACCTCGACGAAATTCCCGCGGCCGGTCATGACGATGTTAAAGTCGACTTCCGCATCCTTGTCTTCGACATAGGCGAGATCCAGCAATTCCAGGCCCTGGAACAGGCCGACACTGACCGCGGCGACGGAATCGTTGATGGGGTTCTCCGCGATCCTCCGGTCGTCCAGAAGGCGTTGCACGGCCAGGCGGGCGGCGAGGAAGGCGCCCGTGATGGCGGCGGTGCGGGTGCCGCCGTCGGCCTGCAGCACATCGCAATCGATCCAAAGGGTGTGGTCGCCGAGTTTCCGCAGGTCGACCACCGCGCGCAGGGAGCGGCCGATCAGGCGTTGGATTTCCACCGTGCGGCCGTCGAGCTTGCCGCGGGTGATGTCGCGCGGCTTGCGCTCCAGCGTGCTGTACGGGAGCATCGAATACTCGGCCGTGAGCCAGCCGCCGGCCACGCCCTGCTGTTTCATCCAGACAGGCACGCGGGATTCGATCGTGGCGGCACAGATCACCTGGGTAGAGCCGAACCGTGTCAGGACCGAACCCGCCGCATAGGGCGCGGGCCCGGCGGCAAAGGTCACGGGGCGGAGTTGGTTCGGGCGGCGGCCGTCGGCGCGGGTGGTGGGCATGGTGGAGGGTGTCTTCAGGCTGGGGCGGCGGGTTAGGGGTGGACCGGGCGGACTGGTTCTTCCCGGGGAAACGGGGGCGTCGAGAGTTTGATCGATTTCCGTCGGTTCGTTGCCTGGGGCCGGGTCATTTCGGCGATGAGGCGGTCGTTGAAGTCTTTGGCCGGATCGTGTCCCATGCGTTTCAGGGCCTGCACCATCGCAGCCACTTCGACGAGCCGGGCGATGTCCCGGCCTGGCCGCACATAGAGTTCAATGTGCGGCAGTTTGATCCCGAGGATCTCGTAGAAGTTCTCCTCCAGGCCGGTGCGTTCCTCGATCGCGGAAGGCGTCCATTCCCGCAAGCTCACCACCATGTCGATGCGTTTCTCGAGGCGGACGCTTTTGATGCCGAACATCTCCGCGATGTTGATGATGCCGATGCCGCGGCACTCCATATAACCGCGGGTGAGGGCGCGGCTGCTGGCCATGAGCTCGCGCTCGTCGAGGAGCTTGATCACCGTGATATCGTCGGCCACGAGGCTGTGGCCGCGCTCGACCAGCGCCAGGGCGCACTCGGATTTGCCGACGCCGCTGTCGCCGCGGATGAGCACGCCGACGCCCCTGAGGTCGACGCTGGTGCCCTGTTCCGTGGTGGCGGGGGCAAACTCGTTGTCGACGCAGAGCGTGGCCGTGTTCACGAAGTTCATCGTGATCATCGGCGTCCGGAAGACGGGCAGGCGCCGCTGCCGGGCCACCTCCAGCATTGGCTTCGGCATCGTGTAGTTGCGCGTGAGAACCAGGCAGGGAATGTGGCGGTCGGCCATGCCGTTGACCACCGTGCCCTGGGCTTCGGGCGAAAGCGTGCGCAGGAAGGTCATCTCCGCGGCGCCGAGGACCTGGATGCGTTTGTTCGCCAGGTATTTGAAGAAACCGGTGAGGGCGAGCGCGGGCCGGTTGATCGCGGGTTCGCGGATGAGGCGGTGCAGGCCTTCGCGGCCGCAGATGAGATCGAGCCGCAGCTTGGCCCCGTAGGTTTCAAGGAAATGGGCGACGGTGATGCCGTGGATGACTTTGGGCATGGGACAAGGCACGCGGGGGTGCGCGCAATCGGGAGGAGGGAGGAGGGGGCGGAAGGAGTGGCCGGCCTACAGGTTGAAATCCTGGCCGAGGTAGAATTCGCGGGCCTGGGCGTTGTCGATCAGGTAATCGCGGGGACCTTCGGCGATCACCCGGCCCTCGTGAATGATGTAGCCGCGGTCCACGATGTTGAGGGTCTCGCGCACATTATGGTCGGTGATCAGCACTCCGATGCCGCGCTCCTTGAGCTGCCGGATGATCTTTTGCACCTCGGCCACGGAGATGGGGTCGACGCCGCTGAACGGCTCGTCCATGAGGAGGAAGCGGGGAGCCGTGACGAGGGCGCGTGCAATCTCGAGCCGGCGGCGCTCGCCGCCGGAAAGAGTGTAGGCTTTCTGCCGCGCCAGGTGCGTGAGGCCGAGTTCATCCAGGTGGCGAAGGACCCGCGCGGGGCGGTCGCGCCGGGCGACGGCAAGCGTCTCGACAATCGCCAGGATGTTCTGCTCGACCGTCAGCTGGCGGAAGACCGACGGCTCTTGCGGCAGGTAACCCACCCCAAGGCGGGCGCGCCGGTGCATGCGGAGCCGCGTGGCGTCGGTGCCATCGATGAAGACGCGGCCGCGCGTGACCGGCACGAGGCCGACAATCATGTAGAACGTGGTGGTCTTGCCGGCCCCGTTGCGGCCGAGCAACCCGACCACCTCCCCCGCATTCACGAACAGATCGATGCCGTTGACGACCGGCCGCTGGCCGAAGACCTTGACCAAACCCTCGGTACGGATGGAAACGCCCCCGGACCCTTGGGGAGCGGGCGCCGGCGCGGCGGAGGGCGACTGGGATTCGGCCACCATGTTCAGGGAGGCGGAGATGCGGGCGGAACGGCCCCGCCCGCCGGCGTGGGCGGCGGCTGGTTCTTGTCGAAACCGAGATCCTTGAGCGGCGGCAGAACGAGGCGGACGTTGGTGCCTTCCACCCGCCGGGATCCCCGGTGGAGCACCAGCGGCTCGCCCGTGGCCACCGAATTGTTGCCGTGGTCCACCACCGTCGGCCGGCCCGACAGGGTGATGCGATCCTCGCCCGGAAGCACCTCGGCGCGCTCGCAGGTCGCTTCACGGTCGCCCTGGACGATCCGCACCTTCCCCGTGGCGATCAGCGACCGGAAGCGGTCCTGCCGGCCCACGATTTCCTCTTTGCCGCCGGACCGAAACGAAATGACCTCCAGGCGGTCGCAGGTGATGCGGATGTCGTTGCCCGTGACGGTGACGGTGTCGGTGAAAACCGAGATCGTCTCGGTGTCGGTGCTATGCATGTCGAACAGCCGGCTCTCGATCACCGTTTCGGGGGCGGGGGCCTCCGCGGCGCGGGCCAGCCACCCGCCGGGCACGCCGGCGAGGCAGAGAAAACCGAGGAAAAGACGTCGCGTCATCGGAGCAGGTTCTGCAGTTGGGCGTGGAAAACTACCCGCACGTTTTTGCGGATGGAAACCTTTTTCTGCCGGTGGTCGTAGAGCCAGTCCTCGCCGGTTGCCTCGAAATCGTCGGTGATCAGGCGGAGTGGGCTCGAGCCCCCGACCTGGCCCTTTTCAATATGCGCCGTCGCGGCCGGGCTGAGGAACACCGACTCGACCCGGTTCAGGACGTCGCCAGTGAACACGGTAAGGTTGAGGTTGACGACGTCCAGCCGGTCCTGGCTGACATAGCGGCCCTCCGCACCGGCCAGCAGCCAGGAACGAAAGCCTTCCCGGGTGAAGGTGGTCACCCGGAAATTGGTCACGGGTGCGTTCGCCGTCAGCGAAGTGATACTATCGCCGGCGCCGCTCACACCGGGGCCGGTCACGAGGCAGACGACCCACAGAGCGGCAACCGGCAGAAGCGAAGAGCGCACGGCAGAGGATATCCGGGCTAGACCCGGGCGCCCAGGATTTGTTCGCAGGCCTCGCGCACGGCTCCGCGGCCCGCCGCTCGGGTCGTGACGTAGCCGGCCGCGGCCAGTGCGGCGGGCATGGCGTCCGGGACGGTGGCGCCGATGCCGGCCCAGGCGAGCGCGGGGGCATCGATCTCGTCGTCGCCCATGTAGCAGACCTCGGCCGCGGTCACACCCAGCCGCTCGGCTAGCGTCCGGAGCGCGGTCAGTTTGTCGGTTGCGCCTTGGAGCACATGGGCGATCCGCAGTTCGGCGGCCCGGGCCGTGGTGGCCGCGGAGGGCCGGCCGGAGATCCAAGCCAGCGCGATTCCGGCTTCGCGGCAGCGCACCAGCCCCAGGCCGTCGAGGACGGAAAAGGATTTGGCGTCGCTGCCGTCGGAATGGATCGTCACCGTGCCATCGGTGAGGATGCCGTCGACGTCCATCGCGAACAGCCGGATGCGGCGCCAGCGGCGGGCGGGGATCGCCGGCCGGCGATCCGGTTGGATCGACCGCGTGGGGGGGGACGGGACTTTCCTTGTTTTGCTCGGCGCTTTCATGCGTTGGGGTCCTCGGCCAGAACGATGCAGTTGTAGGGACGAGTATACTCGCAACCCGTCCTCCGTAGCCTCGGCGAAGGAGGATGCACAGGGAAAGATCGCCTGCAAGCAGGCTCCTACAATGGTCACCGGATGGTTCGTTTCGATACGCGCGTGATAGCAGTTCGTTCGCTTGGATCCGGCTCGGTGACCGGATGTTCCGATTATCCGAGCCAGTTGGCAATGGCGTCGATCACCTTTTCCCGGGTCGGACGGAACGCGTTCTCCAGTTCCGGGGCAAACGGCACGGGCAGGTCGAGCGAGGCGAGGCGCAGCGGCGGCGCCTCGAGCGAGAAAAAGGCGCCCTCGGTCAGGCGGGCGACCAGCTCGGCGCCGAACCCGTGCGTGCGCCGGCCTTCGTGCAGCACCACCAGCCGGTGGGTCCGGGCGAGCGCGGCGTGGATGGCGTCCAGGTTCAGCGGAGACAGGCAGCGGAGGTCCCAGAGTTCGAAGTCGCGCTCATACTCGGCGGCGAAGTAGTCGCAGACCTCCGCGGCCAGATGCAGCATCTCCCCGTAGGCGACGAAAGTGGCGAAACCGCCGGGCCGCACGCAGCGCGGCTGCCAGACCTCGCGGTAGGCGGGGTCCCACGTGACCGCCTGCTTGCCGCGGCGGTAGAGGCCCTTGTGTTCGAGGAGCAAGACGGGATTGTCGTCCTCGTAGGCCGCGAGCAGCGCGTTGAAGGCGTCCTGCGGGTTGCTGGGATAGAGCGCCTTGAGGCCGGGCATGCTGAGGAAGAACGACTCGAGCTCCTGCGAGTGGAACGAGCCGAAGGTGAGCCCACCGCCGCAGGGCAGCCGCAGCACCAGCGGCATTTTGGCCCCGGAGCGGAAATGGAACGTGGCGGCGTTCAGGGTGATCTGGGTGGTGGCCTCGGTCGCGAAATCGGCGAACTGGAACTCCTCGATAGGGCGGTGCCCGTTGGCGGCCAGCCCGATCGCGTAGCCCGTGCTGGCGCTCTCGGCCAGCGGCATGTTCATGACCCGGGGCCGGCCGAATTGAGCGAGCAGATCCTCGGTCACCTTGAACGCGCCGCCGTAGTCGGCGATGTCCTGCCCGAGCACAAGCGATTCGGGCCGCTCGGTGAGAATCTTGCGCAGCGCGCGGTTCAGCGCCTGGGCCTGGGTGAGGATCTCGGTTTTGGGCTCAGGGTTCCGGGCTCTGGGTTCAGGATTCAGGGTTCGGGGTTCAGGGGTCTGGGTTCGGAGTTCAGGATTCGGAGTTCTGGGTTCTGGGTTTTGGGTGATGGGTTCGGAGTCGATGGAGGGCACCCACGGCATCGGGGGGGCGGGCGGAGCGTAGAGGCCTTCCTCCAGGCCCGCCGGGTCGGGCCGTGGCTGGGCCAAGGCGACCTTGAGGCACTCCTCGACAAATGCGCTGATCTGAGTTTCGAGGGCGTCGAGCCCGGGACCGGCGGCCCCGGCGGCGAGGTGGGCACGCAGCTTGGGAAGCGGATCGGCGGCAAAGAATGCGTCGGCCTCGCCGGGTTTTAGGTAAGTACAGGTATCGTACGCGGCGTGACCGCGCAGGCGCAGGGTGTGCGCCTCGATCAGCATCGGCCGGCCGGTCTGGCGCACCCGGGTGATGGCGGCGGCGAAGGTGCGCAGGGTGGCGGCAACGTCGGCCGTGCAATCGAGCGCCTGGCCTTCGATGCCGTAGCCGGCGGCCCGGCGCCACAACTCGGTGCCGGCGGCGTACTGCTCGCTGACCGGTGTCGAATAGGCGTAGCGGTTGTTCTCGATCACGAAGAGCACCGGCAGGTGCAGCAGCGAGGCGAGATTGAGCGCCTCATGGGCGTCGCCGGTGCTGCTCGAACCATCGCCCATGAACGCGAAACCCATCGCCGGCCGGCCGAAGCGTCGCTGCGAGTCCGTCGCGCCGACGACGGTCGACACCATGGCGCCGAGATGGCTGATCATAGGGAGTGAACGGTTGCGCGGATCGCCGTGATGGATGTTGCCCTCGCGCGCCAGGGTCGGGCTGGCCGCGTTGGCAAAATACTGGTTGAGATGGTCGACCAGATGCCCGCTCCAGATCAGGTGGCCGCCCAAACCGCGATGCGTGAGGGAAATGACATCGACCGCCTTGTCGGCCAGCAGGGCCAGGGGCACGATCAGGCCCTCGTTGCCCTGGCCGCCCGTGACGGTCCCGCGAATCAGGCCCTGGCGGAAAAGGTCGAGGATGCGGTTGTCAGCCGTGCGGGCCAGCCACATCCAGGCGTAGGTGCGGAGGAGGGCGCCGGGCAGGTCCGATTCGAGATCGGCGGGCCGCAGGTCGCGCCCGGTCAGGATCGCGGGAAGTACGGGATAAACCATGCGAGGGGAGGACGCTGGCGAGGGGTCGGGCTGCGTGCAAGCCCGTTACCTTCCCTGCCCCAGAAAGGTCGAACTCAACGCGCGGATCGTCAATTGCGCCGGTCCCACCGATACTCAACCCGGTGCGAGTTCAGCAACCTCAAGAAATCGGCGAAGTTCCTGTCGAGCTTCTCCATACGCAAAGAACTGCTGTCGCAGATGTTCGATTGCGGCGAGGCGATCTTCCGCCGGTTGTTCAAGCCAGTAGGCCAAATCGTCAGGCTCGTCGTCGAACGAGCCGATCGAAATGCCGCTTTGTTGCATAAAAAGAGCATGGCTGCGCTGGCGCGCTCAGTCAACGTCTGCTTTGGCCGAGACACTCCAGCTGGGTGAGGCGCGCAGCAGGAAGCAACGTTGCTGGTCCCCGGGAAACGCGGGATATTCGCGGACAGCGAACCGATCCGCATAGTGGAAGCTGTACGCCAAGCCACCACAAGCGGAGACCAGCACAGGCAGAAAATCCAACGATACGCGGGCTTCGATGCCCACAAGGATACCATCGTCCGAGCTCAGCCATCCCGAACCGGGGAAACTATGTTCAGGGAGGACATTAGGGAACCGTTGTGCTGTGGTGTCCGGGTTCGGCCCTCTCCCCTCCTGGCGGCGGGGGATCAGGACTGGGGCGTGCTTTCAAATGCTTGTCGAAGAAGGCCTGCACCGCCGCCTGCATCATCTCCGAATAGAAAATGCTGCCGCTGTGGCCCGCCCCGGCGATCTTGTAGAACGTGACATCGGCCTGCGCCTTTTTCAGCGCCTCGTAGAGCAGCTCGCTCTGGTGAAGCGGCACCGAGAGGTCCTGCTCGCCGTGCACGATGAGGAAGGGCGGCGCGTCTTTCGTCACATAGGTGATGGGATTGGCCCGCGCGACCTTCTGGTCGTTTTCCTGGATCGCACCCCCCACCAGTTGCGATTCGGGCGACGTCGGCGGATCGTGTTTCAGGGTCGCACCCGGCAAGGCATGGGCATCCATCTGCAGGAAATCGGTCGGGCCGAAAAAATCCACGACGGCCTGCACGCGGCAGGATTGGTCCGCATTGCCCAAGTCGCCTTCGAGATCGGCCACGCCGCCCGTGACTCCGAGCAACGTGGCCAGGTGTCCGCCCGAGGATTCTCCCCAGGCCCCGATGTGGCCGGCGTCCAACCCGAACTGCGCGGCGTTGGCCCGGAGCCAGCGGACCGCCGCCTTGCAGTCGTTGATTTGCGCAGGAAACAACGCCTCCGAACTCAGGCGGTAGTCGATCACCGCCACCGCGTAACCACGGGTCGCCAGCCAGGAGGCTCTGGGGGCCTGGTGCGCGCGGTTGCGCGTCCGCCAGGCACCGCCGTACACCCAGACGACCACGGGAACATTCCCGGAGCGGGTTTCCGGGCGGTAGAGATCCAGCATCAGATCCTTCTCGCCGGTCCGGGCAAACACCAGATCGCGCTCGATCGCGGTGCCCGCCGGCGGAGGGACCGGGGGTTGCGCCAGGCAGGCCGCCACGGCCCCAAAAAGTGCCGCGGCCAGGACGCCCGTTGGCAGAGTCCTTTTTCTACGAGTCATGTTTGATTCTTCTTGCGACGTTTGAGATCAAGTGTCTCCGCGCCTATTCATCTACCCGCAAACTCCCGTCGGGATTGAATACCCATTGATCCGAGTACGCCACCTCCCACAGATATCCGTCTGGGTCGGAGAAGTAACCGCTGTAGCCTCCCCACGACGCTTCCCTCGCTGGCTTCACGATCTTTCCACCTGCTGCCTCCGCCTGTTTCAGAACTTCGTCCACCAGTTCCTTTTTTCGGACGCAGTGGCCAAACGTGACTCCGGCAAAGCGAGATCCAGCGTCAGCCGGGCACTTCGCCTCTATACCGACGTCTTTCGCGAGTTTCGCGTAGGGGTAGATGAACATCCGGGAACCTGATGTCGCGAAGAGAACGATCCCTCCATCCGGGGTCATCTTGGTGGGGAAACCAAGGCCGTCCTTATAGAACCGAAAGGACCGATTCAGATCAGCGACTCCCAAGGTGATGACGCTGATCCGCGGCTCCATCGCTGGGGCTTTGCGGGCCGCGTCCGCGCCGGCAGAAGATCGAGTTGAACCGAGGAGAGCGGCAGCCAGAAAGATCCAATAGGAGATGTGCGCAGTCTTCATGTGATTCATACCGAACGACCCGCGCTTAGCGACCCGGCCCGCGAGACGCGTGGATTGCGGCCAGAACGCAAAGGCCGGGTTCGCTGCCGTGCATGTTGGTGTATGCCCGACCTGTGAGTGACCTACGAGGTGTACCGAACGAAGTGACATCGGCCAAGTCCTCGATGCAAGAATCCAAAATCCAAGCATTAGACGAAGGCAACGGCGCGGTCGCGAGGCCGGGTCGGGAAGAAGCCGGAGTCAAAACGGCGAGCCCACGGACAGAAATGTGCTCCGAGGCCGGCGGCACGGACGAGTTGGCACCACACAACGAAGTCCCGGATTCACTGCCGCAGGTAAAGCACGGGGTTGTGCCGGGAAAGCTCACTCGCTTACTCGGGGAGACCTCGTCACGGGCCGACCGGGCAGCCGGTCGGAACCGGCGGCGGCAACGCCGTCGGCCGTGCCGAGGAGTCAGCCGAGGTCGTAGTAGTGCGGGCAACGAGCCGGGAGTAGGGAGCCGGAGCCCAGAGCCGGACCCGAATGGACCGGAAGGTCTCACGCACGCACGAAGGACCAAACTCAAGGGGCGGACCGTCAACCGCGTCAGTCTCACACCGGCGATGACGCCGTATGGCCGAGCCGGGCAGTGGCGATTGGCGTCGGGTGAAACCGACACCGCACGAAGCGGGAGCTTCGTGCAGTCCTGACCCTCGGGAACCGCCCGGTATGGCTCCGTCGGGCCGTAGCCTCGGGCGAAGGCCGAACCCGTACGCCGGGTGGTGTGGGGGCCGGGGAGGGCAACCTCCCCGGCTACCCGATTAGCCACTTTTTTTATCTTCCTCAATAATTCGCATACCTTCAGTCCAGTCGCAGTAGACCTGCCACAGCTTCACCTTACCGTCCGCAACATTTGCTTTCCACGCGGCTGGCATTGCGATTCGGTTTTTTGGAACGAGACCTCGCTTACCATTGTAAGTCCCAGAGACCGATCCAAAAACCGCGACTGTACCGTTATCATTCAGAGTGGTATCCACAAGAATCTTGAAATCGGGAAACATCGCGAAATATGCCTTCCAACCTGTGATCATTTCTTTCCGACCTGACACGCGTCCACCTAATGAATCGATGAAGGTATGATCCTCTGACATTAAGTCGGCCAGAGCGGCTAGGTCGTGCCGATTGATAGCCGTGATAAATGCCGCGACGACATCGGCGTCATGCGAAGTGTCTTTCATGGGAGATTTTGGCTCCGCCGCGCATGCAAATGCAACGAGTAGAAAACTCGCGCACATACTCAGAGCCGCGATTGATTTCATATTTTGGGCCAGACGTTAAAGACGAGCCACGCCACCCCCAACCCAATGAACAAACTGGCAACCCGTTG
>Ga0182017_10000985_pt1 | contig 22301 bp, 13 predicted proteins | sample 712E3DmetaG_FD_120492 | JGI IMG/M metagenome (GOLD analysis project Ga0182017, IMG submission 120492) | Permafrost microbial communities from Stordalen Mire, Sweden - 712E3D metaG | ecosystem: Environmental > Terrestrial > Soil > Wetlands > Permafrost | place: Sweden: Stordalen | collected... | reverse complement strand
TGGCCATCCAGTCCTCGACGATGATGGCGCTGCCCACGTTGAGCAGCACGATGACGTTCGGGTTGATGGCAGCGACGCTCTTGATGAAGGTGGATGGTTTCGTCGTCCAGTGCTTCGGATGGGCCCCGCTTAATGTCATATCCTGGCGGTCGGCGCCCCCACCGTAACTCTCGCCCTCATCCTCATGCGCCATCGAGACTGGGATGATGACCACATCTGCCCCGTTCGCCGCGGAGCTATCGGAGCTCTGCTTGATGGTGAGGCCGCCGCGGGCTTGAAGTCCTTGAGCGTACGACACGGCATGCGGAGCAACCACCTGGCTGCTACCTCGGTCGCCCAGGCCCGAGACGAAGTTTGCCAGATTGTTTTGGGCGGCTGTCGGTGCGACCGGCAGGTTGTTGTCCGGGCCGACGATCGCGATGGTCTTGGCGTTGGGCGAACCGCTTCCGACCGTGGTCGCGACAGTGCCCAGCGGCAAGATGCCATCGTTTTTCAGCAGGACCGCGCCCTCCAGCTCGGTTTTTTCGGCAAGGTCCACCGCCTCTTGCGCGCCGGCCAGGCCGAAGCTCGCTGTGCTCGACATATAGCCAGAATCGAGGTCCTTGAACTTTGTGCGCGCGTTCATGACCAAGGTGGCGGCCTCGGTGAGCCTCGCGGAGGTGAGCGTGCCCGATGTCAGATCGCCGCTGAGGGTAGTGAAGGCCGAGGGAACCGGCATCTCGAGGTCGAGCCCCGCGTTCATCGATAGAGCGCCATGGCCTGCCTGGGCCGCACTCCAGTCCGACACCACGAACCCACCCCAACCCCACTGGGTGCGCAGAATATCGCCTAGGATGCTCTTGTTTTCCGTGCAGTGAGTGCCGTTGACCATGTTGTAGGCAGCCATGATGCACGCCGGATCCCCCTTCTTGACCGTGATCTCGAATGGCCGGCTGTAGTTCTCGTGCAGGGTCTGCATGTCCACGTTCGGATTGGCCTGCATGCGGTTGTTGTCCGTGTCATTCAAGACATAGTGCTTGGGGCACGCGGCGCACCCGCCTGGTTGTTGCATTCCACGCACAAAGGCAGCGCCCATCTCACCGAGCAGCACCGGATCTTCGCCATAGGTTTCCTGCGCACGCGCCCAACGCGGGTGCCGGAGGGTGTTGATCACCGGCGCGAGGGAGAGCTCGTTCTTGGCTGCGCGCATCTCCCTGCCCTGGAGATTGCCTACTTTGTATTCGAGATCGAGATCGAATGAAGCCGCGCGCGCCTCGGCAACCGCAAAGGCGGTGGCGACATCGCCAGGCATGATGTTGCGCATGCCGCGCGGTCCGTCGCGCATGGGGTAGTTGGGGATGTTCAGGCTGGCGACGCCGAGCGAACGGAAAGCCACGCCGGCCGTTGTGTACGGAGTTGTGGTGTGGTCGCCGGACAGGATGTTGATCTTGTCGGTGGACGCCATCTGGTTGACCAGCGACGTGGCCTGCGCGTCCACCGGTTTCATGGGTGTTGGGATCGTGTAGGTGGGCGCGGGCGAGGCCGAGGTACAGGCCGTGACATTGCCCGTGGGGATGCTGCCACCCGAGGGGACGCTGCCACCCGCGGGGCTGCCACCCGAGGGGACGCTGCCACCCGTGGAACTGCCACCCGCGGGGGTTCCGCCCGAGCGAGCGCCGCTGCTGCCGCCGGTAAGGACGCCGCCGGCCCCGCCTGCGCTGCTGGCCCCGCCGGCGCCGCCGGAACGGCTGCCTCCGGTGGTACTGCCGCCTGCGGGGGTTCCGCCTATGGTGGAGCCACCTGTCCGGCTACCGCCGCTGCCACCGATAGTACTGCCGCCTGCGGGGGTTCCGCCGGTGCCGCTGCCGCCGATGGTGCTGCCGCCTGAAGGGGTGCCGCCGATGGTGCTGCCGCCGGTAGTACTGCCGCCTGGGGTGGTGCCACCGGTGCCGCTGCCGCCGATGGTGCTGCCGCCGCTGCTCGCGGTGGTGCCACTCTGGCCCCCGAGCGATGAGCCCCCCTGGCCTCCGCCTGAAACGCTGCCCCCGCCTGGCGTGCCTCCACTGCCGTTGTTTTGGCTCGGCTTCAGCGAACATGAGGCAAGGGCGATCAATCCCACGGCAGCGAAACTGGCGGCGAAGTAGCTGTGTTTCGTCGTATCCTTCATTTCGATATCTCCTGTTGTCGTGAAGAGCCAGACGTCAGTCCGCGCCCATGAATCGCTGCTCTCTCGCGCGAGTTCGCGTTCACCCGGCCAGTGCCAGGATGCATGGGCATCGATGCTTCTGCGTCAAGGAGCAATACCATTCTTACGCGCTTTATATATATGTATGAGTAACGCGTGAAGCTTCATAGCATCTGCACGTCCAGGTGCGTCCCACCTGCATCCAGCTAACCATGCAGTAGCGTATGGTGTGAAATATGGTGCGTAACATGTGGCACGTTCGCAGGCATCCGGCCTGGGTCACCTCGGCGTTGGTCGTCATCCTTCATGTGGCCGGATGTGGGACGCACTCTCGACCGTGCCCACCCGGGGACGCCGGATCCCCGGGGTTGCCCTTAGTCGACACCGGGCAGCCGCCGCCCAGCCACGACTTGTGCCAGGGGCAGCTAGGCGCCGACGGGTGCTGGCCGTCGACTGTGACTTGCGCGGATGGTCACCAGCCGACCACGCCCGTCGACTACGCCCGCTGCGCACTCGACGGCGCGCTCGCGGAGGCGCAGAGCACGGCGAGGGTTCAGGTGGCGGTGGTCGGCGACGCGGCGCTGGCGGGTGGAACGGAAACCATCGCGCTCCTGCTGGACGCGCGGCCCGAGTCCTACGTCATCGCTTCCCGCGGCGACGTGACGTGGATCGTCGGCCGCGACGCTGTGGGCGCGATGTACGGCGCGCTGGAGATCGCCGAACGCCTGCGGTTCCAGGGCGCGGGCGCGCTGCCTTTGCCGGCGGTCGTGCGCGGCGCGCCGGCGCTCTCGGTCCGCGCCGCCAATCCGTTCTTGGTGTTGCAGGAACAGAACGAGAGCAACTGGTGGTTCCTCGACGAACAGTACTGGACGCAATATCTCGATCTGCTCGCGCACGCGCGATTCAACTTCCTCGACATCCACGGGATGTACGACTTGGGATCAACCATCTTCCCGAACGCGTTGTTGTATTTCGCGCGCTCGCCGTCCTTCCCCAACGTGGGCGCGCCTCTGGCCGATCGGGAGCGGAATCTCGCCGCCCTCAACCGGGTCATCGCGCTCGCCACGGCGCGGGGGATCAAGGTCGGTCTCATGAGCTACAACGCGCTAACCAGCCCGGACGGCGTGTCCGCCGACATCATCGGCGACGACGCGGTCAAGATCTACACGCGCGAGGCGGCCCAGGATCTCGCCACCCGCGCCCCCGGCTTGGCCCGTCTGGGCTTCCGCATCGGCGAGAGCAATCGTCCGAGTTCGTGGTACGGCGACACATTCATCGCCGGCATTCAACAGGCGGGCACCGGGGTCGCGCCGTACACGCGGACCTGGGGCGCTTCCAAGACGGACATCCTCTCGCTGCAGGCCATGGCGGGCGAGAGGATGTTGGTGGAGGCGAAGTACAACGGCGAGCACTGGGGCGCGCCCTACGCCATCGCCGGCGGTTGGTTGGCGAGCTTCGGAGGGTACAGTTACCAGAACTTCCTCAACCCGCCCACGCCCTACGATTTCGTGTTCCAGGTGCGGGCCGGGGGAACCCATCGGATCTTTCGCCAGGCGTCCTACGCACGCACGCGACGGACGGTCCAGTCCCTGGCCTTCTCACCGGCGGTTCGTGGCTTCACCCTGGAGCCCCCGCAGGCCTACTTCCCGCAGCGCGACGGCTACCACGCCCAGGAGAGCGACCGGTTCTCGCCGTGGACTTTCGCCCGCGACGAAATGATGTTCCTTCTGTGGGGGCGATTGAGCTACGACCCCAACACGCCGGACGATCTCTTCCGCGCGATGTTGGCGCGCGAGACCGGCGGTGATTTTCTGTGGGACGCCATGCAGGCCGCCAGCGAGATCGTGCCGTGGATCCAGACCGCCCGCACCTGCGGTCCGGATTCGCGCAACTTCGCGCCCGAGCTCGAGCTCGGGGGCGACGTCGGGTCCTGGACCACGCCGCCTGGAACGCAGACAGCTTCCTGCTACCGGCAAGGCGCGTTCGACAGTTTTGCCATCGCCGGCCCCGACGAGGTGGCGGCCGATCTGGTCGCCGGCGCCGCCACCTCGCGGCTGTCGCCCGTCGAGGTGGCCGGCCGTGTGCTTGAGGCCGCCGATCGCGCGGCGCTGGCGGGCGGCGCGCCCAACGACAACGTGCTTGCACGCGACATCGTTCGCGAATGCCATGCGCTCGCCGACCTAGGCCAGTACTTCGGCCACAAGTTGCGTGGCGCCACCGCGCTCGCCGTGTACCAGCGCGTGGGACTCGGCGATTGGTTGAGCGCCGCGCGGGCCGAAACCACCATGGCGGACGATGCCTGGAGGCAGCTCGCCGACGACACCTCCTACATCCGCCCGTTCGCCGATCACCTGCGCATGTTGAGCTTGGGCTACGATCCGTTTCATTGGTCCGCGGAGGTGCCGGCCCTTGACGACGATCCCCGGGCGATCGACGCCAGCGAGGCCCAGGTGTCGGCGGCCATGCCGATCCCGCCCGCGACCATGCCCGCCGCTGAGGTTTGGTTGCGGTCTTCGCGGCCGCAAGGCCCCGGCCTTGCCGAGCTGTCGGTGACGCCATTCGATCCCGCGGCGGCGACCTGGTTGGTGCGAGCACACTTTGCCACAGCGGTTCCCACGAATGCCCTGGTTCGCGTTCTGTGGAAACCCTTCCAGAGCGAGGTCGACTGGAGCGTGGTCGACGCGACCGCGGCCGGTGACGGAAGCTACTCCGCGTCGGTGGCCGGGGGCGGCGCGGGAGGTTTGTTCGCCGTCGAGGTGCTGTCCGCACAAGGTGGCTGGCGTTACCCGGATCCGGAACGAGAGACGCCCTATCTGTCGCTTGCGCCCTAGTCGTGCTTCTTGCGACGGCCCAGCAAGAAGAGGCCGACCGCGATTAGCAGCCCCATTGCTCCCGGATTTCCGGTGTCGGATTGGCCAATCTTGCAGGAGCATCCGCTGGCCGAGGCAGGCGCGGATCCGGCGGTGCTTGAGCCGCCGGTGGATACCGGGGTGCCACTGCTGGCAATTGCACCGCCCGTGCTGGCCATGGTTCCACCAAAAGAGGAGGTGGTGCCACCCAGGCTGGCAACGCCACCCGAAGCAACTACGCCCCCCGAGGCGATGACCCCACCGGATGACACCTGCCCGCCGGCGGCGGAAGCGCCACCCGAGCCAGGCACGCCTCCCGAGGCGGTTGTGCCACCCAAGGCAACCACTCCGCCCGAAGCAATGAGCCCGCCCGAAGCGACTACGCCACCCGAGGCGATGACCCCACCGGATGACACCTGCCCGCCGGTGGCAAGCAGGCCGCCCGAGCGAGGGATGCCCCCCGAGGCGGTTGCGCCGCCCGAAGCAATGACTCCACCCAAAGCAATGAGGCCACCAGAAGTGGTTACCCCACCAGAGGCAACGGTGCCGCCGGTCTTGACTCCACCCGTGGCGGTCGCGCCGCCCGTGGCGGTCGCGCCGCCCGAGGCGGTTGCACCACCGGTTCCCGTGGTACCGCCCGTGCCCCCGCCGATGCCGGTCTCGGCATCGAACTTCGCACCATCAAAAGGCACCACGATGATCTTGCTGCCGTGCTGGTCGTTGCCCAGATCCAGGGTCTTGTCGACGTCGATGGCCGCAAAGGTGAAATAGGTGACGTGTCCATTTTCCATGTAGACCCCGACACGTTCCAGTTTGAACCAATGGTTGACCGTCCCATCCGTATAGCGAACCATGTCGGTGGTCGGGTCGTAGGCCAGATCCTTGTACTTCCAGGTAATGCCATCGGGCGACGTCAGGTGCATGGCCTTGCGGTCGTGGTAGTCATCAACCAACACATGGTATTGGCCGCCGCTGAACCAGACCACCGGATCTTCCCGGGTTGCCGAAGGATACCCGGCCACGTTCTGCGGGAAGATGTTGTCGGTCACGACCTTGTAGGGGCCCGTGATGCCGGTGTCGCTGATCATGACGAAGCCGCCGAGCGGTACGATCATGTAGCGCCCATCCGGGCGTTGCATGATGCTCATGTTGTCGGTCAATCGCGTGGTGGTGTGCCCGTTGCTGTCGATCGGTATGTGGCCTTGAAAGGCCCAGGGGCCTTCCACGGAAGACGAGATGAATAGATCGCCCGGCCGGGTGTCGCTGACCACAATCCCGTAGCGACCGTCCGACATGGCAATCGCGGTCACGTTGTGACCCTTGCCACCTTGATTGTCCGGGTAGCAAATTCCCTGGTCCACGTAAGGGCCGAGGACTGCGTCGCTGACAGCATGGATGGCGACAGAGTTTGGGTAGCCTGCATGGCCCCCGGCTTGATCCCATCGGCTGCCAAACAGGTGGTACTTGCCATCGGGTCCCTTGATGATCTTTCCATCCCAGTACGCCCACTTCGACATGGTTGGGTCCTCCAGGCCGTTGCTGGTGTCGCGCGGACCAACCGCAGCAGTGCCCCAGGCCGTCTTGCTTAGTTGGCCGACAATGGGCGTGGGCTGGAAGTAGGTGATGAAATCTGCGGCCAAGGCAGGCGAGGCGGCACCGATACACGCCATCATCAGGGACAGTCGGAGGAGCGCTGGCATGGTAACTCCTTGCAGGCCCAGTTGCGTGCGGGGAATAGCTCTGGGAAGGGGCATGTTTGACCTCGGGTTCGGTGAAATACGTTGGAGCAGGGGAAACTGCTCCACGCTGCCAGAGGGGGAGGCCCAGGCCGATTCGGGTTCAACGAGTTTCGTGTCTTGGAGTAGCGGCAGCCGGAGGCATCGATGCAGGGGGTCGCGACGCATGAAGACGATGGCAGGAGACCCGCAAATCCACTTGACCGCGATTTTGCAGAGCGACAAAGCCGCGTTTGGCATTGTCAGGGTTTTGGGGCCCGCAGGCTGTCCCGCATATAGTGCAAGGAGGGTGCAACGTGAACGCGATCAACCGAGCAACCGCACGGCCAGCCCTGTCACTGACTTGCCGTTTAATGGGGAGGCAGCTCTTGCTTGCGTTGGTTGTTGTTTGGGCGGGCTGTGGGCGACAGGGTGGGTTGCGTACCAGCAGTACCCAGCCCGTGCCCAGCGTGGACGCTGCCGCAGGCGGGAGCGGTGGGAGCGCAGTCGGGGGAAGTGCGGATACTAGTGGTCCTGCAGTTAACGGGGGCAGCACAGCTTCCCAGGTCGGAGGGGCGGTGGCTAGCGGCGGCACCAACGGTGCGACCACCGGCGCAGCCGGTGGCGCCGCCTCAGGCGGAAGCGCCGGTGCCAGCAGCAGCGTGGGAGGTGTGACCGCTCGCGGCGGCGTGACTTCTTCAGGAGGAAGCGGCGGTGGTGGCATGTCCGGCGGGGGCAGCACAGCCTCCCAAGCCGGAGGCACGGTTGCTAGCGGCGGCGCCGGCGGCGCGACCACCCGCGCAGTTGCTGGTGCTTCCTCAGGGGGAAGTGCCAGTGGCGGCAGCGGAGGTGCGGGGACGGTTCGCGGGGGCGCGACTTCCTCAGGGGGAAGTGCCAGTGGCGGCAGCGGAGGTGCGGGGACGGCTCGCGGCGGTGTGACTTCCTCAGGCGGAAGCGCGGGCAGCAGTGGCGGCGGGGCTGGGGGAGGCCCCGACGGTGGGATCGTCGCCTCCGGCTATTGCACGGGAGACAGTCCCAAGGTCACCTACCAGGGGCAGACCCTCTCCGCGCCTGCCACCAACTACCAGTCCGGTCTCTTTCTTGATTGTTGCATGTCCTATGGCGTGAACCTGCACACCAGCGCGTCTCTTGGATTCGATTTTCAGGTGGAAGTCATTGCTTTTGTGGGCCTCTCTCCTGGTGACTACGAGGTAGTAACAACATCGTTCGGGGTTCGTGCCCCTGTGGGTACGAGCAACGAAGCTGTGTACGTGACAACAAACAACACCAGCGGAAACGTCCACGTCATTAGCGCGCCCTCATTGACCCAGGCCGGGGAGCTTGGCTTGTGCCTTGAAGTCGTTGCCCCATCGTCTGACTTGCTGGGAACCAGGATCTATGTCCCCAGCGTCGCCATGGATACATACCTGTCGTACAAGCGATTCCAGATCTATCTCTTGCAGGACTCCTCGATCACTGCGCTGAATGCTGCCGCGCTTGCTCTCGACTCCCTCGTGCTCGCAGCGCAGCCGTTGCTCGATCTCGGTCGCATCGCCTACGTGGAACAGGCCACCACTCGGATTGGTTTCAATCCTGGCCAGAGAATCGGCGATTCGATCCCCAGCCAACTCGGACAGCCACTGGGATTGCCCTTCGTGGTCGTTGCGGATGGAGTCCGTATCTATCTGGGCACATTCACCAGTATAGTCTCCTCGATTCACCCTGCTGGTCCCTACATCATGAGGGATGACATCACCGCGGATGGATTGGTCATCCAGCCGCCTTGGACAGGTACCGATCCGCGCAATGATGCGCGCATCCTCGAGGTCCTAACCGAAACCGGCAAGCTTGTGCCCTAGGCCAAGCTACCCGTCGTCCAGCGCTCGGATCTTGGCCGCCAACATGGGATCGTCTTCTAGCGTCTGGCGGAGTGCTGCCCCAAGCTCCTCCCTGACTGCGGCAGGTCCATTGGAACCCACGCGGCGGGATACGATTCGCTCGACCACACGGTCAAGTGCTGCCTGGGGCGTGATTTGCCCGGCCTGGAGGGCCTTGGCGATGTCTGCGACGGCGTGCGCCCGGCCGGCGTGGGCGGCCGGCTGGGTCGCGGTGGCGGCGCGCGCCTTGTCACTTCCCGACGCCCTGGCGAGCTTGTCGGCAAAGCCCTTACCCCCGGCGCTCGTCACCGCCGGAAGACCGCCGGGGCGCCCGGAAACCAATCCCGATGGCGGTTTGGAAACCCTCATCGATAGACTCGAACACTAGCACAGAGTGGCCTGGACGAGTTCTTCACTGCGCGCGACCTTCTGTCTGATTGTCGGCTGGCTTCGCATTAAGTTGCGCGGAGCGCGGTGCGTTAGTGGCTGGGTTCGGCAGGCTGTCGCGCGGCCGCGAGAAGCGTGTCCCCGAGGCCTGACATCTCCTGCTACACTGCGGGCGCAAAGCAGGTTAAAGTGTTGCGATGAAGAAAGTCCATCTTGAGACGACCAAGGGCGAGATTGTGGCCGAGCTGTTCGAGGATGACGCGCCGGCCACGGTTGCCAACTTCACTGGTCTAGCGGACGGAACCAAGGAGTGGGTGGACCCATCAACCGGGAAAAAGGTTAGCCGTCCCTTCTACGACGGCCTCACCTTCCACCGCGTTATCCCTGACTTCGTCGTCCAGGGGGGATGTCCCCGTGGCGACGGAACCGGGGGACCCGGCTTCAAGATCAAGTGCGAGACCACAGGAAAGCGCCAGGTTCATAAGGCGGGCTCACTCTCCATGGCGCATGCGGGCAAGGACACAGGTGGATCGCAGTTCTTCATCTGCCACTCACCGCAGCCGCATCTCGACCGCAAGCACACCGTGTTCGGGCAAGTGATTTCCGGCTTGGACGTGGTGAAGAAGATCCAGGCCGGCGATCGCATGACCAAGGTCTGGATCGAGGGGTGACGCAGCCTCCACTGCTTGATGCCATGGTGCGGATGTCCTGGTCTGAAGGTTTGGGTGCGCGTTGTGGTCGCCACCTCTTGCTCGGAATGGCTTCCTTGACTTCGAGCCTGCCCGTGGTCGATAACGGAATGGCCTACATCCGTTGCTGCCCACGCTCCGGAGTCGTCGCTTGAACAAGCCCACTCCCTTCGGGAAATACTACCTCCTCGAACGCATCAACGTCGGGGGCATGGCCGAGGTGTTCAAGGCCAAGGTCGTGGGCGTGGAGGGCTTCGAGCGCATCGTCGCGCTCAAGCGCATCCTTCCCCATATCGCCGAGGATGAAGAGTTCATCACGATGTTCATCGACGAGGCGAAGATCGCGGTGCAATTGCAGCACGCGAACATCGCCCAGATCTTCGACCTCGGTAAGGTGGACGACGCCTACTTCATCGCCCTCGAGTATGTCCATGGGCGCGACCTGCGCGGCATCTTCGATGACCTGCGCAAGCATCGCCACCCCATGCCCCTGCCTCAGGTTTGCTACATGATCATGCAGGTTTGCGAGGGGCTGGACTATGCGCACAACAAGCGCGATGCCCAGGGTCGCGCGCTCAACCTCGTACACCGCGACGTTTCGCCGCAGAACGTGCTGATCGGATACGAAGGCGAGGTCAAGCTGATCGACTTTGGCATTGCCAAGGCAGCAGGCAAGGCATCCAAGACCCAGGCCGGCATTCTCAAGGGCAAGTTCGGCTACATGTCGCCCGAGCAAGTGCGCGGACTGTCCATCGACCGGCGCAGTGACATCTTCGCCGTCGGAATCATTCTCTACGAAATGCTCACCGGCGAACGGCTGTTCGTCGGCGAGAGCGATTTCTCGACCTTGGAGAAGGTTCGCAACGTCGAGGTTGTCCCGCCATCTACCTTCAATTCGCGGATTCCCGAGCAGCTCGAACGTGTCGTGCTCAAGGCATTGGCCAAGGACCTGGAGGACCGCTACCAGAACGCCCTCGATCTGCACGATGACTTGCAGGCGTTCCTGTATTCCGTCGGCCAGTTCTCGTCGCGCAAAGATCTGTCAGTTTGGATGAAGCGGACCTTCCCCGCTGGCTTGGCGGCCGACGAGGTTTCCGAGGTCCCTGCGCCCGAGGACCTTGAAGAGATCGAACCCATCGAAGCCGAAATAGAGTCGCCGGCGCCAGCGCGCGGGGCCGCGCCTCGGGCGAAGGACAACCAGGAGTTGGGTTGGGACGATGACGAGTTGGAGACATCGATCTTCGACAAGCCAGTTGGCGGGGATACTCCGGCAGTCCGGACTGAGGATGCTTTTCTGAGCAACGAAGACAAGACGGTGGCCGCCGCGCCCTCTGAGGCTTCACTAAGGGAGATGAACGAGGACTTTCCTGCGCCCTCGACGTTTTCCGAGAAGGCTCCTACCCACAAAGAAGGCCCGGCGGTCTCACTTCGTCAGACCGTAATGGGCATGGGCCAGACTCCGCCGGTTCGGCCCGTGCCTTTGCCCCCGCCCAGCCGCTCTACGGCGTCCCTTGCGGTCACGCCACCTCCGTCTGCGGCGCAGCACGGGGTGGCACGCCTGTCACGACCAATGGCGATTCCTGCGGGAACGACCTTTCCGACGCCGCAGCCTCCCTTGCCGACGGGTCGGCCGCTGTTTGCGCCTTTGGGGGCGCCGTCCGCGCCCGAGCCGCCCCGTCCGGCGCTGCGCCAGACGTTGCTGGGAGTGGGTGCACCTAACGTGCCCATCCCGGGTGTTCCTGCGCTTGCCATGCCGTCGCCGTCGTCGTTTTTCCCAGCGCAGCCCTTTCCGGGGTTCGACCAGGGGCCGCCGGCCCATCTCAGTGCTGGCATGCCCAGCCAGCCCTATGGCCTGCCGGGGATGCGACTATCGGGCGGCATGGATGCGGCGACGGCTGCCGCGGCCGCCATGTCTTTGCGGCCGCCATCACGTATCAAGTACTACCTGCTCTTTCTCGCGTTCATGGCGCTGGGAGGTGGCGGAGCCTATCTATACCTGACCCGCTCGGGAAAGCTGCAGATAGGTGTCAAACCCGCGGATGCGCGCGTGACCGTCGATGGGGTTGCCCTGCGCGAGGGACCGCCTTACGTCATTGAGCGGAGGCCGGGAATCTACCACGTGGCAGTTGCGCGCGATGGGTACGTGCCACGTGAGCAAGACATAGAGATTCGTACCGCGCAGGTGGAGCGTGTGGAGATCGAGATGGAGGCGTCGCCCGACACCGGGTTCGAATTGACCAGCCAGCCGCCCGGTGGTCTGGTGTGGCTGGATGGACAGGCATTTGTCATCAACGAGACTGGAAAACAGGCCACCACCAACTTCAGGGCTTCTCGCATAACCCCCGGCCGCCATGTCCTGGAAATCAAGGGGGAGCCGCGCTTCAAGGATTGGCGCCAGGAGATCTTCCTGGAGCCAGGCCAGACGCTGAAGATCAATGCCGCTCGCGAACCCGGGGGCGCGGGCGGGTCGGCATCGGGACGCAGCGGAGGAGCAGTTGCCGCCGGGGTGCGTCCGCCGAGTGCGCCCGCACCTTCGCCGCCCACAGCCGGCCCGAGCGTGGTGGCCGAAAGCCGAGGGAGATCGTCCGGTTCGCGCCGCGCAGCCCGGGCAGCCGCGCGAGCGCAGGGGTCGAGTGATGACGGCTCGGGCGGCCAGAAGCCCGCGGGAGGCGGAAAAACCAAGGACAAGGCGTCCAGCGACGAGGACGTCTTCGAACGTGAGGGGAGGCTTGGGGCTGGGGGCGGAGAGGAATGCGTGGCGAACATCGGTTCCAAACCGTGGTCTCAGGTGGCCATCGATGGCAAGCCGACCGGGAAGAGCACCCCGCTTATCGACTACAGCCTCGCTTGCGGCAAGCATCGGATCACTTTCACCAACTCCGACCTGATGATTGAGCGCAACGAGATCATCATTCTCAAGCCGGGCCAGCGGTTCAAGAAGATCTTCCCGTTGGTGGACATGGACTTTTAGGTTTCCAATGCCTGGGTCAGGATCTCTGCCATCACCCGTGGGACTTCGTCCAGGCTCCCCGGAGGCGCTGCAGGCGGCCTGGGCAGACTATTTTCACCGGGTGGCCTTCGAGCCCCCGCGCCACCCCGCCGCGCGCAAGTTTCTGGATGAGGATCTGCGTGCGACTCTGCGGCGTTGGATCCCCGCCGACGCATCGGTGGTGGAGGTTGGATGCCGCACCGGTGACCTGATTGCGGCCTTGCCCAACCGGGAACGCGTGGGAATCGCTCCCTCGCTCGAATTGGCGGCCGAAGCCCAACGTCGCCATCCGGAGATCAATTTCGAGGTGGGCAAGGTCGAACGCCTGCCGCCCGGGCAAAAGTTCGATGCCGTGATCTGCGATCGTCTGTGTCACACGGTGACGGACGTGCGGGCCTGGCTCGAAGGCCTGCGCGATCGCCTGACTGAGCATGGGTTGATCTATCTGACAGCCTTCAACTACCTCTGGGAGTTTGCCGCGCAGGCGGCCGAGGTGGTGGGTTGGAAGACCCCGGCTCCCACCTCGAACTGGCTGTCGCACAGCGATTTTCACAACCTGTTCAGCATCACCGGCCTCGAGATGGTTCGCTTCGAGGACCGCCTGTTGCTTCCCTTGCCGGTTCCGGGCCTTGCCCCGCTGGTCAATCGCTATCTAGCCAAGTTGCCGGTCTGGCAACGGTTCTCGCTCTATCGGCTCTATGCCTTGCGCCGGCGGAATACCGGCGCAGCTCCCCAGCCGCTTTCGGTGAGCGTGGTCGTGCCTACGCGCAACGAAGCGGGCAACGTGAGCGTCGCCATTGCGCGGACGCCGCCCATGGGCTCGTCCACCGAGCTGATCTTCGTCGAGGGCGGCTCCACCGACGGCACCTGGGAGACGATTCAAAACGCCATCAAGGAGTATCGCGGCCCGCTCAAGCTGTCCGCGTACCAGCAGACCGGGAAAGGCAAGGGCGATGCCGTGCGACTTGGCTTTGCCAAAGCCCAAGGCGATGTGCTGATGATTCTCGATGCCGACCTGACCGTGCCGCCGGAAGAACTGCCGGTGTTCTACGACGTGATCGCGCGCGGGCTGGGGGACTTCGTGCAGGGCACCCGCTTGGTCTATCCGATGGAACCGGGGGCGATGCGCTTTTTCAACCGCATCGGCAATCACGCCTTCTCCCACCTGTTCACCTATCTGCTCCAGCAGCCGATCAAGGACACGCTTTGCGGAACCAAGGTACTGCGGCGGCGCGACTATGAGCGGCTGGCGGCTGCGCGGCACGTATTTGGCGACTTCGATCCCTTCGGGGACTTCGATCTCATATTCGGGGCCGCCCGACTGAACCTAAAGATCGTGGAGATTCCGGTTCGCTACCGGGAACGCCTCTACGGCTCCACCAACATCTCGCGCTGGCTGCACGGCTGGCTGCTGCTCAAGATGTCGGCGGTGGCGGCCAGCAAACTCAAGTTCGTGTGAACGTTCACGGACCAGAAGACATGCTCCGTCGGCCGCTGACCCGCCTCGCCAACGTTGTGCGTGCCGGGAGCACCCTTCGCATCGTCCGATCGCTGGCGATTCTGGCGGTCGGCGCGATCGCCGTCGCGGAAACCTTGCCCTTCCTCGATCGGTTCGAACCGACAAAGACCTGGCTGGCTGTCCCCCTGGGCGTCATCCTCGCGTGGCAGGTTGTCTTGAACCTAGGTTGGGCAGGCGTAGGTATGGTGGTCACGCGTCGGCTCCTGCCTGTCGGTCTGCCGCCTATCGAGCGACTATGCATAGGTGTCGCGGTGGGCGTGACCGGATTCGCGTTTGGATTGTACCTGCTGGGTGCGCTTCATCTCTTTCGACCCGCGTTCGCGGTGGGCCTGGTAATTGCCTTTCTGGGTGCGGGACTTCCCAGCCTGCGGCGTTGGTGGCATGAAAGCGCGGCCGACACGTTCGGCTCGCTGCCCAAAGGTTGGCTGGGCACGGCGGTGGTGGTTTTTGGGATTTTCGGCATCGGAATGGCCTATCTGGGTGTGCTGACACCGGACGCGATCAACTACGATTCGCGTTGGATGCACCTCGCGAGTGCGCAGGATTATGCGCGTGAAGGGCGACTGCTGGCGTTTTCCGGCGACTGGCAGCGCATGTATCCCCAACTGGGGAGCATGCTGCACACCTGGGATTTTCTGGTGCCCGGGCTCAGCGAACCTCTCACACGTTGGATGATGGCGCTGCACACGGAATTTTCGTTGTTCCTGTGGACATTGGTCGGGGTTGGGTGTGCGGCGCGCTGGTTGGCGGCCGAGGTGCGGGTGCGTGGGGCGTGGGCGGCGTTCTTTCTGTTTCCCGGCATTTTTGTTTACGACGGAAATATGGGCGGCGCCCAAGATCACATTGCCGCCTCTTTCATCTTGCCATTGTTCGTGCTGTGCGTGCGCCTACCGGCACAGCGTTCCGACAGAGCGTTTGCGCTTTGGGGGATCGTTGGGGCAGGGGCTTTGCTGAGCAAGTTTCAGACCGTCTACTTCATCGGGCCAATGATCTTGTTGCTGGTCTGGCGGCTGGTTCGTGCCGGGGAATCTTTTCGTTTGGCGTGGCGACGAATTCTGCGCGTCGCTGCCATCATCTTGGCGACGGTTGTCGTGGTGACCGCCCCGCATTTCCTGAAGAACATAGTCTTTCACCACAACCCCGTCTACCCGCTCGCCCAGGACTGGTTTACCGGTAGTCGGCCAACCGTGCCCGATGCGCCCATCCTGGTCCGCTACCTCCTTACCGATTGGAATTGCAAACCGTCAGGTGATGTCTGGCACCGCTTGGTGCAGGCGGCGGAGCTGATCTTCACTTTTGCGTTCAAGCCGCACTACGCGTTCATGGGGAATCTGCCCACATTCGGCTTTCTCTTCACGCTGACGCTGCCGCTATTGCTGTTTGTGACCGGCGCGAGACGTCTGTGGGTCGGCGCCATCGTTTCACTGATGGCGCTGTTCTGCTGGGCGTTTACCTATCTGGTGGACCGTAACCTGCAAATCATATTGCCTATCATGGTGGCGACAACCGCCGCCGTGCTGGTTCGCGCGTGGGCGGTCGGGTGGTTCGCTCGTCTGGGAGTTGTCGCGCTGGTGGCCCTCCAGATCATCTGGGGAGGGGACCTGTGGTTCGCCGGATCCGACCGGACGATGAACAGTATCTCGCTGATTCGCAGCACACTTGACGGGCGTGGCAAGAGTCGGTTCGCGGGAATGTCCGCCGACTATTTCGCCTTGGATCGTGCCTTGCCGAAGGACGCCGTGGTGTTGCTGCACCACTGGCACCCGCAGTTGGGAATCAATCGGCGAATCTATCTGGACTGGGCGGGCTTTCAGGGGGTGGTGGACTACCGCGGGTTCAAGAACGTGCGGGACTTCTATGATCGTCTTCGCGTCTTGGGCGTGACCCACGTCGTCCACCTGCCCGGCGAGCAAGCCGCATCCTCCAAACAGGAAGACGTCATCCTTCTGAGCTTGGCGCTCGGCTACGGCCAGCCGCGCACCCGCCTCGGGATGTTCGAGATGTTTCCCCTGCCCGCGGTTGCCCCGCCCGAACGCCCACCGCTGCAGGTCGTGACTATCGGTCTCGAGAAGTACGGCGACGGCCTCTATGACATCGCTGATCTCGGGGCATGCCGCTTCCTGCCGGTTGCGTATCAACATTATCCTGCCCCCCGGTTACGGCCCGCCACGGCCGGATTCGGTTCTCTCCTTGGTTCGGCTGATGCTGTGCTGGTTGGCCCTGGCGTGACCCTGGAGCCGTCGACGTCGGCCATGCTCGCCCGAGACTTCCAGATGGCCGTGCCTTACCCGGAATTGTCCGTCTACATTCGAAAACGCACGTAGGCGGAGCCAGCCGGCTCTCGGTGCTACGAAGGGGGAAGTTGCGGCGGTGCCGCTCAGTCCGCGAGCTTCACCTGGTAGATCCTGAAGGACTCGTCTATCAAGATGGCGGGCTTGCCGCGGAAAACCAGCGTGCTGGTCAACCCCGGAGTGGGCCCCGGCGCAAGGTCGTAGTTGAGGACGATGAGCGCGGTCCCGTCCGCCGACCGCGCCAATCGCCGGGCGTGCTCCAAAACCTGCTCACGGCTGACCGAAGACCGGCGGTTGTGCCACACGATCGCCTCGGCCGTCTCGCCGGTCTCCGGATAGAAGAACGGCTGGTCGAGGGCCGAGGCCACTGCGCTGGTGGGAGCATCGGGATCCCCGACAACCGGCAGGCCAAGCAGGTGATGCTTACGGATGAAGGTCGCTGCCTCCTCGGCGCCTGAGAAGACCTCTCGGCGTTCGGCTCGAAGCGCCGCAAACCCGGTGAAGCACTGGAGAACAAGGTTGGTCGCCAGCAACGCGTGCAATACGCGATCGGGAAACCGGCCTCGCGTCTCGCGTGCGTGAAGCCACACACACGCGAGCAGGAGAATGAAGCAGTTCCCCAGGTGGCGCAGCCCCCCCGAATATACGAAGTGCTGGAAGAGCATCATCGCCGCGACCCCCAACCCATAGGTCGCAACCACCCGCAGCGAGCGGCGCAGAACCACGATCCACACGCCAAACCACAAGACGCCAAGCCAGGGAATCAGCCAGGGGCCAAAGCTCCACCCGCTCCCCAGCCAGTCTGCTTGCAGCCAGTTCCAACTGTTGAGGGTGTGAAAAGGAAACATGACTTGCCAGTAGCGGGCAGCGATGTCGCGCAACACGGTCCCCGTGATCGGCACGGCCGGGCCAGGGTTGTAGATGTCGTCGGCTGGCGGAATTGTCGTGATCAGCGTCAGGGTCAAGCTGACGAAGTACAACCCGAGACCGATCATCCATTGGACGGGAAACACGACGCGGGTCCGGGCATCGGAGTCGTCGGGACGCCGGAAGCTCGGACCGTGTGAGAAGAGAAAGACCCCGAGGGCCAGCGCCATCAGCATCCCGTACATGCTGGTGGCGGCCAACAACGCCAACAGAACCGCGGACAGCACGTACCGGATGCGGCGGGGATGATAGAGGGCGCAAAACCCAAAGGTCAGTAGCAATCCGAGGGTATAGGCGCGAGAGATGACCCCGTACTCGTAGACCACGTAGTACGACCCGAGGAGAAGGACACGGAGAGCGCGCGGCAGCGGCGCGTACCGGAGCCAAAGTCCCGCCGCCGCCACCGCCAGCGCCACGGTCACGAAATGAAGTGTCACGAAGTTGCCGCTGAGGCGTGAGGCGAGATACAGAACGTAGTACCAGAGGAAGGGATGTCCCTCGTAGCGGCGCTCTCCGGTCAGGAGATCCCAGAGCCCATGGGACGCGCGCCCCATCGACCAGCACTGCAGCTCGTCGCGCCACATCTCGTGGTACAAATGACCGAACACCAGAACCAACGCGAACAGCGCAGCGCCCATCAGTGCGAACGACCACCCGCTCTCGTATCTTCCCGCACAAGCCCGGTATACCCACCCGAGCCAGGTTCTCCTGCGGCTGCCCGTGGTCGCCATCGCCGTCGCGGCGGTTGTGGTTGTCGATGTCAATGTACGGCTACCCGTCCGAGATGAAGAATGGTCTTGCGCTCGACCCGCAGGCGCACGAAGCGGCCCCGGGTTGCCGGGAACGACGCCGTCCAGTCGCGAAAGTCCCCGCGACGATAGCCGACTTGCCGCCAGGCCAGCCCGTCCCGGCTGACCTCGATCACCAGCGGCAACGCACGTTCGCGGCAACAGTCGCGCCGATTGGCTACGGTCACCTCGTGAAGCATCTTAACCCCACCCAGATCAATCGTCAGCGACGGAGACATCTCGTCGCGGGTGTGAAACAATCCCACCGGCGCATTGGGGTCGCCCATGATGCCCTGGAGCTGGTAACCCTCCAACGCGCTGCTTGCCACCCAGGGTTTGCCCTCCGCCAGGTCCGGCGGGAAGATCGTCCGGCGAAAAGGGGGCACGGCGGCGATCAGCACAGCGAGAACCAGCAGCGATCCGAGAACGCCGCGCCCGATCACGCGACGCCGACGGGCCAGCCAAAGCACGGCGCTGCGATCGTCCAGTTCTTTCTGCACCGCCTGGCGCAGCGCCACCCCCGCCAGCGCCTCCGCGTTTCGCGTGACGCCGTCGGCATTCAACGTGCGCAGTGCCTTGCGATACAGCCGATCGGCGCGCAGGGACGCGGCCGCGGGCCCCTGCGGCGACGGCGCGATTCCCCGCCCCAGCTCGAAGAATAGCCGGGCCTTGCGAACCCGCGCGAACTTGCGCAGGGCCAGGCGAATGCTCGCACCGGACCGCCTGAGAAGGAGCGGTTCGAATCGACGGGGCACGCGTGTCCCAGTTAGCAAGATCCGTACCGCTGTATACCAGGAGCCGGGTGGTCGATGCCAAGCCTTTTCCCAGGTTTCTGGCTGCCCTCACCGTCGTGGAAGCCGCTCGCCCGGACATCTCTGTCGCGGTCGCGTCTCGCGCACGCCGGGCCACCCAGCTACGAACTTTCGAGAGGCGGCACTACCCATTCGTCCACGAGGTGCATTCGTAGAGCGAAAGGGATTGCGGCGCGAACAAGGGCATGCTGACGCGACCGACGGGCCGCAATAGTCTGCCCAGGGCGGCGGTGATCTGGGCCGGGGCGGTGACGTGGTGTTCTTCGATGCGACTGAACCCGAGCATGCGAAAGCAGGTGGCCATGAAGCGATTCACCATTGGGTAGCCCGCCACCAGGGTGCCGCCAGGGGCCAGGGCGCGAGCCAGACAACGGGCTGCCGCTTCGGTGTCTGCGATATGTTCCAGTACCGACACGCACACCACCACGTCGAATGCGCCGGCAGCCAGCGCAGCGGGGTCCAAGAGATCCGCCACCTGAAAGGTGGCGGCGCATCCGGGTGTGACCAAGGATGCAAGCCCAGCCGCCAGCACCAGATCCGTGCCGACATACTCGGGAAAGCCCGCGGTCAGGCTGGGGACCAAAATGCCACTGCCAACCCCCACCTCAAGCACGCGCCGGCCCCCGCTGGGGACCAGGCGGAGACCCATCTTCAGACGGTGGCGGTAGAGATGGCCGATCACAGGCCGGTAGTAGTAGGGCAGGGGATCGAACTCGTTGTTGGGCACCAGCGCGCCCGAGGGTGGAAACTGGAATTTCACGGTCCGGATACCTCGCGGGGGATGGTGGAATGAACCCGTGCCGCCACGATGCTGTTCGACGTGATTCTCGGTCCGATGACTAGGGAGAACGCCTCGGAAAAGTCAAGATAGCGGCCGTTGACCATGGATTGGAACTCGCGTTGCTTCTCTGCCAGGTCTTCCGCCACCTGTATACCGCGAAGCTGGGCGAGCTTGCTGCGGATCTGGGTGCGGGCTACTTCGCTGGTGGCCACGGCGTAGGCCTGCTCGAGATGGCGAACCGCCAGGTCTTGACTTCCTTGCTTGGTCAGCATGCGGGCCACCAGGTTGGGGATGAAGAAGGGCACGCCCTCGTAGAGCGCAGCCTGACGTAGAACCTCGACGCCTTGCTGACGCCACCCGGGGATGCGGGGATCGTCCGGAGGCGCGTCGATGGGCAACTCGTAGAGCAGATTGAATCCGAGTTGGAACGGGATCTCCCAGTCGAAGGGGAAGGCTTGCCGGCCACGCTCAAGCACGGAGTTGGCGGCCAGCACCATGTCAGGGACAATGCGCTGCCCGTTGTAGATGAGCATGGCGGACCCAGCCAGGTAGAGCCGGCGAAACTGGGGGTCGAGGTCGATGGCCGCGTGCAGATACTGGGCGAGCCACTTGGTGGGCAAGCGTGCGTGAAGCTGGGTACCAAAGTAGACGTTGGCTCGGGAATGGATGAGGTCGGCCGCCAATTCGTTGTGGCCCAGGCTCGCGAGCTTGAGGATCCTCGACGGCGGCAAGTAGAACGTGTCGGCCTCGGGCGGCCAGCGGTCATGCAGGGCATTGGCCCGGGACTGGCAGATCAGGGCAACCGCCGAGAGCGCCAGTAGCAACATCGCAAGCGCTGGGCCAAACCGTCGGCCGGTCGGGGTGGGGCGGGCGCTCGCGCGCGACATCAAGGAGATTCAGCCTTCCGCGGGTGGCGGGGTCTTGTCGCCTGCGTCGCTAGCGACGTCGGCTCCGGTGATGCCCAGCTTGGAGAGACGGTAACGCAGCGATCGAAACGTCACGCCCAGCAGGTGCGCCGCCTCGGTGCGGTTGCCGCCCGTCCGCTCGAGCGCACTGATGATGATGCTGCGCTCGAAGTCCTCCACCACGCGTTCGAGATCAAGCCCGCTCTCGGGCACCAACCGAGCACTGGTGAGGCTGGGGGTGGCGGTAGCTATGCCACCCAGGGAGGGGAAGGCGTCGATGGTCAGGCGGTCGCTGGCAGTCAGGATCACGGCCCGCTCGATGAGATTCTCCAACTCGCGTACGTTGCCGGGGAAATGGTAGGCCATGAGCGCCTGCATCGTCTCGGGATCGACGCCCGCTACCTGGCGCCCATGCTCGGCGGAGAACTTGCGCAGGAAGTGGTCGACCAGCAGTGGGAGGTCCTCGCGCCGCTCGCGCAAGGGAGGCAGGCGCAGCCGAATCACGTCCAGTCGATAGAAGAGATCTTGGCGGAAAGTGCCTTTCTCCACCTCGGTTTCCAGGTCACGGTTGGTCGCGGCCACGATGCGTACGTCGACCTCACGCTCCACTACTCCGCCCACCGGCTTGACCTTGCGTTCCTGCAGCACGCGCAGCAGCTTGACCTGCATGGCCACCGGCAGCTCGGCCACTTCATCGAGCAGGAGGGTTCCCGTGTGGGCTGCCTCGAACAGGCCTTGCTTGTCAGCGTGGGCGCCGGTGAAAGAGCCCTTCACATGCCCGAACAGCTCGGATTCGAGCAAGGTCTCCGGGATGGCGCCGCAGTTGACCGCCACAAAGGGCCGATCCGCGCGCTGGGAAAGTTCATGCAGGGCACGCGCAGCCAGCTCCTTCCCGGTGCCGGACTCGCCAATGAGCAGCACGCTGGCGCGCCCGGGGCCGGTCTTTCTTAGCGTGTCGAAGACCCGCTGCATGGCCGGCGATTTGCCCAGCAGCCGGTCAAGCTTGTAGCGGCCCTTGATCTCGTCGCGCAGGGCCAGGTTTTCGCGAGCCAGGGTGCGGCGCTCGAGGGCGCGATCGATCACCAGGCTCACCTCGTCGATCTTGAAGGGCTTGGTCAAATAGTCGTAGGCGCCCGCCTTCATGGCCGCGATGGCCGTTTCGGTGGTGGCAAAGGCGGTGACCACGATGACCTGGGTGTCGGGATGAAGCCTTTTGGCCTCTGCCAGAACCACCATGCCGTCGACGTCAGGCATGCGCAGGTCGGTGATGACCACGTCGAACTCGCGTCTCTTCAACGTCGCCAGCGCCTCGCTGCCACCCGGTGCTGCCTCCACCCGATGCCCAGCGCGACGCAGATGGATGGCGAGGAACTCGCGCATGGAGCGTTCGTCGTCGACGATTAGGATGTCACCAGTGGGCAGGGGCATGGGCCTAGACCCCTCCATAGGGGCACATGAAAGGGGTTGAGACAACTCTCAAATGTCCAACGCCCAGGCAAGAATCGGGATGACGCTTAGAATCCGGCCGACAAGCCGGCCCGAGGGCAAGGAGGGCCGAGAACCGGACCGGAATGTACTGATGTACTTGAGGACCGGAAGCGCAGGCCC
>Ga0182017_10000984_pt1 | contig 22309 bp, 18 predicted proteins | sample 712E3DmetaG_FD_120492 | JGI IMG/M metagenome (GOLD analysis project Ga0182017, IMG submission 120492) | Permafrost microbial communities from Stordalen Mire, Sweden - 712E3D metaG | ecosystem: Environmental > Terrestrial > Soil > Wetlands > Permafrost | place: Sweden: Stordalen | collected... | reverse complement strand
GAGCCTCCGCTGGCGTTGCTTCCGCCCGAACTTGCTCGGCCGCCCGAGGCGTTGCTTCCACCTTGGCCCGGGTTGCCGCCCGAGGACTTCGCGCCGCCCGAGTTCGAGCCTCCGCTGGCTGGTGGGGGGTTATTGGTGGTCGGTGAGCATCCGAAGGCCAAGAGTGCGAAGGAAAGCCCGAAGGCTCCTACGGCGTATGGCTTAGAACGATGGGAATTGAGTCTCTGCATGGTTCGCTCCTGTTCTCTGGTCCGTCCAGGCTGAATGAGTGCCAATACCCTACACCAACCCGCAAGTGGCGCGGATGTGGAAGTTTCGCCCACATGAAATCTGCGCAACGTGAGTCATGTGTTCGACCGCGGCACGCAAGAAGAGGACGACCCAGGAACCTGGGAGGCCCCCATGCCCTCGGGAATCCAAGGGATGTTCGCGATGTATTGGCGGCAATCGGCATCGACGCAGCAATCGAAGGCTGCGCCACCAACTGTTCGTACGATTTCTGTTCGGCCGACTCCGATTGCGGCGTTCGCGTGCCCTGTCACTGCCGGACCTCGCCGACCGACTTTTCCAACAGCTGGTGTGTCTCGGGCAGCAATTGCGCCATCGATTCGGACTGCGAGATCGGTGTGGGTCCGGAACGCTGAACGCAGCGCGCGAAGGAGGCTGACGAGGATGGCGAACATTGCGTCAATCACGCGCGGAACCAGCATGGTCCGGCAATGTCGCCTTCATCCATCCATTTGTGGTCCTCACCGACGGCAAATCGGTTCCCCGGACGATCTGTTGGCGAGGCACAACCTCACGACCGTGCCGTCGGGGCTGATGCGACCGATCTCGTTTCTCCCACGGTACTTTCGGGCATAAGCTGAGCTGGCATAGGGCGTTCCTTCCAGCGCACTATCATCGCACGAAAGCGGAGCGACGGATTGGCCCGTTTTGGTCTTCAGTCTACCGGACGAAGGCAACGTCATCCATCCAGAGGTCGAAGCGAGATCCGGGCGTGATCTGGAAGCGCACGGCGTAGAGCGTCGCCGGATCGAAGGCAGCCGCTTGGTGACCCCATGGGTCTTGCGTGAGTTCGGAGAAGCGAATCGTGTATCTCACCCACGCCGACGGTGTCGAGGGGAACGCGATCCGCTTGCCGAAATCGCTCCAGCAGAGATCGGCGGCCGAGACCATGGAGCAGATCCCATAGTCGGGCGTGGTGTCCTTGTCGGGGAAAACCACATGCAGCGGGGTGGCCTCGCTCGCGGCGTTCTTGAGCGAGAAGCTCACTCCGGTGTAGGCCGAGGCGTTGTAGAAGCCACCCAGAGTAAAGCCGAAATCTGCGCTCATCACGAATTGCCCGCCGTAGACGTGAACCGCATCGCCGTGACAGGGGTCGCCGGTAGGAGCCATCTGGAAAGGCCCGCTCGGGTCCGGCCACATGGTCGCGTTGGGCGTCGTGTCGTGCGAGTCGGTCCAGATCCCGGCGCGCCCGGACACCTGCAAGATGTACTGGTCGCCGTCGTTCATGTCGTCGATCAGATCTTCGTTGGAGCCGAGGGCAGAGACGCAACCGCCGGTGGCCACACCTCCGGTGGCGGTGCCTCCAGTGGCGGTGCCGCCGGTGGCGATGCCTCCGGTGGCGGTGCCGCCGGTGGCGCGATAACCTCCGGTGCCCCCTCCGCCAGTTGTCGTGCCGCCGTAGCCGGTGCCTCCAGCAGGCGTCCTGCCGCCAGAGCCGGCACCCGCGCTCACCGAGCCGCCGCTTGCCCTGCCGCCAGAGCCGGCACCCGCGCTCACCGAGCCGCCGCTTGCCCTGCCGCCAGAGCCGGCACCCGCGCTCACCGAGCCGCCGCTTGCCTTGCCGCCAGAGCCGGCACCCGCGCTCACCGAGCCGCCGCTTGCCCTGCCGCCAGAGCCGGCACCCGCGCTCACCGAGCCGCCGCTTGCCCTGCCGCCAGAGCCGGCACCTCCGCTCACCGAGTCGCCGCTTGCCAAGGGGGTACCGCCCGAGCCGCCATTCGCGATGATCGTGCCCGTCGTGCCGCCTGCCCCACTCGTGCCGCCGGCCTGGGACGCGGCTCCACCCGTACCTGTGCGGCCCGGCTGGCTGTAAGTAGCCTCGTCGAGCGGACTTCGTCCGCATCCCGTCGGGAGCAGCAGGGAAAGCACCAGCCATGGATTCAGGCAGACTCTTCTCATATGAGTTCCTCGCAGAAGTGCGCGCGATGCGCCGAGCGGTGCGAATGATAGCACTTCTCTTCGCAAGCACCGCGATGGCAGAAGTCTGGCCTGTGATCGACGCGGGCCGAATTGCGGCGACTAGCCGGCGATGGACGTCAGGACATCGACGCAGATCCGCTGGAGTTCGAAGCAATCGTCGGGGCTCGTGGCGTAGCCCTCCTGCCGGATCACCACAGTTCCGTAGTCTCCGTCCCCTTTCGCATCCACAAGGTAGCCCGGGATCTGGAGCTGCTCGGCTGTCTTATACGAGCGGCCCGATCTGCCTTTGCTGAGCACGACCGCGTACATATAGGGTACGTCGCCGGACGGTCCGTGGTTTATGGCTGCTTGGATCTGGACCCCGACGAGGTCGGCGGGCGGGCGCTTGAGCTCGACCAGCAGCCGAAGATCTTCGGGGATGTCCGCGCCCGATTTGTCTTTGTCGAAGCGTATGTACGGGGCCACCACCATCGCTTCGGGCAGCTTCTTCGACAAGAAGGCGCGGAAGCACGGCATCTTCATTTCGATGGCCGGCGGGGCGAAAACATTAATCCTGCCGAAGAAAAGAGCGGGCACGAGGAAGAACGCGAGATCGTAGCCGGCGAGCCAGTAGTCCTCTCTGCCGGTGGCCGCAGTCACGACCAGATAGGCGATCAGGAGCGGGATCCCAAAGCCGAGTCCGATGCTCTTGACCCAGTTCCGCGTCCTTTGGCGCAGGTCTTTCGATTGGCGCAGGCCATCGTCGAGTCGGTCGATCTCGGAAATCGGCGCCGGCCGCCACTCCTCCAGGCCGCGATCGTCAGGCTTGTTGGTCGCGCTACGAAGCATGAGAAAGAGCCAGCCTAGCGCCGCGATAGCGAAGCCAAAGGATGTCGAGTACGCGATCTGGATTTCGACCCCCGCGAAAAAGAAGGACCCCGCGAGGATCAGCCGCGCGCCAAGACTGAGATTGAAGAAACGGAAATCGCTTTGCATCATCCCTTTCCCTTTGTTTCAGTCATTCGCGCGATCTCACCCTCGCCCGCGTATTGCCAATACAGGGGACAGGCGCCCTGACAGGCGACGAATGACTCGCAGCCGGCGCAGGCGGCCGGCGCGAAGCGCTTGTTCTTGAAGTACGCCGCCCGCTCGGAAAACCAGATGTCGGCGAAACGCCGGCCGAGCAGAGATCCGAGGCTCTCCGGCCATGATGAGCAGGGCAACACTTCACCGCGCGGGTTTACGTGCACCAGGCCGTCCATGGCGGCACAGCTCTTGTTGCCCAGGCCCCGCGCCACCGGGTTGTAGAGGCAGTATGGGGTGGGGCTATACCAGAAGAAGGTGAGGCCGGCTGACCTCGCCGCGCGCCTCACGGCGTCGACTACGTCGCCCGCCTCCGAGTAGCGCACGAAGAGATCATCCGCCCCCAAACCCCGGCCGGCAGGGATGAAAAGGTTGAGAGAAAAGCGCGCAACCCCGAGTGAAGACAAGAAGGCGGGCAGGCCGAGCAGGCTTTCCCGGTTGGCCGTGGTCAGCGTGCTGTTGGTCTGAACCAAGATTCCGGCGGCGAGCAGGGCACGGATGCCGTCCGTGGTGCGCTGCCAGGCTCCCGCGACCCCGCAGAGCGCGTCGTGGATCTCCGGGACGGGGCTCTCCAGACTGACTTGCGCGGTGTCGATGCCCGCGGCCTTGAGCGCGGCCGCTCGCGCCGGCGTGGCCAGGCTCCCGTTGGTGATCAGATTGGTGCGCAGACCGAGCGCCCGCGCGTGGCGCGCGAGCTCTTCGAGGTCGTCCCTGAGCAGGGGCTCGCCCCCGGTGAAGGAGAAGAACGGAATTTTCGCCTCCTCCTTGAAAGAGCGAATGATCCGCTTCCACGCCTCGGTTGGCAGCTCGCCCGCCGCCGCCGGCCCCGCCGCCGACTGCTCGACGGAGCGGGATGCCGACGAGCGGGAGCCCGCTCGGCATGCCGCAGCGCTGGCTGCTGCGACTGTCCCGCAGCTTGCGTAGCAGAAGCGGCAGCGTTCATTGCATCGGTAGGTGAGCGCGGCCTCTCCGAGCACGGGCAGGCGCGTGAAATCGAAGCTGTAGGCCACGCGCGCGAAGCCCTCGCCCGCTCGGGCGCGTCCCTCGGAGACCGCTCGCAGCTCCTCGAAGAAGCGAAGCAGCTCAGCCGCCCGTTTCTCGTCCAGGCCGGGCAGGTCGCGGATGCTTGCACCCGCATCCAACCATCGCATGAGGTCGAGCGCCGATCCGCCGAGCTTGTACACCCGGTTGGGTGGTGCGATGAGCACGGCGTCTTCTTCGCGGACGAGGAGCCAGGGGCCCAGACTTCGATAGAAGGACTCCGCGTCGCGAAGACGCCGAATCGTCTCCGGCGAGACGCGGTTGTCCTCGGCGCGGACGCGCGGGTTTGGTTCGCCAGCGCCACCCGCTGCTCTAAATGCCGAGACAATTCGCGAGATCAATGCGCATCTCCCGAGACACAGGCCGAGTGGCAGGCCGAGTGGCAAGCCGAGTGACAGGCCGAGTGGCAAGCTGAGTGGCACGCATCGTGGCAGGCGTTGTGGCAAGCTGAGTAGCAGGCGTCGACCGTGCCGACTGTCCCGCCGGGGCTGAAGCATCCCGAGAAGCAGGCCGCGCTCCGCATGAACTCCGCGTAGCCGGTGTTGAGTTCGCGGGGCAGGGTGAGGCTTGCGTAGTGGTCGGTGTGGCGCGACATGTAGCCGTAGCCGACCCAGTAGTTATGGTACGGAGCCGTGACTGCGAGCTGGGGAGCGGGTGCCTCTGCTTGCGCCTCGGCCTCCTGGATCTTCTTTCGGTAGAAGGCCTTGGTCGCATCGAGGTCGCAGTCCCAGACCTTCTCCTGGAGCTTCTTGATCGCGGACTCGAAGAAGTCCGCCATGAGGCCGGAGAGCACCCGTCCCTCGGAGTCGAAGCTGGCGAGGAACGCTTCCTCGTACTCGAGCTCGGCTTGCTTCGTGCCGAGAATCCGGATCTGGAGCGGGCTCTCGCTGACCAGCTCGACCAGGCCCTGCCGCCTCAGGCCTTCGAGCATGATCGCCGCTACTCGTGGCAGCGGAAGCTCCATCAGCAGCGCGACCTCGACCGGATGAAGCCCTTCCGCGACTTTGCCGGGCACTTGATACGAGCCGACCAGGATACGCGGCGGCGACCAGGCGTCGCCCGCCCACGACATGCCCGCCAGCAGAGTCTTCTTCTTGCGGAAGACCGCGAGCCTGCGCGTGTAAAGAGCGAGAGAGACGAAGATGATGGGCAGGAAAACCGCGCACGCGGCGAGGGGACGGGTGCGGAAGCTGAAGGCAAAGTTCTCCGGCGCAGGCTCGGGCTCTGCTTGCGTCGGCGCGGGCTTGGGCTCTGCTTGCGCGGGCGCGGGCTCTCTTGGCGTTTCTTCTTCGCTCGCCGCCACCGGGGCGCTCTCGGCGAGCTCGGCGGTCAAACTGAGATACGCTTCGGGGAAATAGAGGCGGAGCCTTTGCGGGCCTCGTGCAGGAACGTCCGCCTGGTAGAAAAGCCCGGTGAGGTAGTAGGCCCCGTCGTCGCCCTTGGACCCGTACCAATCGATCTTGTTCTCTTGGTTCACGTTCTTCTCGGTCTGCACCGGGATCGCCGCCTTCTCGTCGCCGGTCAGGGTCGCCGCCCGCACCTTCACTGGAAGCACCAGCCGAACTGCGCGGTACTTCAGGCTCTGGTCCCACTGCACCGGGCCCCAATCGAAGAAGACCAGCGGTTTCCCGTCTGAGGCGGTAGTGCGACCGATGAGGCCTGCGTTTGCAAAGTCTCCCCCGTAGGTGAGATTGAAGTACGCCTTGCCGCTGAAGCCCTTCCCACCCGCGAGCAAGACGTCGAACTTGTTGCCGAGGTCGGTTATTGAAAGCGCGTGCCGGGTGCCGTCGGGAAGATCGGCCCAGCAGCGCGCCATGTCCCAGACCGGCCGGAATGCCTCGCCCTGGAAGTAGAAGCCGTGCATCTCGCCGCCGCGGGCCTGCCACTCGAGGCGGTAGGTGGTTGTCGTCTTTCCGTCCGGCCTGAGGACGACAGTCGTCTCATCCGAGACAAGCTTGGCGCTGAGCGCCGCGGCCGGAGCGGTCAGGGACAGCTGGACCCCGAGGAGGACCGAGGCCGTGGCCACGACGTTGAATGGCGAAACCTTCACTTGAGCTCCTCCTCGATGGCGAGTCGGTCGACAGCCGGAATCTCCCCAACCGCGGCGGCCCGGCGCGACGAGACCAGGGCGGCCTTCGCGGTGAGGGCTTCGGCTATCCGCCGGGCGGCTTCTGGGAACGGATTCGCGTCGGGCAAATGAAAGCGCCGCTCGATCGAGCCCTCGTCCGCCTGCTTCAGCCAGGCGTCGACCAGGTCGGGGCCATCAATCACCGCCTGCACCGCCTCGGCGTCATAGGTATGCGCCCGGCCGCAGTCCTCGACCAGGCGCCCCGCTGCAAGAACCAGAAGGTCGCGAGCCTGGGCTACTGCCGGGTCGGCGATGCGCATTGTCGCTAGACGCTTCCTCGCGGCGGCAGCCTCAGCCAGCCGCGCTGCCGCTCTTTCGCCAAACTCACGGTCAATCTCGGCGACCGCGGCCCGTTGCATCAGGCCAAGGGCGAGCACCGCGACCAGAGAGAGGCCAAGCAAGCCGAGACCAGCGAGGACCGAGGGCACAAGGTTGAAACCTATCAGCCTGGCACCCGCGCCCGTGGCGATCGCGAGGACGAAGAGGCCGATACCGAGGGGGCTTCTGGCCGAGGCACGCACGAACCGCCTGGGTTGCATGGCCTGATGCTATCTCACTCCGATTCGGGAGCAATGATAGGGTTTCGCATCCGTGGGGAGGATAAGCACCAGCAGAAACCCTTTGCCAGCAAGTACTCAGACCCGTTGGAGCTTGCGTCCGGGTTGAAGCGCTGAAAGAGTGGTTGCGGAGATGATGATGTCCGAGGCAGAACCCACACCGGCAAGTCCGCAATTGCCAGCGCCGACACGGTCCGAGGTGGCGGCCTGGATGCTCGTGGGGCTCGCCCTGCTGGCCGTGCTGTGGTTGCACCTCTTGCCTGCGCTTCTGGCCGGGCTTTTGGTGTACGAACTGGTTCACCTCACCGTGCCCCTATGGCAGAGGCATCTTTCCAACGAACGGGCTCGGGTGGTGGCGGTGTCGGCCCTGGCCGTGCTGGTGGTCGGGCTCGTGACGGCCGCGGTGACTTGGCTGGTGGTGTATCTGCGGGGCGAGGGGCATCTGACTCGGCTGCTACAGAAGATGGCGCAGATCATTAACCAGGCTCGCGCCACTCTCCCCGCGTCGGTGACGGAGAACCTGCCCGACAACGCGGACGAACTGAGGGAAGCCGCCGTGCGCTGGCTGGAATCGCACGCACGCGGCCTGCAAACCGCGGGTGAAGACTTCGGCCGCGCGCTAGCGCACATCCTGGTCGGCCTGGTGGTGGGCGGGATAGTTTCCCTCACCGACGTGCGCCCGCACGCCTTCAACCGCCCGCTGGCGCGCGCCTTGGCTGAACGAATCGCCCGCCTGGCCAATGCCTTCCGTCGCATTGTATTCGCGCAAGTCCGCATCTCGGCGGTGAACACCACGTTGACCATGCTGTTCCTACTGGTCGGCCTGCGCCTCTTCGGCGTGCACCTGCCGCTCGTCAAGACCTTGATCGCCATTACCTTCTTGGTCGGCCTCCTCCCGGTGGTGGGCAATCTGATCTCGAACACCATCATCGTGATTGTCGGGCTCAATCACTCCCTCGGGGTCGCCCTGGTGTGTCTGGGGTTTCTCATCGTCATCCACAAACTCGAGTACTTTCTCAATGCGCGCATCGTGGGCAGTCAGATCCGCGCCCGCGCGTGGGAACTGCTCCTCGCCATGCTGATAATGGAATCCGCCTTCGGTCTGCCCGGCATTGTGGCTGCGCCAATTTACTACGCCTACCTGAAGGACGAACTCGCCGTGCGGCAGCTGGTTTGACCCGAGGCGTTTGAGAAAGTATCCGAGATCCACTCGCGTGAAGCGGAAACTCACTCTCACAGGCTTAGTGGCCGCGACCTACTTCATGGTCGCGGGCGGTCCCTACGGCCTCGAAGAATTGGTGCAGAATGTGGGCTACCGGACCGCGCTGCTGCTGCTCGTGGTGACGCCCGTCCTGTGGAGTCTGCCCACGGCTTTGATGGTGGGTGAACTGGCCAGCGCCATTCCTGACGAGGGTGGATACTACGTCTGGGTCGAGCGGGCCATGGGTCCGTTCTGGGGTTTTCAGGAGGCTTGGCTTTCCCTCTGCGCCAGCGTCTTTGATATGGCCATTTACCCGACGCTGTTCCTGCTCTATCTGGGGCGACTGTGGCCTGCGGCGTCCCAGGGAAGCGTCGGCCTGGTGATGGGCGTCGCGATTCTGGCGGCCTGTGCGGCGCTCAACTTGCGCGGCTCGCGTGCGGTGGGCGGGGCGTCAGAACTCATGGCCGTGCTGCTCCTGGGACCGTTCGTGGTCATGGCCATTCTTGCCTTCACTGGGGCCGCTCCAGCCAGCCCCGTTCCCGCGCCCGTGGCTGGCGGCGATCTGTTGGGGGGAATGTTGATCGCCATGTGGAATTTTGCGGGCTGGGACAATGCCTCCACTGTTGCGGGTGAGGTGGACCGACCCCAGCGCAATTATCCACTGGCCATCTTCATCGCGGTTTGCCTGGTGACCTTGACCTACTTCGTGCCCGTGGCCGGGGCCGCACATAGGGGGATCGATCCGAGTGGCTGGACCACGGGGTCGTGGGTCACCGTGGGTGACATCATAGGCGGGCGCGGGCTGGCGCTGGCCATGGGCGTAGGCGGGATGCTCTGTGGTCTAGGCATGGCGAATGCGCTGGTCATGTCGTATTCGCGTCTGCCGCTCGTGCTCGCCTTGCATGGCCGCCTGCCGCGGGTTCTTGCTCGCCAGCTACCCGGCACCGGGGCGCCCTGGGTATCCATCTTGGCTCTGACGGCGGCCTGGTCCGTGGCCTTGGGGTTAGGTCTGCAGCGCCTCATCGAGCTCTATGCTCTGCTTTACGGCCTGTCGCTCATGCTTGAATTCGCCGCCCTGGTGATCCTGCGCGTGCGCGAACCCGACCTAGCGCGACCCTTTCGCATCCCGGGCGGCCTTCCCGTCGCAATGTTGTTGGGCGCGGGGCCAGCAGCGCTTCTGCTGCTGGCTTTCACGCGCGAACGGCACGAACACGCAGGTCAGCTCGGGGCGCTTGCCCTGGCCCTGGCTCTCGCGGGAGCCGGCCCGCTCGTCTATGCGCTGGTTTCCCGTGCACGATCGAGGGCCACGAGCTTGCGCAAGCCGTAGGGCGCGAGAAGGGTGTCACGGTCAGCGTGTCGACTGCCGCGTTGGGGAGCTAGTGCTGCCCGCAAGAAGTTGTTGAAGGCTCGGCAAGAGTCCCCGAGGGCAGCACGCGAGCGCAAAGCGCGAGTCGCGAGGCCGCAAGGCCGAGCGGGGGAAGGGGGGACCCGTCGGGCTTTGCCCGACGGGGGGAGGGGCTCTCCCCTGCGTAGATCGAAGCTAGTGCCGCCTCGCTTCCTGTCCTGATGTCCCCTCCATCCGCAGACATTGGTGGAACCCCTTCGGAACTTCTGGCAAGCGGCACTAGTTCCCTGTCCGGCCGGTGTCGCGGTAAGGGGAGCCGGTTTGATAGAGTGCGATTTGTGTCCGCAGGCGATTGGCCAGCGCGGTTCGGTCTTGCGCGGTGGCCAACTGCAGCGCATGTTCGGCCGTCGCTGTCGCTTCGGGGAAGCGCTTGCCTTCGGCATAGGCGGCCGCCAGAGTCGCGACAAACATCGGATTGCTGCCGCCGGAAAGTCGCTGCGCCTTTTCGGCCAACTCGATTGCCCGGACGCCGTTGCGGACCGACGCTTCCGGGTTGGTCGCCAGCACCCAAGCCAGACTGTTGCAGGCGGGCGCAAAGTCGGGGTCGATTTCCAGCGTCCTCTGGTAGTGAGTGATGGCTTCTTGCGCTTGTCCCTGTTGCTGGAAAAGTTTGCCGAGATTGTGGTGGGCCAGAGCATAGTCGGGGCGGATTGCCAGCGCCTTCTCGTAGTACGCGATGGCTTGCTGCACTTGTCCCTGTTGCCAGAGAACCCCGGCGAGATTGTTGTGGTCCTCGGCGTGGTTGGGCTGGATTTCCAGCGCCTTCTGCAAATGAACGATCGCCTCATCCACCTGCCCCTTGCGCAGAAGCGCGGCGCCGAGGCTGTTGTGGGCCTCTGCATATTCGGGACGGATTTCCAAAGCCTTTTCGTAGTGAGCAATAGCCTCGTCTACTTGTCCCTTCTGGCGTAAAGCCTCGGCGAGGGTGTAGTGGGCCATCGAATACTGGGGCTTGATTTGCAGAGCCTTCTGAAACTCAGCTATCGCATCATCCACGTGACCCTTCTGGCGAAAAACCCCGCCTAGGTTGTAGTGAGCCGTCGCATAGACTGGCTGGATTGCCAGCGCCTTCTGGTAGTGAACCATCGCATCGTCCACCTGGCCCTGTTCGAAGAAGACATTGCCGAGATTGTTGTGGGCTAGCCAGGCGTCTGGATTCGCGGTGAGCGCGGCCTGCCAGAAGGTCCCAGGATCGGCATAGATTCCGCATTGCCTCCAGGTCAATCCACCCAGGGCCACCAGGAGGGCCCCCCCCAGCGCCGCTGCCGGGAGAAGACGTCTTGTCCCAGGCAATCCGCAGGCCACAGTGATTGTGGCTGCCGCCAACGAAAGCGGGCCGATGATTGCGAAATACTGCCAGTGATCGGCCACCAGCGAATACGCCATGAACCCAATGTCAAGAAAACCCAAGACCGGCAAGAGCATCATCACGAAGTAAACCAAGCTGGCGAGCGGGGCGTGGCCCCAGCTTCGCCGGTAGCGCCAGCATGCCAGCAGTACTCCCACCAGCAGAAGCCCCGGTAGGTACGACCACCACTGCCCGCCGTCAATCTGCCACCGCGGATAGATGGTGCTCAGGCCGAAGGGCAGCGCGGCCTTGTAGAGATAGAACCAAACCGCCCATCCAGCGCCTGCCAGTCGCGCCCAGAAACTGTCCGTCCGCACGATGTCGGAGCCGATCGCCCGATGAGACTGGAACCAGAAAGAGATCAAACCCACGGCGGCTGCCGTGACGAAGAACGGGACGCTCCGCCACAGGTCCCTGCGCCCAACCACTCCCCGCCGCCACCAGGCCAGAGCAAGCAGGACCAGCGGCATGGGCGCCACCACGGTCTTGCTGAGCAAGGCCAGGAGAAAGGCGGCCCAAGAGAGCCAGTACCAGCGCAACTGAGAGCCGAGAGTCGAGCTTTGTGGGCGGTCGGCAGGTGCGGCGGCCAGAGACGAGGGGCCGGGATCAAACCGCAAGTACCACAACAGGCTCAGGAGGAAGAAGAACATCGCCAGCGTGTTCTTCCGCTCGGTAATCCAAGCGACGGATTCGACGTTGACTGGATGCACGGCGAATAGCGCTGCCGCCAGCCAGGATCCGGGGATATTCAGCCGCCTGAGCGCGCGCCACAACAAGACGGCACTGAGAGCGTGTACCAGCACGTTGACCACGTGGTAGCCAATTGGGTTGGCGCCCCACAGCCGCCATTCGAACCACAACATGCTCGAAGTCACCGGGTAGTAATCCACCGGCTGGGTGGTGAACCAGAATCGATACAGACCGTCTGCCTGGTGGATGAGGGGATTGTCTATGACGAAGCTGCGATCATCCCAGATGAGACCAGCGTGCCATACCGGCAGGTAGACAACGATGGTGGCGCTCACTAGCAGCAAGGCAGACAGCCAAGGCCGATCCGGCAGCGTGCGTAGAAGTCCCGCGATTCTCTCGGCCAGCGGGTTGCCAGCGTCGCGGGCCTCGGCTCCCTCAGGCTCGACGGCCCGGCGATGTGTTGGCCGCTTCATGCAGCCAGAGCTTACGTAGCCCCACGATGAAGATCAACGAGGGAGGCCGTCTCGGTCAGTCGAACTGGACCGATCTCTTGGTAAATGCCCCCTCCAGCCAGAAGCCGGTGATGGGGAAACTGGTCGTGGGTCGCTTGTCGCCGACCGCTCCCGCAGCCACGAGCAGAGGCGCGTAGTGTTCCCAGGTCGGCAGGGCCATCTTGGCCGCCGGGGCGCGGGCTTGAAAATCCAGGAGCGCGTCGACGTCGAAGCGCAAGAGCGCGTCGGCTGCCCAGGCGTCGAACTCCTTCGCCCATTGCGGGATGCCAGGACGGAATGCGTAGCGCATGTTGTGTGTGATAAAGCCGCTGCCGAATACCAGCACGCCCTGGCTGCGAACGGACGCGAGGGTCTGGCCAAGCCGGAAGAGTTCGTGAGCGTCGAGGCCAGGCATCGAGATCTGGAGCACAGGGACATCGGCAGCGGGGTACATCGCCACGAGCGGGACATAGGCCCCGTGGTCGAGCCCGCGCTCTGGCGCGTCGGCAACTTCGAGGTTCTTCTGGCGCAGAAGATCACGGACGCGTGCGGCGAGTTCGGGCGCGCCCGGAGCGGGGTACTGGGTCTGGTAGTAGCGATCGGGGAAGTCGTAGAAGTCGTAGATGAGCGGCACGGTCCGGGTAGCGCCCAATGTCTTCGGTCGCTCTTCCCAGTGAGCCGAAACCATGAGGATGCTCTTCGGCCTGGGCATCGCCTTGGCCCACGCGGCAAGCTCTGCCATCCACACGGCGTCGTCGAGCAGGATAGGCGCGCCGTGGGCTGCGAAGATGACGGGCATCTGTCCGTTCGATGGGTTGGTTTCACTCTGCATGGTCATGCTTTCTCGCCGATGAAGGCGTTGGAGGCACCGAGCGTAGTCAAGAACGCGGGGAGAAGCGGGAAGATCGCCTCGCTGGAAACGTCGGTGAAGAGGCTGACCAGCCCGAGGCCGATCACGGTCTTGGGCAGAGTCATCTCAAAGCGCGGGGGAGAACTGCCGTCGCTTCGCGCCTTTGTCGCCATGACCTGATAAGCATGTCCTGGCGAACCTGGTTCGGCCATGGTTGCGCATCGATGACTGTCTCAGCGCAACCGAACCGCGTCTTCCGTCATCTTAGTATGGTCAAGCTCGGTACGAGAGGGGACACCATGAAACACAAGGCGAGTGCAACCTGGCCAGGAAGGCTGGCGACCCTGCTGCTCGGTTGGTTCGCGATGGCTGGCTGTGCGAAAAACACAACTGCGCGTCTGGGCTTGCCCGAGCTGCGGACTGTGCCGCGCGTGGATTTGCAGCGGTACCTCGGGACCTGGTACGACATCGCCAGCTTTCCGCAGCGATTCCAGCTTGGCTGCACCGGCACGACCGCTAACTACACGCTCCGCAGCGAGGGCGAAATCAATGTGCTCAACCGCTGCCGGAAGGGCTCGCTCACCGGTAGGGAGGATTCGGCCCAAGGGCGCGCCCGGGTGGTGGACCGAGCGACGAATGCCAAGCTCAGAGTCAGCTTCTTCAGGCCGTTCTGGGGAGACTACTGGATCATCGATCTCGGTGCAAACTACGAATACGCAGTCGTCGGCCACCCAAGCCGCGACTATCTCTGGATCCTCAGCCGCACGCCGACTATCGACAGCACGGTGTACCAGGGAATACTCGGGCGGTTGCGCGAGCAGGGCTACGAGGTGGCTCGCCTGAACCGGACGCAGCAGTAACCCGGCGGTGCTTTGCGCCGTTGGCGCGGAATTCCTGTTTGACAGGTGCTCGGTTTGGTGGAGGTATAGATGAGTTGCGCAGCGGGAGGAGCTGCATGAGGATCATCGACCTCACCGACGAGAACAAGGCACTCTTCTCGATCTGCCTTGAAGATTGGTCGGACGATGCCAGGGAGGCCGGTTGTCGCCGCGCCCAGTGGATCGAGCGCTTCCTCGCCAAGGGCCTGCGGGCGAAATTGGCGGTGAACGAACATGGCACGCTGGGTGGGATGATCCAGTACCTGCCCATCGAGCATTCGAATGTCGAGGGCTCCGGGCTGCACTTTATTTTGTGCATCTGGGTGCACGGCCACAAGCGGGGCCGTGGCAACTTCCAGGGGCACGGCATGGGGAGCGCCCTGCTTGAGGCAGCCGAAGCGGACGCACGCGCCCTCGGAGCGAAGGGTATGGCTGCCTGGGGCATCTGGCTTCCGTTCTGGATGAAGGCCTCGTGGTTCGGCAAGCACGGCTACCGCAAGGCCGACCGCCAGGGCATCTCGGTCCTGCTGTGGAAACCGTTTTGCGAAGACGCGCGGCCGCCGCGCTGGTATCCAAAGGGCCCGAAGCTGCCCGACCCCGTGCCGGGGAAGGTCAACGTGACCGCGTTGGTGAGCGGATGGTGCATGGTATGCAATCTGGCTGTCGAGCGTGCGCGACGAGCAGCGACCGAGCTCGGTAACAAGGTCGCCTACCGCGAGGTCGACACCTCGGAGCCGGGAGCAGTTGCCAAGTGGGGCATTTCGGATGCGCTCTTCGTCGACGGCAAGGTGGTGCGTACCGGCCCGCCACCAAGCTACGAGAAGATTCGTTCGATCATCGCGAAGCGTGCGAAATAGACAACGGAGGTTTCGCTCCTACCGGCCGTATCAACATATTGGATCGCGCTCCGCGAGATGCTGGAGAGTTCATTCAGCTGGTCGGCCGCCGGCGGCTGTCTTGTGAATGCCCGCGGAATACTCGCGGGCCCCGTGGTAAAAGCTGCGCTCAATTCGCCATGTGCCCGAGCATCGTACGCAACACTAGGGCGTCCGAGCGCGACGTCAGCGTGGGCCCGTGGCGCGATGGCGAGCGGGCACGGCGCTACGACTCTGCTAGCAACCGTCACTTCTATGGGACGCTGCTCGCAAAGTTGGCTATGGGCGCGGGGCCGTTTCCGGCTGGGAGCGGGCTCGACCTGGGTTGTGGCAGTGGCTTCGCGACCGAGGGGCTGTTACAGGCGTTTCCTGGTGTTGCCTGGCGGGGCGTGGACGTGTCGGCGCCCATGCTCGCGCGGGCAGCGGCCAAGCCGGCTGTGGCGGCGGTTTCGCTGTGCCATGCGGCTGCCGAGGCGTTGCCCTATGTCGCGGGCTCGTTTGCTGTGGTGGTCTCCAATTTCTCGTGGCACTGGTTCGAGCCCGCGGCAGGGGATGAGGTGCTGCGCGTGCTGCAACCTGGCGGTTGGCTCTTGGTGAGCGCACCCTTGCGCCATTTCAGCAGCGCAGAGGGCAATCGCTGGCTGGCCCGGAAGCTTCACGCCCGCCGGCGGAACTTTCGTCGCCTGGGCAGTCAAGGCCTGCGGATGGAGGAGATGGCGAACCTGTTGCCGGGCGAGATGCGCATTCATCGTCTGGAGTCGGTGGTGATCGAGGAGAGGTTTCCCGATGCTCAAACGCTGCTGACCACCCTGGAAAGCCGAGGGTCGCTGCACGCAATCTTTGGCGCTGACGGACTGGAGTCGTTCAGCGACAAACCCGAGAGCGGCTTGGCCTTCGAATGGCATGTGGGGTTGTTGCACGCGCAGCGCGGGCCGTGACACGCTGGCCGAGGACGTGGCAACGCCCCACATCTTGACCTTGGACCGTCGCGACTTCGCGGTCTTGCGCTGGCGGGGGCGCCGCACCTTCCAGATCCACCCGCAGTGAGGACTCGTGAGCGATCGCTGACAAGTCCTGGCTTGTCGACAAACAGTCCCTTGCGGGGTTGGCACCGCGCTGCTATTGCCTTGCACGAACTCATGAAACGCGTCGTGGTCGCCGGCGCCGGAATCTCCGGTCTGTCGCTCGCTTTCGACTTGGAACGCCTCGGCGCTTCCGTGCTGGTGCTGGAGAGCGAGCGGCGGGCCGGCGGCAAGATCGAGACCGATCGCCGCGACGGCTACATCTGTGAGCGCGGGCCGGCCAGCTATCTCGACCGGCACAACAGCATCACGCCCCTAGCGCGCAGCTTGGGCATCGAAGGCCGCGTGCTTCCGGCCTCTGCCGCTGGCGAGTGCCGGCTGGTGGTGGCGGACGGCCGTCTGCACGACACCCCCCTTGATGCAGGGGCGTTCTTCCGCTCGCGGCTGCTGCCCCTCTCGGCCAAGCTGCGCATGTTGGCTGATCTGGTCTTGCCACGTGGCCCCTCGGCGCGTGGCCAGGAGGAATCAGTCACCGCCTTTGCCAGCCGGCGTTTGGGCACGCTGGCCGGTGAACGCCTGCTGCAGCCGCTGGTGTCGGGCCTATACGCGGGCGATCCCGATGTGGTCAGCTTGCCCGCTGCGTTTCCGCTCATGGCCGAACTGGAGCGTGAGCATCGCAGCTTGGTTCTGGGCCTGCGCGCTGATCTGAAGCAGCAGCGGGCCAAGCGGCGCGCGGGCGCGCCCCGGCTGTCGTCGTTCGTGACCGGCCTGGACGAGCTGACCACGGCGCTGGCCAGCCGACTGGGCGACCGGCTTCGCCTAGGCGTGCGCATCGTGCAGGTGGAGCGCGCCGAAAGCGGATTTCGCCTGGCCCTCGACGAGAATGGGCGCAGCAGCAGCTTGGACGCGGACGCGCTGGTACTGGCCATTCCCGCCCACCAAGCCTGCCAGGTGGTCCGGCCGCTGGATTCCAACCTCTCCGAGATCCTTGCGCACATTCCCTATGTCCCGGTGGCGCTCGTGCACCTCGGCTATTTCGCCTCGGCGCTGCCGCGACCCGCGGATGCGTACGGGTTCTTCGTGCCCGCCTCCGAGCGTCTCAAGATCCTCGGCGCCATCTTCGCCTCGGCCATCTTTCCGGATCGCGCGCCGGTCGGGTTTTCGCTGTTCTCGGTGCGCGCCGGTGGCGCACGTCATCCCGAGACGGCAGGCCTGCCCGACGAGGAGTTGACGGCCCTGGCCCACGCCGACCTGCAGGGTCTGCTGGGCCTGACCGCGCCGCCGGCGTTCGCGCATGTCGTCCGCCACGAGCGCGGGTTGCCGCAGTATACCCTGGGGCACATGGAGCGAGTCGCCGCCCTGGAGGCCGGCGAGCGGCGCTATCCTGGCCTGCATTTTCACGGCAACGCCTATCACAACGCCGGCGTGCCCGAGCTGGTCAGTCGATCGGGCACGCTGGCGCGCCGGCTGGCGGAAGAGTTTTCACGATGAGGGAAATCCTGGAAGCGGCGCTCTTGCGCGAGCTGGGTGCCACCTGGCGCGAGATCAGCGGCAACCACTTCCGCGGTCGGTTGCGGCCGCCGGTGTTTGCTTTGCACGATGCGGGCGCGCGTCTGGGATTCTGGGACCGCCGCAGCCGCACCCTCTCGCTTGCCCGCAGGCTGGTATACGAGCAGCCCTGGGGTGTGGTGCGCGAGGTGCTCAAACACGAGATCGCGCACCAGTTCGTCGACGAGGTCATGGGCATCGGCGACGAGACTGCGCACGGGCCGGCCTTTGAGAATCTGTGCCGGCAGCATGGCTTTGATCCCTCGGCGCGCGGCTTGCCCCAGGTGGCAGCGGGCGAGGGCAATCCGGTACTGCGCCGGATCGCGCGTCTGCTCGCCCTGGCCGAGAGCCCCAACCTGCACGAGGCCGAGGCCGCCATGAATACGGCGCAACGGCTGATGCTCAAGCACAACATCGATCAGACGGTGGCCCGTGCCAGCGAGGGCTTTGCCTTCCGGCACCTGGGCAGGCCCAGCGGCCGTATCGAGGCGGCTGAACATGTGCTGGCGGGCATTCTGGCGAGCCACTTCTTCGTCGAGGTGATCTGGGTGCCGTACTATGTGGCGAGCGAAGGGCGGCGCGGCCGCGTGCTGGAGATCTGCGGCACCCTGTCCAATCTGGAAGTGGCGGCGTACGTGCACGGGTTCCTGCTCGAGACGGCGGAACGACTTTGGCATGAGCACAGGCGCCGGCACGGTATCGCCAGCAACCGCGAGCGGCGGCGTTTCATGACCGGGGTGATGATCGGTTTCGATGAGAAGTTGAAGGCAGGGGTTGCCGAAAGCCGGCGCGAGGGCTTGATCTGGGTGGGGGATCCCGCGCTGGCCGGCTATCTGCGCCAGCGCTACCCGCGCACCACCCGCGGGGGAGGCATCGGCCTCTACCGAACCGAGGCCTATGAACACGGCCGCAAGGCCGGACGCGAGATCGTGTTGCACCGGCCGGTGCACGGGAGCAGCGAAAGGGGACATCTGCTCGGCCCGGTGAGGTGAGCGTCAGGTTGGCGTGACGAGCTCGACGGTTGGGAAATAGGTTCGATAGCGGGCCGCATCCCGAGTGAGCAACCGATACCCCCGGACTGCGGCGTGCGCGCCGATGTAGAAGTCGGGTAGTGGCAGTGAACGTGCGCCGCCTCGCTTGCGATACTGCAGAAAGGCCTTGCCAGCCAGGAAAGCTGCTTCCCAGGGAAGCGACTCGCGCCGGTAGAGTTCCTCTGGCAGGGCCGTGTCGAGCGCCTCGATGCGCAGGAAAGCGATGGAAACTTCGGAATAGATGAGGGGGTTGATGATGAGCGGAGCCTGGTTCGCGGCGTGTTCAAGGGCCTCAGCCGACCAGGCGGACCAGACGGGATCGCTGGTTGCCACGTCGAGCAGCACATTGCTGTCGACAAGAACCGGCTTCACGACCGCCCTGTCCCTCGGGTCAAGGCAAGAATCTCGTCCGTGGTCATCTTGGCGTCGGCGCGACCGCGCAGACGGGCGACCAGCGCGTTGCCGCGACTCTGGCCTCGCTTGCGTTCGGTCCTGACCAGACGCACAGCGCCCCGGTCGACACGGAAGTCGACGTCAGTATTCGCCAAGAACCCAAATCTCTCGCGGATCTGAAGCGGAATGGTGACCTGTCCCTTAGACGTGATGCGCATGGTATTACTTCTGCGAGTAAGAATACGCCCTTCGGGTTCGCCGGGCAATGCCGTAGTGGACATGTTCATCGTCGTGCAGCAAAGAATCCATCGATCACCACGCACCTTCTTCGCACGACTTCCGATAAACTCACATCGTGCAACTGGTGATCGCTGAAAAACCCTCAGTCGCGCGCGATCTCGCCCGCGTGCTGGGGGTGCGGCCGGCGGGCAAACACTGCTTTGAGGCCAAGGATCGTGTGATCACCTGGTGCGTGGGCCACCTGGTCGAGTTGGAAGAGCCGGCCTCCTACGACGGCCGCTGGAAGGCTTGGCGGCTCGAAACGTTGCCCATGATCCCGTCGGAGTTCAGGCTGCGGCCGGTACCGAGCACGCGCGAGCAGCTCCACCAGGTGTGCCGGCTGCTCGGTGACAAACGCTTTTCTGAAGTGGTCAACGCCTGCGACGCGGGCCGCGAGGGTGAGCTCATCTTCCGCTACGTCTACCAGCTCGCCGGCAGCCGGCTACCCATCCGGCGGCTCTGGATCTCCTCGTTGACCGACGAGGCTATTCGCCAGGGCTTCTCGACGCTCAAGCCAGGGGCCGAGTTGGAGAAGCTGGCGGCTGCCGCGCGCTGCCGGTCAGAGGCGGATTGGCTGGTGGGGCTGAACGCCACGCGCGCGGTGACTGTACGCCATCGCACCGGCCCGGATTCGATGCTCTATTCCATCGGCCGCGTGCAAACGCCGACCCTGGCCATTCTGGTGGAACGCGAAAAGGCCATCCAGAACTTCGCGCCGCAGGACTACTGGCAACTGAAGGCCGAGCTGATCACGACCGAGGGTGCGCATTTTGCGGCGAATTGGTCGCTGGACAAGGCCACCCGCTTCGCCAACGCGACCGTGGCCAGCGAGGTGCGCGATCGTTGCCGTGCACACGGCGCGGCCGGCGATCCCGAGGGCCCGCTGGTGGAGAGCCTCAAGCAGAGCAAGACCCGCGAGCCGCCACCGCTGCTCTTCGATCTGACGTCGTTGCAGCGCACCGCCAACCGGCGCTTCGGCCTGTCGGCACAGGCCACCCTGGATGCGGCGCAGGCGCTGTACGAACGGCACAAGATCCTGACCTATCCGCGCACCGATTCGCGCCACCTGTCGAGCGACATGGCGGGAACTTTGCCAAAGATCTTTGCCGGACTGGCCGAGCTCGACGAATACGCGCCCTTCGCGCGGACGCTCTTGGCGAATCAGCCACGGCCGAGCAAGCGTTTCTTCGACGACAGCAAGATCCAAGACCACCACGCCATCGTGCCCACAGGCAAGGCAGCCAAGCTGGACGGCCTGGAGCGCAACGAGCGCCGAGTTTTCGATCTGGTGGTGCGGCGATTTCTCGGGGCCTTCTATCCTGACGCCGAATTCGCCCAGACCGAGGTGGTGGTGCGGGTGGGCCCAGGGAAGCCAGACACGCCGTCGGGAAACCCGCGGCACGAGGCACAAGCGGACAAGCCCGGCGCCGGGCCTGCGGAGGAGGTGCCCCTGGTCACGGCTGCGCCCCCGCCGCCCGACCGCTTCTTGGCACGCGGCAAGGTGCGGCTCCATGCCGGGTGGCAAGAGGTGGCCGGTTTCGGCGGCGAGGACGCGGAGGACAAAGCAGCGGGCAAGAAAGGCAAGAAGAAGGACGGTGATGAGGATGAGCCAGCGGTGTTGCCACCCCTGGCCGAGGGCCAGCGTCTGGATGGCAGCTTCGAAACCCTGGCCAAGAAGACCAAGCCGCCTGCGCGGCACAGTGAGGCGACTCTGCTGTCAGCCATGGAAAACGCGGGGAAGACCATCGCGCGGCCGGAGCCGGGCTCGGCTGGCCCAAGCTCCTCGCGCGACGGAATAGAAGACCTGCGGGGAATTTCGGATGCATTGGACGACGATGAGCTGAGAGCTGCGATGAAAGACAGCGGCCTGGGCACGCCGGCCACGCGCGCGGCCACCATCGAGACCCTGCTCAAGCGCGGCTTCGTGGCCCGCGAGGGCAAACATCTGGTCGCCACGCCGGTGGGCATCGCGCTCATCGACGGATTGCCGGTGCCCAGCCTGGCCTCACCTGAGTTGACCGGGACTTGGGAGGCGCGCCTGGCTCGCATGGCGCGGGGTGAAGACAAGCGCGAGGCATTCATGGCCGACATAGCCCGCTATGTGCGCGAGGTGGTCGACGCCATCCGTGCTGGCGCCCCCATGCGCGCGGTACCGCTACCAGCAGCCAGCACAGGCAAGGGGAAGAAATGGGCGCGCGGACGTGGAGCCAGGCGTCCTCGCAAGGCTGTGTCCGCCCGCCCTCCGGCCGCTCAAGCACTTGCTCCCGCTCCGACTAACCGGGCCGCCGCAGCCCCACGCGACAGCGTTGGCGATCTCCTCTGTCCACGCTGCCGGGTGGGCCATCTCATGACCGGCAAGCGTGGCTGGGGCTGCTCGCGCTGGCGAGAAGGTTGCGATTTCGTGGTCTGGTTCGAGGAGGGCGGCGTCCGCCGCAGCGAAGCCGACCTGCGCGCCCTGGTGTCCAAGCTGTAGTTTGCTCTTTCGCACAGAGGGCGCAGAGGACGCGGAGCCGGAAGAGAAAGAAGAAAGGGTTGGGTTCCGATCCGACCTTCTCAGGTTTCGTCGCAAGCCGCGAAGACTCTTCCTGCATCGGCTCTTCCTGCTGCCGCTCCGAACCCCTGTCCCCCTCTGCGCTCTCCACGGTTGGTGGCTGACGAAGCCAGCGACCTCGCCCCCTGTGGTTGCGGCCGTGAGGCTGCTGCCTCTGTGTGGAATAGGTAACTAGTACCGTATTGGATCGCGCTCCGGGAAATCCTGGGTGGCCAATCCGGGCTACGCGACGTCCTCCAGCGCTTCCACGCCCGGCACATCAGCCAACTGGGCGAGCAGGCAGCGGTGGTCGCGGTGTACGCCGCAGTAATCGATGCTGATTTCACGCAGGCCTTCTGGCCGTTGCTTGTCCTCGCCGACAGCGATGTGTCCCTTGGCCTCGTCAAGCAACGCGGTGATGCGTGCGCGGGTTTTGCCCTGGCCGGGCTGGTACACGACCAGCACCCGACGCACCTGGCAGGCGCCATTGAGCACCACTTCCAGACGGCGGACCCGGCCCAGGGTGACCAGCACGGCCGCGGAAAGCACCACGCCTGCCGCCGCATAGCCGGCGCCCACAACAATGCCGATGCCAGAGCAGGCCCAGATGGTGGCCGCGGTGGTTAGCCCGGAGATATGATGGCGGTCGCGCAGGAGCGCGGTGATCTGCTTCATGGCGGTCGCGGTCGTCTGCTCGGACACCGCGCTGACCATGATGATGCCGCTCAGGTATTTCTGCATCCCGCCCTGGATCTTGGTGAGGAAGGTCGTG
>Ga0182017_10000982_pt1 | contig 22311 bp, 10 predicted proteins | sample 712E3DmetaG_FD_120492 | JGI IMG/M metagenome (GOLD analysis project Ga0182017, IMG submission 120492) | Permafrost microbial communities from Stordalen Mire, Sweden - 712E3D metaG | ecosystem: Environmental > Terrestrial > Soil > Wetlands > Permafrost | place: Sweden: Stordalen | collected... | reverse complement strand
GTGCCCTCCTGGTGAAAAGTCCACGTGCCGTTCTTTGACACGGCGCCGGAGAAGAAATTCATCGTCGGGCTCCCGATGAACCCTGCGACGAACCTGTTTGTGGGATGATGGTAAATGCTGAGCGGCGTATCGACCTGTTGCACGATCCCGTCCCGCATCACCACGATCCGGTCACCCATGGACATCGCCTCGATCTGGTCGTGCGTCACGTAGATCATCGTTGTCTGCAGCTGATGGTGGAGCCGCGAGATCTCGGTCCGCATCTGGACGCGGAGGTTCGCGTCGAGGTTGCTCAGAGGCTCGTCGAACAGGAACACCTTCGGCTGCCGGACGATCGCCCTGCCGAGGGCGACGCGCTGGCGCTGGCCGCCGGAAAGCGCCTTGGGTTTCCTGTCGAGGTATGAAGAAATGCCGAGTATCTCCGCGGCATGCTGGACCCGTTTGTCGATCTCCGCCTTGTCGTATTTCCGGAGCTTGAGCCCGAAAGCGAGGTTGTCGTAGACGGACATGTGGGGGTAGAGTGCGTAGTTCTGAAAGACCATCGCGATATCGCGGTCCTTCGGGGCGACGTCGTTGACCACCTTCCCGTCGATGCTGATTGTGCCGGAAGAAATCTCTTCCAGTCCGGCGATCATCCGGAGCACGGTGGATTTTCCGCAACCGGAAGGGCCGACAAGGACGACGAATTCCTTGTCCCGGATCATAGCGTCCACTTCCCGGACGGCGGTGACTTTTCCGTCGTACACCTTGGTCACATGTTCAAGCTTGACTTCAGCCATGGGAGCCTTCCATCGGTCGTAGGATTGGGTTATCGGGGATCAAACCTTGAAAATATAGGCACGCCTTTCTTCAAACACAACCAATCATCTCAAATGAGCCTCTCCATGGAAGCCCTTCACCGCATACTTGCGAGAAATTGCCAAAAAAACACTTGACTTTTGCTCCTCTCTTTATATATTCATGGAAGCGCTTCCAACTGTTCATCCTCCAGACGATCCGAATTTTTATCCGTATGTAACCCATGAGTGTGACGATCTACGACCTCGCACGCGAGGCAGGAGTGGGGATCGGGACTGTTTCCCGCTGCCTGAACAATCACCCGAGTGTTTCTGCAGAAACACGGGCGAAGGTCCTGGATGTCGTCAAGCGTCTCAGTTACCAGCCTCATGCGTACGCGCAACGGCTGGCGTCGAAAAAGACAAATACGATCTCCGCGATCATCCCGTTCTTTACAAACTATTTCTTCATTCAGGTACTTCAGGGAGTACAGGATAAGGCTGCGGAGCTTGGGTTCGACCTGATCCTTTACGGGGTAAACAACCCGTCGCAGGCCGAATACTATCTCAGGCGTTCGCTCCAGCGCGGTCACGTCGATGGGGTGATGTTCTTTTCGATGAGCCTCCCCGAATCGTACGTCCCGAAATTCCAGCAGATCCGTCTCCCGCTTGTGCTTGTGGATGCCTACCACCCCGAGTTTGACTCGATCAGCGTGAGAAACCTCGAAGGGGCTACGATGGCGACAAGGCATCTCCTGAAACTCGGCCACACGAACATCGCCATGATCAATGCGAGCCTCTCGACGCAGCCCGCGCGCGACAGGATGGAGGGGTACCGGATCGCACTTGCGGAGGCGGGACTGCCGTTCCGCAACGACAGGGTCTTCATATCGGAGATCGGCAAGCAGGACGGTTTCAACCGGGAGGCGGGACGCGCATCGATGGAGGACCTGATAGGGAAGAACTCCGGCAAGGACCGGGCGACCGCGGTCTTCATCGCCAGCGATGTGCAGGCGATGGGTGCGCTCGAGGGGGCCGCCGAGTTGGGGGTGCGCGTCCCTGACGACCTTGCGATAGTGAGTTTCGACGATATCGAGCTGGCGCAGCACGCGCAGCTCACGACAATGCGCCAGCCGATGTATGAAATGGGCGTTCTCGCGCTCGAGAAGCTTTTCGCGCGGATGAAGAGCCCGGACTCGGCGCCGTCGCTGACGACATTTCTCCCGTCGCTCATCGTCCGGCGGTCGTGCGGGGCGAGTGTGCCGAGCGAGCAGCTTGTGTGACAGAGGAGGATCGGCGATGAGGAACGCGTCAGCCCAACACCAGATACTGCAACGCTAAGGAGCGACCACCGTATGAAATCACGTCTACTGTTTCTGTCGGTCCTGATGATGTCCGTCGTCGCACAGTCTCCAGCGGGGAACACGGGGAAAATTGCGGGGGAGGTCAAGGATAGTCAGACGGGTGAAGCGGTCGTCGGCGCCAGCGTCCAGGTCCAGGGAACGTCGATGGGTGCGGCGACGAACATCGACGGCTACTACGTGATTTTGAACGTCCAGCCGGGGACGTATACGCTCGTGGTTTCCGGCGTCGGCTATAACAAGAAGACGGTCTCGAACGTCCAGGTCTCCCTCGACCAGACGACGACGATCGATTTCAAGGTTTCTTCCACTGTCGTGGAGGTCGGCGAGGAGATCGTGACGGTTGCCGAACGGCCTCTCGTTCAGAAAGACCAGACGGCGTCCACGGCGACGATCAACGGGAGCCAGATTGCGGCCCTCCCTGTGACCGAAGTGGGACAGGTCCTCAACCTCCAGGCCGGCGTCACCGTCGACGCAGGCGGAGGACTCCACCTGCGCGGCGGCCGGACGGGAGGGGTCTCCTACTGGATCGACGGCGTCCCCGTCACCGATGCGTTCAATTCGTCCCAGGTCGTGGAGGTGAACAAGAGCCTCGTCGAACAGGTGCAGCTCGTCTCCGGCGCGTACAATGCCGAATACGGCGAGGCGATGGACGGGATCGTCAACATCGCGACGCGCGAAGGGGGAGGGAAGTTCTCCGGGAGCCTCAGCACATACGTCGGCAATTATCTCCCGAACACGGATGGTGCGAGCAAGGCGCTCTACACGGGCCTCGACAGGTTCAGGCCGTTCGACATCAGGAATTTCGAGGGATCGCTGAGCGGGCCCGTCTCCGGGGACGATCTCACGTTTTTCGCAAACGGGAGGTACATCCGGTTCGGCGGGGACGAGTACGGTATCCGCCGGTTCAACCCGCAGAACATCTCGTACACCGACAGCACGGGAAGGTTTGTCCTCTACAGGGACCCGCAGGGGAAGGGGGACAGCTCCATCGTGCCGATGAACTCCAGCGAGCGCGCCTATGCCCAGGGGAAGCTGACGTGGCACATCTCCCCCGTCATGAAGCTCACCGCGAACTACATATTCGACCACACAAAATCGCAGCCGTACAACAGGATGTATTTCTACGATCCCGACGGAAACGGGTACGATTACAACTTCAGCAATACCGTCATCACGCAGTTCTCCCACTCGATCGGCTCCAGCACATTCTACACGCTGGGGGGGTCGTATTTCAGAAAGACGTTCAACCATTACCTCTATCAGGACCCCAACGATCCGAGGTACGTCCATCCGAAGCTTTTTCTCACAAATGACCAGTGGAGCTGGTACACGGGGGGGACGGACATGAGCCATACCAACCGGTGGGATGAGACGGTTCTCGGAAAGCTCGACGTCTCGAGCCAGATCAACGAGCACAATCTGATCAAGGCGGGAGCGCAGTACACGCACCATAAGATATTCTATGACAGCTATACGCTCCAACCCATCCTCTCGGAGACGGATATCAACCTCGCGTACGCCAGTCCGTTCGTCACGACATACGTCCCCGACGTCAACACGCCGAACCACGACCAGTATTACCACCGACCCGTCGAATTCTCGGCGTACGTCCAGGACAAAATCGAGTTCAAGGACCTGATCGTCAACATCGGCCTCCGGTATGATTATTTCAAGCCGGACGGCGTCACGCTCGCCGACCCCAGTGACCCAGATATATTCAACCCCATCAAGCCCGGCAACCTTTTTTTCGACTACAACGGAAACGGGATACAGGATCCGGGTGAGCCGTCGAAGTCGGTCGCGGACCGCCGCGCATACTGGTATGTGAAATCCCCTTCGAAATCGGCTTTCAGTCCCCGGCTTGGTTTCTCGTTCCCGATCACTGCGCGGGGGATCGTGCATTTCTCGTACGGCCATTTTTTCCAGATCCCGACGTACGAGCAGATGTACCAGAATCCGGATTTCAAGATAGGTCAGGGGACGGGGAACCAGGGGCTGATCGGGAATACAAACCTTCAGCCTCAGGAAACTGTCAAAGGGGAGCTCGGGGTGCAGCAACAGCTCACCGAGGACATCTCGATGGATGTGACCGCCTTTCTGCAGGATATCCGGAATCTCATCGGCACCCGCTCCAACGACATCGTCGTCTTCGGAGGATCGGCGAGTTACACGCAATACCAGAACACGGATTTCGGGTTCATCAAGGGGATCACGGTGAATGTCGACAAGCGGTTTTCGGGAGGTCTCACCGCAAGCCTCCACTACACGTTCATGGTCGCGCGGGGGAGCGCCTCGAACCCCGACGACGCCCGCAACGCGGCACTCGGCGGCGCGAACCCCGAAGTCCAGCTCAATCCGCTCGACTGGGATCAGCGGCACAACGTGAACGCGCAGGTCATTTACAATTCTCCCCACTGGGGGGCGAGTGCGAACATGACGTATCAGACCGGGCTCCCTTACACCCCGCGCCGGGTCACCGACGTGACGGCGCTGCTGACGAACAGCCAGGCGAAACCGGATTTCGTCAATGTGGACCTCCAGGCGCACTACGACATTCATTTCAGCCCCATGACACTCGTGATCCAGCTCCGGGTCTACAACATATTCGACATACGGAACGAGATCAACGTCTACGACGACACCGGACGGGCGGGGGTGACGATCGACGAATCCCGCGCACAGCAGACAAACCCGGCCGAGCGGGTCAACACACTGGATCAGTTCTATCACACGCCGACGCAGTATTCGGAGCCCCGGCGCATCGAATTCGGCATGAACCTGGAGTTCTGACATGGACACGATGATACACAGGATAGCGCTCGTGGCACTCCTCGCCGCAGTTTCATGCACGCTGGCGTTCGGCGACAGCGGGGCCCAGTACAGGCGGTATGCCATTATGAATGCCAACCAGGTCCGGACGGTCTTCGGGAACTGGGGCGTCATCGCACAGCCCGCCACCGCCGGGCACCGCGGTGCGTGGCGCAACGACAATGACGGGTATATCGGGGACGTGAGCATACTCGTGGGTTCCGAGCTCACGGTCGGGAATCAGATATTTCATTCCGTGGCCACCTGCCCCGTGGACCGCCCGACAAAGACGGCGGACACGGACCCGAATACGGGGAAGTACTGGACGCTCGAGCCCGTGGGCGGATACTTCGCCGGCCCGCCGAACCAGAAGGTCGCCATCAGCACTGATCCCACCTCATGGCCCCCGTTCTGGCCCGACAAGCAGCTCGATCCCCTCGACCCGGGGTGGAAGGGGAAATGGAACGGGTACTTTGGCAAGAACAAGATCAGCGCCGACGAAGAGACGTATTTCGCGATGGACGACAACAACGATCAGAGGTTCAATTTCGTCAACAACAACATCTGGGCGGTCGCATTCCACCCGGACTCGACAAACCTCCAGCGCAACGGGATGGGGCTCGTCGTGACCGTCCGGGCTCTCCAGTGGGCGCAGTTCCTCGCCAAGGACAACATATTCTGGCTGTACGAGATTACGAACACCGGAACGACAACATACAATAAGATGGTCTTCGGGATGCTCGTCGGCACGTTCGTCGGCGTGACCTCGACGGAATCCGGATCGGAATCGAGCGACGACTGGTCGTTTTATGATCCGACGGTGAACATCACCTACACCGGGGATTTCAAGGCGATCCACGGCCAGCCAATGACGAATCCCCTCTGGGTCGGCGGGACCGGCCTCGTCGGGTACGCGTTCCTGGAGAGTCCCGGAAATCCCTATGACGGGATCGACAACGACGGCGACGCGGATTCATCGGCCGCGGGGATCAGCGCCCCGCCGTTCGTCTCCGCGGATTTCGATACGGTCCTCCTCTCCGTCGGAAAGAGAGTCGTTCTGATCAACGACGACTTCTCAAGGAGCGTCCACACAATTGCGGCCACCGACACGGTCCTTCATACGCGCGGACTGACGATGAAAATCAGGCCGGGCGTGACAAAGGTCGTCGAAGGGAACGTGCTTCTCGATGCAACAGGAAACCCGTTCGTCAACGCCAACGCGTACGACGGGGTCGACAACAATTTTAACGGGCTGATCGACGAGAATTACAGGCTCCACTACCACCAGACGAAGGTGAACCCGATCCCCCCGCACCAGGTCCTGTTCGACATCCTGCGCCCCCTCCGCCACGTCGACTACCTCACGGGCGCGGGGACAAGCCCCTTCAGCATGATCGACGAGAGGCGGGACGACCGGGTGGACAACAACCTCAACTGGAACATCAAGTACGACGACGTCGGGATCGACGGGCTTGACGACGGCGCATTCGGCGCCCATGACGGACTTCCGACCTCCGGGTACGATGTCAACTTCCACGACACGGGCCTTCCCGGCGAGCCTCACATCGACAAGACCGACGTCAAGGAATCCGATCAGATCGGCCTGACAAACTTCAGCTACTTTTCCCCTTCCGGCGTCATCGTCATGGGGGACAAAGAGAGCCTCTGGCAGAGGCTCATCCCCGGATTCTTCGATGTCCCGGCCACGATCGTGGGAGGTGTCCCGCAGGCGGGCGAAGACGGTGACTTTGTCTACGGGAGCGGGTACTTCCCCCTCCTCCCGAAATCCACGGAGCGGTTCTCTCTCGCGCTCGTTTACGGCGGCGGCATACTGGGAAATGAGGGCCTCACCGCCGACCTCGTGGATCTTCTGAAACACAAACAGACAGTCCAGAAAATCTACGACGCGAACTACCAGTTCCCGCAGCCGCCCGACAAGCCGACGCTTACCGCGGTGCCGGGTGATCGCCGGGTGACGCTCTACTGGGACCGGAAATCCGAAGCCTCGGTCGACCCGGTGCTCCTCACGAAGAATTTCGAGGGGTACCGGCTCTACAAATCCACGGACCCGAATTTCAGCGACATATTCACGATCACGGACGGCTCCGGCTCCCCGCAGGGGTATAAGTGGCTTCAGGAGTGGGATCTGAAGGACGGTATCACCGGGTATTTCCAGGCGCAGGGAGAGGCGTACCAGGATGCGTCGGGATTCACCTACTACCTCGGGAGCGACAACGGGCTCGTCCACACGTTCGTGGACTCCTCGGTCGACAACGGAAGGCGCTACTTCTATGCGCTTGTCGCCTACAGCAAAGGAGACCAGACGGCCGGGATATTCCCCGCAGAGAACACGCATTTCGTGACGATCGCCTCGAGCGGGGAGATAACGCATGACCAGAATGTCGTCATCGTTACTCCGAACGCGCAGTCGGCCGGGTACAGCGCGGCCGCGACGGGTGTGCCGCTCACGCACGTAGTCCAGAAGGGGACCGGGCTGGTCAACTATGTCCTTGCCGATCAGACGAAGATCACGGGACACAGGTACCAGGTGCAGTTCTTTGACACGCAGGTCGACAGCGTCACGCCCGCGGGGGTCCCCGTCGGCTCTCCGGACTCGACGACGTGGAACCGGATCACGAAATCCTATTCGGTCCTGGACCTCAGCACGTTCACGGAGCAGTTCGTCAGCCACGACACGCTTATCACGACGATCGGCCGGAAGAACTTCCTTCCTTCGTCGGTCGTGATCAGGAATCATGGCGGGGCTGTCGTCCCCCCTTCGGCGTACATACTCAATCCGGTGGTCGGCTCGATCAAGGGCTCGTCGTTTAATTCTCTCCCGGCCGGCAACTACACGATCTCTTACCAGTACTATCCGGTGTTCAAGAGCCCCAACATACTCGGTTCGCCGTTCGCTACCGAGACCAAAGACGCGGACATATTCGACGGCGTGCAGCTTTCATTCCAGAACAGCTGGCGCACGCAGATCATCGACAGCTCGTCCGGCTGGACGGGAATCTCCGCCTATGTCTGGAATTTCTCGCCGACAAACCTTCAGGATCTCAACAATGAAAAGGGGTTGTTCGGGTACGCACGACCGGCGGACTACGAGTTCCAGTTCTCCCCCTCGGTGATCGACACGTCCCTTGCCGATGACATCGACGGCCTTCCCGCCACGCCGACGTATTTCCGCGTGTACAACCGGACGGACAGCACCTATGTGAAGTTCATCTACTACGACGGCGGGTTCGGCGGGGGGAGGATTGTCAACGGCGCCCAGGTCATACTTTTCGAGAGGAACCCCCGGGGCGGAATCTCGACGACGTGGTCCGCGCTGTTCAGCGTCCCCATAAACGTCCCGGTGGACACGGTATACCCCCTGGGGACAAAAGACAGGCTGGTGATCAAGACGATGAAACCCTTCAGAAACGGGGATATATTCGAATTCACCCCGACGGGGGCCACGGTGAGCGCCCCTGCGGCAAAGGCCGACCTGAGCCGGATCAAGGTGGTCCCGAATCCGTACGTGACGCAGTCGCAGTTCGAGCTCCCCCTGAATCCAGGAATCACGAGCGGCCGGGGCAGCGAAAAATCGACTTCATCCATATTCCTGCCGGGGCGACGGTGAAAATATTCACCGCGCGCGGGGACTACGTTCAGACGCTCAGGCAGGATGGGAACATCGAAGACGGCGCCGTGTCGTGGGACCTGAAGACGTATGAAAACCTCGACGTTTCGTTCGGCGTGTACTTCTATGTCGTTGAGTCCCCCGTCGGGAACGCCACGGGCAAGATCGCAATCATCAAGTGAGACGGCCATCATGACAACGAACATTCGGGTTCTTCCGTTGTGCCTTCTGATCACCGTCTGTGCGGGATCCATCCCCGCCGGGGCGAATGCCCAGTCAAAGGTCGGCACAACCGCGGCGCAGTTTCTGGGGATCCCCGTGGGCCCGCGCGCGATCGCCATGGGAGGCGCCTACGTCGCCGCCAATCAGGACGTCAGCTCGATCTACTGGAATCCCGGTGCGGTCGTGCAGTCCGGACGGAGCGAGTTCTCCTTCGTGAACACGGACTGGCTCGTCGGAACGAAATTCCGTTGGTTCGGTCTCGTCCTGAACCTGGACGGCGACAACGCCATAGGAGCGAGCATCACCGATATGGACTACGGCCAGGGGGACGTCACGACGGTGGCCAGTCCCGAAGGGACGGGGGAGACCTGGTCTGCCGCCGATCTTGCGATCTCCCTCTCGTACAGCAGGAGGCTCACGGACAAATTCTCCATCGGCGGGTCCGTGAAATACATCAACCAGAGGGTGTACAACGAGACGGCGAGCACCGTGGCGTTTGACGCCGGACTCCTGTACGTGACGGATCTGAGCGGTCTCCGGATCGGGATGTCGATGTCGAATTTTGGCGGCGACATGACGCTCTCGGGACGCGACCTTCTCAACCGCGTCGATACGGACCCGAACAATTCCGGCTCCAACAAAACGCTCGTGGCCTATCTCAAGACGGATGCATGGCCTCTCCCACTTCTCTTCCGCGTCGGGGCGGCGATGGATGTCGTGAAAAACGATGAAGTGACCGCCACGGTGGCCGTGGATGCTCTCCGTCCGAACGACGATTTTGAATCCATCAATCTGGGGGGGGAGGTCGGGTGGCGGAACATTTTGTTCATCCGCGGAGGCTACCAGTCGATCTTCAAGGGAGGGCAGGCGCCGCTGAGCAGCGACAAGGGGCAGGAAGGACTTGCGCTCGGTGCAGGCCTTCAGTATCAGTTCGAAGGATTTGCGGCGCTCTCGTTTAACTACGCGTTTCAAAAGTTCGGTCTGTTTGGCAACCTGAACACCATCGCCCTATCCATAGGGTTCTGATCATGAAATCACTGATCCCATCACTGTTCTGACACGAAAGGAGGTGCGGGGCAAAGAGAACACTGAGAGTTGTGCAGTTTGCGGTAAGTCCACACTGGTTCACACACAGGAGGTTCAAATGAACAAGACACTACTTCTTATGCTTGTCGCCCTTGTCGCCGTCGGGTTATTCTCCCCCTCGGTTCTCGTGGCGCAGCAGAAGAACGTCACGTTTATCATCAACACAGCGACTGTCCCCGACTCGATTAACGCCACGTCGTCGCTCTCCATTACCGGGGCGGCTGCGCACGACACGAACGACTCGAAGGCCCTGACGAACTGGGGGACCGGGGCGTTGTTGAACAATATCGGAGGCGACTACTGGTCCAAGACTCTCGCGCTGACGCCGGGCGATACGCTCTTCTACAAGATCCGCATCTATCCCACGGCACAGAACAGCGGATGGGAAGAGAACACGAACGCCGGCAACGGCAACCGTAATTTCATCGTTCCGGCGAAGGACACGGTGCTCCAGCCTGAGTTCTGGAACAACGGGAATTTCCCCTTCGGGAAGAACATCGACGTCTTTACCAAGCCCTATACGACTGTCGCAGACTCGTTCGTGAGCGTGTACTTCCGGGTGAACATGCAGGGAGTCTCGGACGCGGGCGCATTCGGCTGGACAGCGGCCGACAAGGATTCCGTCGGCGTGCTGGGCGACGGCAAGGGCGGCCCTGATCTCGACTGGGGTACCCCGTTCTACCTGACACAGGAAAAAACGCCGACGAACGGCGCCAACGCGTTCGGACTGCCGGCGACCTCATTTTATTCCGCGCGACTCCGGTTCCGGAAATCGCAGGTGACGCCCGGAATGGACGTCGCATACAAGTTCCGTCTCGGGTCGGGCTGGAATCTCGGTTCCACCGGCAGGGGCGAAAACCTGAGCGATCCGCCGTACGGCGGAACGAACCGTCATTTCACGATGCCGGTCGGACTGAAAGACACCACTCTTCAGTGGGTGTACTTCAGCAACACATCCCCGATCGCGCGCGCAAACCCTGACACGTGCATCATCACGTGGAACGTCAACCTTTCGAGCGCCATCTCCAAGGGGGGCTATACCCAGGGCGATACCGTGGAAGTGCAGTCCGGTTTCTTTAATACCGCGGTCGTGAACCCCCGGACGACGTTCCTGCATCAGGTGATTGGATTCTCGTACCGGGGAGTGGACACCGTCATCACCAAGGTCGGCGCACTTCTCGATTACCAGTTCTACACGCACAAGTTCGGACAGGACAACAGGGAGAACTACTACAACTTCACGTTTGCCGGGGCCCAGGCGAGCGAGGCCGAACGGCGCCAGTTCACCGTGCCGTCGAAAGCCTTCACGATTTACGACACGAGCAACAGCGTCGTGTCGGCCCGGCGTCAGCCTGTGTTCCCGAACACGCGGGTCCTCGCCAGGAAGGTCCATGTCCTGTACACGGTTGACATGCGCTCGGCGTATTACACGCTCAAGGGGGGCGACACGCTCTTCGCCATCCAGGGGAACACCACGGTGTACCCGGCGCAAAAAGACTCCATATTCAAATGGGGAGTCTGGATCAACGGTCCCGCGGTGGACAACTGGGATACCTGGGGTCTTCCGCTCGTGCAGGACGTCCCTCACGAAATGTGGGATGACGGTACGCACGGCGACAAGACCGCCCACGATTCGATTTTCTCGGTCATCGTGAATTATTCCCCGGACAGCGTCGGTACCGGCTCCAAGGGGATCGTCGGACAGGTGTTCAAGTTCGGCATCTACGGCAGCGACAATGAAGGCGGCGTGGGCGGGTACGGTAACAACCATGCCGAGAACATCGTCGATACCGATACGACATACACGATCGCAAGCGACTACGGAAGCATCAACCCGGCGTACTACAAATTCTGGGACTTCGATCTCCACAGGCCGAAGACGCCCACGGGTATTTCACAGCTCCCGGGAGTCGCAAAGGCATTCAAGCTCGAACAGAACTATCCGAACCCCTTCAACCCATCCACGCAGATCGAGTTCTCGATCCCGGTGGCATCCCAGGTGGAGCTGAAGGTGTATAATATTCTCGGACAGGAAGTCGCCACGCTCGTCAACGAGTCCCTGAAAGCGGGAAATCATGCGGTGAAGTTCGACGCTTCGCACATCGCGACGGGCGTCTACCTTTACAGGATCACCGCAGGGACGTTCGTGAGCACGAAAAAGATGTTGCTCCTGAAGTAATGCCGGAGTTCTGAGCGGTCCCTCCGGGAGCAGTTGCCCGGAATCCCGGGACGCGGCAGGGCTGTACAAAGAAGGAGAGGCGCCCGAAACCCGGCGCCTCTCCTTTTTCTATCTCAGCGCTTGGTTACCTGGCGTGCGCGAGTATCTGCGCGCGGAGCTGCCGTGCGGGAGCATAGGAAGGTGCCAGCCGGAGCGACTCATCGAGCCACGCGAGAGCCTTCGGGATGTCCCCGGTGTTGGCGCAGATCGCCGCCAGTCCGTAGCAGGCCTGTGCACGGGGGAGCGGAAGGTCTTTACCCCCGGTCAGTTCGAGCGCCCTTGAGAGCCGGACGCGGGCCTCGTCAAATTCCCCCGCGTTGTTGAGTATGAGCCCGAGATCGATGAGCGAGTACGCATGTGCCGGGTTGAGCGCGATCGCCCGCCTGTATTCGGCGACCGCCCGGGTGATGTCTCCCTCGTCCCTGAGGAGCGCGGCGCGCCGGTAGCGGGGATAGTACTCGAACGGGTACTCTTCAATGAGCGCGCCGTACGTCCTGATGGCCTCCCGCGCGCGGCCGGATTTCTCCTCGTATGAGGCGAACTGCAGGCAGGCGTCAGTCCAGCCGGTCTTCTTCAGGTACACGTCGGTCACCATTTTCCTCTCTGCGGGATCGGCGGAATCGAGAAGGGGGGAAGGGGAAATAAAATCAGTGAACGGCCACCTCCCCGTCAGAGCCCGCACGGAGATTTCTCCGTAGGCAAGATCCAGCCAGGAGAGACTCAGGCTGTCGGCGTCGAACGGCAGGAGTCCGGGTTCACCGCCGGACGGCGGCAGGATCGGAAGCCTTATCATTTCTCCCACGAACGCCCTGGCGATGATGTCATATCCTCTCGCCGTGGGGTGGAGGTGTTCCCAGAATAGCGTCGCTCCGGTGATACCCGCGGGGGAGAGCGCCGAGAATATCGAGTCAACCGCGATGCAGGGAACTGATTCCTCCCGGCAGACCGAGTGGATGATACTGTCCGTGCGCGCCGGCGCCCGGAACTTGAGCAGGTCCTCGTCGCGCGCTCTCCGGAGGAACCGGGCAGCCTCGCGGGTGTCCCCGAGCGCGAGGTGCGCCCGTCCGAGCCAGTAGTCGGTGAACGCATCCGCGGTGTCAGTCCCTTTCAGTACTTCGAGCCGGCCCAGGGCCTCCGTGAAATTTCCCGACGCGATGAGCGGAGGGATCTCCTCGTGACGGGCTCCGCTGATGAAGGGGGGGAACATGAGGCTGGATGTGACGTCGCTCGCGATCACGCATATCCCGCGGTCACGGAACGTTTTAATGATCCTTCGGAGGTTCTCCCCGAAACGGCCGATCACGCGGGCCTCTTCAGCCGAACCTGCTTCCACCGTGGCTCCCCGGGAGACCTGTTTCATCAGGTTGCGCTCGCCGTCCTGCGATCCGCGCATGAACGACCCCAGCATTCTCTGGGCGAGGCGGACGATTCTGATATCCCGCGCACGGTATTTGAGTTCCGTGAGGGCCGGGAATTTCTTCTCGATCCAGGGGGCTCCGACCCCGTCAGGACCGTAGAACTCGTTGTGTCCGAGATAGAGGAGGACGGCATCCGGACTGAGATCCGCCAGGGAGGGGGCGAGATCGGCGACCACATTTGAGTTGATCGCCGATGCTCCGAAGTTCATGACCTCAATTTCCGGGGCCGGGAACAGATGGCGTAGCTGCTTGCGAACGAGCGCGGGTATCGTCGCGGAGAGTTCGTACGGAGTGCCGAGCATCGACGACTCGCCGACGCAGAAGACCCTGAAGACCCCCTTCGTCTTCCGGGCCCGCATGAGACCCGGCTTCAGTTCCGGCACCATCGGTGCGTTTGCCGGGAAGTACCGTTCCAGATATGCGCGGTTAACCTGCAGCATGCGGACCGTGTCGACCGCCGCTTCGCGCACAAACGGTGAGTCAAGCGACGGCGCAAAGAACCGGAGGGAAACCTCGAGGAGGAGAAGAAGGACGAGCGGGAAGAGCACGGAGATCAGTCTGAAGAGGAGGCGTCTTTTCCCGGAGAGCATGAAGCAATCTAGAAAACAGCGTGATGATCCGCAAGTGCGCCTCCCTTGTGGCGCGCGGACGGTTTGAGTATATTGCCTCAAGCTCCCCAGGAATCGGGGAGCACCTCAAGGGAGGGACGAGACCTGAAACGAGCACTGACGCTTCTGACACTTCTCGCGGCAGCGGCCTGCCGCGCCCCCGCGCAGGAGATTCCCCTCCCCGGGGAACATGTGATCGCGCGCGCAGGGGACGTCTTCGTTTCCGAGCACGAATTCCTGGAGCGCTATGAACTGCTCCCCGGGTTCGGCAGGCAGGCCCGCGGCCAGGCCGAAGCGCGCAAACTTGAGGTGCTCTACTCCATTATTGCCGAGAAACTCCTGGCTGCCGATGCCGCAGCCCGGGGGCTGGACACGGACGCCGTGATTCAGCTCGCCCTCCGTGAGACGCGGAAACTCCTCGCGCGTGATGCCCTGTACAAGCACGAGGTGATTGCGAAGGCCGCCGTTTCCGGGAAGGAGCTGTCGCAGGGGATAGCCCTGGCGCTCATCGAGCTCTCCATCCGGTACATCTATTTCGACAGGGAGGAAGACGCGGGATTTGTCAGGTCCCAGATGCGGCGCATTGAGGATTTCCGTAGTCTGCGTATCGATTCGTCGTTCCATGCACTGCGCGATACTGCGACGCTCGTCTGGGGGGAGGCGGATCCGGCGGTCGAATCCGCCGCTTACCATCTGAAACAGAATGAAATTTCCCCCGTCGTCCGGGCGGGGACCGGTTTTTATGTACTCACCGTTTCCGGCGTCCACCGGAGTCCCGGGTACGCCAGCCTGGCCTCCGACGTGCTCCGGGACAGGGTCATGACCATTCTCCGGCGGAGAAAAGAGAAGGCGCGTCTCGAGGAGTTTGCCCCCGGCGTCCTCCGGGGCAAGACCGGATTTGCCGCCCCTGTCCCGCTCAACAGGCTTATCAGTGCGCTCGAATCGGTATTCGCACAGGAGCCCCGGGACTCGGTCGTCTACCTGACCCCCGCGCGGGCATCGGCCGTCGACAGCATCTGCGCTGCGTCGCTCGGTGATACGCTCGCCGTTGCGGGGAGCAGGGTCTGGACTGTCGGTGACGTGGTCGACCGGCTTGCGCGGGAAGGGTTCGGGGTTCAAAGAACGGCGCTCGGGAGCATTCCGGTCCGGCTGAATACGGAACTGAAGGGGTTGGTGCAGCGGGAGCTCATGGGGGAGGAGGCCCTCCGGCGCAGCCTCGACACGACCGCGGACGTCCGCCGGGAAGTGGAAATATGGCGGCAGTCTTTCCTCGCGGCGGTGGACAGGGATGCGATCGCCGGCGGGACGAACGCAAGCGACGCCGAGGTCTGGGCGACGCTGAAGTGGCGCGATTCCTCCGTGACCGTGCCGCAGGTTCAGTTACGTGAATTGCGGACGACGACATTCAACCAGATGCAGAGTGCGATGGAGGATCTTGGAGGCGGGGCGTCGATGGAAGATGTCGTTCGTAAATGGTCCGCTGACCCGGCCGCGAGGGAAACCGGCGGCCTCTCTCCCTGGTTCCCGGTCACCGACCGGCCTCCCATCGGAGAGATTGCCTTCCGGCTCCGTCCGGGGGAGCGTTACGGTCCTCTGGACCTTCCCGGCGGGCCCGTCTACTTCGAGCTGACCGGCAAGAAATCGGCGCCGCTGGAGGGGGACACGTCTCTTGCCCGCAGGTTCCTGCAGGCCCGGGAGGAGACTCTCCAGATGAAGGCGAAGCGGGCGGTGACGCTCCGGCTCGCTTCCATCGCGAAGGAAAAAGGGGTCGACGTCTACGCCGATCGGCTGAAGGCGCTCAAAGTCACTCCGATCCCCATGATGACATTCCGGATACTCGGGTTCGGCGGGAAAATGCTCGCCGTCCCGTTTGTCACTCCCGAGCTGGACTGGCTGGAGGTCGATATTTCGAAGGGGAATACGGTTCCATAAAATCTCCGCCGCGCTACCGTACACCCTTCAGCTTCTTCAGGAGCTCTCCGGCAGGAGCGTACTCCGGCTTCAGCGAGAGGAGCCTCTCCATCTGCACGCGGGCGCTGTCGAGCGCCCCCGCCTGAGCATACGCGAGACCGAGGAGATATCCGTTTTCGAGCTGTTCATCTTTCTCCTGCGGGAATCCGGCGAGCGTGCGGTAATACGCGATCGCCACACCCGGCTTTCCGGCACCCAGGGCGAGATCGCCGAGAGACCGTAGGCGAGTTTCGTCGGCTCCACTTCAAGCGTCGAGGCAAGCACGGTCCCCATCTCTCCCAGCCGGCCCCGCTCCATGTAGAAATGGGCGAGGCTCAGCTGCGGCCGTATATCCAGCGGCGTCTGGCTGATGATCACCCTGTATTCCCTTTCGACGGATCCCCACTCCCCCCTTCCGCGGTAGTACGTCAGCGCTTCTTCGTGCGCCCGCTGCCACGTCCAGCGGGAGCGGGTCACCATCTCGACGATCTGGCCCAGCGTGTCGGCCGGGCCCACGGCAGGGACGGACGGCACGCCGGCTTTAAACGGCCAACCGGATGTGAGTATCTCCACCTTGCGGGCGGCCATCCTTTCATCGAGAACGGTGAGGGGGCGTTCTCCCCACAGCAGGTCATCACTGATCGTGTCCCGGACGACCCAGCTTTCCTTCGGTACGATAAGGCCGAGCCGTTCCATCGCGCGGGCGTACCCTTTTGCCATCATGAAGTATCCGCGTGCCGTGGGGTGAAGATGCTCGAATATCAGTTCATTGCCGACGATGGAGTCGGCCGAGGCGCCGGCGAACAACGGCTCCATGTCCGCCACGCCCACGTGCATTCCGTCCTCCATCCCGAGTATCGCCGCGTTGAAATCGGTGCTCGCACGGAACCGGAGCTGATCGAGATCCCGCGCCCTGGCGAATGCGGTCCTCGCCCCGCCTCCGTCACCCACTGTTTCCAGACACTGCGCCATCGCAAATTCCGCATCCGCGCGCAACGAGTCGAGGGCAACGGACTTCAGAAGGAAGGGAATCCCCTCCTGCGGATGTCCTGCGCCGAGCGCGCCCAGTCCGGCATCGAACGCCGACGTGAACTCTTCTGTTTCGGCGGGCGTCATCCCGGGGCGGGGCATCGAGATGAACGGCCGCTGCGTCCTGACATTGGACACCTGTGTGCCCAGGATCAGGGGGATGCCCCACCCGGCGCACAGATCCGCGGTCGCATGGAGGTTCTCCCGGAACGTGTCGAGGGCCTCCCTGTAGAGCCGGCTTCCGATGGGGATATTTTCCCCCCGGGCCAGGCGTTCCATCATGGTTCCGCGATCGTCCTCCGGGTGCGCCCTGGAAAACACCCCGCCGGCTGCCATGAAGAGGTCCCTCGCCAGCCTGTACGTCCGGAACCGGAGGAGCCTCAGCGACAGTTCCGTGAGCCATCGGGCGCCGGAGCGCGACTCGCGCGAGGCCACACCGAGGGCCCCGTAAAATTCGTTGTGGCCGTCGTAGACGAGGAGGAGATCCGGGCCCGCGTCCGAGAGATCGCGTGCGATATCAAGGACGGTGAAGCTGTTTGTCGCGGTGAGACCCAGGTTGATCACTTCGATGGAACGGTCCGGGAAGAGTGCGTGAAGCCTGGAGCGGAGAAAGGTCGAAAACGCGGCGTTGAACCAGTACGGATAGCCCACGGTGGTGGATCCGCCGAGACAGAATATCCTGTACGTCCCCGGCGGTTTCTCCCGCTCGAACGCATCCAGTGACGTTGCGGGGGTGAAATCCGTCCCGGGAAAATATCGCTTCCCGACCCCCGGGTTCATAACGCGGTACGTCTTTCCCCCGACCTCCATCGTCGTGAAGAGGGAAATGTCCGGGCCGTAGTGAAAGATCCGGAGCGCGATCTCGAGTGTGACGAGGAACGCGACCGGGACCAGAAGCGTGACTGCCGTGAAAACGTGCCGCTTCAGATCATGGCGGGGAGCAGGAGGTTCCTCTGAGTGCGGTGATGACATGCTCCAATATATTACCTCCGGAGAACGAATCAAAACGTGAGAATCCGCTTCCGTGGGACAGACACCGCGGGGATTCTTCTTCCATGGAACCCCCTCAGCCCCGAACTCCCCGCTCGTCGGCCCGTGCGCCCGGCGGGAGTTCCCCCCGCATCTCCGTTGCTTTTCCCTCGCTTATTCAGTATTATTTATCACCCATCCTCGTTGTCACTCCCCGGAAGCGATGATCACGCCGAATGTGCGCAGGACATCTGTTGAAGAGCATTGTTCGTGATATGACGTTGGTCGCAACCCTGTCACTGGCGGACGCACAAGCGCTCCCGGCGTTTTCACAGGAACAGTCGTTCGGGCCCGGATGGGTCAGGGATGCCGTCTTCTACCAGATCTTTCCCGAGCGATTCTGCAACGGAGACACGGCGAACGATCCGCCGGGGACGGAGCCCTGGGGGGGGAAGCCTTCTACAAGAAACTTCTTCGGGGGGGACATCCGGGGGATCGTAAACCGCCTTGACTACATCGCCTCTCTGGGTGTCAATGCGCTCTACCTGAATCCCGTCTTCGCCTCCGGGAGCAATCACAAGTACAACACGAGTGACTACCTCCGGATCGACCCGTCGTTCGGTGATGAGAGGGTATTCAGGGAGCTCGTGGACTCCTGCCACAGACGGGGCATCCGGGTGATCCTCGACGGCGTTTTCAACCACACGGGGGTGGATTTCTTCGCATTCGCCGACCTGAAAAGAAACGGGGCGAGATCCGCCTATGCGGGGTGGTACAATGTCCACAGTTTCCCCGTCGGTTCCGCGGGGAAGCCCAACTACGACTGCTGGTGGGGGTTCGGGAGCCTCCCGAAGCTCATGACCGGGAATCCCGCCGTCAGGCAGTACCTGTTCGACGTCACCCGCCACTGGCTTGCCGCCGGGATCGACGGCTGGAGGCTCGATGTGCCGAACGAGATCCCGCACGAGTTCTGGATCGAGTGGCGGCGGCTTGTGAAATCCCTTAATCCCGATGCATACATACTGGGTGAGATCTGGGATGACGGGACCCCCTGGCTCCAGGGAGACCAGTTTGACGCTGTGATGAATTACCCTTTCCGCACATCCTGTATTGACTACTTTGCGTTGGACACGATCACAGTCTCGAAATTTGATTCGGTTCTGGCCCGGGAGCGTCACGCCTATCCGCAGGGGGTAAGTTTCAACCTGTACAATCTTCTGGGGAGCCACGACACTGAGCGGTTCCTCACGCTCTGCCGCGGCGACGTTTCGCTCTGGAAACTGGCCGTCCTTTTCCAGATGACATATCCCGGGGCCCCGGCGCTCTATTACGGGGACGAGGTGGGGATGACGGGGGGGAAGGACCCGGGGTGCCGCGGGACGATGGTCTGGGATGCTGCGCGGCAGAACGGAGAGATGCTCCGGTCCACCCGCGAGGCGATCGCGCTCCGGATGAAACACGGTGTCCTGAGGGGGGGGAGTTTCGCCCCGATACTCCTTGATGACGACGCCCGCACGTACGTCTTCCTGCGCGAAGACCCGTCCACAGCCGCTCTCGTCTTTTTGAACCGGGGGAAGTCGGAGGTCCGTGTGGCTCTCCCCCGGACACAGAAGCCGGGTGTTCGTTCATGGAATCAGATCTGGCCCGCAAAGGTGTTTTCATTCCCTCCCGGGGGGGATTCACTCATTGTTACGGTTCCGGCGTTGTCCGGGATCGTCCTGGAAGGAGAGAAATAACGTGAAGAAGACGAATCTCATTGTCGTGGCGGTCGCGCTCGCCGCATTATGCAATGCGTCATGGGGACAGGACAGCATCGATGTGACATTCCGGTATACGAACTTATCCGCCTCCGCAGTGAACCTCGTGGGTGACTTCGAGGGCTGGAGCAATTCAAACCCGGCCTATGCCATGGTCAATTCGGGGGGGGGCGTGTGGACAAAGACGGCGCGCCTTCCGGTCGGGGGAATTCCCACGGGAACGCTCCACGGGACATGGCAGTACAAATTCTTCCCTGCGGGGACAAGCGGGAGCTGGCCTAACGATCCCCTGAACCCTCACGTGAACGCCGCCGACAACGGAAATTCCTTCATTTACGCGAAGGACCCTGCGATCTACCAGGTGCTCCCCAACCAGGTTCAGAGCGTGCAGACGACCTCCACTCCCACGCTCTCTTCGTATATATTCCCGAAGGTCGGGGCGACCGTTGATACTTCGAGCATCAGATTCATCGTCGACGGGACGGCGATCTCCGGGCTGGGAAGCTCCTTTGATCCGGCCTCAGGAAAGGTATCGTACACGCCTTCGACGCCGCTCGCGAACGGTAGCCATACGTTCATCATATTTGCCTCGAGTTCGGCCGGCGGATCAAACAGCGACACCGTGACATTCCACACACAGGGCGGGTTTGTGCAGATCACGAACCCCGGCGGATATTCAACGCGGACATCACAGCGGACTCTCTACGGCCTCGTTCAGGCGATGACCGTCACGCAGGTGAATATCGTCCGGAACAACACCGACACCTCGACCGCCCCTGTTTCCGCCGGAAAATTTACCGCTGTCGTATCCCTTGCCGGAGGATTGAACACGTTCAGGGCACTTGCTGATTCTTCGGGGACTCAGGTCGCTTCATCTCCTGTTTCGTTTACCCGGATCGTGGACCACATTCCCAACGCTTTGATATCGTTCAACGACCACGGGTCGATCGACCTCCAGGCGACCGGCAGCACGTCGCCGGATTCGGGGAGGACGCTTAAATTCATCTGGGGGGAGGACCCATTGAACCCCGCGGTGATCGGGGGAATCAACGGGAACACTTCCCCGGTAATCACTGTGGGACGACCCTCCGTGCAGGGGGAGTATTATTTCTCCCTCATAGCCACGGACACGAGCGGGAACAGCGACACGACGCGCAACTACTTCACGCTCATGCCCACTCCTCCGATCGTGATCCCGACAATCGCGAGCGTCCCCCGGTGGGTGAGGGAAGGGCGCATGTACACGATGTACTTCAAGATGCATACGGCGGCGGGCACGATCAACGCCGCTCTCCCGGACCTGAACAGGATCGCTGCGATGGGGTACAACATCATATGGGTTCTCCCCGTCATGAAAAATCTGAACCCGGTCAGTAACATGCAACCCGGTTACGCAATCGTTGACTTCTACACGGTCGCCCCGGAGTTTGGGACGAACCAGGACATGAAGAATTTTGTCGCACAGGCGCATTCGCTCGGGATGAATGTGATCCTGGATGTCACCCCCAACCACACCAGCTCTTCGCATCCGTTCGTCCTGGACGCACGCATGTTTGGTCAGGCCTCGCAGTACTGGACATACTACCAGCACCAGTTCCTGGGGAACGGCAACTTTTCGCAGGCGATAACCTCTGACGGGTTCGTCTACTACACCGGTCAGGACGGCCTCCTGAATTACAACTGGGCCGACATCGACGCCCGCGCGTACATGATCGACGTCTATAAGTACTGGGTCCAGTCGATAGGCGCGGACGGCTACAGGCTTGACGAGTACTGGGGCCCCCACTCCAGGGCGAACGGCGGAACCGGCGGGGAAGGGGAAATGGGGGATCCCGTCCGGGCTGCGCTCAAACACATACGTCCCGACATCACGCTTCTGGGCGAGACCGCGGGGACCGGCGTGGGGACTGAGGTGAATTATGCCGACCATGGGGGGGGGCTCGATGAAGGATATGACTGGAACCTCAAAAACTACGTTCAGTCAAATATCTGGGCTCTTGATGCCGCGTCGAGGGTGAACAATCTGGACGGAAACCTCAGGAACAGCAGCGCCACACAGGCTATGGGGTATGTTCCCGGACCTAACTCTTACTTTCTCCGGTTCCTCGAGAATCAGGACGAGGATAGGATCGCTTACGTGTATTCAGCCGGGGGGACGGTCGATGCGGCCACAGCCCGCGCCCGGACGATGCCGGTCGCGACCGCGGTAAACCTCGCGGTTGGGCTCCCCGAAGTCTACGCCGGGGAGGAAGTCGGCCGGGGTCCAGGGATTGCCGACTCTTTTGTGCGCCGGCGCGGGGTGATCGACTTCTCCGATCCTGCCGGACTGATATTGATACCTCACTATCAGAAACTGGCGCAGATCAAGAAACAGTATCCCTGTTTCTCGACCCAGTCAATGGTCCGGGTGCCGACGGACGCACCCGGCGTCTACGCATACACGCGTCCCTTTTTCGGCGCGAACGGCGTAGTCGTGTC
>Ga0182017_10000981_pt1 | contig 22343 bp, 15 predicted proteins | sample 712E3DmetaG_FD_120492 | JGI IMG/M metagenome (GOLD analysis project Ga0182017, IMG submission 120492) | Permafrost microbial communities from Stordalen Mire, Sweden - 712E3D metaG | ecosystem: Environmental > Terrestrial > Soil > Wetlands > Permafrost | place: Sweden: Stordalen | collected... | reverse complement strand
CGCCAAGCGATTCGAGATCGACTGCCGCGCTCAGCACCTCGGCGGCCTGGGATAGCGCTCTCGTTCGACGCTCGATCATGAGTCGATGCTGGGCCTGGGCGTCCTCGACGGCCTCACCGACCAGCACCCGCGCTTCCGCCAGAAGATCCTCGGCCCGCGCGTGCATGACAGAATCCGAAGCCAGGCACGGCATCAGCTCGCGTTGCAAGGCAGCCAGCGCCGACTGCCAGGGGTTACCCGTCGCGCGGGAGCGAATCGTTTCCTTGAGCAGGCTGTTGACCCGTTCGAGGAACCCGGTCGAAGCGCCTCCGAGGTCTCCTATGAGGGCGTCGAGCAGGCTCTCTTCCCACCCCTCCGGAATCCCATCCAGCAGGCCGCTTACCGGCTCTCGCATTGCCTCCAGAATCAGCGGGCGGCGCAGCCGGAGAGCGTCCTCGATCGTGAAGTCCACTTCCGGCCGGGTCAGCTGGGGCGCCACATTGCTGGTCAGCGAGACGCGGCGTCCATCCGAGTAGCAGCCGCAACTGCGCCGGACGACGAGTTCTGCCGGTAGTACGACGACGTCGTCGACATGCTCGGCGCGAAGTCGCCGCAGGAGGATCTCGACGGCGACCCTGCCCTCCTGGCGGAGTGGCTGCCGGATCGTGGTGAGGGGCGGAGACGAGTAGCGTGCCTCGCTGATGTCGTCGAAGCCAATGATGGCAATGTCCCGCGGGACCCGAATGTTGCGAACTCTCAGGGCGTCGATTGCCCCAAGCGCCATCGTGTCGTTGGCAGCGACGATCGCATCGAACCGCGAGGCCCGTTCATCGAGCAGGATGCGGACAGCATCGACCCCGCTCTCGTACTGGTAGTCCCCGGTCACTATGGACGACTCCGGCGGCCGCAGCCCACAGTCGGTGAGCACTTCGCGATAGGTTTGCAGGCGCTCGCGCGCCTCGAGGTTCCCCTCGGGTCCGCCGATGAAGGCGAATCGCCGGAATTGGTGGTCATCGACCAGGTGCCGGATCCCCTCTCGCAGCGCCGGCTGGCCGTCCACGAGCACGCCGGTCGTTCCGTCGAGCGCCACCGCAACGCTGCTCATCGGCCGGGGACGGTAGCGTTCGCAGTAGCGGGCGAGATCATCCATGCCATGGTGGTTGGCGAGGGTCCCGGCCAGCAGAACGATGCCGTCGATCCCCTCGTACTGAGCCAGGTCGTAGACGACGTTGTGACGCTCCCCGAGGCGGAACGGGGCACGAAGCATGCAACTGTTGAAGAAGACAAGATTGGCGCCGGAGTTGCGCGCGGCCTCAACGATGCCACCGACGACGGGGCTCTGGTACTCACCTTCCAGCCAGTCAGCCAGGACGCCCAACGTGGGGCCACGTGTCGGCGGCCGCGAGGCGTGCGGCGCGGTCATCTCACCGGGCCCTCAAAGCCGGCGAAGGCCCCCCGCAACAAGCGCGGGACAGCACGCGATTGCCTCCCATCCCCACGTCGTGACACTGGACCAGGGCTGGATGAATCCGGCACGACTCTGAGTATAGGGCCCGGCAGAGGTCACCCGCCGTCTCGTCGGACGTCGAGAAGCGACGACGCCCGTAGATGTGCGGCTTTGGCTCGCCTCACGAATTCAACCTTCGAGGCTGTATCCCAGATCGCGTATGGGTCCTGGGTCGCAAGCGATTCGAGCACCTGGTCGGCTTCCCGCAAGACACCCAGGTATGGAGCGGCTGCTTCGGCTTCGATAGCGAGGATCGTCTGGCCGAGCGCACGCTTCATGTACGGACGCATACCCGAGAGAGCGGCCTGCCCGGCTACCGTGCGTGGTGTCGTCATCTTGGCCTCCGTTGATGGACGAACTGACGGCCGACCTCCACCTATCAGGCCTCGCGAAAGGTGCGCATGAGGTGGCGGTTGACGAGCAGCACCGGAACGCGGTCTCTTACATCCTCTCCGCCTCGGACGTACAAGACGCTCGCCTGGGTAAGGGGCACCCACGCCCCCCGCCTCAGGACGGCCCCGAACGGGTCACCGCCGCGGGGACCGTGGACCATCCCGAGGATCCGGTAGGGTCCGATGTCCACCTCGACCGGCGTCGTCTTCGTGGTCAGCCGGCGAGCCGCGTCGCCCCGCGCGCCCTCCGCCACGACGGCGCACAACTCGTCGCGCTCAACCCGCAGTTCCGGCAGATCGACAACGTGGCCATCTCCGAGGTCTTCGACTCGAGCGTTCAGCACCAGCAGTTCCGTCGTGTCGTTCAACTGGTCGGACATCCGCCCCTCGGCAATCTCAATATGGCCGTAGAGGCGGCAGTCAGCGGCGTAGGCGTCCAACTGGACCATGCTTGAATCTTACGGGTAGACCGACAAACTGCCACCAGGACCGTCTTGCGAGCGCGAGGCCGCTGCACGGTGTTGAGCCGGTTCCAGTCGTCCAAAGGGGTTCCAGCGGCAGTCGCGGCAACAATCAGAGCGCCGGCAGTTCCTGCCGGAGGCCCAGGGCCGGCCCGAAGGGGTCGCCGCGATCCGAAAGCCGATCGGCGATCGTCCGCATAGTCCAGCGGTCCGGGCGCAACTCCGGGTCGTCCAGCTCGTCCCATTCGATGGGCGCCGAGACGGGCGCGCCGGCGGCCGGCCTCACCGAGTATGGCGCAACGAGGGTCTTATTCCAGGCGTTCTGCGTGTAGTCGAGTCGGGCCAGTCCGTCGCGCTGAGACTTCTCCCATTTCCAGCTGACCAGGTTAGGCGTGGCTGCGGCTATCGTCCGAGACAGAGCGGCGACCCAGTCGCGTGTCTGGTCGAACGAATAGACAGGCTTGATCGGGATCCAGACCTGGATTCCGCGTTGGCCGCTCAGTTTTGGAAAGCCGCGGACGCCGAGGTGCTCCAGGGCCGTGCGGTAGAGCCGCGCCAGTAGCAGCGTTTCTTCCCACGTCGTACGCCGGCCCGGGTCGATGTCGACGAGTGCCCAGGTCGGCCGGTCCGGGGCGCCGATGTCATATGTGGAGGGATGGATGTCGATCGCCGCCTCATTGGCAGCCCACGCCAGGGTCGCGGCCGACGTGGCCAGTAGATACTCCGTCGGCTCGCCTCGGGACGCCGATTGCCAGGGCCAGCACTCCACCCAGTCCGGGGCATGGCCTGGCACCTGCTTCTGCCAGAATCCGGCCCGCTCGATCCCGTCCGGGTAGCGCTGCAGCGTCAGCGCCCGACCGCGGAGGAATGGCAGCAGATACGGCGCCATCGTGGCGTAGTAGCGGATCAGGTCGCGCTTGGTGATGCCGTCCGCCGGCCAGAGAATCTTGTCAAGGTTCGAAAGCTTGAGTTGGCGCTCCCCGACCAACCAGACGCCTCCCTTGCCGGGCAGAGCGTTGAGCGCGGCGACCTCGTCCGGCGATACCCGGTCGGCGGTAGGAGGCCGTCCCATGGCAGCTGGACCGCCACCGCTCGAAGCCGTCGCTTGGCGTTTCCCGGCTCCGAGGGCGGCCGCGTCCCGGATCGCTTCCACCGCAACCCGAGGCCGTTCCCGCACGACCGATCTAGGGTCGGTGTCCAGCTCCAGGCCCTTGTATGAAGGCGCCCGCAGGTTGCCATCGGCCGTCCATTCGGCGAAGTCAACTCGCGCCACCAACGCGGGCTCCACCCAGCGCGCCCCTGCCTCCCGCGGCACTGGCCGAAATCGCGACGCGGTGGAGGCCTGCGGCCGCATGAGGTCGACGAGCCGGCGACGCTCGCTGGCGTCGAAGCCGGTTCCCACCTTCCCGGCCGGCCTCAGAACTCCATGCTCGTAGACGCCGACCAGCAGAGCCGCGAGGTCATCGTCGGTCCCGGCGCGGGCCGTCCAGCCGCCGACCACGAACTCCTGCTCCGAGCGGCGCTTGATCTTGAGCCATGCCGGCGACCGTCGCCCGGGTTCGTACCGGCTGCTCCGCAGCTTGGCGACCATTCCCTCAAGACCCCGGGCCGCGACCGCTGCGTAGAACGCCTCGCCGTCCACCTCAACGTGGCTCGCGTAGCGGACAGGGCCGCCCTCGACGAGGATCGTTCGAAGCAGCCGCTTTCGCTCTTCGAGTGGCTCCGCCGTGAGCAAGCGTCCGTCCAGATACAACAGGTCGAAGACGGCATAGGCCAGCGAGCCTGCGGCTGCGGACGCTCCGGCCACGTCAGCTCCGGCCACGTCGCCGGCTTGCCGGACGCCGACCCTGCGCCGGCGTGACTGGAGCAGTCCGAAATCGGGCTCTCCGGCGCCGTTGAGCGCGACGACCTCACCGTCGAGAATCGCCTCCCGAGCGTCGATCCAAGTCGGCGGCCCGGCCAGCTCCGGGAAGTACTCCGCGGCGTCACGGCCCCGCCTGGTGTACAGAGCCACTCGCCCGCCGCGTACATGGGCCTGAACGCGATAGCCGTCCCACTTCAGTTCGAAGAGCCAATCCGGGTCGCTGAACGGGGCGTCGGAGAGGGTCGCGGTCATCGGTTCGATGAACGCGGGCATCGCCGCCACTGGCTGGCCGAGTATCGGAGGCCGGGCCGCAGCGGCCCCGGCGACCGCCAATACCGGAGCCGCCGGGCCCCCTCGCGCCGCCGACGCAGCCGACTGGGCGGGCGCAGAAGCCACCACCTCAGTCCCCGCCGCCACGTCGTCGTTCGTACGACCCGTCTTCACCGAATGCGGATGAGCCTCGGCATCCCAACCCTCGACGGCCCAGTCGTCGCGCTTCTTGATCAGCAGCCACGCGTCCTGGCCCGATCGAGTGCCGCCGCCGGCCCAACCCTTCGTGCGTACGATGGTGAAGCGACCTCGCAGCTTGCCGCCTCGCAGGATCAGCTTGAGCTCGCCGTCGCGCAACGCCCGACCCGGGTCGTCGGTCACCTCCGGCTCGTAGGTTCCCCAATCCCAGACGATCACGTCGCCTCCCCCGTACTCGCCCTTTGGGATCGTGCCTTCGAAGTCGTAGTAGTCCAGCGGGTGGTCCTCGACACGGATGGCCGCCCGCTTGAGCTTCGGGTCCTGACTCGGGCCCTTGGGGACGGCCCAGCTGACGAGCACGCCGTCAACCTCCAGGCGGAAGTCGTAGTGGAGGCGCCGGGCCCGGTGCCGTTGCACTACGAATCTGCGCCCGACGGCAGTCCCGGCCGCGGCCGGGTCGATGGGCTCGCGGGCGCCTGAGGGTTCGGCGGTCCGGTTGAAGTCCCGCTTGCTCCGGTAGCGATCGAGGCTCACGTCAGACATGATGCGCGAGTCATGGTGCGCGTGATTGGGAGCGACCAGAAGTCATGACCGGTCCAGACGAGCTACTCGGAGTCCAGAATCTCGCGCACCTTACGAGATAGCCGCTCCGGCGTGAACGGCTTGGGCAGGAGCTGGATGACCCGGCCCGAATCGTCGCGGAAGCTATCACTGGTGTCGGCATGCCCGGACACAAGCAGCAGCTTGGCCGCCGGCCGCATCTCGCGCAGGCGAGCCGCCAGCTCCGGGCCCCGCATTCCGGGCATGACAATATCGCTCACCAAGAGATCGATCGAAGCAGCTTTGGCGGCGATTACCAGCGCATCCGCCGCGTTGCGAGCTTCCATGACCGTGTAGCCGTTGGAACGAAGCCCGAGCACGGCCAGCCGGCGAACGCTGTCGTCGTCCTCGACCACAAGAACCGTCTCGGTCCCGGTTGGTGGCGGCATCGAAACTACGGCCTTGCCTACAGGCCGCGCGACACCCTCGGCCACAGGCAGCAGAATCGTCACGGAGGTCCCGAGCCCCACCTCGCTGTGCACCCAGATGTGTCCGCCGCTCTGCTCCACGATGCCGTGGCAGGTCGCGAGACCCAGGCCAGTGCCCTCTCCCTGCCTCTTGGTGGTAAAGAACGGTTCGAACAGGTGGGCCAGCACATCGTCGGTCATCCCGGTTCCGGTGTCGGTGACCGCCAGGGTGACGTAGTTGCCGGCTCTCACCTCCGGGTGGGCGGCGCGGTACTCGTCGCCTACGGCGAGATTGGCCGTTTCGATGACGAGCCGGCCGCCGTCCGGCATGGCGTCCCGGGCGTTAACGGTCAGGTTGACCAGGAGTTGCTGAACCTGGCCGGGATCCGCCTCGACGATATCCAGACCATCGCGCAACTCCGCCAGGATCTCGACGTCCTCGCCGAGGAGGCGTCGCAGCATCTCTATCGATCCGGAAACGACGGCGCTGAGGTCGAGCGGAGCGGGCTCGATCATCTGCTTGCGGGCGAACGAGAGGAGCTGGCGGGTCAGGCTCGCCGCCCGCTCCGCGGCCTTCACTATCTCCCGGACGCTCTCGCCGGCCGGATGATCCTCCGGCAGGTCGATCAGGGCCAGCTCGGCGTTGCCGAGGATCGCCGTCAGCAGGTTGTTGAAGTCGTGCGCGACTCCACCCGCAAGCCGCCCGATGCTCTGGAGCTTCTGGGCCTGGACGAGTTGCTCTTCCAGGGCCCGTCTCTGGGTGATGTCCTGGAGTAGCCCGTCGTATTCGACTAGCGCTCCGTCGGGAGCGTATTGGGGCACGAGCGTGCTCCGCACGAACCGCACCATACCGTCTTTGCGGACGATCCGGTGCTCAATCGGTCGGGCAACGCGCTTTCGGACAACGTCTTCGACCTGGGCCACGACCCTGTCCCGGTCCTCCGGCACGACCATTTCGAGCCAGAGCGCGGGCTTGGCCTCGAACTCCTCCGGTGAGTAGCCGGTAACAACCACGCTGCCAGGGCCATGCTGTGTGGCCATGCCGCGGCCCGGCTCGACCTTCACCCTGAACACGTAGTCCGTGATCGTCTCGGTGATGCGCCGGTAGCGTTCCTCACTCGCCGCGAGTTCGGTTGTTCGCTGGCCGACCCTGTCCTCCAGCTCGTCGCGCGCGGCCTGCAGCTGCTCTCGGATGGCCGTCTTCTCAATGGAGATGGCCGACTGGCTGGCCATCGCCGACAGCAGATCGAGGTCGGCCTGGTCGAACTCGCGCTCACCTGGCTTGTTGGTCGCGACAACCACTCCTAGAGCGGTGTCCCGGTAAATGATCGGCGCGACCATCATCGGTCCGTGGCCGATGATGCGCCGTCGATCGTCCACGCGATCCGCCTCTCGTGGGTCGCGAACGCCACTGGGGGAAAGCGTGGCCTCTCGATGCTCGAGGACCCAGCCGCCGAGGCCCTCCATCATCTCGTCGTAGTCCAGCTCGGCAACCGGGCCGCCTCCGGGGCCGGCACGGTAGTCCCCAGTCACGGTGCGCTTGTCTGTGTCGATGGCGAACAGATTGACCCGATCTGCCGGGAGCGCGTCGGCCACGACATCCACGATATGCTGCAGCACCGTTCCGACGCTTTCGCCCGCCCCCTGCGAGCTGCTTACGCGGTAGAGGGCTTGGGCCTTGGCCAGCGCGGCCTCAGCGGCCACCAGCGACTGCCGGTAGCGAGCATCGAGCGCCCGGAGGGCATAGTCGGCCCGCTCGCCAGCGCCCAGGGCCGCAAACCGCTCGTCCGTCCCGTTGTCGTTGCCGGCAGTCTCGTCCAGCTGATCGTGGCCTGGCACGGCGGAGGCGGGCCCGCCCCGGCCGATATCCATGTCCTACCTCCACGCCCGGCGCGCGGTCCGCCGAGAACAAACCGACCAATTGTTCGAGCCGCCGTCACCCCCGACTGCGACGAGTGTACCGCCACTGGGACCGCCGTCGGTCCCCCAATCGGCCCATACGGTGCTCCTCTCGCGTGGTTTGGCTCAGCCTGCGCAAAGCCCCGCTATGCTGTTGAGGGGTTGAGGGCTGTCTGGGTTCGTCCGGAGGGATGAGTTGAAAGTGCCGGGTGAAAGCGGCGCCAGCGCCGAACTGGCGGCCACAACGTCGAACATGAGCGGGCTGGATACGGTTGATACGTGCCGGATGCGGCTCCTCGCCCTCCGCACCCGTATCGAAACCAGCTGGCCTACCCCGAGCCGGCGCTTCTTCAAGCGCGGCGAGGCCATGGACCGCCACACCCGAACAGATATCGCGGAACTGCTCCAGGGCCTGCCTACACCGCTGCCGCTGCACGCGGGCGCCGAGCCCGAATCGATCATCTGCGACACGGATGTCGACCTGAGGCCCGTCCCCGGCCGCGCCGTGGATGCCGGCCTTGCGCTCCTTGCCGGGTCCACCCTCGATACACCCTACCCCTACTCGGTGACGATGCTTCAGAGCCACAAGCCTGTCGCTCGGGGGTCCATTGTGGTTTCCGAGCCGACCGTTGGGCTCATCGTCGCCACGATCATCGGTACTCTCGACGCCGTTGCGGAGAAGCTGAGCCCGCCGGCCCCATCTACAGCGGCACGTGACTATGGCCCTGCCCGGGCCCGCGAGGACGCTCTGATAGGAGACATCGACAAGCCCGCCGTGCTGCCCCGACCCGACCGAGCCCGCCGTGTCCCGCGTATATGACCTCTACCGGCCGGTGCTCGCCACCCTCACGGACCTCTATGAGCTGACGATGGGCGCCGGCTACCTCACTGCCGGCGTAGCCGATCGCGAGAGTGTCTTCGCCCTGAGCTTCCGGACTCTGCCATTCGGAGGCGGCTACGCCATCATGGCCGGCCTCGACGATGCCCTGGAAATTCTCGAGAACCTGCATTTCGGGGCGGCCGACATCGACTACCTGCGCGGCCTGCGCGGCGCCGGCGATGCGCCTCTCTTCGGTGCCGACTACCTCGACCGTCTGGCCGGGATGGAGTTCACCTGCGACGTCGACGCCGTGCCCGAAGGTACAGTCGTCTTCGCCAACGAGCCGCTCGTGCGCATCCGCGGCCCGCTTCTCCAGGCCCAGATCGTCGAGAGCATGCTGCTCACCGTCATCGGCTTCCAGACGCTCGTGGCCACAAAGGCGGCCCGCGTCGTCGAGGCAGCCGGCGGCGCCCCTGTCCTCGAGTTCGGCCTGCGCCGCGCCCAGGGACCTGACGGCGCCATCTCCGCCGCAAGAGCTGCATACATCGGCGGCGTGGCCGCGACCTCCAACGTTCTTGCCGGACGCCTGTTCGGCATTCCAGTACGTGGCACCCACGCCCACTCCTGGGTCCAGGTCTTCGACGACGAGCAGCGCGCCTTCGACGTCTACGCCGACGCGCAGCCGGACAACGTCACTCTGCTGGTCGACACATACGACTCGCTTGTCGGCGTGGAACACGCCATCGAGACCGGACGCCGCCTGAAGGCCAGGGGCGGCAGTCTGGCCGGCATCCGCCTCGACTCGGGCGATCTCGCGTACCTCTCGATCGAGGCCCGACGGATGCTCGACGAGGCCGGCTTCGCCGACACCAACATCGTCGCCTCGAACGACCTGGACGAATACACGATCGCCTCCCTGCGCGAGCAGGGCGCCCGCATCGACATCTGGGGCGTGGGGACCAGGCTGGACACCTGCTACGACCAGCCCGCGCTCGGGGCCATCTACAAGCTGACCGCCATCTGCGATTCGGGCGGCTGGCGCTATCCGATCAAGCTATCGGAGCTCAGCGCCAAGATCTCGATTCCGGGAGTGCTCGGGGTCAGGCGCTTCGTCGACGCGAACGGGCGTTTCCGCGCCGACATGATCTACGACGAGGACCTGCCAGAACCGCCCGAAGGCGACGTAATTGTCGATCCAGCCGACGCACTCCACATGCGCGCAATCGAGCCCGGTTGGCGCCCCGAGGAGTTGGTACTGCCAGCCCTTCGACAGGGCGTGCGCGTCTCGCCGTCGCCGGCTCTGGAGGAGATCCGGGCCCGGGCGCAGGCCCAGATAGCAAGCCTCCATCCGGCAATTCGCAGGCTGCTCAATCCGCACACATACCCCGTGGGTCTGGAGATGGGGCTCCACGAGCGACGCCGAGCCCTGGTCCTGGAGCACCGCAGGAGAGTGGCTCCGGCCTGACCTCGCCCCTGCGGTCGAACGGACCGCCCGTCGGGTTCGAATATGTGGCACTCTTCGACTCGGACCGTGGGGGCCCGCCGCCCAGCATTGCGAGTGGCTGTGTCGCCGCCTCGGATTGCGCCTGGATCGATCGGGGAAGGGAGACAGCGATGCTTCGTCGAGTGCTCCTGGTCATCGTCGGGATCCTCGTTACGGCCGTCCTGGCCGTATCCTGGCTGGGCCTGGCCCAGGTTCCCGTCGCAAGCAGTGTCTTTGGCATGGATCACGCCCGCGACCTCGGAGTGCGACCGGATCCGGCAGCGTTCCAGGCCTTCGCCGACAAGTTCGGGATCAAGAGGCCGTCGCCGTCTGCGGACTACACGCTGTCGAGCAAGCACCACTATTCCGGCACCGTTCAGGTTGACGGCACTCTCAGCGAGGGCGCTCTCGCGGCGAGAGCCGAGCTCCAGAACGCCAACTCCCACTTCAGCGAGGTCCAGTTCCGCATCCACGATGGCTACGCCGAGGTCGCCGCCTTCGTCCTAAGCGTCCCGGGCTATCCGATCTCCGGACCCGTCTACGGCCAGTTCTCGGTCTCTCTGACCAGCCCCACATCCGTCGCGATCAACATCAGCGAGCTCGACTTCGGGCGCCTGGGCGTCCCGAGCGGCGTCTCCGACAAGGTCAAGAGCGCACTGGACGATTACCTGAACGCGAAGATCGTCGAGGCCGGCATCAGCATCGACCGCATCGAACTCCGGGAGGGTGGGATCTACTTCAAGGGCACGTGGCCCAAGACGATCAGCGCCGACCCACCCAACCCAAGCGACGTGCCATAGCGGGCCGAACCAAGGCCGGCGACCGGGCGGGGGCCACTCACCCCGGCTTGGTCGCGGGCGCCTCATCCTCCGGCTCTCCGGCATCGACCGTTTCGGCGGCGTTTACGGCTTCGACCGCCGCCTCGGCTTCTTCCGCTGCCTCGATCGCGGCTTCCATCGCCACGACCGCCTCTACGGCGACTTCCAGCGCCTCAACGGCTTCTGCTTCGGCTTCGATGGCCTCGACGGCTTCGACTTCGGCCACGAGCGCCTCAACGGCCTCTACTTCGGCTTCGACTTCGGCCACCAGAGCCACCGCGACTGTGGCCGCGCGCGGCATCCGCTCGTAGTCTGCAGGCGACCAGTCCGGCGTGGTCCAGCGTGGATCGAGGGCGAGGTGGAGCAGCGTCGGCCGGCCTGCCTCGAGGGCCTGCTGAAGGGCCGGCTCGAACTCCTGGTCGCTCCCGACCGACAGACCAAGCGCGCCGAATGCTTCCGCCGCGGCCGCGAAGTCGACCGGTCCCAGCGCGGTGCCAAGGCCCGCGCCCGCTCCGCGTTGCTCCTGATATCGCCAGATCGTGCCGTACCGGGCGTTGTCGAAGACGAGCGCGATCACGTGGGCCCGCTCGCGCACCGCCGTCTCGAGTTCCGCCATCGTCATTGCGAACCCGCCGTCGCCCACCAACGCGACCGCGGTACGGCCGGGCCGCGCCAGCGACGCGCCGATGGCCGCGGGGAGTCCGTAGCCCATCGGTCCGGCTGAAGAGCCGAGAAAGGTCCCCGGCCGGCGGAAGCGATAGCCGCGCGCTGCCCAGGTCCCGAAGTCGCCTGCATCAGTCGTCAGAATGGCCTCCGGCGGCAGGACCCTGGCCAGGGTCGAGACGACGCGCCCCGGGTGGACGCCCGGGCCCTCCCAGGGCTCCGCATCGACGACCGAGGCGGCTTCGTAAGCCTCGCGGTCAAGTGCGTTTGCCGCCGTCCGCTCGTCGAGAGAAGCCGCCTCGAGGACGGCGTGTGTAAGCAGCCGCTGGGCCACTCGCAGGAAAGCGGCCACGTCCGCGGCCAGGACGATCTCCGGCCGGTGCTGGGACGCGGCTCCGCGCGGATCCACGTCCACCTGGGCCCATCGTGTCGCGGGACCGGGGATTCGGTATCCGTAGCTGGTCATCTCGCCCAGGCGGCAGCCCAACACCAGGACCGCATCCGCCTCGTCGAGTCGGCCGCGAACGCTGGCTGGAGCGCCCGGACCCGTCATGCCGAGGTAGAGCGGATTGTCGTTGGGGAACAAGTCGCCGCGGCGCCACGATGAGATGACGGGCACTCGGATCGACTGCGCGAAGCGCACCAGCGCGTCGGTGCTGCGAGCACGAAGGACGCCTGCACCGGCGAGGATGAGCGGCCGGCGCGAATCGGTAAGCATGTGTAGGACTTTCCGAACCAGCGTCGGGTCGGGCTCTCCTTGACTGGCCACATGGCCGGCTGCGGCGCGGACTTCGCCACCGACGGCGACTTCTTCGTCCAGAACATCCGCCGGCACGGCGATCAAGACCGGGCCGGGACGCCCGCTGGTCGCCATCGACAGGGCCCGCTCGAGCAGCGGCAGCGCGTCCGCAGCGTCCTTCAGTTCCCCCGTCCACTTCACGATGGGTCCGAGCACCCGGACGGCGTCCAGCTCCTGGAACGCCTCGCGTCCCTCGACGTCGCGGCTCACTCCGCCGACGATCGCGATGAGCGGTGCGGAGTCCGCCCATGCGGCATGAAGGCCAATCGCCAGATTGCACGCCCCCGGACCTCGGTTGCCGATGCACACTGCTGGCCGGCCGGTGAGTTGCCCGACGGCCGCTGCCATGAAGGCGGCTGCGCCTTCGTGCCGGGTTGCCACGACCCGAATTCGGTTGGCCGCAAGCCCCTCCAGCAGTCCCAGCACGCTCTCGCCCGGTACCGTGAAGGCGATCTTCACGCCGGCTCGAGCCAGTCCTTCGGCCAGAGCCGCGCCGACCGTAGTGGTGGCGCCCTGGTTCAGAGTCAATGACATGGCCTTGCTCCTTCGGATCGCCGCGCCGGGTCAGCGGGCGGGTCTCACCGGTAGTTCGTGAACTGTAGCGGGATCGGTTCATCCAACTCCTTCAGCCGGTTGATGACTCGCTGAAGGTCGTCCTTGTTCTTGCCGAACACACGCAGGGCATCTCCCTGGATCTGCGGCTTGACCTTTGGAAACTCATCGCGAATGAGCTTGCTCATCTTGCGGGCCAGGTCTTCGTCGAGCCCGCGCCTCAGGCCGATGTGCTGGCGGACTTTGTTCCCGCCCGCCGGCTCCACCTTGCCCCAGTCGAATATCTTGAGCGACAGGCTTCGCCTGACGGCCTTCGACTCGATAAGGTCGCGAATGGCCTTCGCCCGGAATTCGTCGTCAGTGGTGAGGACGAGTTCCGTCTTGGCCTGCGTCAGATCGAACGTTGCTCCCTTGAAGTCGTATCTCTGCTGCACTTCGCGCCGCACCTGGTCCAGGGCGTTACGCATCTCCATGTCGTCGAAGTCACTCACCACATCGAACGAGGAATCGCCTGCCATTGACCCTCCTGAACTCCTGTAATCGCCGGCCGTGACGGGCCCTGCCTGCGCCCCTCTGCCGGCAGGGTCGCTACTGGGCCCAGCATCGACATCCGCCGCTACCGCATCTGCCGCTTCCGAACTTGCCGCTTACGTAGATTGTGGCGCACTCGGCCCGAGTTGGGGATCATCAAGATCGATTGCCTCTTGGGAAGTGGGACGTCAACCGGCAAGGGCCTCCAACAGCAATTCGGCGATGCGGTAGCTCTTTCCGCCGCCCATCACCAGAACGGCGTCGCCCTCGCGGACATTGGCAGCCAGCCAGGAGGCCGTGTCCTCCACCGACCCGGGCGCGACCGACGTGAGCCCTGCCCTTACGCGGGCCGTGGCATCGGCCAGGGCACGGGCGGATGTGATCGTGGTATCCGGGTCGCGGCCGGCCCAGATGTCGGCGATTGCAACCGCGTCGGCCGTGGCCAGGACCTGGGCGAACTCGTCGAACAGGGCCGCCGTCCGGTGATATGTGAGCGGCTCGTACACCGCCCATACCCGCCGACCCGGCTCCAGCTGCCGGAGGGCGGCCAGCGATTCTCGTATGGCCGTGGGGTGATGGCCGTAGTCGTCATATACCACGACGCCTCTCCCCTCCCCTTTCCGCTCCAGGCGCCGGCCAACGCCGCCGAAAGTGCCAAGCCCCACGCCGACCGCGTCCGGCGGCACTCCTAGCGCCAGAGCGGCGCCGGCAACGGACATAGCGTTGGCGGCGTTGTGCCGGCCCGCCAGGCGGAGGTGGGCCGTGAGCGGTCCCGCCACCAGAGCCGGCCCCTCCAGCAACAGCGTGGTGCCGGCCGGGCCGGCCTCGACGATCGTGCCCCGCAGGAACGTCTCCGGACGGCTGGCCGTAATGGCGTCCGGGCCCGAGGCGGCATAGCCGAGCCCGACCGCCAGGATATTCCCGGGCCAATCACCGAGCCGACGCACGACTTCCCTCACGCCAGGGTCCGCGACGTTGGCCACGAGGATTGGCCGCGCGACCGACCTGCCCGCGTTCTCCAGCCACGCTACGAAACAGTCCACGACGGCGCCTCGGTCGGCGAACACGTCAGGGTGATCCCACTCCGCCGATGTCAGAATCGCCACGTTCGGCCGGTACGCGTCAAAGTTGCCAGCGTACTCGTCCGCCTCGACCACAAACGGCAGCCCCTGTCCCCAGCGCGCGGTTGAAGGCAGCCCGCCGGTGAGCGCCGGGGGCAGCAGCGCACCGACGAAAGCGCACGGGTCGAGACCAGCCTCCACCAGGACGTGAACCAGCCAGCCGGACGTGGTGCTCTTGCCGTGAGTACCTGCAACGCCAACCAAGGTCCTGCCCACGGCCGCGTCCGCGATGACCTGCTGCCACGGCTCGAGCGGCACCGACGAAGCCCGGGCCGCCGCAAGCTCTGCGTTGCCGGGATCAACGGCGGTAAGGGCCTTTGTCACAGCCAGGCGCTCCGGCGCGATGCCGCCCGTGACGTGGTCGGCCGAGTGGCTCCAGTCGAGGTGTATTCCCACGGCATCCAGGGCGGGCGTATAGGGCGACGGCCCGCCAGCGTCGCAGCCGGTGACCAGCGCTCCGCAGCTGTGTGCCAGAAGCGCCGCCGCGCTTGCCCCGGCGCCTGCGGCTCCCACGACATGGATTCGTTCGCCTTCACGGATGGGCCGCGCCTCTCTTGCGGGCGCCAGGCCACTCCCCACGGAGGCGGCGCCGCGGACCGCGGTCATGCCCGGCCGCTTTCCGCCGCTTCGACTGGCTCGACGGTATTCGCAGTCTCAGTCGCTTCGGTCGGGCTGACGGCGCCGGCAGAAACCCGCTCCAGCAGCAATTCCACGGCGGCACGAGCGCTCGCCTCTCGATTTGCGGCGCGGTCGCCTGCCCATACGAAGCGGCGTACGTCGGTGCCGGTCGTATCGGCCACGGCGACGTAGGTCAGGCCGATCGGTTTGGCCAGGCTGGCGCCGCCGGGCCCGGAGACCCCCGTTACGGCGACCGCCAGATCGGCCCCAGTCCGCTCCCTTGCGCCTAGTGCCATCGCTCGGGCGACCTGGGCGCTGACCGCGCCGTGGGCGGCGAGTTGCTCAGCCGGCACCCCGAGGAGTCGCACCTTGGCTTCGTTGGAGTATGAGACGATCCCACCGTGGAAGTAGCCGCTCGATCCGGCGACGTCCGTGATGAGCTTGGCGACCAGCCCGCCGGTACACGACTCCGCGGTCGCGACGGTCGTGCCCCGGTCCAGGCAGTGGATCTGCAGGCGTTCGACCAGCTGGATCAGCGGCTCATCGTCCATCGCAGCCTAGCAATTGGCGACGTCTCTGGGCCCCTTCGAGTCCACGTACACGTGCTCCCCGCCAAACGTGCTGATCGATCCGTACGATCGGCCGTTTATCGTGACGTACACGTTGTCCGGCTGCCGACTCGTGACACAGACGAAGTTTTTGCCGTTTACGGTCGTGGTCCAACCATCCGGCTCGGATTGCCAGCGGTAATCGACCACGCCGTCACGGGCGACGTAGAGGGACGCATCGCCACCCTTGACCTCGATGATCACGTTGTAGCCCGTGAACTGGACGTTGACTTGCCGCGACGCCGGCTTGGTCTTGACTCCCTTGACGTTCTCGCCGACGACCGTGAGCTGCCAGCGGCCCGGCTTCAGTTGCAGAGAGAAGTTGAAGCTCCCATCGGCCTCCGTCTTCGCGGTGAGAGGCTGGGGAGGCGGCGTGATCGTCGGTCCGGGCGAGACGCTCGCCGCAGTCACCGGAGTAGGAGCGGGCGTTGGTGTAGTTTGGGCTAGAGGCGACCGCGTCGGTGGCGGAAGCGTCGATCCAGGAGCCCCCGGCATGCCGAGATATGTCGGCGTCAGGGTCACCGACGACACCAGGGTGCTGGTGCCGGTCACGACCACCTTCCCGGAGGCAACAGAAGTCCCATCGAGCGGCGTGACAAGCGCCACCGCCGGTACCACGGGCGTTGGGGTTGGAGTCTGGACTACCACGATCAACCTGACGGTGTTGCTGGCGTGGCTCGTGTCCAGGTTCTTGGCCGTGACGTCGAACTGGTTACGGCCGGACTGAAGGACGGCCTGGAACGTCCAGTGGCCCGCCGGATCGGCGACCACCACTTTGGAGTCCTGGCCGTTCCACGAGATCAAGACGGTCGTGTTGGGGGTTGCGGTGCCGCTCAGGAGGTAGCTCACGGTCCCGGCCGGAAGCGTCACCGGGGACGGGCCTGCGGATACCACTCCAAGAGTCGGGTACGACAGATAGCGCGTCAGCTGATAGCCGAAATATGAGGCCACGACGAGCACGATGATGGCTACGATGCCGATGACCACGTGGGTCCCCTGGAACGTAACCTTGCGGCGCATCGTGAGCGGCTTTGGCCCGGCGATGATCGGCTTTACGGGCACCCTTTCGCCGGCTTCGTCGCGCCACTCTTCTTCTATCTCGTCGGCATCGAGTCCCAAATACGTGGCGTAGTTGCGGAGGAAGCCGCGGGTGTATACGTCCCCGGGCAGGTCGGCGAACTCGCCGGCCTCCAGGGCCGCTAGGTACTTGGACCGTATCTTCGTGTCGCGCTCGACGCGATGGAGATCTACGCCCCTGACCTCTCGGGCGTCGCGAAGCCTCTCCCCAACCTCGGACCGACCGTCCCGACTAAGCCCGCCACGGCCCCGGTAGCCGGGGCTTCGACGTGGGGGACGCCGCGTCGGGTTAGTGCTCGTCATACCTCATCCTCGCCGTATCCGCCCCCCGGATTCGACGCTGGGCCGTCTCGGCGCAGCACCTGCCGCGCGTTCGATCCGTCGAAGGGTCCGATGTACCCACGGGCCTCGAGCTGGTCGATGATCCTGGCAGCTCGGGCGTACCCGATCTTCAGGCGCCGCTGCAGAAGCGACGCGGAAGCACGATCGTACTCCTGCACAACGCCGACGGCATCGAGCAGCAACTTGTCCGCTTCTTCGTCGGGGGCCTCGTCGTGCCCCTCCGGCTCCTCGTCGGTCTCGATGATGCCCATGTCGTAGTGCGGCTCGGCCTCGGCCCGCCAGTGCTCGCAGATGTTGCCGATCTCCTTGTCCGACACGAAGACGCCCTGGAGGCGGATCGGACGCGGCAGATCTGCGGGCTGGAAAAGCATGTCGCCACGGCCGATGAGGTCCTCGGCACCGGGCATGTCGAGAATCGTTCGCGAGTCGATCTGCGAGGCCATGGCGAAGGCGATGCGGCTCGGGAAGTTCGCCTTGATCAGGCCCGTGACGACGTTCACCGACGGCCGCTGCGTCGCCAGGACCATATGGATTCCGGTGGCTCGGGCTTTCTGGGCGAGCCGCACGACCGGTTCCTCGACGTTCTTGCCCTCACGCATCATCAGGTCGGCCAGCTCGTCGATGATGATGACCACATACGGCAGCCGATCGACCGGATCGACTCTTCCTTCGTTGAAACCGGCCAGGTTGCGGGCGTTGGCCCCGGCGAACCGCCGGTAGCGATTCTCCATCTCCGCGACGGCCCACTTGAGCGCGGCCTTGGCTCGTTCCGTTTCCGTGATGACCGGCACCATCAGGTGCGGCAGGCCGTTGTACGCGGACAGCTCGACGCGTTTGAGATCCACCAGGACGAGCCGCACCTCGTCGGGCTTGGCCTTGCAGAGCAGGCTCGAGATGAGCGCGTTGACCATGACGCTCTTGCCTGAGCCGGTTGCCCCGGCGATCAGGAGATGCGGCATCTTGGCCAGGTCCGCGGCGCGGGCATGTCCGGCAACGTCGCGGCCCAGGGCGAAGGTCAGCTTGGAGGTCGCCTGGAAGTCGACCTCCTCGAGGATCCGGCGCAGGGCGACGATGTTGAAGTCCTTGTTCGGGATCTCGATGCCCAGGACGCTCTTGCCTGGGATGGGAGCCTCGATGCGGATGGTGCGCGCGGCCAGGGCCATGGCCAGATCGTCGGTCAGGGCCTCGATACGGCTGACCTTGATCTCCGGCGAGGGCTCCACCTCGTATTGGGTGACGACGGGCCCGGCGTTCCAGGCAACGACCCGGGCCGGAATGCCGAAGCTGGCAAGCTTGGCGCCGATGATCGCCGCGTTCCGTTCGTGGTCCATCCCGCTCTCGCCGATGCGAGGCGCGAGGTTGTCCAGAAGCGCCAGCGGCGGCAAGTGATATTCAGGCCGCGGCTTCTCAACCATGGCTACGGCCCCGCCGGGCTTCACCTGCGCCGCGGCCTCGAGGCCCGTGCGGGGGCCGCGAATCGAGGCTCCGTCGCGCACTGAGGTTCCCTCGCGTCCCGTCGAATCCCCCGCCGGTGCCGGGCGACCGGATCCGTTCTCCCGCGCCGGCCCCTCTTCACGGGCAAAGCTTCCCGGCCCAGCCTGCGGCGCGAAAGTCAGCGAAGTTGGTCCGGGATTGGGAATGGCCACCGGTATGGACGGCACGCGATCGTCACCGAAACGGCGCCCCTCGACCGGCGTGACTTCCTTCGCGCCCTTCTCCGGGCGATCAGTCCGGGCGGGCACAGCAGCGGTCGCGACAGTAGCGACCGGCTCCGGAGCGGGCCTGAACAGCCTGGCCATCGCCCGCGAGAACAGCCTCCCGAGCGGGGCAACCACCGCGGGCAGCGACATGTCGAGAGCCAGCAGGATGCCCGCCGACATGAAGACACCGAGTATGGCGACCGTTCCCGTGACCGTCACCAGCGGCGACATGAAATGGGCCACTGCGCGGCCGATGATCCCACCACTCGGATGGAGGTCTATCAGGCCAAGCAGACCGAGCAGCGAAACGTACGCCAGCCCGCTGCCGACGAGGGTCAGCTGCCAGTCCCAGTGATCGCCCTGGACGCGCTCGAGGTAATAGCCCAGAACGATCAGGATAGGAGGCAGGAACCAGCGAGCGGTCCCAAACCAGGGAGCGACCACACCGAGCTCCCAGTCGGTCAGCTTCCCGTTGGGGATGGTCAGGCCGATGAGCAGCGTCACGCCCACCATCTGCATCGCCAGGGCCAGGACCCAGCGCAGGATCTCCCCGTTGACACTCCACGAGCGACCGCCACGGCGCCGCCGCGGCGGAGTAGTCGCACGCGTGGTGCGGCTGGTGCTGGCGCGGTTCGAGGCGGCAGAGGTTCGAGCGGGCATCTACACCTCCACCACTACCGGGAAGACGAGCGGCCGGCGGCGCGTCTGCTCATACAGATAGCGCGAAATCTCGTCCTTGATCTGGCTCTTGAGCAATCCGACCTCGCTGGTTCGATCGCCCTGGCCCTCGATAGCGGCCATCATGCGATCGACGGCGCCGTCCATCAACGGGTCGTGCTCGTTGCCGCGTACGAAGCCGCGGGTCACAATCTCCGGCTTGGCGACGACACGGCCGGTCTGCTTGTCGACGGTGACGACCACGATCACCATGCCGTCGCTCGCCAGGGCGCGGCGGTCGCGCAGAACGACCTCGCCCACGTCGCCGACCGATAGCCCATCCACCAGTACGTAGCCAGCCGTGACCGGGGACGCACGGCGAGCCGAGCCGTCGGCGAAGAACTCAATGGCCTGGCCGTTCTCGATGATGAACACATTCTCCGGTGCCACGCCCGTCTCCACGGCCAACCGGCCGTGCTGCACGAGCATCCGGAACTCGCCATGGATCGGGATGAAGTACTTAGGTCGCGTCAGGCCGAGCATCAGCTTGAGCTCTTCCTGGCTGGCATGCCCCGATACGTGGGCGTGCTTGACGGTGTGGTAGTAGACGTTGGCGCCGGCCTTGAAGAGGTTGTCGATCGTCCGGGCCACGTACTCCTCGTTGCCGGGGATCGGGCTTGCGCTGACGATGACCGTGTCGCCCGGCTGGATCTCCACAAAACGATGATCGTGATTGGCCATGCGGGCCAGGCCGGCCATCGGCTCGCCCTGGGCGCCGGTGGTGGCGATGACGACTCGTGCTACCGACCCCACCTGGTCCTTGCCGACGATCTGGCCCGGCGCATGCGTCAGGTAGCCCAAGTCCGTGGCGATTCGGAAGTTCTGTTCCATCGATCGGCCGATAATTGCCACCTTCCGCTCGAAGGTGGCCGCGGCGTCGATGACCTGCTGGATACGGGCAATATTGCTGGCGAACGTGGCCACTATGACCCGGCCGTCCAGCGGCTCCATGATCTCGCGGAAGGTTTCGCCGACCGTCCGTTCCGACAGCGTGTAGCCGGGGTTCTCGGCGCGGGTCGAGTCCGACAACAGGCAGACGACCCCATCTTCACCGAGTCTGGACAGAACCGCGAAGTCCGAGCGGCGCCCGTCGACCGGGGTGTGGTCGAACTTGAAGTCACCCGTCGTGACCACCGTACCGATCGGGGTGTGGAGGGCCATGCCCATCGCGTCGGGGATCGAATGACTGATGCGGAACGGCTCTACGCGGAACGCCCCGATCTGGAGCCTGTCGCCCGGATCCAGAGGCAGGAGCGGGTTGTCGTGGAGCTTGTGCTCCTTAACCTTGATACCGAGCAGGCCACGGGCCAGGACCGACGCGTAGACGGGCACACCGGGGAAGTACGGCAGGATATACGGCAGGCCGCCGACATGGTCCTCGTGGGCGTGTGTGATGAGGAAGGCGCGGACCTTGTCGCGGTTCTCGCGCAGGTACGTCACGTCGGGAATGACGAGGTCGATGCCGAACATCTCCTCGTCGGGGAACATCAGCCCGCAGTCGACTACGACGATGTCGTCGCCGTACTCGAACACGTACATGTTCTTGCCGATCTCCCCCACGCCACCGAGGGGGATGATGCGGAGTGGAGTCTCGCTATCAGACATCGATGCTCTTGTGACGGGACCGTGAAGTCGTGCTCATCCTAGAAGAGGCCGAGCTGGTCTGTTGGGCTAGATTCGGCAGCTACGTCAGTTGATTCCCGAGCGTCGATCGCCGGCTGCGGAGCAGCCGGCGATTCCAAGTCGGCAGCTTCGGGTGGCGGCTGCTGGGGATCGTAAATCTGGCCGCGTGCGGAAGCACCGTGGATCCTCGATTCCCGCATCTTCCGCGCCTCCAAAAGCGCCGCAGGCACGCCTTCCATATCGCGGAAGAGCGTCGCCTTGAGAGATCCCTGGTGCAGCGCGGCCGCCGGGTGGTACATGGCATACGTCAGAGCTTCGGGGGCGCCCGACTCGGGGTCCGCGGGCCGGAACGTGCCGTGGACCTGCCCGATCCGCGCCCCGGGATTGAAACGTGCCATTGAGAAGCGGCCCAGCGTAACGACGAGTGCCGGATCCAGGGCCGCGAGCTGCCGCGGCAGGAACCCAGCGCAAGCGGCGATCTCGTCCGGCTCCGGGTCGCGGTTCTCCGGCGGTCGGCATTTGACCACGTTGGTGATGAAGACCTCGTCGCGAGACCAGCTCACGGCCCCTAGCAACTCACTCAGCAAGGCGCCCGCCTGGCCGACGAACGGACGCCCTTGGCGGTCCTCGTTGAAACCCGGGCCTTCGCCGACGAAGAGCACTTCCGTTGCGGCGGTCCCTTCACCTGGAACGGCCTTCGTTCGCGTCTGATGCAGCCGGCAGCGCGTACAGGCCGCGACCTCCGCCCCGATGGCGTCGAGCGCCGCCTGGCGCTCGGCCTCGGTCACGATGATTCCCCGGCCCTCGCCCGCAGGAGCCCGCTCGGCACCTCACGGCGGGACCGTGCCTTGACCCAGCCACGCTCCAGGAGCACTTCGGCGATCTCCACGGCGTTCGTGGCGGCGCCCTTGCGCAGGTTGTCGCTCACCACCCAGAAAGCGAGACCGTTCTTCACCGACGGGTCCGTGCGGACTCGGCCAACGAAGATCTCGTCCTTGCCCGCCGATTGGGTCGCAATTGGATAGACATGGTTCTCGGGATCGTCCATGACGACTACGCCCGGGACCGCGGCGAACGCGCGCCGGGCTTCGTCCGGGCTCATCGGCTGGCTGGTCTCGACGTGGACGGCCTCGGAGTGGCTGACGAACACGGGGACGCGGACGGCGGTGCACGACAGGCGCAGATCCGGCAGGTGCAGGATCTTGCGACTCTCGGTGACGACCTTCCATTCCTCGCGGGTGTACCCGTTTTCGAGGAACACGTCGATCTCGGGTAGCGCGTTGAAGGCGATCGG
>Ga0182017_10000979_pt1 | contig 22361 bp, 11 predicted proteins | sample 712E3DmetaG_FD_120492 | JGI IMG/M metagenome (GOLD analysis project Ga0182017, IMG submission 120492) | Permafrost microbial communities from Stordalen Mire, Sweden - 712E3D metaG | ecosystem: Environmental > Terrestrial > Soil > Wetlands > Permafrost | place: Sweden: Stordalen | collected... | reverse complement strand
GGCGGGGCAGCTTTAAGCTCCCCAATGAATTGTTCACCTCACCGGAACCCGTCAGATTAATTTTAATACCGAACCCAATACCTAATCTATCCACAATCTATATGAGGAACATAATACAAGATGAATTGTTACTTTACGACTATTTTGTTAAGTAATTTTTGAACACTATAATAATAGCGTCTTCGTTGCAACGAGGTAGCCTAACTTGGTAGCGCATACCGGATTTGTTCCTAATTTTCCATTATGTTTTATCATGTTAAAAATAGGATGCAAGCATCCATAGCGAATTCCAATGCATGCGTCCTAATCCACCAAATGAGGATATATTCCATACAGTCCATTAGCAAATTATTAGCAAAAAAGTATGTTTCTCTTGCCAGCGACAACCTGATTGATAGTTACTCAACAATTAGATTGAGTAGCGCTCTTTATACGAAAAGATAACAAGTCTTATAAACTGCATAGATACCGTATTGCTATCCATCACATTATTTGCTATTCTGTTGCTAATCCGTATTATTGTGGTTACTACAAAATTGTTGTAAAAATCCATGACAAAAAAGCGGGTAATTAGGCAATTAATCATTACAATTGGATTTCTTCCTGGCTTATGGTTAGCAATAGGAATTGATCCTGAGACGCAAATTACATATGTAGTAATAGACGTTGTGGCAAAGTTTATTTCGTCGGTCGCAGTAAATACGTTCAACGTGCAAGGAATATCCACCATCGGGGATTTTGTTTATGCAGTTATTGGAGCAATTTCAGCAGTATGTTCTTGGATTTCCGTATTCGAATTGACAGGTTCATGGGGAATTAGCAGTGTTAATGGCTTTTCTTGGCGGTTTGTTAATAGGTACTAGTTTTGGAATATGGTTATTCATTTTAGCGTTCATAATTGGGTTTTTCCTCCCAGTTGAGGATAATTAATGGGAATACCATTTATCTCTGCTAGTTTAATGTACATTATATTTAACTAAGATAGAGTTTTACATTGACATATACCTAAAACCACAATAGAATTGTTACAATCCATAAAATAGAAAAAGTGCAAGGCTGGGAGAAAAAGATGGAAAAGGTAGTCAAAATCGAGAGAATTCCACAAGAAGTGGATGATTATTATTCAGATGATGATATTTTTAATATCAATTCTTGGGGAGCCGACCTTTCTTTTAGAGAGTTAATCACTATGTATCAAGAAGGTGAGCTTGCTAAACCGGAATTACAACGCTATTACGTATGGGATAAAACTGAAGCCAGCAGATTTATTGAATCACTTCTGCTTGGCTTACCTGTCCCAAGTATTTTTCTCGCTAGGGGGAAAAGGGAGCAAAAGCTAATTATTGATGGTTACCAGCGTATTATGACTGTTTATGATTATGTAAGAGGTATTTTCTCAAAGGATAATAAGGTATTTAAACTATCAAACACAACAAAAATCAATAGCAGGTGGAGAGGTAAGGCCTTCTCTGAATTGGAGGAGCCCGAAAAAAGAAGAATAAATAGCTACACGATTCATGCCATAATATTTGAGCAGAAACATCCCAAAGATTCCGATACTAGCCTATATCAGATTTTTGAAAGGATTAATACTACAGGACGTACACTAACTACACAAGAAATTAGAAACTGTGCATATCAGGGTCCATTCAACACATTGTTATTCGAGTTGAATAGGAATAAAGAGTGGAGAGAACTATACGGATCTTTAGAAGTTGATAGCAGAATGCGTGACATTGAATTCATTTTGCGGTTCATTGCGCTGGCTGAAAGTGATCTAACAATATTACAAGAAGCACAGAATCAAATATCTATGAAGAAATTTTTAAATGATTTTATGGGCAGTAAGGAATCAAATAGTCAAGCCAATCTTGATAAATGGCAACAAAAATTCATAAAAACAATTGCATATATTCACAACAATATTGGAGTCCATGCATTTCAAAATATTGCGTCGAAAGACCACCTTAAATATGTTAATCGGTTCCATCCAACGATTTTTGATTCAGTAGCGTGTGCAACATCAATAGCCTTAGAACAGCAACCGAATATTAATATTCCTGATCTTGAAAATAAACGAATAGAACTACTTAAAAATGATACATTCGCAGATCTTATTTACACAAGAACCACTAACGTAGATCGTATTATTGCTAGAATCGTGATGGCTCTTAAATATCTATATAATATTGAAAATTATCATGAATAATATTAAGGCTGCTAAGTTAATTGAAGATTGTAAAATAGAACTGAAAGATATCGATGGAATAATTCAACAAACTGATCCGTTTAACAAACTTATTCCATTCTTAACTAATTATGCGATTATTAAAACCTGTGGAACCATTGAACAATCTTTTAAAACAATAATCGCAGATTTCTGCCAATTTAATCAGAACACACAAGTTCAAAATTATATTCAAAATACATTTAGGGAGAGTTCGCAAAACCCAAGCTACGATAATATTTGTAAGAGCTTGGCTGCCTTTGATAACAATTGGAATGACTTATTTAAAATTAAAATAAAAAATAAGAAGAACAACTTCAAGTTGAAAACGTCTTTAAAATCACTCAATCAGGCCCGTAATACCTTCGCCCATGGAGGCACAACTTCGGTTTCGTTTCAATACGTTATCGACTATTTTCAGGACTCATTAGTAATAATTGAAACTCTTGATAGCGTGGTTAAATAAGATACCTAAATATCCTTCTGTTCCTTTGTTCTTTTTATCGTACCTATTTATCCGTTGTTAGCGGGCACGCAAAACCGGCCAGATAAGGGCACCTCAATGGTCATCTGAAGTGGTAGCGAATGCAAATAATCCCAGATGTATTGCCCCAAGAAGATAAAGGGTTGCCGTTCCACCGGATGCCCATTCCTTTTTATCTGGAGAACCATTTTCTATATGCATTTTTAAAACCTTTATATGTTTTTAATGTAGTTAACGAACAAGTCTATCCGACCTTACCAGTCAAAGAGCAAAAGGAACAAGACGATAGTTTATCAGGATTAGAACTTTTGCTTATACCTTGTTATTCTTTAACCATTTTTTGTATCTCATCACCAACGATTTCTAATATCGCTTCATTAGTTATTTCCGTGATAGATTGTGTGTATTCATCAAGTAATTGCTTTATCACATCTTTAAGTAAAGGTTTGGCCTTTTCTATCCCATTGAGAGCTAATTTTTTAATTTCCTCTGTAATTACCGGATTACTTTCTCCTTGTTTAACTCTATAGGCAATATTCCGCAATTTTTTCTCATCAAGTATCTGCCCTTGTGACTTTTCCAACACATATTTAACTCTCATTTTTATTATCCGTTTAGCAAATTCAGCATTTTCTGACATTAAGTTCTCCTTCTCCTCTTGAAGAAGCGTATAAAGCGGGACTATACCTTTCTGCAACACCCAAACTAGAATCGCTTAGTTAGACGACTAGCCCTTGTAACTTTTTGAGAATGTCGATCATTCCGCCGGTGTCTTGCCCACAATAGAGACGGAGATCAGTGCGTATCTTCTGTCGCTGTAAATCTGAGATATTGCTGAAGGCCGCTTCCATGAATTTTAAGCTGGCTGTTGTACCTTCGCCGATCTCTAAATCGTCATAACTCAGATTAGTTAGAGCTGGGAGGACATGCTTCAATGAGGAACTTCCCAGCTGCTTCGGGTGATAGTAACTGAAATCTCTGAACGGCACATTCAGGTCGACAATGCGCTCAATAATACTATTTACCCACTCCTCATATTCTGGGGAAGTCCCCGCCATTTCTTTCAATCGGCTTTTCTCAAACGCGGCATAATAAACCAGAATACTGCCCTTAGGACCGATGTCCTGCTTCAGTTCGGCTAAAAATTCGGGTCGAGGGTCGTCTTTTCCTTCCGCCAGATATTCATAATGCTCTACCATCGCCCCCGGTTTGGTGATGACATGCAAAGAAAACTGGAACGGGATATTCTGGTACGGGCTAGTCCCATCATAGATCGGTATGGCTGTCGTAAAGGTCTCGAAGTCCATAAAGTACAGCGGGTATTTCAAACCTTTCAGGAAACTTTTGATTTCGTCTGTATCGATGTGTGGCTGGCCGCAAATCACGCAATCTTTCTGGATCTGCTGTTTATCGTTGAGTTTAATCTCTTCTGGGATGTTGGAGATGTCCAGAATACCTTGTGCCATCAGTTCCTCGCCCAGGTTCTTGCCGGAATAAAGTGTCATCACATGGTGTTCCGGCAGATATTTCCAGCATTCTTCCTGTAGCAGGCAGGCGTATGGGGCGTTACAGTGCCGTCCGATGGCAGTTTCCGGGCATATATCTGAGTCGATCACCGCCAGCATCTCAGCGATTCGCGTTTCCAGCCTGTCGGCGAATTCCGCCAAGCGGTCTGTTACATCTTCAGTTACAAACAACTGCTGCGGGTCAATATCGCCATGTTTAACGTATTCCCGGTTCAGGTGCATGATATGACAACGGTTAATCTTCAATCCAGCAAGCTGACAGCAATGCCGTTGGAAGGCAACATCATATAAGTGCTCATCCTTGACCTCATTAGTACTCTTGACCTCTACAATATCCCATCCCTCATCTACAACCGGATTAAGGATATCTACCCGGCAGAAGAGCCTGTTACCTGAAAAACCGGCCTCAAATAACGACTTACGCAGTTCTAGAGAAGCCTTAGTTTCCTTGAGGTTCTCGGAGATGTTATCGGTATGGAGATTTATGCCATCGGGATACAGCTGATGTGCAAGATCCCCGATTAAATGTCCTTGGTCGAAAACATGTTGGGTAGCGGTATCATACGGCGGCATTCTATTAGGATCATTTATGGCCACCCATAATAATTTAAGGCATTGGATACCGTTAATATACTTCGATTTTGATAGATTCCTTCGATTTTTCAATTTAGCATTCCCATCAATTCGGCAAATTTCGCTCTGCAACATTAGATTGTGCTCTTATCTTACTACAGAAGACTGAAATACCGCTCAAGTTTTGTAAGAACAGCCCCATGATTCTCAGCCAATTCGGTCGATGTCCATGCGCCATATTTGTTCAAAACCCTTAAGGAGTTTGGACAAGTATCGATGTTCTTTTCAAAATACTTTTCCTTCTTTTCTTCATAGTCTAGATTGCCCTGAGAGGTGTTTTTTCGCCGTGTGATCAAAACCAAGTTACCGAGCTTGTTTGTCCATTCATTACGTTGTTCATCTGTGAAATTCCTCACCCACTGGCTACTTCCGTCCGGTGTCTGTGGCAGTATGTGTTCAACTGAGAGGGTTTCTAAGTGCATCCTTTGATCCTGGTTCTGATACATAAAATCAAGCATTAGTAGAATGTAGAGGGCAAAACGTTTGCCATACACATCTCCCTTAAGAGCTCGCAAAAATCCATCTAAATCAAACACAAATGCTTCTGAGTTTAAGACCATAGTTACATCTACGCTGTCATCAATGACTTGGATTACGTTGTTCATAGCTTCGATACGGTCCGTGGGTGTTTTCTGACTGAGCCAGTCTCCAGCGAACTTGCGGTTTAGGCAGTTCAAAAAGTCTAATAAATGACTGCCGCCGAACTTATCGTAATAGCGCATTACTGGCGGAATCCAGTCCGTGGCAGGCAAGCCCGTACTCATGACCCGGACGAGGTTATCGAACGCAAAGCTTCTACAAGTGTCATAGTTCTGGCCATTAAACAATTGTTTGTAGTATCCAAGATAGCGTTCGATTAATGTAAAGGTCGGCTTGCCTTTTTGAAGCAGAATGGGCTTCGGTTTCCCTGTTTTCCTATCTTTCTCTTTTGGATTGTATATCTGGTCTTCGAACTCCCGCAGCAAGCTTAGGCGAGCCTTTTCCTTCACTAAAATAGTACGAACATGTGCTAGGAAACGATCGAAATCGTCACCGAGCTCACCTTCTGCTTCCTCCCACATCCGCGCGTACTTCACTTTTTCTATTTGGTTGTCTAAAGCGCCCAGATTAACTGATTTCAATATATCGCTGTTGCGAAGAGGAACTCCACGATCATTCAGTATGGTGAACAGCCGAAAGGCGTCTTCCAATTCTTCCGTGGACACGTAGATCAATAAAACTTTATTGAGAAGGAAATCAAAAAATGGTCCGATCGTAGCTAAATCCATGCCAGTTAAAAACGCCTGAATAATTGCCATGCCATTCGCCATGTTCTCAACAGAAATATCCTTAGCCTTTTTTGCGAAAGTGACAATAGCTTCTTTATCTTTTGTCCCTCCATCCGTCTTTATAAACTGGTCAATGAAAGACTTGACGCTATCCCTGATGTCAAAAACTAACCGGACTCGCTCAGGTATGTGCAAATAGGTATTTGCCTTCTGAAAAATACAGCTCTGACAGGTTGCTCGGATTTCCTCATTATTAGTTGTATCCCGAAGCACGGCCATGAGCAAGAGAAGCGTCGCGAGGCGTTGCTGCCCATCCAATAGGTCATTCTCTTCGAATGGACGGTCTGCGGCCTTATCAGCTGGCTTCGATTGAAACACAATAGATCCTAGGAAGTACTCGGAATCCGGTTTGTTATTGAGTGCAAAAGTAAGGTCATCAAGTAGGTCATGTATCTCCTCATAGCCCCAAACATAGGGTCGCTGGTACTCAGGAATGCGAAACCATTTTTCGAAAACTTCTTTAAGAAGTATCTTTTCGCTCTTAATCTCATTGGTTGGTGTCATGTTGTCCTCCTATACTAAGGTATGCCCTTAGGCACAGAATCAACGACATATACAATGTAAAGCTTAGCGCTCTAGCAAAAGCTGCTGAACCGATACCACGGCTTCTCGGTTTCGGCAGCTCTACGTGCCTTCAATCTTATGACTTCATCTAAGTGTAAAACTCAAGGCATTCCTCTTTATGTTAATATCCAATAAAATACTAAAATTTCGGTTGAGGGACAATTATGGATATAGACAATACATCTGCCGGTAAAAGCGGTGTAATCACCGTCCGGTTTACCTTAATCGTTTTACGGAGGCGGTCATAAGATTCTTGGAGCTCTTTAGCCCTATTCTCTGCCAGCGAATTAATCTGGGGTCTTATCTTATCAAAGTTACTAAGTATAGTGTTAACCCAGTGTTTTTTATCCCCTTCTGGTAGATTCCCGGAAGGCACCGTTTTTTGGAACATTGCCTCTGCTTCCTCTTTCGACAACCATGTTTCCGGGCCATTTGCTCCGTGGAAACCCGTAACCATGCATTCCTCGGCCATGGAGCTAGCATCATTCTCAGGGTTTTTGATCAGGAACCTTAACCTTAAGAGCAAAAGTACGGTCAGCAAACTCACATCTTTGGAGCGGATAACTCCACACCTTGATGCAATCCTTAGCTTGCTGTTCACGTCCAAAGCACTGTTAAACAGGTGTTCAGATAGCAAACTAGTCATAGCATGATTCCTGTGAATATAAGCTACTCCCTCAGGGCTAGGTTGCTCAAAGGCTATTTTTGAATAATTCCCTTGCGGGAGTCTGGTCCGTATTTCTTCTGGTAAACGTGTTAAATCCAAAGAGTGATAACTTGTAGCTGAAGTAATTGGGCTGCCCAGTCGTTGACAAGCGGCCTTAATAAACATTTCTACTACTTTGGGATTACCTAAAACTGAGTCTGTCTCCTCCAATTCTTTAGCCATCTCATCCGGTTTAATAGCATGCTGAGCAAAGAGTGTTCTACTCTTCTTCTCTTTTTCGGCCGAGCGGTCCCACTGACGATGTACTTCCATAACAGGAGTATTATCAAACAAACTCAATTGAGCGCCATCACCTTCCCGTAGAAAAAGCGCTTTTAGTACTGCTTCCATAACACTATCACTGTTAACCGGTAATGGAACTATAATTCCCAAACTGCGATGTATTTGCCTTGCCTTACGAAGAAGGACATTTAATACTGCACCGTCTATTGGATTATCTGCTCCATAAAGTAAGATTGCTTTTACTATTTTTTCTCTTTGACCAAACCTGTCAACACGCCCCTCGCGTTGTTCCAAACGGTTTGGATTCCAGGGTAAGTCGTAATGTAGTACGGCATTGAATCCATCTTGCAAGTTTATTCCTTCACTCAGACAATCAGTTGCCACTAATACTCGTTGGGGTGATTTACACAGGTCATTAACCAGTATTTTCCTCTCCTCTTCGGATTTCTCCCCAGTAACTGAAATGATTCTCAGATTCGGAAATTCCTTCCCCAATCTTTTTGTCAGTTCCCCGGCAACATAATCAGCTGTGGCAATAAAACGGCAAAAGACGATGGGTTTAAATCCCTTATTCAAAAGGTCCCTTAGATCATCAACAGCCTTCCTGATTTTGTTATCAAATTCACCGATCAGGCTTTCAGCACGCTTAGCAAACTCTCGTAACCGTCTTTTTTCATTATCAGAGAAGGATAATTCTCCCTCTCCGATGACATGAGTAGGAACTATATCAGTGGACTTGTCTTCTTCTGTGGAGTCAAATATTTCTGAAATATAATCTGCTTCTGCGTTATCTACGTTGACGGCATCAGGTTTTATCCTAGCCAGTAACGCCGCCTGAGCTGCGGCAGGACTGGACATCACACATCGAAGTAAAGCCAAGGCCGCCCAATATCGTACTCGCCGATGATGCCCTGTTTGTGAGCCTTCAGCTACTACAAATTCTCTGGCAAATTTATAAATATCTTCGAATAGTCTTTTATAATCTGCTGAGAGCACGAAAGATACCTCTAAAGGTTCTCGCTCAGGGAACTGCGTCTCTGTACCCATCCATTCTTTTACATCAGCACGCCGACGTTGAATAAAATGTCTAGCTAATTCAATACGTTTATTAGCCTCAAGCTCTTCCAGGTTTAGCTCACCAAAATCCGGACGTATGAATCCGAGGAGCGATAAGAATGGCTCTTCAATACCTCCATGTGGAGTCGCAGTTACTAATATGAGATGTCGGGATTCATTTTTAGCCAAATCATAAATTAGCTGATGTCGCTGTTGTTGCCCTATAGATTGTCCGGCTGGCTTGGAACAGCCATGAGCTTCATCCACTATCACCATATCCGGGCAATGTAAAATAAATGCATCCCGTCGACTATGTGATTTTAAATAATCTATACTGGCCACAATATAGGGGTAATATTCAAATATACTCAGATTGGGTCTGGGCTTGCTTCTCTCCAATTGTGAAATAGTATCCGTTCGAATGATTTTGGCCTCTATATTAAACTTGTTGGACAACTCTTCCTGCCACTGGTTACAAAGGTGAGATGGGCAGATTACTGCCAACCTTTTCACTTCGCCGCGGTCCAGCAATTCCCGTGCTATTAAGGCCGCTTCAATAGTTTTACCAATGCCAACATCATCCGCAATCAGCATTCTAACGGGATTTAGGCGCAGGGCCATTAATAAAGGAACTAGCTGATATGGTCTTGGGCGAAATGAAATATGTCCCACTGAACGGAAGGGGCCACTTCCATACCGGATAAGTAACCTCGCGGCATCCCTCAGAAGGCGGTTTGACTCAAAATCACCTATATCATCAGCACTAGGTAGAGGGAAATTGGTTGGCTCTAGTTTCTTAGCCTCCAGGGGTAGATAAATACCACAGGTATCCTGCTCACTACCGGCTATAGGCCTTAGTGAAAGCATATCTTTATCGTCCGATGGCAAAACTACCCATTCCCGGCCACGGAACTTTACTAATGAGCCAATTGAATATTCCATTATTTAACTACTCCAAAAATATCTTGGTTTTCCTGAATCTGCTCATTAACAGGTCGCTTATAGTGAATTACTATGACCCGGAAGCCCTTATCTCTCAATTCAGATCGAATCTGTTCATCTTTCAACTTCTGTGTTGGCTCATCATGGACAGACCCATCGCAGAAAACACAGGCATAATGCTCTTCGTAATAAAAATCGGGTATTGTCATATAATCGGGAAGATGCTTCTGCGCAAAGTCAGGCAAGCGGCGACCCTCACGATATAGCTGATCCAGGAAATCCTTTTCTAGTTGAGAGCGGCTATCCGTTTGCTGGCGAAGCCAATTATATTGTTCCTCATAGGAACGGGTCGCATAGCCGCGCTGTATTGTGCTTTGAGCTAGTTTTAACAATGTGTCTTTGACTAAGTAGCGATTCAAAATACTATGGTCTCTCTGATTACTGTATGTCAATAGACAATCGTAACAAGCTCTGGCACAGTCAATATCCTTCGGAACCTCATTTCCGGATTGTGGATCAAAATGGCAAAGCTCCAAGGCTTTTATTGCTACTCGCCTCAAAGCATCTGGCTCATCAATGAATCGCTGCAGAACTCCTACACCACCCTCTGCAGCTTCCCAGAAAAGGATACTCCTGTGCTGTAAATCGCCTATACGTTCAGAATTAACCTCACCTTCATCAATTTGAAATTCAGCGCACAATCCCTTTTGAATGCTATGTTGAAGGTTGGCTAATACTTCTTCACTTAATGGGTTAGTTTTCGATGGTGTAATCATGAGTATGTTCCTGGTATCCTGAACAAAGATTTGCACCCCGGTACGCAGGTCATCTTTACCGACATCCAATGCCGTATCGTTAAAGTCATTTATTTTTTTATTCCAGATCCCTAGTGTAAGGTCAAGAGTATATCCGGTAGCATTGCTACGTCTCCAACGGCGATTAATTTTCCAGAGATGGGCTGAGGGACCAAAACTCAAATTCAATAATGGATTCCCTTTATCATCAATTGCCGTAGCTGAAATCTTATTTTCTTGACCATCCTTAGTCGAGAATCGGTAATGGTTGGTAATTTCATAGCCTTGCCGGACCCGCTCTTCCTCATCGCAGGTAATACGGTCTGTGCGTTGAGTAGAGACCGTAGTCATCTCAAAAAGGTTGGTTAAAAATTCACTATTGTTGGCATCAAGCTGGGAATGACATTGCTGGCATAAGTCCACATGGATATTTTCGCCATGGTGGAAAGTACCGCAAACCTTACAGAGTTTAGCTTGTGTAAAGCGTGACTCAGTTTCACCTGCGGGTAACAGGCTACGAACTACCCGATATTTTCTACCCTCGTGGTATAAGATGTTCCGTGGCCCAAATTCTGATAATGCTAAGAAGCGTGGGCGGGCAAGGTACTCGCCTTTATCATTTCGCCGTGGTACAAAAGCTCTGATTGGCAAACGGGGGAAATTATAGCCAGGGAAAAATCCCTCGCTTGCTAGGTAGCGGTATGGATAAAAATCTGAATCATCACGGTTTCTACCGCGGCTACAAAGCAAATCTTTCTGGTGTTGCGCTTCTCGCTCCAGACGTTCGGCTGCACTTTCATCATCATGGCTTAACCTGTTCTGATGTGCGTTACGCAAAGTATCCTGAGCTTCCACCAGTTGGCGATGTGCTGCATTATACATCTCTCTCCAGCGATTAAATGCCTCATCGAAATCACGTGGTGAAGCACGAATTACTGCTTCTAGCCATTCGCCCGAATACCAGGTAGCAGAATCCAAATCAGGCTGACATTGCATTAATATATTACGGCAATCATCCAGGCATTGCTGGATTTTATTCTCAGAAAGATTAATTTGCTCCACTACGTTAGCAGCTAAGGGTATATCACCTTGATTAATATCCACCAGATCAGCAATGGAGTCACCCAAAGAAAGCCCCACTTTTGCTAGCCATACCGCGTGTATATGAGATTTAATCAAGTCCTCATTCGCCAGATCCAAGCGAGGCGGAATCACAGCTCCAGCAACCATATCAGTCTGCCGTCTGAAGAAATATTGGTCATGACCGCTTCCAATGGCGCAATAGGTAGTAATAAATGCTGGCTGCCCGGACCGCCCGGCTCTTCCGCTACGTTGAGCATAGTTCGCCGGAGTAGGAGGCACATTCCGCATGTTGACTGTATTTAAGTCGGCAATATCAATACCCAATTCCATGGTTGGCGAGCAGAATAAGCAAGCTAATGTCCCTTCCCTGAAGCGTCTTTCTCTTTCCTCTCTGTCCTCGCGAGAGGTCTGCCCGGAATGTTCACGACCTTCCATGACTCCAAACTGAGCTACTCCCTGCTGATAAAATCTCACAAAAAAGCGATTAGCTTCCTGCTGATTTGCTATATCGCTCAAGGATGCCATGCGAATAGAGCGTACTTTATCAAATTGGGGTAAAATACCCTCGCCTTTAACCCACTTAATTGAATCTGCTTGGAGTTGAATCCGGAAATTATCACCATCAGGCTCCATTTTCAGATATCCCGCCTGATTTAATACGTACACCATTAGTCTCAACATTTGCTCGTAATCATCCGGCGTCAATAATGCGGATAACCCTGGCCATGCCCGAGAAGAACGCAGATATTTACCGATTACACTTATAGGATGGAGACTGAAGTCTTTTCTGACTCGCTCTCCCCATGCAAACCATTTACTTTCAGCCAACTGTTCATCGTCATCAAATACCCAGGGTTCCTTGAGTGTTTGATTGACCCTTCGCTTTAAAGGTTCCTGGTAAACACCTTCCAAACACCGAGCATCTATCGCTAAACTGTGGCGTAGATGGTCTAGAAAATTCTTGATAACCTCGAATCGTCTATCAGGAGTTGCACCGGAAAGTGTAAAGTTACCTGTCCAGAGGGTGTTATCCCTGCAAATATCTTCTAATCCCTCATACTCAATCTTAAGCAATCCGCATTGTTCCAGGTTAGGTTGAACTACTCTCCAACCGCGACGTAAATCATAATAAATACGGTATTCCACGTAATCAGTTAAAGCATCTAGATTCTTTTTAGGCTGCAAACCCAGAGTGCCAGGGTTCTGGGCATATATTGTTTGTGAAAGATTTAGAGTTTTAACCACTTCCGTGGCTATTTTGGAATGGTCTAAAGAGCCATTATCCGGTAAAGCATGGTAGATTGCGCTGCGAAGTAAACCTATTAGAACGAAATCATTAAAATGGCCTGCTTGTAATGATGCATCCTGACGGTTATCTGTGAAACTGAGGATTTTACGAGCTTCCGCTTCTATATCTTTGTCCTGTTGCATCTGAGAAACTGTAGTGAGAGTAAGCAGGGTAGTAGCCGTACTCCGACCCTCACTGGATAAGCGTGCTAGCTTGCTAAAGTCACTGCTTCGGCGGTCATAGATTGCACCACAACGTGGACAAATGAGAAAGGGAACGGGGCTGAACCAACTACTTACCGCCCCAGTTCTGGTCATTTCGGAAAATAGACCATCTGGACTAACATAGTATTGCTGGGGGATGAACTTACTATAATCTTTCTTTAACCTACGCCCCTTTTTGGTTTGTTGTACCCAACCATCCGGGAGTTCCTCAATATGCTCATCATCCCAGACAGGTTCCTTCCCATCATCGATGAGAAGATAACCATTAGATAATTCCTCATCCTGCATATCACTTAGCTCACCTGGTAAACGAGGCTCTAAAGTTTTATCGGTCTCATTTTTAATTACCTGATAATACTCCTGCCCGCAGACACGACAAAAGACCAACGGAACCAGAAGACGATTATTATCATCTCCTCTAGCATATCGTTGTCCGCTCAATGTTAAATATCTCTTCTCAGAAGATTCTAAGGTAGAATAAACCGAGTCACCTTGGGAGATGAATTGGTGTAAACGGACGGCTAATACCGGAGTGTTGTCCGGATGCTTAAGTTCACTGCCCTTATTAAGCATCTGGCGGATTTTTTGTTCGCAGATAATGCCTTCTATACCGGTGAGTTTGGATAGTTGATCGGCACCTGATTTTAGGGTAATGGGAGTCCTTCTCTTGTAGTAATCATCCTCTTTTTGAATGCCAAAGGCTTCTTCAATCCAGGCAGCCAGTGGACTCCGCATAAAAGCCTCATAGTTTTCAGGTGTAGCATTATTGATAGCCTGTGCAAGAAGTTTCGGCGTAATTCCGGCATCATATTGGATAGAACGTTTTAGTCGCTCATCGATCACATTTTCTGGTAAAATTGTCGTGCCAAAGATTTTACCGGCAACGGCAGCAACCTGAGCTTTTTGCTCCTCATGTGAACCACCGGCAATCATAGTGGCGCTGGTGCCGATACACAGAATTTTTTCATTCCCGCAACGCTGACGCACCCGGCGCGTTAACATGCTGACATCAGCTCCCTGGCGCCCGCTGTAAGTATGTAACTCATCCAAAACCAGGAACTCCAGATTAGCCAGAGTACGATCCAGAAAAACCCGTTCCTTAGGCCTGGATAGCATTAATTCCAGCATGGCGTAGTTGGTAAGTAGTATATGGGGTGGATGCTGCTGTAAGATTTCCCGCTCTTCAGCCTTCTCCTGACCTGTATAACGCCCATGCCTGATAAGATTTTGCTTATCTCCCAGGTTACTGAGCAAGCTTTTAATTGCTAAATCCTGAGAGTTAATAAGTGCGTTCATGGGATAAACGATGAGAGCGCGGACCTGCTCCGGCTCAGGGTTATTCTTCAGAATATAGTCAATTATGGGGATAAGATAAGTTAAGCTTTTGCCAGAACCTGTACCGGTGGTCAGGACGTAAGACTGTTTCTTCTGGGCGGTGTAAATCGCCTTCTCCTGATGAAAATATAGCTTAAAAGGAGAACCGTTCCTCTGGAATATCTTATTGCAGAGAGGGTGCAAAGTGCCACTATCAGTCAGTTCAGAGACAGATTTGCCCATTTCATAGGAGGGGCTAAGCTGGACCAGTGCCTCCGGCCAAAGCACGCCACGGTCAAGTTCCTGACTTACAAAATCACGTATTCGCTCATCCCTGATATTGAGAAAACTTTCCACATAGCGATGGTAATCATCAAGTACGCGTTCTCTTAAGTCAAAAACATTCACTGGGTACCCCCTTTACCGAACAATCTATCCCAGGCTTCTAGTACAAGCCTACGGGTTCGGTATTCACCATAATTTTTTAATTCTTTATCCTTCAACACACGGAATGTTTCACCTGGAAAATCTTCCCCATATACTTCCTGCGGGTCGAGGATATACCTCAACTCATCCCGCGTAAGACTATATAGATGAGCGTAATAAGCATCGAGTTCTGCCCGTAGAAGAGCTCGCCTATCCTCATCCCATTTAAATGGAGGTCCCTCGTAACCCATGTCATTAGCGAAAGGTTCAAGAACATAAGACGTGTAAGTTAGTTCTAAAACACGAGGGCATATAAATTCAAGGTCGCTCTGGAGATATGAATTTGGTTTAAGTATCGGCAGTTGTTCGATTACAAAGTATGCTAAATTAACATAACCTGTTTTCTGGCGACACACAAAGTCCTCTACTAATGAATTCAAATTACCCAATAAAGGTAAATATAACTTGTTATTTTGCTTAATAAAAATAACCGGAATTTTATCTCCTATTCCTGCAAATGGAACAATGCAACATTTTAATGTTCTTTCCGAGGAGGCAGTGGTCGTCCTTTTATACACTAGAAACCAATTGGAAATGGGCTGGTTGATTCTATGTGCAATTTCAGACCCCTCTACCCAGTATTCAAAATTGATATCAAAATGAGTGTTTTGATGTTCATTTTCTGTAACATACTCTTGATATGCCTTTCTCATCGGATTATTAGGGTTGACAATAATATTCGCAAATCTATGATCATATATATCAACTGATTTTCCCTCATACAACGGCAAATAGTTCGGTTTAGGCGAGGTAGCAAACAAGTGGCTATCGTTAGACATATCAAACATTCTTAAGAAGCTAACGCCCCATGGATTCTCTCTCAAGGCGTCATTAACCAATACAGGAAAATTATGGTAGATACTTTTCGTTAATTCTGCATCGATCTTGGTCCGAAAAACAGGCATTGTGCGTGTGTTCGGATTAACTAAGGCAATATCTTTAGATCCAAATTCGAACAGGCGCATCTTATCATTGAGATGATTGGTATTAGTCAAGAAAAAGGCAAATTTTCTTTCAGATACTTCTTTGGCTGTTACAGTCAGAAGACTGAATTTGTAACTTCTATGAACTCCTGAGAAAAGACCTTCACTATTTTCAAAATCAAAGAGACTTACTAGCGTTTCGGTTTCATTCAAATCACGAAAATACATCTTGCAGGTATCATCAATTGCGATACCTGTGGGCACAATAATTCCTGCACGCCCCTGTTTATTAACAATTCCACGGACAAGCTCTGCAAAAATGGCATAGGTATTAATATCTCCGACCGCCGTAAGTGGAAACCTTTGTCCGCTTCGTATAAAGCGGCTGCCAGCTTCGGCATCGTGCTGAGCTCGAGCAAATTCTTGTGCTAGAGCAGGATTCTTTTCGGGTAGGTGTTTAATTAGTTTTGCCCGCTCCGCTGAATTTAACGCTTTGGCAATTTCAGGGTCTCGTACAGCAAAAAATTCCGGCTCCTGCAATTTAATGCGCTCCCAAGGTGGATTACCCAGAACTACATCAAATCCCCCAACCTCAGCAATTTCCGGAAATTCCAAAGGCCAATGGAAGAAGTGATGATTAGTGGCGAGATCATTAGCCGCTCCCACAAGTCTACTATCAGCTGATTCTGGACTCCGAATATATCGCATCAAACGATCAAAAGTGGGAATCGCTGGGTCATCGGCTTTGGTTAACGGGTAGAAAAAGGCTGATGACCAGATGTTGGCAGCAGTCCAGTCCTTGTACCAAGCCTCATTCATATGGAGTTTCTGGTAAGTCTCCTGTTTGCGATGGACATCTTCAGAAGATTTTTCCTCTAGCGAATCGATGCTCCAGGCCTCCAGAACGAAATCTTCGAATTCCTTATCCATGTTGTTAGCAGCATCCAAAGGCAATAGCATTTGACCCTTTTCATAAGCTTGCCGTTGTTGATGATTAATTGCTTTGACCTTTCTAGCTACATCTTTAACATCACCGGTTACCGGTTCAAAAGCTTCATCCGGGATACCATTCTTGAGCCTTCCCATTGTATCCAGCCCAACCAAGCTATTACCACAGCGGATGCGGTGGTCCAGGAAAGTTAGCGGTAGACCACGGTTGTGTCCCTCGAGCCAAAGAGCGACCTTGCAGAGGTCTACAGCGAGCGGATTTATGTCCACTCCATAGACACAGTGTTGAATTACCTCTCGAACTGCCATGCGGAACTGCACCGGTGTAGGTTGTTCCTCACCGGTTTTTACTTTTGCCAATTCCGTAGCAATACGACGAGCAGCTGCTAACAGAAAATGGCCTGAGCCCGCAGCAGGGTCACAGACCTTAAGTGCCAGTAATGCTTTTATTTTTTCGCCCTGCGAATTGACTCCTTTGATGCGTTCTTCTATCACTGGTTCCAAGGCACTCTTAATTAACTCATGGACTAATTCAGGGCGGGTATAATAAGAACCGGTGGACTTACGTTCAGTGCCGGGGTTCAATTCAAATTTAAGGTTACCGTTTTCGTTCCGTATGAACGGATAGAAATCTAATAAACTTTCGTAAACAGAACCCAGTTCCTCGACATCCAGGAAGGCAAATTGAAGAACGCTGATGGAACGCCAGGGATAAGACTGGTCTATATTGATCCGCCCTTTGCCACTAGGCAGGAATTTAGAGGAAGCCAGGATCAGAAGGCATATCAGGATAAGATTGCCGGGGCGAGGTTTTTAGAGTTTTTGAGGAAGCGGCTGGTTTTCCTACAGCAGTTGTTGAGTGAGGACGGGAGTCTTGTCGTGCACCTAGATAATAGACGAGTTCATTACGTTAAACTTATGATGGACGAGATTTTGGGTGAAACAAACTTTGTAAATGAGATTGTGTGGCACAAGGGCCGTGAGGGAGGTGCATCGCGCAGTCACAGCCCCTATTCTGCCATGCCTACTGAGTATCAAAATATTCTCATTTACGCAGAGAGGCGCGATCAACGCTTGTGGAATGCACCGCTTGGCCCGTATAAAGAATCAACCTTGCAAAGCATCAAGAAGGACTCTAGGGGTTGGTTTTACAAGCGGGGGAGAATGGGTCGAACTCCGGCTGCTTGGGAAATTGAAGCTGGCGTAGCCTTAAAGAGCTATATAAGCGACAATCCTAAAGAAACCAAGGAAGAAGTCATTGAGAGATTAACGAGGCCAGATGCAAAGTACGTCACTATTGGTGACATATGGAATAATGAACTTATTAAGCAGAGTACAGTAACTAATTACCCAACCGAAAAACCTGAAGACCTACTCCATATCATCATTGAAGCCGCCTCTAAGCCCGGTGATCTAGTACTGGATTGCTTTGCTGGCTCGGGCACCACTCAGGCTGTTGCGGAGAAGCTGGACAGGCGGTGGTTCGGCGTGGATTGTGGCAAGTTAGCCATCTACACAATTCAGAAGCGGCTCCTGAACATCGCTGAGAGCAAAGACCTGGGGAACTCCAAGAAGAAATATGGTAAGCCGTGCAAGCCTTTCACCCTCTATAACGCCGGGCTTTACGACTACAAGATGATTAAAGAACTCCCCTGGGAGCAGTATCGGGACTTCGCCCTCAAACTTTTCCAATGCCGGGATGATAAGCACGAGATTTCCAAGATTGACCTGGACGGCTACTTGGGGGCGGACAGCGTCATGGTCTTCAATTATCAGGAACACAAAAACGCCGTGATGGACCGGGGCTTTATTGATGACCTACATAAATATATAGGAAATAAAATCGGCAGGCGCTTCTTTATCATTGCCCCTGCCGCCTCAGTGAGGTTTCTTGAAGACTACATCGAGAAGGGTAAGACGAAATACTTTGTCCTCCGCATCCCTTATTCCATCATTGAAGAAATCCACAATAGGGGATTTACCAAAATTAAACAGCCGGTCAGCGAGATGGATGTCAACGACACTGTGGATGCCGTAGGCTTTGATTTTATTCAGGTGCCGGCGGTGGAGTGCAAATACTTTATTGATAACAAAAAGGGACAACTGGAGATAGGAAAAGGGACAAAAGAATGTGCTATCAAGATTGAGAAGTTTGAGAGCAAGATTATCTCCCGCAAGCCTCTTGAGTTTGCCAACCTTGAGACCCTCTCTATGGTTATGCTGGATTATGATTTTGATGGAGAAGTCTTTGACCTGGATGAGGTCTTCTACGCCGAGGACTTAAAGAAGAACGACTACGAGGTGCGCTTTGCCGAGGATAAAGTCAAAGAGCAAATCATGGTTATTTACATTGACATCTTCGGGAATGAAAAGCGGGAAATAAAGACCCTGTCCGACTTTAACGGCAAGAGGAAGAAATAACCATGCTTGAGCGTCAGACCTTTCAGAACAAGGATTTAGTCCTCAAGATCTCTCCAAGCTATGACCCCAAGAGGTTTGATCCGAATAAATACGAGGCTTTCTTGGACGCCCTCTGCGGGGACAGGGAGTATCAGAAAGAGGCAATCCGTGAGGCGATGCGCTACTTTTTGGGTGGAGAATACAAAAGCCTCAAGGAACTGGCAGAGGGAAACTACCATAAGAACCCTAAACTTCAGGAGAAGTATTCATCTTTTGAGGATTTCCTCAGCCATCTGCAACTGCCGGATAAACTCTCCTGCTCCTTGGATCATGCGACGGCTACTGGCAAAAGTTATGTGATGTATGGCATTGCCCGCATTATGCTTGCTGTAGGTGCTGTGGATCAGGTGTTGGTCCTGTGTCCTTCCAACACTATCGAAGCCGGGTTGACGGAGAAGTTTCGGACTCTTTCCGCCGATAGAACCCTCAAAGACCTGCTGCCTGTCGATTCCAAGATTGCCAATCCGCGTATTATCAATGCCTCCAATACCATTCAGAAGGGGGACATCTGCATTGAGAACATCCACGCCACCTATATCAATACCAAATCCGCCATTGAGGACAGCCTTGTGGGCAAGGGTGAGCGGACTCTGGTATTGAATGATGAAGCACACCACCTGATGAATCCCTCCGATACGGCGCTCAAAAAGTGGAAGGAATTTTTACTTGATCCTAAATATGGATTCAAGTTTATCGTGAATGTTTCAGGCACTTGCTATATAGGAGACGACTATTTCACCGATGTCATCCACCGCTTTTCCTTGAGGGATTCCATAGGGGAAAAGTTTGTCAAATCCATCCGATATGTGGCGGAGGATTCCTCAGGGAGTGAGGACGAGAAGTTTCAAAAGATTTACGACAATCACATTGAGAACAAGACCGCCAAGTACCGAATGGTAAAACCTATCACCATCCTTGTTACTAAAAACATCGCCGCCTGCAAGCGTCTCACTGGCAAACTGATTGATTCCCTTGCCAAGAAAGAAAGGATTAGTAAAGAGAAAGCCGCCGAGAAGGTTTTAATCGTTACCTCTGCCAACGAACACAGGCATAATATCCCGATCCTGCGAATGGTAGATGACAAGGACAACCCCATTGAGTGGATTACCTCTGTTAGCATGCTCTCCGAAGGCTGGGATGTCAAAAACGTCTTTCAAATCGTCCCGCATGAGGAGCGAGCGTTTAATTCAAAACTTCTGATTGCCCAGGTACTGGGAAGAGGCTTGAGAATACCTGAGGTCTACAGGGGTGAGCAGCCCGTGGTAACAGTCTTTAATCATGATAAATGGTCAGGCAGTATCAAACATCTTGTAGATGAGGTACTGGAGATTGAGAAGCGTATCCACTCCTACCCTGTGGAGAAGAAGGAGAACTACAACTTTGACCTATATCAGATTGATTATGAGAAGGTAATATAAGAGACTAAGGAATATCCGAAAGAGGATGAATTTGATTTGCTTAAGAAAGGGTATATTACTTATTCCAGCCAGGAGGAGGATGTAGAAAAGAGCACTACCTACGTCAGGGCGGTCTCTGACGAGCAGGATGTAAAGAAAACGCTGATTGAGTTCAAGATGTATTCTGTCGACGAACTGGCACATGATGTCTTCAACCGCCTTTTTAGTTTTGACCAAGATGCAGGAACCGACTATAGCGGAGGATGGCCCAAAGAACGAATTGCTAACATTATCAGACAGTCTTTGCAACAAGTGAACGATAAAACAGGTATGGTTGGCGAGGCAAATCGCCAGAAAACAATACAGGCTTTTGGCGTTATCAAGAGGAAAAGTAGCACTTTCCCAAGGATAGTGCTGAAATCAAAAGAACCCTACGAAATCAGCACCCGAAATATGAATAAAAACAGTGCCGGTGTAGGATCGCTACGACGTGATAGCACGGTGTTTTGGGATGACTACTCCATGAGGCTAGGAGAGGCAGTGGATAGGAAGTTACTGAAGGAGATTGAGGAGGATGAGAGCCTTCCGAGATCAGCCATGATAAATGTGGAGAATAAATACAACTTTAAGACCCCCCTTAATGTGGCCTTAGCTTCCTATGAACCTGAACGCAGGTTTATTCGGGGGTTGACTGCCGAGCAAACGGCCAAGGCGATAGATGCCTGGATCAAGTCCCTTGATGTGGGATTCTACCGCATTGAATACTCATGGCGAAAGGGAGAACATCCTGAGCAGGGGAGTTTTAATCCTGATTTCTTTATCAAGGTGGGCAACGATATTATTGTGGTGGAAATCAAGATGGACGGCGACATCTCTGATGAAAACAAGGCTAAACTACGATATTCAAAAGAACATTTCGAGAGAGTCAACGAGCTGCAGAATGAGCAGAGGTATTGTTTCAAATTCCTCTCCCCAGAGAGTTATGACCTGTTTTTCAAAGCCTTGCGAGAGAAGACCTACAAGGATTTTAAGTCAGAGCTTGAGGCAAAGTTAGAGCAGTAGTAGAGACTCACACCTCCCTCCCACTAGCCAAATCCTTCTCAAAGGTTCCTAATACAATCTGCTGCATAGCTACGGACTCGTTGCACTTTATAGCGAGATGTGACTATGTTAAAATATTTCCTTTTTTATGCGGGCTAAGCTATTTTAGTACGATATTTGGGAAGCAGAGTTGTATAATCGATCAATGTCTAAGCTGATACTTGGTCCTACTGCGACTCATAACTATAATTATTTTGCTTTTTGTAAAAAGCAATCCGACGTTTTACCTATATTTTCGTATAAATAATTAGGAGGAATCTTAAGAGAGAAAAGGAAAACGGCAGTCCAACTGAGCGAACTCAGGCGAGAAATTATAGTTCATCACGTGGAGCTAACCTTTCCCGCGGATTTTCGTTAAATGTTATAGTAGATCACTAATACTATCTTATCGTACTCTGATTATTAATCTTGAAGAAACTGCAAAAGAAATTGGGTTAACTAACAGACATCGTATGTAAAAGGAAAACCGACATGTTGAAATTCGTTCCTGATAAATATATTTTAAAATAAGCAAAAATAATGCAACTTTTTGGGGTTTTAAAACGTATTATCTTATAGGGGTATCTCAATGATAGAACAAGAAGCCGTTATAACTGAAGCTGAAATTATACGACGTTGCCAAGCGGGTGACAGG
>Ga0182017_10000978_pt1 | contig 22364 bp, 14 predicted proteins | sample 712E3DmetaG_FD_120492 | JGI IMG/M metagenome (GOLD analysis project Ga0182017, IMG submission 120492) | Permafrost microbial communities from Stordalen Mire, Sweden - 712E3D metaG | ecosystem: Environmental > Terrestrial > Soil > Wetlands > Permafrost | place: Sweden: Stordalen | collected... | reverse complement strand
TTGCGGCCCGTGCATCATCAGCACCGAGGCAAGCTGCACGACCGAAGCGCCGGACATGACGGCCTTGAGGCCATCGACGGCCGTGTGGACGCCGCCGGTGATGGCCAGGTCGGCCTTCACCCTTCCCCACAGAATCGCCACCCAGTGCAGCCGCAGCATCAGCTCGTACTGCGTGCTCAGCTTCAGGCTGGGAGCGATCTCCAGGGCCTCCAGGTCGAAGTCCGGCTGGTAGAAGCGGTTGAAGAGCACCAGGAACCTCCGCAAGAACCTGTCAAGCAGCCTGTATGCGATACTGATAGTCGCGTGTGGGCGCGGTGCGCCTGAGAGCTTCTAGCGGCTAGAGGAAGACCATGGACAGACAGCAAGCTCACCAGTTGCTCGATCGGCTTGGCCCCGCCAAGTTCGACGCCATCGCCAAGCTGCTCGAAGTGATGATCCGCGAGGAGGACGACGAGGAACCGACCGCGGAAGACCGCCGCGCCGTCGCCGCGTCGCGCGACTACTTCCGGCAGGACCCGGAAGGCGGTATTCCCTTCGAGCAGGTGGTCGCCGGGTGCGGCTTCACCATGGACCAGGTACGCCGCCACCAGGGCGGGTAAAAGTCCCCGTGAAGGGAATCCGCTTCCACCCGAACGTGGCCGAGGAAGTCCGCGCCATCGAGCAACGCGCCGCCCTGAACATCCTGACGGCCATTCACCGCTACGCCGAAACCGGCGCCGGCAGCGTGAAGCCTCTCAGCGGCGAGTTCGAAGGGCTGCTTCGCCTCCGCGCCGGCAACCACCGCGTGATCTTCGACGAGACCGAAGACACCATCACCATCCACCGCATCCGCGACCGCCGCGAGGCGTATCGCTGAACCCACCCCCGGGGCGTGTCACCCACTCAGACTCGTCAGACCTCTGGGCACACTCGAGAATTTGTGGAAGCGCCTTCGCCGGATTCCGTACGTCGCCGTTCTTAGTAAATAGCCTGTCTTCCAGAACTGTCTTTTTCGTACTCATCCTTGAGCGTCATCCTTCGAGTGGTCGTTCCGATGCAACTTAGGCGGAGGGGGTTGGCTGGACCTTTCTTGGCTTCGGCTGGACAAAGTCCCGACGATCTCGCCAGTTGGGATTCTGTCGATCTTTCGGTGGAAGGCCCACCGCAGAGGCAGAATACTCAGCAACGCCACCTCACAAGACGATATCCAGGCGGGGGCGCGGCCGATCGGACCACGCCCCGTCAGGAAGGAGTTACGACTTCAGAGCGTAAGAGCTGATGACTTTGAGGTAGTTGGCGCGCAGGAACGAGTTCGGGTCGGCCACCGATCGCTGGCTCATGCTGCCTTGCATCTGGCGGATGGACTCGTATTCGTGCGCTTCCATCCAGGCCGCGAGCTCGCTCTCGATGGTCTTGAGATAGCCGATGCCGTTCTTGAGCAGCGCCGAGGCGATCTCGACTACCTGAGCCCCGGCCATCATCGACTTCAGCACGTCCTGGGCGGTGTGGACGCCACCGGTGATCGCCAGGTCGGCCTTCACCCTTCCCCACAGAATCGCCACCCAGTGCAGCCGCAGCATCAACTCGTACTGCGTGCTCAGTTTCAGGCTGGGAACGATTTCCAGGGCCTCCAGGTCGAAGTCCGGCTGGTAGAAGCGGTTGAAGAGCACCAGCCCGCTCGCGCCCGCCTGCTCCAGCCGCTGCGCCAGATGGGCCAGCGTGCTGAAGAACGGCCCCAGCTTCACGGCTACCGGAATGCCGATGCTCGCCTTTACGTCGCCCACCAGTTTCGCGTAGCCCTGCTCGATCTGCTCGCTGGTGACTTCCGGGTCGGTCGGGATGGTGTAGATGTTGAGCTCGAGCGCGTCGGCGCCCGCCTGCTCCATCTTCTTCGCGTAACGGATCCAGCCGCCCGAGGACACGCCGTTCAGGCTGGCGACGATCGGGATCTTCACCGCCGCCTTGGCCTTGGCGACCTGCTCCAGGTAACCCTCCGGCCCCATGTTATAGCTGGTCAGATCCGGAAAGTACGACAGCGATTCCGCGAAGCTCTCGGCGCCGCCCGAAAGATGCCGGTCCAGCTCGTAGCTATCCACGGTAATCTGCTCTTCAAACAGCGAGTGCAGCACCACCGCCGATGCGCCCGCATCCTCCATCTTGCGGATGTTGTCGACGTCCTCGCTCATTGGCGAGGCGGAAACCACCAGAGGATTCTTCAGCGTGAGTCCGAGGTATTTCGTCGAGAGGTCCATTACTTTTTCTCCTCTTTGGATTCGGCCTGGGCCGGTTTGGCCGCGTCGGCGGGCTCGTTGACGTGGCCGGGCTGGCCGCTCATGTACTCGTACAAACGCCAGCGCCTGGCGATGTCTTCCTCGGCCAGACCCAGGAGCCGCTTGGCGACCTCCGGCTGGCTAAGGCGCAGCATCGAATACCGCGTTTCGTTGTAGATGTATTTGTCGAGCGCCAGGGTGGGCGCCTTGGAATCCAGTTGCAGCGGGTTCTTGCCCTGCTTGATGAGATCCGGATTGTAGCGGACCAGCGGCCAGTAGCCCGACTGCACCGCGGCCTTTTGCTGGTCGAGCCCGTGGATCAGGTCGTAGCCGTGCGCGATGCAATGGCTGTAGCACACCAGCAGCGACGGCCCGTTGAAAGCTTCCGCTTCCAGGAACGCCTTGATGGTTTGCATGTCGTTGGCGCCGAAAGCCACGCGCGCCACGTAGACGCTGCCGTAGCTCATGGCCATCAGGGCCAGGTCCTTCTTCGGCCGCGGCTTGCCCCCGAAAGCGAACTTGGCCACCGCGCCCAGCGGGGTCGCCTTGGACATTTGCCCGCCAGTGTTCGAATAGACCTCGGTGTCGAGCACCAGGATGTTCACGTTCTCGCCCGAAGCCAGCACGTGATCCAGGCCGCCGTAGCCGATGTCGTAGGCCCAGCCGTCGCCGCCGATGGCCCACACGCTCTTCTTGACCAGCGTGTCGGCCACCGCCAGCAGGTCGCCGGCTTCGGTGCTACCGAGGTCCTGCATCTTCGCTTTGAGCGCTTGCACCCGCGCGCGCTGCTCCTCGATGCCCTTCTCCCCGGTTTGATCCGCATTGAGCAGCCCGCCGGCAAGCTCGTCCCCGATCGCCGAGGCCAGCCGCTTCACCAGTTCCTTGGCATAAACGTTCTGCTGGTTGACGGCGAGCCGCATGCCCAACGCGAATTCGGCGTTGTCCTCGAACAGCGAGTTGGACCAGGTGGGGCCGCGCCCGTCGGCGTTGAACGCGTACGGCGTGGTCGGCAGGTTGCCGCCGTAGATCGACGAGCAGCCGGTGGCGTTGCCGCAGATCGCCCGGTCGCCGAACAACTGCGTCATCAGCTTGATGTAGGGGGTCTCGCCGCAGCCGGCGCAGGCGCCCGAGAACTCGAACAACGGCCGGAGCAACTGCGAATCCTTCACCTGGGCCAGGCTGAGGGCCTTGCGGTCGGTCTCGGGCAGCTTGAGGAAGAACTCCCAGTTCAGGCGCTCCTGCTCGCGCAGAGCGGGCTGGGGCTCCATGTTGATGGCCTTGCGCTTCACCTCGGTCTTGCTCTTGACCGGGCAGACTTCCACGCACAGCGCGCAACCGGTGCAATCCTCCGGAGCCACTTGCAGCGTGTACTTCAGCTCCTTGAATCCCTTCCAGCGGGCCGCCGCGGACTTGAAGGCCGCGGGCGCATCCGCAACCAGGCCCGCCTCGTATACCTTCGCTCGAATCGTAGCGTGGGGGCAGACCATCACGCACTTGCCGCATTGAATGCAGATCGCCTCGTCCCAAACCGGAATCTCGAGCGCGATGTTGCGCCGCTCCCACTGCGCCGTTCCGGTGGGGAACGTGCCGTCGACCGGGAAGGCGCTTACCGGGAGCGAATCGCCGTCGCCCGCCACGATGGCCGCGGTCACCCTCTGTACGAACTCGGGCGCCTCTACCGGCACCGCGCGGCGCATGTCGAACGCGCTGGTCACCTCCGCGTGCAGCTTCACTTCATGCAGGTGCGCCAGCGCCGCGTCCACCGCGGCGTAGTTCCGTTGCACCACGGATTCGCCGCGCTTGCCGTAGGTCTTGTAGATGGCCTTCTTGATGGCCGCGATGGCGTCGTCGGGCGGCAGGATGCCGCTGATGGCGAAGAAGCAGGTCTGCATGATGGTGTTGATGCGGTTGCCCATGCCCGCCTGCTCGGCGACCTTGTAGCCGTCGATGACGTAGAACTTCAGCTTCTTGTCGATGATCTGGCGCTGCACGGCGCGCGGCAGATGGTCCCACACCTCGTCGGGGCCGAACAGGCTGTTCAGCAGGAACACGGCGCCGGGCTCGGCGTTGCGCAGCATGTCGTAGCGCTCCAGGAAGGAGAACTGGTGGCACGCCACGAAGCTGGCCCTATGGATCAGGTAGGTGGAGTGAATCGGTTTGGGACCGAAGCGCAGGTGCGAGATCGTAATGGCGCCGGCCTTCTTCGAGTCGTAGACGAAGTAGCCCTGGGCGTAGTTGTCGGTGTCCTCGCCGATGATCTTCACCGAGTTCTTGTTCGCGCCCACCGTGCCGTCCGAGCCCAGCCCGTAGAACAAGGCGCGAACCGTCGACGGGTGCTCGGTCGAGAACTCCGGATCGTACTCCAGGCTCGAGTGCGTGACGTCCTCGTTGATGCCCACCGTGAAATGGTTCTTCGGGGAGGACTTGGCTAGTTCGTCGAACACCGCCTTCACCATGGCCGGCGTGAATTCCTTCGAGGACAGGCCATAGCGGCCGCCGATGATCTTGGGGAAGGCAAACGGGGCCGTGCCCGCCGAGATGGCCTCGGCAATCGCCGTGATCACGTCGCAGTAGAGTGGTTCGCCGGCCGCGCCCGGCTCCTTGGTGCGGTCCAGCACGGCGATGCTCTTCACCGTGGCCGGCAGCGCCGCGATGAAGTGCTCCACCGAGAACGGCCGGTACAGGCGTACCTTTAGCAAGCCCAGTTTCGCGCCGCGCTCGTTCAGGTATTCCACCGCTTCCTGCGCCGCTTCCGCGCCCGAGCCCATCATCACGATCACCCGCTCGGCATCCGGCGCGCCTACGTAGTCGAACAGCTTATACTGGCGGCCGACCACCTTGGCGAACTTGTCCATCGCCTTCTGCACCAGCGCGGGGCAGGCAATGTAGAAGGGGTTCACGGTCTCGCGCGCCTGGAAGAAGACGTCCGGATTCTGCGCGGTGCCGCGCAACACCGGACGGTCCGGCGACATGGCGCGGGCGCGGTGCGCGCGCACCAGCTCGTTGTCGATCATCGCCCGCATGTCGTCCAGCGTGAGCTGCTCGACCTTGTCCACTTCGTGCGAGGTGCGGAACCCGTCGAAGAAATGCAGGAACGGCACGCGAGCTTCCAGCGTGGCGGCGTGCGCGATCAGCGCCGTGTCCATGGCTTCTTGCACCGAGTTCGAGGCCAGCAGCGCAAAGCCCGTCTGGCGCGTCGCCATCACGTCGCCGTGGTCGCCGAAAATCGACAGCGCATGCGTGGCTACCGTTCGCGCAGTCACGTGGATTACGCCCGCGGTGAGTTCCCCGGCGATCTTGAACATGTTCGGGATCATCAGCAGCAGGCCCTGCGACGCCGTGAAGGTGGCCCCCAGCGCTCCCGCCTGCAACGCGCCGTGAAGCGCGCCCGCGGCCCCGCCCTCGCTCTGCATCTCGATCACCGTGGGGATGGCGCCCCAGACATTCGGTTTCCCTTTCGCGGACCATTCGTCCGCCCACTCGCCCATGTTCGAGGAAGGGGTAATCGGGTAGATCGCGCAAACCTCACTCACGTGGTACGCAGAGTAAGCCGTCGCTTCATTCCCGTCGATAGTGACTGTTGGTCTGGTCATTGTGTTTCGATCTTCTTCTTGGATTAATCCTTCGGTGGCGCGAACCGTGCGTCCGCCCCACGGTGAGGGAGCGATTGTTAAATCTTAGTATAGGACTTTTTGGTCCGATACCGTGGGCGAAACCCGTAGCAATGCCGTCTGCCCGTGATTGACAATAGGCACGCAGGGGGCCACCGGAAGGCTCCCCTAAGTCGCTGTAAAACCGGGGCTTTGTTCCGAGCCGCGACCGCAAGGGAGCGCTCCCCTTGGGTGAAATCCCCCACCCTCGGGGGACATGTCGCAGACTCCCCTTACTGCCGCAACGTGACTGTCGTACCCGGAGGGCTGCACACCTTCCGCCCGGTGGAGAGGTCCAGGCCGCAAAGCACCACATCGGCGGTCATCGGTACGAAGTCCGCGGGGACCCGGATGTTCACCTGCTCGACCCCCAGTAGCGTGGGCGCGGGCCCGGCGTACTCCAGCGCGGTCATCTCGCGGCCGCGGATCTGCGCCGTGATGGCGCCCGCCTCCGTGGGCAGGCCGGTGGCGAACACCACGATCACGCTGCCGATCGCGGCGGGGTTCGAGCCGCTATTCACCGAGAGGTCCTGATTCAAAATGCCGCCAGGGAAAATGCCTGGATTGACCGGCGTCAAGGACGCCGTGACGGGCGCACTGGCCACCCCGTCAACGGTCACGACCACCTGGGCGCTGGCGCGAGACCCAAGTTCGGGCGGAACCAGCAGGTTGATCTGCGTGTAACTGGTGTAAAGCAGCTTCGCCGCGAGATTGTCGAAGGAGACCGCAACCGCATCTCCCTCCAGCTTGACGCCTTTGAGCATCGCCAGCGAACCCGGGGCCACCGGACCGGTCACATACGTGGCAGCGTGGCCGATGCTGTCGATCCGGGGGCCGGGAAATGGCACTGTAACGGTCAACTTCACCGGCACACTCCGCGAGCCGGCGTACGGCCCGGCATCGATAATCAAGGCGCCCTCGTACACTCCCGGCGCCAGGTTCTTCGGCGACACCGTCAGCCACACGTTCCCTCCGGCGGTGTCCGCGTTCACTCCGATCCAACCGGCGCCGCTCTTGTAGCTCACCGACACACTCCACTCCAAGGCCCCTCCGCCGCCGTTGCGGACCGCGAACGATGCGCCCTGATCCCGCGAGCCGGCCTCCGCCGTGAATTCCAGCGCGGGAGCGTTTACTGCCAGCGAGGGAAACGATGCGCAGTCGCCGTGCAGCACGCAATCGGAAGGCGGGACCGCGGCAACGTAGCGCGGTATGGGGTCGGTCGCCGTGGGCTGGGCCACGGTCGAGACCGGCCCGAGCATGACCGTCTGGTTGCCGAGCGGGCTGTAGTCGCTGGTGGGAGCCAGTCCCACGAAGGTGGGGATCTCGGCACTCTCGCGGATAAACGCCAGCGGATCGGCGTCCAGCACCTCGTAAACCACCTGTGCGGCGCCGTTGACCAGCGTTATCTCCGAGGCGCTGTCCAGCGTAACCGTGCCGGATCCTGGAGCGCCGGGCGTGTAGACCGGGAGGCCGCCCGCTCCGTTCGCATCCGCGCCGTCCACCCGGGCCAGCAACAGCGAGCCGGTCCCGCCCGGCGTGTAAGCCCCGCCCGAGGGGGCCAGCGCCAGCGCGCCCGCCGAGGTGGGTCGCGTCGCGTCCGAGCCGGCCACCACATCCGGGACGAACAGGCGCGCGTCGGCTCGAAAACCGGAGTAACGCAGCAGCACCCGCACGCCGGAGTCGGCGCCAGGCCGCCGCTTTTCGAAGGCGCCCTGGAATCCCGCAGTCACGCGCATGGTGGAGGACCGCGTGCCCGCTGCAATCAGGCCCGACATCGAAATCGTGGCCGGCACGGGCGAGCCATAGCAGGCGGAGATGGTGGCCGAGGTGTTGTCGGCGGCCAGCCCGCGAGCCGGCAGGCCCACCGTCACCACGTTCTGCCGGAAGAAGATCTGGTTCCCGCTATCCCCAAGCCACGCCGTAATGGGGCTCGGATTGTCGATGCCCTGCTGGGCTACCGCGCCGCGCAGGTTGCCGATGCGAAACGAGAGCGCACCCGATGCGGGCACCGTGACGTTCATTCCGTAGAATCCGATTCCCGCCCCCGTGAGGATCGCCACGGCCCCCGCCGAGGAAGGCGGCGCGGAGCTCGACTCGACGGTCAGGGTCGCATCCACAACACCGTTCGCGGACAAGCGGTTGGTGACCGGCACGGACAGGAACACGAACAACGGTCCGCTGACCGTCGCGCCGGGCGTGCCGCCCGTGCAGGAGACCAGAACATCGCCCAGCGGCTCGGCCAAACCCTCCGAACGAACCTGCATGGGGACAGCGCCCACCGTACAGGTCAGAAGAGAAGTGTCCGCAGTCGCGGTCGCAGCGGACGCAAAAAGTGAAAAAGCCAGAATTCGGCCAATGTTCGACATATCGCACCTCCCAAAACGCTCAATTCGATGCTGGCCGTGAAGGGGAACCTGAGCTGGCGAAGAAGGACATCGACTGGGGCCAGCGAAACGCGGGCGGGCACTTTGATTATGGCACCCTGAAACCTCTTGTCAAGGGGGGGCGTTCCAGACCTGTGAAAAATCGCCGGGCAAGCTGCTGATGCTCCGTGTGGGACATGCTTTAGCTTGTCCTCTTCGGTTCTACAAGGCGACTCTTTCACAGTCCCGCGAGGGAGCGGTTCTACTCGGCCGGCGGGGCCGCGTGCCCGCCACGGTCCCTCACCACCCGTACAGATCGAAGAGCATCCGGTCGATTTCCGGATCGCCCCGGAACTCTTCCAGGAGTTTGCAGCCGGTAACGAGCGGCGAAAACGGGGGCGTGGACTCGGCTACCGCGGCCGCCAGCGCGCCGCCGATCTCGACGATGCGCTCGACCGGGAAGCCGCCCGCGCCGATCAGGGCGAGGATTCTGTAGGGACCGAGTTTGTCGTCCACAGACCGTGACATCGAAGGAACCAGCCCAGTTCATCCGATTGGGAACATCGATAGGGCTTGGTTGGTACTTGCGGCGTCTATGGTCGCGTTACCAGCCCTCGTGAGCGCCTCTCGGCCTTGCAAGGGTCCACGGGCGCATCCAGATTCGAGGAATTGGAGTACTTCCAGTCCGCCGGATTCGCGGGCGGTTTGAAATCCCGGGTGTCGAAGACTCGCCACTTTCCCCCGGGCGGCTTGACTTGAAGCTGCAGCGCGACGTGAAAACGAGGCCCTTGGAAGTAGCTGACGCGCATCTCGTGAATTCCACCTTCCAGCCGGACGCTTCCATTCACAGTCAAGGGTGGGTGCATGCAATCGTTGTCGATGATGCGGCGTTCGTCGATGTACATCGCCGACCCGTCGTCGGAAAGCAGTGAGAACGAATACTTCCCAGGCGCATCGATCCAGAACCTGGCGGTGTAGTCGATGGCGAACCACTCGAACCGATCGGTCACCCCCGGAAATCCCTCCCGGAAGTCGCGGGGCGGGACGTTCAGCCTCGTAGTGTAAATGTCGCCGATAGGCTCGAGCCGCTCGAACTTGGGCAGCTTGGTGTCACAACTGATGCCAGACTCGAGCTGTTCAAGGCCGGGCACAGGGACGCGGCCCAATGAAGGCTGCGGCTGACCGCCGAACGGACCGGGGAACCCCGGCCGCGCGAGCGGTTCTCTTGGCAGTTCATAGATTCGCCCGCAGAAACCAAACGGGGCCACCACGGTTACGCCGAAGGTGGCGGCGGACTCTCCGGTGACTTCAGGAGCCTGCGCCCAGCACACCCCCAACGCGAGCCATCCCGCAAGCACGTGGCAAAGCCTACGGCTCGCCGGCTTCATATCAATCCATCACCAGGCCGCCGTTCACGTGCAGATTCGCGCCCGTGATGTAGGCCGCCGCGTTCGAGGCCAGGAAGACGATCGCGGCGGCCACCTCCTCGGGCTCTCCGAATCGCCGCGCCGGAGTTTGCCGCATCCATTCCTCCTCGCGGCCGGCGGAGCGCTCCAGCAGCAGGTCGGTGCGGATGCGGCCGGGCGCAACCAGGTTCACGGTGATGCCGGCCTCCGCCACCTCCCGCGCCAGCGAAAACGTCAGCCCGAGCAATCCCGCTTTCGCCGCCGCGTAGTGCGCGTGGTTCTTCGAGCCCGTATACACCACTTGCGAGGAGACGTTGACGATCCGTCCCCACTTGCGCTCCCGCATGTTCGCGAGGCACGCCCGGGCGCAGCGGAACGCCGCGCTCAGATGCAGCGATAGCGCATCTTCCCAGACCTCGTCGGCCATTCCTTCGACCGGGCCGTCCGTCATCTGGCCGGCATTGTTGATCAGGATATCGACCGGCCCGAGCGCCTTCTCCGCGCCGGCGATCACGCGCCCGGCCGCCTCCGGTTCCAGAAGGTTCCCGGGCAGAGTAACTGCCTCGCCGCCGCCGGAGCGAATCTCCCGCGCCACTTCTTCCGCCAGCGCCCCGCTCCGGAAGTAGTGCACGCCGACCCGCGCGCCGTGCGCCGCCAGCGCCAGGCAGGTGGCCCGTCCAATGCCCCGGCTGCCTCCGGTGACCACCGCCACCCGGCCCGCGAGATCCAGGTCGATCCCCACTTACGCGACCTCCACCCAGGCGTGCTTTTGCGAACTCTCCAACACCTTCTCGAGCACCCGCATCATCTGGTAGCCGTCCGCGAAGGTCGGGTATTCCACCGGCGCCGAGCGGTCCGCCACCGTCGCGTAGAACCGCCGGAAGCACTGCTTGTGCGCGTCGTCGTAACCCTCGCTGTGGCCGCCTGGCAGATCGGCGTAACTTTTCGCCCCCTCCGCCAGCAGCGACGGGTCCTTGATGAGGATCTGGTTGTTGCTGTTCCGCTGGCCGATCCACAGCTCGTCCGGCCGCTCCTGGTTCCAGATCACCCCCGCCTTGGTCCCGTAGATCTCCACTTGCAGCCGGTTCTTGCAGCCCACATTCACCTGGCTGGCCGTGAACGCTCCGCGCGTGCGCTCGCCCATCCGCACCAGCACCGCGCCGAAGTCCTCGGTCTCGATAGGGACCTCGTCGAAGTCTTCCGGCCGCAGCGTCTTTCCTGCGAAGGTCTCCACCGCCATCTTGGGACGCTTGCGAGTCTTGTGAAAGATCTGCAAGTCCGCGCACAACGCCGTAATCTTCTGCCCGGTGATGTGCTGCACCGTGTCCATCCAGTGCGAGCCGATATCGCCCATCACCCGCAGCGGGCCATTGTCCCCGGCCACAATGCGCCAGTTCCAGTCCGTGTCGTACAGCAGCCAATCCTGCGAGTAAGTGCCCTGCACCACCAGGATCTCACCCAGCTCGCCGCTCTCCCGCATGCGGCGCATGTGCTGCACTAGCGGATAGGAACGCAGGTTGTGGTTCAGGCAGTTCGCGAGACCGGTCGCCCGCGCGACCTCCACCAGCTCGCGCGCCTCCGCCGCCGACACCGCCAGCGGCTTCTCGCACAGCACGTGCTTGCCCGCCAGCAGCGCCTCCTTGCATATCGGAAAGTGCGTGGCGTTGGGAGTGCAGACGTGCACCGCCTCGATCTCCGGGTCCCTCAGCACCTCGCGGTAGTCCCCCGTGACCTTGTCGATGCCCACCTGCGCGCCGAAGGACGCCGCCAGCTCCGCGGTTTCCCCGGCCACGGCGGCCACCTCGACATTGCCCAGCCGGCGGATCGCCTCGGTGTGCACCCGCCCCATGAATCCAGTGCCGATGACGGCAGTCTTGATCTTGCGCATAGAGTCCTGTTCCGAGTCCTTTCCCACAGTCAATGTAGCATCAGGCTCACGGAGCCGTCTACGCTTTGGCCGTGATCGGCATCATCCCGAGCCCTCCCGCCATGGCTACCACGCTCGCTCCGACCCGGGTGCAGCTCCACCTGACGCTGAGGCTGGGCGAGGGGGCCGCAGCCAGGCTAGCCCGGGGTGGTAAGGCCGGCCGCATAGATCTACGGCGCGATCACAAGGCGCCCAAACTTGCCACCTTGCTCGGTAAGCCAGAGATTGCCGTCCGGCCCTGCCGTGATCCAATCGGTGCTGCTCCCAGAACGCACCGAAGGTGATGGTGTGGTCCCCCGCCGGAGCATCGGTTGTCGTCCAGGTGGTCCCCGAGCCTGGATAGATGGCCGGGCCTGAGATGGTGAAGGTGTGCGTGCCCGCTGCCAGCGGCCCAGCACACGATCTCCGCACCGTCGCCCTGAACACCGTCTGGATGAGCGAGGAAGCCTGCCAGATGGTCGCTTCCCCCAACCCTGTACAGCAGCGCGCCTTGGACCTGTTGAAATTCCCCTGCCCAGGGTAGCGTGCCCCGTAGGCAACCGTCGGTGTCGGGCCTATCTTCTGGTTCATCCGCCACGTCCTGCTCATCGAGGTTGGGGACGTCGGTTTAGAAGCTTCTGGACAGTGTGTCGCTCTTCCGCCCGTCCGGAGCAACTAACTCGACATAGTATATCGCACCTGTAGTTCCACTGATGTTAGCGAATGCGGTGTCGTAAGCCATCGTGCCGCTGGTCGCTCCGGGAGTACGGCCCGTCGGGGTGATGGTATAGTTGTCCCCCTTCAGCGTGCCGGAGAAGGTGAGCAGCTCAATTGCGCTCAGCGATCCCGAGGAAACCGCCCCGGTCGGATCCGTGTAGTCGACAGTGACGTGCAGCCGCAGCGTGGTACCGGGGTTCTCCGCCGAAACCCGGAGGTTGGAGATGCGGAAGGTGGAAACGTTCAGATGGTAGTCCGACGATTTCCAGTCGCCCGGCGCGGTCAGGTTGCAGATCCGCTCGGTAGGAGGAGCGTCCGCCGCCACTCGGATGGTCAGGTCGATTTGGGTGTCCGTGGGGGTAAATGGGTCAACCGCGATTCCGGTGTTGGGCGTGCACGCCAGTTGATTCACTTGCGCCAACAGGGTTCCCTTGAATTGCCAGGTCACGATACCGCCCGGCGAAACCGTCGTGAGCGAGGGGCCGCTGGTGATATTCGGTAGTGGCCCCGTCAAGGTGAACGCAAGGTGATTCGACGCTCCGGCGCTGGTAACGACCCACAACCAGCGCGCGCCCAGCGCTGCGCTGCTCGCAATCGCCAACGTGCCCTGCACCGATGTCGCCGTAACGGTCAAATTCGACAGTGTGAGGCCGTCCTGGTTATCCCAGACCACCTGCCCGCCGGTTAGATTTGTGCCGTTGATGGTGAAGTTACTGATGGTCTGTCCGGGCTGGCCCGAGGTGGGTGAGATCGAGGCGATTCCCGGACCCGGAAGCGGCACGTAGGTCGCGGTGAAGGCGATGGTTCCGCCGGCGCCGAGGGTCTTGGTCTGAGCGGAGGGCGTGGCGTAGCCCGCGAGCGCGCCGTAGGTGATGGTGTAGTCTCCCACCGGAGCATTGGTTGTCGTCCAGGTGGTCCCCGAGCCGGAATAGTTGGCCGGGCCTGAGATGGCAAAGCTGGCGGCGCTCAAGTTGGTCGCGACCTGGATCGAGCCGACCGGAGGCAGCGCCGCCATGCTCACCGTCAGCGCGTTGGCGGTCTTGCCGTCCACGGTGAGTGAGATGGACACGTCTCCCTGGCCGCGCAGGCTGCGCGGCAACTCGAGGTTGACCTGGTCCAGGCCCGCGAAGGTCCCTTGCGCGCCTGCATAATCCACCACTGTGGTCTGGCCGCCCACCGTGGCGTTGACGTTCACCAGGCTCGTGCGTCCCCGAATGCCCGTGCCGTAGATCACCAGGATGGTCTTGTCGGTCGCTTGTCCCATGTCGATGGGCACGCTCAGGTCGGTGGTGGTAAAGGAACCGTCGGCCGCCACCCGGATCGCTTGCCCGACCGCCTTTCCCTTGCCGTCCGAAGTGGCCGAGAACAGCCCGGGAGCGACACTCTCGATCACTACCGTACCGGTGCTCACTTGGCCGTCGGCGCGATTGACGGTAATGGTCGCGGCGCCACCCTGCGTGCCGTCCGGAATGACGACGTTGAGTTGTTTCGGGGAAACGTCGATCAGCGACACGTCGCGCGAAGTGCCGCCGCTATCCAGGATCTTCACCGAAACGCCTCCCATGGAGGTGGGCAGCGGCTGGGATGGCGCATGCTGCGTGACCGTAGTAAAGTCCGGAGACCCTGTCTGGCTCCAGATGACGGCGATCATGCCGGGCGCGACCGGCGGGGCGGCGAAGCTAGCCGCCGAGGTCACCGCGATTGCGCCAGGCCCCGGAGTGTTCGTCACCGCGGCGGTGAAGATGACCGGAGTGGTAACGCCCGCCGCACTGGCGGTGACCGTCGCCGCCCCTACCGTGCTCCCTAACTGGACCGGGGTCTGGGCGCGGCCCGAGGCATCGGTTTGAACGCTGCTCGAAGTCACCGTTGCGTTGGTCGCGGTAAACGTGACGGTGACGTTCGCCACCGGGCTGCCGCCTTCGTCGACCTCGACCACCACCGGGCTGGGCAAGTTCGCGTTCACAGCGCCGCTCTGGTTGTTGCCCGAAACGATCTTAATGCTCCGGGACGGAGGCGTGACCGTGAAACCGGTCAGCTTCAGGAGAAAGGCGTCCGCCCCCCTTACCACGGTCTGATAGGCGCCCGCGGTGGTCGGGAAATCGGTCGAAGTAGTGGTGCCGAGGATGTACGCATTTCCGCTCGGGTCCAGTGCAATCGAGTCGGCCTCGTTGTCGCCGTTGCCGCCCAGAAGCGTCGAGTACAGCAGATCCGAACCGGTGGCGTTCAATTGGAAGAAGAATCCATCGCTCGTGCCCGACCAGGTGCTCTTCACGGCGCCAAGGGTCGTTGGGAAGTCCGTCGATACGGTTATCCCGGTCACATAGGCGTTGCCGTGGGAGTCCAGCGCCAGGCCGAAGGGGATATCCGAGCCGCCGCCGCCAACGAAAGTCGAATAGGCCAGGGCGGACCCGGCGGGATTCAACTTGGCGACGAAAACATCGTCGGAGCCCCACTCGGTGATCTGGTAGGCGCCCGCCGTGGTCGGGAAATCCGCGGAAGCCGTCCGTCCGGCCACGTATGCGTTGCCCTGAGTGTCCACCGCCACTTTCCAACCGGCGTCCGAGCCGGCGCCCCCCAGCAGCGCCGAATAAGTCAGCGCCGAGCCGGCGGGGTTGAGTTTCACCACGAAGGCGTCTTTGCCCGCGGCGGTGGGGCTCCGGTAAGCGCCCGCCGTGGCCGGGAAGTTGGTTGAGGAAGTGTCGCCGGTAACGTAGGCGTTGCCGGAACCATCCACCTTGATGTCCAGGGCTTCGTCCACGTCGCTCCCACCCAGGAAGGTCGAATACACCAGGGAGGCTTGGCCGCTGGCGGAGGGGTTCAGCTTGGTCACGTATACGTCGCTGTTGCCGCTATAGGTGGTTTGGAAGGCGACCGCCGAGACCGGGAAATTGGCCGACTCCGTCCATCCAGTCACATAGACATTGTTGGCGGAATCGATGGCCAGGCCGATGAGGTCCTCCTGGCCGCTTCCTTCCAGATAAGTCGAGTAGAGAAGCTGCGATCCGGCGGAGTTCAGCTTGGCGACGAAGGTGTCCTGGCAGCAGGTGTCGTAGGTCCCGGGCTGGAGTGCCCCCATGGTCGTCGGAAAGTTCGTGGCGGTCGTCCATCCGCCTACATAAGCATTGCCCGCGCTGTCCACGGCAATGGCCTCGGCGACCTGATCCCCATCGCTTCCGCCCAGAAAGCTGGAATAGACCAGCGCCGTCCCGGTGGGATTGAGCTTGGCGATGAACGCATCGTAGTCCACCGCGTTGGAAATGCCCTGGACCACGCCGGGCGTAACAGGAAAGGTCACGACGGAATAGGTCTGCCCGCACACGTAAGCGCTGCCGGCGGAATCCACGGCGTTGGCGTAGCCAATATCGTCGGAGGCGCCGCCCAGCAGCGTCCCATAGCTCAGAGTAGGATCGATGATCAGCGGCCGGCGGGCGTCGTAATCCTTCACTTGAAAGCCGACTTCGTTCCGGCCGGTAATCACGTGGGCCGCGGGCAGTTTCCGGATGACACCGTCGATCTCCTGGTAAACCACCGGGCTGTGCTGGCGAATCGTCCCCAGTCTGGTGCGCAACAGCAGATCGCCGCTGGCCTCCACTTCCATGGCGTCGACGCCGTCATAGGCTAGCCGGACCTGGCTCGGGTCGGCCCCGGGCGCAACCACGAAATCGTACTCCAGGTTCCGCTGATTGCCGTAGTAGACCAGGTCGATGCCCGGGTACACTCCGGGCTGCTCGACTCGCGCATAGGTGGGAATGTCCGTGATCCACCGGGCCGGATCGTGGCCGCGGAAGTAGTTCGCTTTTCCGGGAAGCAGTTGAGCGCCACTGAGCGCGGCAGCCGGATCGGAATTCGCCACCCGGATACGCACGCTCGCCCGCTCGATCTCGGAGGCCAGCCCGCGCTGCTTGCTGCGGCGGCTCCTCTGCCCCTTGGCGGCCACCTTGGATCCCGGCTGAAGCACCAGCACAGCCTCGGCGCCGGTGAGCATGAGGCCATAGCCGCGCCCCCGCGCCAGGAATTTCACCGACGGGTCGGTTTGGCCCAGGTTGGCCTCGAAGCTGAGCGGTAACTTGCCGTACAAGGCGTCCACGGACGCCGCCGGAGGCGCGCCCATCGCGCTCAACGAGAACAAGAAGACAATTGCGCTTGGAACACCAATAAAGTTCCGCGTTTGTGTATTCACGGTAGTGACACTCCTTCGGCCGGCCCGGTCCCCCGAGGCAGCAACCATCACCATGTTACAGCCAATCCCGCATGAGGGGGATAATCCCCGGCTGGGCGCGCGCCACAAAAGCGGAGGAGGGCGGGTTTCAACCCGCGCGGGGCTTGAGCCCCGCCGCGCCGCGGGTCTGAAGAGGCACTTGCAGAATTCCTGCAAACCGCTCCCTTGCGGTCGCGGCTCGGTTACGGCTCCAGACCGAACCGCCGCGTCAGCGCAGGTAGAAGAGGCTGAGGCGGGGGAGGCCGGCGGATTCGAGCAGGCGGCGATCCAGGAACTGGCGTTCGAGCATGGCGATCTGTTCGGCGGCCATCTTAGCGCGGTAGGGGCGGAGCTGGAGGTCGAATTCGCGGCGAGCGGCGACGAGGTCGTCGTCGGTCTGGCGGGTGCGGGCAGCGGCGATCATCTTGTCCTCGAGCGCGGCGAGCCGGCGCTCGAGTTCTTCGAGGTCGCCGTAGTGCGTTTCCACCTCGGCGATCAGCCGGTCGAGCGCGATGGCGACCTCCTCGAAGAAGGCCTTACGCAATTGAGCGGCGTTGGCCGCCAGGTACGCACCGAGCTCGTCGAGCGAGAAGGGCGGCGCGGCGGCTCTCGATTCAGCGCGCGGCGCAGCGCCGGCCATGATCTGGGCCTGCTCAATCACCGCCTGGGCGCAGTAAGCCAGCGAGTTGATCGCCCGGACCTTGGACTTGCGGCCGCGCCACTTCTCGAAGGCGTCGTCGATGCCGCGCAACACCGCCTCGAGGGGGAGACCCGCCTCCTTCCAGCACTCGATGAGCGCCCAGTCCAGGGGCGAAAGCAGAAACAGGCCGGTGCCACGGGTCTTCTGGAAATGCTCCTCAACCTCGGTGAAGTAGTTGAAGTAGTTGCCGGGCCAAAGCTCGTCGTTCATCGCGGCCGGTTCCGCTCCCAGATCAGCTCGAGGCCCTCGAGCGTGAGGTCCGCATCCACCTGCTTCAGGAAGCGCGATCCGCGCACGATGAGGTTGGCCTGGCCGCCGGTTGCGGCCGTGCGCGTTTCCGGGCCCAGCGCTTCGAAGAGCCGCTCGAGGATGCCGTCGATCATCCCAATGGCCCCGTAGTAGATGCCCGACTGCATGCTGCCGACCGTGTTCCTGCCGATGAGGCTGGCGGGCTCGCGGATGTCCACCAGCGGCAGGCGCGCGGTCTTGGCGAACAGCGCCTCGAGGGCGATGCCAATGCCCGGGCAGATCAGGCCGCCCCGATACTCGGCGTCCGCCGAAACGACGTCGAAGGTGATGGCGGTGCCCAAATCGACGATCACACACGGGCCTCCGTACTTATGGAACGCGGCGACGCTGTTGACGATGCGGTCCGCGCCGACCTCCTGCGGATTGTCGTAACAGATGCGCAGGCCGGTATCGGTCTGGGGCGTCACGAACATGGCGTCCACGCGGAAGTAGCGGAGGGACATCGCGGCCAGCGAGGAGTCCAGTGGCGGCACCACGCTGGCGATGATGACGCCATCGACGCGGGCCAGGTCCAGCGAGGAGAAGCTGAACAGGTTGCGCAGCAGAATGCCCCACTCGTCGGAGGTCTGTTCGTGGACCGTTTGCAGACGCCAGTTGGCGATGAGCCGGCGGTCTTCGAAGACCCCGATGGTGACGTTCGTGTTGCCAACGTCGAGTGCCAGTAACATAACGCTCCTTAGCCGGCTGGCCGGACGCCTCCCGCTAAGATCAGTGTACGCGCGCCGTCGGGCCGGCGCAGGTAGAGGAAGCCGCTGGGGTCGAGTCCGTCAGTCACTCCTTCCATCGCGTCCACGACGACGCGTTTGCCGTGCACGTAGCTGGAAGCGCGGGAGAACGCCTGGATAATGGCGTCGCGGCCTTCATCGACGAGGATTCCGGTGAGGCGCTCGACGGATTCGAGCAGGTTTTCGAGGAGTTGGTCGCGCGAGTGGTGGCTGCCGGAGGCCAGGCGCAAGGAGGTCGCCAGCGCGGCGAGGTCGTCGGGGAACGCGGACTGGTTGACGTTGATGCCGATGCCGGCGATGAAGGCGGGGCCTTCGGTTTCCACCAGGATGCCGGCGCACTTCTTGTCGCCGATCAGGACGTCGTTGGGCCAGCGCAGGTCGCAGGCCAGGCCGGTCGAGTTGGCGATGGCTTCGGCGGTGGCGAGGCCCAGCGCCAGCGAGAGCACGGGGGCGCTCGCCGGGGGGAGGGCGAGCCTCAGGACGATGGAGACGTACAAGCCAGAGCCGCGCTCGGAGTGCCAGGCGTGGCCGTGCCGGCCGTAGCCGGCTGTCTGCTCATCGGCGACGACCGTGGTGAGAGAAGGGCAACCCTCTCGCGCCAGCTTCGCCGCCTCCTTCATCGTGGAAGGGCAGATTGGGAGCCGGACGATCATAGCTCCAGCCGGAAATTGAGATCGAGGGCGGTGGCCGAATGGGTGATGGCGCCACAGGAGACGAAATCTGCGCCGGTTTCGGCGTAAGCGCGCACGTTTTCGAGGGTGATGCCGCCGGAAAGCTCGACGGTGGCGCGGCCGGCGATGTAGCGGATCTCGGCGGCCGCCTGCTCGGGAGTCAGGTTGTCGAGCAGGAGGCGCGTGGCGCCACAGGAGAGCGCCTCATCGAGCTCGGCGCGGGTGCGGACCTCGATCTGCGGCTCGCCTCGTTGTTTCGCCCGCTCGAGAGCCGCCCGCACGCCGCCCGCGGCCACGATGTGGTTGTTCTTGATGAGAATGGCGTCGTAGAGGCCCATGCGGTGGTTCACCACTCCGCCGGCGGCGGCGGCCATTTTTTCGAGGCGGCGGAGCCCGGGCGTGGTCTTGCGGGTGTCGAGGATGCGGCAGCCGGTGCCGGCCACGGCATTGACGTAGCGGCGCGCCAGCGTGGCGATGCCGGTAAGCCGCTGTAAGAAGTTCAGGGCCGTGCGCTCGCACTCGAGCAGCTTGCGGGCGGGGCCGCGGACAGAAGCCAGGGGCTCGCGGGAATGGCACTCATCGCCGCTGCGCTTGAAGAGATCGGTCTCGTCGTAGATCAGGGGCAGAAGCTCAACGCCGGCCAGGATGAGGGGCTGGCGGGCGAAGAAGCGGCCCGAAGCGCGCATTTCGGCGGGGACGCAGGCTTCGGAGGTGATGTCTCCAGAGCCGATATCCTCGGCGAGCGCGCGCCTCACCGTCTCGAGGATCTCGGGGTGGTGGACGTCGAACGTCATTGCGGTGGCGCGAGCGCGCTGCGGCTCTTGGCGAGCTGGGCTTCGTATTCGGCGAGTTTCTGACGGATGGTGTTGACCACGTGCTCGGGCGCGCGCGCCACAAACTCCTGGTTGGCGAGCTGGCGCTGGGAATTGGCGATCACTTTCTCGAGCTGCTCGATCTCCTTTTCGAGGCGTTTCCGCTGGAGCTCGACTTGGGCCTGCGGGATGCGGAGCGCGAGATCGAATTCGGTAGTCGAGCGCTTGACTCCCTGGACCTCGGCCGGCGCCGGCTCCGCGCGGACCTCGAGCTTGAGGTTCGCCAGCTTCTGGATGGCGTCGATCTGCTTGCGGGCGACATCGGCGGCCGCGGTCGGCGAGTAGAAGACGCCCTCGAGCTGCTCCTTGGGATTCGCGCCCATGTCGGCGCGGAGGTTGCGCGCCGCGGTGACGATCTCCTGGAGGAGCTGCATCTGGCGCTCGGCGGGGTGATCGGTGACGTGGATGTCGTACTGCGGATACTGGCTGAGGGCGATGGAGATGGGCCGCGCGGCGGCTCCCTGTGCGAGCCGCTGCCACAGCTCCTCGGTGAGAAACGGCATCACCGGGTGGAGCAGCCGCAGCGACGCTTCAAAGACGGTGAGCAGGTTGCGCCAGTGCGGGTCCAGGCCGGAGTTCTCGCTGAAGCGCAGCTTCTTGATCTCGAGGTACCAGTCGCAGAATTCGTGCCAGAAGAACTGCCAGAGCAACTGGGCGGCTTCGTGAAAGCGGTAGCGGTCGATAGCGCGGTTCACCAGATCGGCGCAACTGTTCAGGCGGCTGAAGATCCAGCGGTCTTCGAGCGGAACTCCTTCGAAGCCGGCGCTAACCGGCTCGGGGCGGTAGGAGACGGCCTCCTCGGGCACCCAGGGCGGGACGCCGGAGCGCTCCATATTGAGGAAGATGAAGCGGGCGGCGTTCCAGATCTTGTTGGCGAAGGCGCGCGCGCTCAACATGCGCTCTTCGGTGAGCACGATGTCGGTGCCGGGGGCCGCGCCGAGCAGCATGGACATGCGGACGGCGTCGGTGCCGTGCTTCTCGGTGACCTCCAGCGGATCGACGACGTTGCCGCGAGTCTTGGACATCTTCTGGCCCTCGGGGTCGCGGACCAGCGCGTGGATGTAGACTTCGCGGAAGGGAACGTCGCCGGTGGCTTCCAGGCCCATCATGATCATGCGGGCGACCCAGAAGAAGAGGATGTCGAACCCGGTGATCATCAGCGAGGTGGGGTAGTAAGCGCGGAGGTCGTCGGTTTCCTCGGGCCAGCCGAGGGTGGAGAAGGGCCAGAGGCCGGAGCTGAACCAGGTATCGAGCACGTCGGAGTCCTGCTCGAGGCGGGAGGAGCCGCAAGCGCAGGATGCGGGCGCCTCGCGGGCCACCAGGATCTGGCGGCAATCCTGGCAGTGCCAGGCGGGAATGCGATGGCCCCACCAGAGCTGGCGCGAGATGCACCAGTCGCGGATGTTGTACATCCACTCGTAATAAGTCTTGGTGGAGTTGTCGGGGGTGAACTGGATACGGCCGTCCTCGACGGCGCGGATGGCGGGCTCGGCGAGTTGCTTGGTTTTGACGAACCACTGAGTGGAGATGAGCGGCTCGACCGGGGTCTTGCAGCGCTGGCACTTGCTCAAGCTGACCTGGTAGGGCTCGATCTTCTCGATGAGGCCGAGAGCTTCCAGATCGGCGACGACGCGCTTGCGGGCCTCGAAGCGGTCCAGGCCGGCGTAGGGGCCGGCGGCGGCGGTCATGTGCGCGGTGTCGTCGATGACCTGGATCTTGGGCAGGTTGTGGCGGCGGCCGGCCTCGAAATCGTTGAGGTCGTGGGCGGGCGTGACTTTGACGACGCCGGTGCCGAACTTGGGATCCGCCACCTCGTCGAGGATGATGGGGATCTCGCGGTTCATGAGCGGCAACTGGACGGTTTTGCCGTGCAGATCGCGGTAGCGCTCGTCGGAGGGATTGACGGCGCAGGCGGTGTCGCCGAGCATGGTCTCTGGGCGGGTAGTGGCCACCACCAGGCAGCGCGAGGCGCCGGTGACCGGGTAGCGGATGTGCCAGAGGTTGCCGGCCACAGAGTCGTGGGGCGCTTCGAGGTCGGAGAGCGCGGTCTGGCAACGCGGGCACCAGTTGACCATGTACTCGCCGCGGTAGATGAGGCCCTTCTCGAAGAGGCGGACGAAGACTTCGCGGACGGCGCGGGAGAGGCCGGGGTCCAGGGTGAAGCGCTCGCGGGACCAGTCGCAGCTTGCGCCGAGGCGGATCATCTGGCGCTTGATGGTGTCGCCGTAGCGTTCCTTCCAGGCCCAGACGCGGCGCTCGAACTCGGGGCGGCCCAGCGTGCGGCGGTCCAGACCCTCGGCGGTGAGCTGGCGCTCGACCAGCATCTGGGTGGCGATGCCGGCGTGGTCGGTGCCGGGCAGCCAGAGGGTGTTGTCGCCGCGCATGCGATGCCAGCGGATGGTGACGTCGATCTCGGTGTGCTCGAGCATGTGCCCGATGTGCAGGTTGCCGGTGACGTTGGGCGGAGGGATTACCAGCGAGAACGGGCGGCCGGGGCCGTTGGCGTAGGCGCGGAAGACGCCCGAGTCGATCCACCACTGCGCCCAATGCGGCTCAAACCGTTGGGGCTCATAGACTTTCTCAAGTTGCATGCGGGAA
>Ga0182017_10000975_pt1 | contig 22411 bp, 17 predicted proteins | sample 712E3DmetaG_FD_120492 | JGI IMG/M metagenome (GOLD analysis project Ga0182017, IMG submission 120492) | Permafrost microbial communities from Stordalen Mire, Sweden - 712E3D metaG | ecosystem: Environmental > Terrestrial > Soil > Wetlands > Permafrost | place: Sweden: Stordalen | collected... | reverse complement strand
GAATGTGGGAAAAAGAAAATCTGAAAAATTCTATTTCTTACCCCTCTCCTTGTGGGAGAGGGGGCAGGGGTGAGGTCGGATTTATGAAAATGTCAAGTGGCGTAATCAGATTACAAAATGTTACCGAAGAGAAATTATCGGATGCTCGTGACTTGCGGAAAAACATGACTTCTGCCGAACGGGTTTTATGGAATAGTTTGCGTAATAGAAAATGTGGTGGGTTCAAGTTTAGGCGGCAACAAGTTATTGAAGGTTTTGTTGCGGATTTTTATTGTGAAATGGCAAAGCTTGTTGTTGAGGCAGACGGCGGAATTCATTGGGACGAAAATCAAAAAGAAATCGATGAACATCGCGAAAAGGTTTTTCAATTACGCAGCATTAAGACAATCAGGTTTCCGAATGATATGGTTCAAAATAATCTGAATGAAGTATTGGCAACTATAGAATTAACCTGCAAACAGAGGATATAATTTTACCCCTCTCTTCGTGGGAGAGGGCGGCCGAAGGCCGGGGTGAGGTAACATGTACTCCGAATCCGATCTTCTCATGCTTTCCGCGCTTCAGCACATTGCTTTTTGCGAACGTCAATGTGCGCTTATCCACTAAGAAAGAACTTAGTATGTTCCCCCGCGAACGCGGGGATGCTCTACGGTTCGACAGGCTCACCGTGACAACGGGTCCATGTGGATTGAAACCACAAGGAGCCCCCTGATTCAAATGGGCTTTGCATTGATCAAGCGACTCTCTCCATCGCCTTGAGGATGGTTTCGCGGGCTATTCCCGCCAATTGCTCTTTATCAAGAACAACTCCCTCATGCGGGTTAAGCGGAGCGCCGATCACGAGCCGCACCGCCGCCGGGGAAATGCGGTAGGATTCCTTGCGCTGGACTTCGCGCGTCCCGCAAATCGCCACGGGCACGACCGGTACGCCCGACTCAAGGGCCAGGGTAAAGCTCGCGCGCTTGAATTCCCCCACTTTCCCGGAGGCGCTGCGCGTGCCTTCCGGAAAAAGGACCAGAGATATGTTGTTTTTTTTAAGCACCGATACTCCGCGCGTAATGGATTTCCTGGCTTTCCGCGGATTTGAGCGATCGATGTTGATGCAGCCTATGGCCTTCATGCCCCAACCGAAGAACGGAATTCTGAATAGCTCCTTTTTAGCGATGAAACTCAGCATCGATCCCAATCCGGCGTACAGCACGGGGATGTCGAAATACCCCTGATGGTTCGCCACGAACACGTAATTTTTGTTCTTGCCAATGTTCTCGGCGCCTTCGACCGTAAGTTTCACTCCGGTGACGAACATCAGGTTCAGGCTCCATTGCCGCGCCACGGCCCGCGCTTTGTTCCGGGAAAAAACGCCCACGATCATCGCCGTAAAACCATACGCTATTGCGCTCACAATCGTCCACGCGATGACGAACCCGTTGCGGATAATCGCGGCCGCGGCCCTTACGCCGCCGATTTGCCGATCCATACGTTTTCCTTTCCCACTTTACCGCGAAGCGTCTCAAGCGCCTCCCGGGCCGGATTCATCTGGACGTTTTTCGCCTTTATCCGGTATTCGTTGTTCTCCTCGGTGGCGAGGTGGATGATCAGCGCGCAGGGGCCTTGCGTGTGCGCGCAGGCGTCGTACACTTCGCGGACGAAGGACTCTTCCAACCCCCTCGTCCGTAAACGCACATGGATGCTTTTCGTCAATTTTTCCCTGGTTTCCGAAAGCGCAAGGACCTTGTCCACGCGCAGTTTCGGCTTTTTGTCCCCTTCACGCACCGATACCTGGCCGTGCACAAGGACCATGGAGTCGGCGGCCAACAGGTGCCGGTATTTTTCATAGGCGTCGCCGAACACCAGAAGCTCCATGGACCCGCCGAAATCCTCGATCATTAAAAACGCCATGGGTTTTCCGTCGCGCTGCATGTGCGTCTTGACGTTGGTAATAATGCCGCCCACGGTAAGCGGCGTCCCCTCCTTCAACTTCTCCACCGCCTCGCCCCGAAGCGACACGTCGGCAAAGCCGCGGATTTCGTCCTCGAAGCGCATGAGCGGATGTCCGCTTACGTAAAAATTGAGAACCTCTTTTTCCTTCGCCAAGAGCTCGTTATAAGGCCATGGCTCGACTCCAACAAGCTGCGGCTGCGCCATGGACTTGACGGCGGCGCCCGCTTCGCCCCCCGCGTCGAAGAGGCTGGTCTGTCCCGACACTCTATCCTTTTGAAAACCGACGCCGTAATCGACGGCCTTGTCGATGGAGGCGAACAATTGCGCGCGGGTACCCCGCAGGCCGTCCAGCGCTCCCGCGTACGCCAGCGACTCAAGGCATTTTTTATTGACAAGACGCAAATCGACCGAGGCGCATAAATCAAAGAGGCTTTCGAACCGGCCCTTTTCGGCGCGGGCCGCAAGAATGGATTCGGCGGACTTTCCCACGTTTTTAATGGCGCCGAGTCCCAGGCGGATAGAACCGTCGTCGATGCCGCATTCGTATTCGCTCGCATTGACATCCGGCGGCAGGATGCGAATACCCATGCGCTCGGCCTCGTTTTTAATGACGAGCAGGTCGTCCTGGTCGTCGAGCACCGAGGAAAGGTTGGCGGTCATGAATTCCAGGGGATAGTTCGCCTTGAGATAGGCCGACTGGTACGCCACGTGCGCGTAAACCGTGGCATGGGCCTTGTTGAACCCGTATTCGGCGAATTTGGCCATCCGGTCGAATACTTCCTGAGCGGTCTTCTTATCGACCTTTCGTTTTTCCGCGCCTTCCATGAACTTGATGCGCATGGTCTCCATTTTCGCCGCGTCCTTTTTTCCCATCGCCTTTCGAAGGATGTCGGCTTGCCCTAATGTAAACCCTCCCATTTCCTGGGCGATGCGCATCACCTGTTCCTGATATGTAATGACGCCGTAGGTGATTTTAAGGACGGCCTCGAGCATGGGATGCTTGTATTCGACCTTTTCCCTGCCGTGTTTGCGATGAATGTAGACGGGGATGTCTTCCATGGGACCCGGCCGGTACAGGGCGTTCATGGCGATGAGATCGTCGATGCCCTCGGGTTTGAGTTTGCGCAAGTTGTCCTGCATACCTTGCGATTCGAACTGGAAGATGCCCACGGTCTCTCCCCTGCCCATGAGTTCGCAGGTTTTCCGGTCTCCGTCGGGCAATCGCCATAAATCAATGGCGACGCCGTGGTTTTTCAGGATGAGCCGCAAGGTATCCTGCAGCACGGTAAGTGTGCGCAGTCCCAAAAAGTCCATTTTTATGAGACCGACCTCTTCAACGTATTTCATGTCGTATTGGGTAATGACGATGTCGGAATCGGGTTGCTTGAACAGCGGCGCCCAGTTGACGACGCTGCCCGGCGCTATAATGACGCCGCCCGCGTGCATGCCCGCTTGCCGGGCAAGACCCTCAAGAACCTTCGCGTGCTTGAACAGTTCCCCGTACTGGGGATTGCCCTTGATGGTTTGGGCCAATTCCCCGTTGCAGGCAATGGAGGTTTCAATATCCTTGTCGACCATTCCCGCCAGTTTTGACGCTTCCGCGACCGAAATGCCCATGACCCGCGCGACATCCCTGACCACCATTTTGGCCTTCATGCGGCCGAAATTAATGATTTGGGCAACGGAGTCACGGCCGTATTTTTCGATGACGTAATCAATGATTTTATAACGGTCCCTGTCGGCGAAGTCTATGTCCGCATCGGGCATGGATACGCGTTCGGGATTTAGGAACCTCTCGAAAAGAAGGTCGAATTTGATGGGGTCAACGCTGGTGATTCCCGTTGCGTAGGCCACGAGACTTCCCGCGGCCGAACCCCTGCAACCGGTCATGACCTCCTTCTTGGCCGCGGCCTCGACAAAATCGCGCACGACCAGGAAATAGCCTTCAAACCCCATTTTGCAGATGACGTCAAGTTCATACTGCAACCGCTCCTCGATGCCCGGCGTGACATGCGCGTATTTTTCTTTCACGCCTTTTTTCGCGAGGTGCTGGAGGTAATCGGCCTCCGAGGTAAACCCTTCGGGAAACCCCGGCTTGGGTAGTTGCGGCTTGGCCTTGATTTCCACATTGCAGCGCTGGGCTATCGCGAGCGTATTATCGAGCGCCTCGGGCAAATCGGGAAAAAGCGTCGCCATTTCCTGGGGCGATTTGAAGTAAATTTGGTCGGAACCGAATTTGTAACGCTTGGGATCGGCCATGGTGGTCTGGGTCTGGATGCACAGCAGCACCTCATGGGACGCCGCGTCCTCGCGGTTAAGGTAATGCGCGTCGTTGGTGACGATGAACGGCACACCCATGGCCTTGCCGAGTTTTATCATTTCGTCAAAAGCCACCATTTCCTCGTCGATGCCGTGGTTCTGCAGCTCGAAGTAAAAATTGCCCTCGCCGAAAATGTCGAGGTACTCGGCGGCAATCGCCCTGGCCTTGTCCGTCTTCCCCTCAAGTAAAGCGCGGGGGATGGCCCCGCCCACGCACGCCGAAGATCCTATGAGCCCTTCGCTGTGGCGCCGAAGGACTTCCATATCGATGCGGGGCTTATAGTAGAAGCCTTCAAGGTATCCGATGGTGGAAAGCTTGAGGAGGTTTTTATAGCCTTCGTTGTTGCGCGCTAAAAGGATGAGATGGTGGTAGGACCCCTCCCCGGCGGACTTTGTTTTTTCAAGACGCGACTGAGGCGCCACGTAGGCTTCGAAGCCGATGACCGGCTTGATCCCGGCGTTGAGGCAGGCGTTATAAAATTCCACCACGCCGAACATGCCGCCGTGATCGGTAATGGCGAGGGCCGGCATGCCGAATTCCTTCGCTTTCGCGACGAGATCCTTTATCCGGATCGCGCCGTCGAGAAAACTATATTCCGTGTGATTGTGCAAGTGCACGAAATTGCTGATTTTAGCCATCGCCGGATTCCACTCCGATTTTCTTGATTTTAGCGAGCATAAACGACTTTTTCGCGTTTGTCTTCCCGCTCTGCGCCTCTATCTGAGGTTCAAGGCCCTTTTTATACGTCAAAGGACGGATGACGTAAGTCCCTTTTCGCAGGCCGGGGCTGCCGGCATAATCGATGCGTACGCGATCGCCCATGAGCAACGCGTAATCGATGACGTGCATGAGTTCGGTGAGTTCAAGGGCCTTGAGATGCGCGCTGTATTTGCCTTGTTTTACGATGACCGGGGCGAATGGCTCCTTTATTTCAAAATCGACAACGGGCGTCAGCCGGGCAACCGGAGTTGCGTCCATATACCCGTCAACGGCGGCATTTATCGGCAACGCCTCATGTTCGCGCTTCAGCGATGGACGCGGATCAAATCCCATGGCAAGAAGCGTTTTTGCAACGATATCCTCTTTCCCCTCGATGACCCTGAAAACCCCATCCGCCCGGATGCGCTCGATGCAGCAGCCCAGCGTCGCGTATTCGGAAAGCTGCTTGGTTACCTTTGCCTCGGCCGAAACGACAATGGAGCCGGTAATGAAGGATACTCTGGCGAACTCGCGGATCCATTCCCGAACGGTTTCGGTCACGTTAGCCGGCGCCCCCCATTCAGCGAGCTTGCCGAGGAGTTGCTCGCCGGCAATCCCTTCGCTGAGCGAATTGCAGACCACATCCTTGGCGACCGTTCCCCGGTAAACGGTATCAAGCAAACCAAAACTGCCGACCTTTGAAAACCAATACAGGTGGTCGGGAGAGGTTTCCTGCGGAAGCATTGCCGAGAAATCGGCCTGCAGCATCACGGGACGCTGCGACAACCGCTTGGGCGCCGTTGGAACCGCCCCATGCTGTTTGGAACGGGTATAGACGCAGTCGTTGCCGCTACGGTAGAAATCGATGAGCCCGCAGTAGGCGAGCATTTTAAAATGCGCGTTCGCATCGTCCTTACGCGTTTCCCCGAACGCCTTCGCGGAAAGCCAGGGTTTTCCCGGCTTGAAAAGCATTTCCTCGATCATGTTTTTGTTCCAAAGGGGATACGAGGAAAAAGCGAAGTCCACGATCTCCGCGTACCGGGCCTCAATCGGCTCCAAAAGCCAGGCGCACATCCGCTGGTGGGAGGCGATGGAAGCGTCCTGGCCGAGTAAAAGCCCTCTTTTAACCGCGTAGCCCAAGGCAACCGAGACCGGACTCAGATCCTTGCGTCCGGTATCGAACAAGGAATGCGCGCCGTATAAAAGCTTCGTAATGTTGACATTAGATATTTTGCTGAGGCTTCCGGATTTTGTCTTCAGGAGCTTGCCCTGGGAGGCGAGCGCGACGACCACGCTGACGTCGTTGAGGCAAAGGTAGGGTGAAAACGCGAGCGCTTCCTTTTCCGGCTGGATCTGGGTTCTCTTCATGATCACCTGCGCGCAGGTTTTTCGCAGGCCGGGTTCAAATTCCTCAAAACCGGCGTAGAACATGGCGCCCTGGGAATCCCTGCCGGCATAGACGAGAAAAGAACGCACCAGTTCGTCGTCAAAGCCTTCACCACTAGTAGTATTCGGTTGAAGATAGCCTTGAGCCTCAAGAAGGTCACCGGCGTCTTGCACAATGGCCTTTGAGGGGTCGAAGCGCATATTCTTGAAAGGCGCCCCGCCTGCGCCATAAAGGTACGCCAGACTGCATGTGTATTGCGCTTCCGGAGACAGCGTGGAAAAAATGGCGAGCAGATTTTTTTCCATGGAAAAATGCGCGGCTATTTCCTTGACCATGGAAGCTGAAATAATTTTTCGAGGCGTGGCCAATCGCTTCACGAACCGCTCGAATACGAGGTCGGCGGGCAAGAGATTGATATAGTCGCTGAAAGTGAACGGTTCGGTTCCACTCATGAACATATCGGTCATGCGCCTTCATTAAAGAAATCGAGACACTGAGGTTACTCGCCAAAATACCGGGGCTGATTTATAAAAAATACATGCTGGAAGGGTTCGGATGAGGGGATAAGTCCCTTGACGGTATTGCGTGAGGGGCTATCTGCTGTTGAAGGAGAACCGCAGAAAAAGACTGTGGGTGGCTACGTCGACGCCGATTTGCTGCTTAATTTTACGTATCAATTGGTATTGAAACATATAGTCTAGTGTCACGGACCGGGTTAGAGTCCAGCTTATGGTGGAATTTACGTCAAAATTAGGTATAACCATATGTTTATTAATAAGCGGGTCCACGGGAATAATCATTTTAAAATCCCCACGCGCGATTCCCAGATTGCCGGCTCGCAGGTTTAGCGCGAGTCCGAATTCGGGTCCGTAGCTTTTTAAATCCATGTCCTCCGATTGCTGTAAAATGATATGCGTACGCTTTAAGGCGGAATCCAGTTGCGCGGTATCCGCAGAAGTAATTTTATAATAAGCAATCGCTGAGGAAGAGTCCTGAAGGATAATCTGGCTCCATTGGTTGGTCTGGGAATATCCGATGCCAACCCTGAACTTGGCGTCGTAATTGTCCTGCGATACGACATCGATATTGGCGCCGATTCCGGCTTCAAACGTGACCGGGGAAAACGCCGGTTTTGTTCTTTTTGACAAGGTTATATCGTCGATTTCATCAACCGACGAGTCCGGACGAAGCATGATGAAATAATGATTGACGTCGTTTTTATCAAACTGTTTGTATACCGGAAAGATCTCCATTTGCAATTGGGTTCTTACATAGGGCCCAAGCCATGGGAAAAAAACACGCCAGATCCATAGCGATGTCAATCGAAAAACATCGACCGGGTAATTGATATTTGACGGGTTTAAATCGGAAAAGTTCAATCCTTCATTCCAAAAAACGTTGGTTTCCCAGTCATTGGAGCCCTTTTTGTAAATAAGATCGAACAGCGTCAGGAATGATATATTCGTCACATTGCTTGAACTGCTCGGTGGTGTTTTATTAATGGTGGAATTGAACGTGATGGTTCCGCCCACGTTGAGATTGCGGTTCCAATTCGACTTCCGACGGGCCGATAGGGCGCCGGTATTCACCACACCGCCGCCAATGATCTGGTCCTTTTGGTTTTCGATAATGATCACGCGCACGAATTCGCCGGGAATGAGGCGAACGGTTATGAAATTGGTCAGCGTGTTATAGCCGCCGCCCGCGGTGAATATTTTATAAAGACCCGGTTTGAGAATCCATGTTTTTATCCGTTCCCCTAGCGTATAATCCCGGCCATAACTCCGGCCATAGGCCTCTAATTCGTCGATACGCGCCAATTCATAGGGTCCGCGAAATGGTATATTGTTGCTGTCTACGGCGTCCACGGTCAACCCGCACCAGTCGGGTATCAGCGGCGCGACTTTCCCTTCCTCCACGGTTATTTTTTTTACGATTCGCTGGTTGATCGACCCGCTTCCCAGCACCACGGAATAATCGCCCGGCAACGTGGTATATTTTTTACCCGTTTCTCCCCATTTATATAGTTTGCCGCCGGGTTCATTGATCTGTACCGTCGGTTCCAGGGCGGGATCGGAAAACCGGGGAATATAGATGGCTCCCTTGCCAACCGGAACCATCGTGGCGTCCTCCTCGATTTGCTGGGCAAGCGAGGGCGCGTCCCACGTTTTCATGGCGGTCTCAAGCCACAGCGGCGAATGGGGAGAGGCGGAGGGCGGCGCAAGAACCGCCGTATCGCTGATCCGGGCGATGGTATTGTAGGTTCCCGAGATATCTTCGCCTGGAATTTGGGGGGGCGGCCCGGCGTAATTGATATGCAACCACAAGGCGATGCACCCTAGTACCGCGCAGATCCGGTTATTCACCGCCGCCGCTCCTTGCACGATCGACATTTTTCACTTTGGGACCTCCGTCGGGGGCGCCGCGGTCCCGACTCCGCCCGATTCCTTGACGAATATCGCGTCCATGTCGTGTAAAGCCTGGACCATTATGAATTCGAGGGTCGCGGAGAGTTCCTGGACCACCGCTTCCGGCGAATACCGGAACACTCTTTTTCTGTTGTCGAATTGCCGTGAATACAAGACAACGCCGTCGGAAAGCCGCGCCAGGGAAAACCGAATCGCCAGGTGGGCGAACCAAATTTGGTCGCTGTCGTATTCCTCCATGGCTTCTATCGTGCCGGTCAATTCATAGTCGGGATTGAATTCCTCGTCGTAGCGCTGAACGACATGGCTGACAAGGTTCGCCGCCGCTAATTGCTTGAGGATAAGGTCGGTGACCATGCGGTTAGGCTTGACCGCCCACATTTTATAGTTATAATACAGCAGTTCAAACGGACTCTGCCGGTAGACGATTTGCGGTCTCGCATAGGCCTCCTCGATATCGAGTTCCTTGAGCCGCAGCGTGAATGGATAGGGCGACGGACTGAGCCTGCCGTCGGTCATGGCGGAAGGGACGAAATTGAGGACATAGTATTGCTTAACAGGCATTTTCCCGAAAAGCGTTGAACACCCGCTGCAACACAGCAGCGCGATGGCGGCGCTCAAACATGCAATGGAACGGACTGTTGACATCACCTACCTCATCGCTTTCTAGAGGTTATTTGATCGCTCTTTCCTTTTGTTGTTCGTTACGGAGGATGAGCGATGGATTTTCGGAAAGTTCCCGCATGAGGCTGTTGGCGTTTTCAAGCGCCTCGCGCAGGGTTTGTAACGACACGGAAAAATCCTCCTTGCTTTGCCTAAGCATCATCGCCATGGTTTCCGACAGGACCTTAATGGACCGGGCCGACGTGTCGACGGATGCCATGATGCTTGCCAACCGAGGGCCTGAAACGCTTTGGCTGACCGCTCCCGTCAGAATCTTGACGTCGCACGATATACTGTCCAGCCTCGAAAGAAGCTGTTGCGCGGACCCCGACATCCCTTGAAGATCGGGGCCCAAATTCCCGAAAAAGCCCCGAAAGTCTCCCGTTATCACGGCCAGGTTGCCGAGAATGCTCTTAATCGACCGCATGCTGTCGGGCTCGGTAATCGTATTGAGGTGATTGAGCAGAAGTTCGATTTTGTTGACGATGACCTCGGCCTTTCCGGTGAGGGCGGCGAACATCGATGTTTTCGTCCGAATTTCGCTGTGCGACTTCAGCAGCGGCGCCGCGTCCGTGCCGCCGAGAATCTCCACGTATTTCAGCCCGGTTATTCCCATGGCGCCGGTTTCGGCGTACATGTCCGTTTTCATGGGAAAATCCTCCTTTACCGTAAGCTCGGCCTTGACACGCGTTAAATCCTTCGGGTCGTACGAAATACGATTGACTTTTCCGATGGGAACCCCGTGAAACTTCACTTGCGCGCCCTCTTCGAGGCCCGAAAGCGATTCTCCGGAAAAATAGGCTATGTACGCCTTTTGCCGGTTGTTGAGCCGCGAAGTAATGGGAATCGCGATCATAACGCAGCAGATGACGGCGCCCGCCGCCATGAAGACGCCGAGCCGCGCCTGTTGACTTTTTGAAATACTCATACGACGTTCTCCACGACGAATTCCGGTTCATCCGCGGCCGCGGCATGCCGACGGGTTTCCCGCCGGTTGAAAAAATCGAAGAGCGGCCCCTCGGCCGCGGCCAGCGCCCCGGCGAGGCTCCCTTGATAATAAACGCGGCCCTCATGCAAAAACACCACGCTGTCGGCGATGGCTTTTATGGACGAAAGCTCATGGGTGACCACGACGATGGTGATTCCCAGCGTTTCCCGCAGCCGCAACAGCAGATTGTCAAGCCCGGCCGCGGTAACCGGGTCCAGGCCCGCCGACGGTTCATCGCAAAAAACAAGCGGCGGGTCAAGAACCAGCGCGCGCGCCAGCGCGGCCCGCTTACGCATGCCGCCCGACAGTTCCTGCGGAAAAAGCCGGTAAGCATTGGGCAGATCGACCTGCGCCAGTTTGAGTTGCACGATTTCACGCACGATCTCCCTGGGCAGCGCCGTATGCATCTGCAGCGGCAGCGCGATATTGTCGCCTACTGTCAACGATCCCAGCAACGCCCCGTTTTGAAACAGTATGCCGACTTTTTTCAGGATTTCCTTGGTATCGGCGGCGTCAGGGTCCTGCATTTCCTTACCGAACAGGCGCACCGTGCCTTTGAGCGGAGCAATAAGCCCGACCATGGCCTTCAGCAGCGTGGTTTTTCCGCACCCCGAGGTCCCCAGGATAACGCGGATTTCCGACGCGGCTACCGAGGTGGATACCTTTTGGAGCACCGCATGGCCGCCATAGCCCACCACAAGATCGATAACCTCAATAACCGAATTGCCCGACAATGGTTTGTGCAACATGATTATATAGTATAGTTCTTCGGGTTATTGTTCATCAAGCCCCTCCCATGATATTCCTGAAAAACAAGCCCGCTCCCCATCTTTTTCACTTCGCGGCATGCGCTCTTCGGGCGGGGATTGAAGAGGGTATCCGGGTGACCATGACGCCTAATGCAAGCAAGCTCATCGCGCTTCCAAACAAGAAAGGCGCGGCCGGCGAAACGGCAAAGAGCGCTCCGGCGATCAGGCTGGCCGGAAGAAGGCATATCCCCACGATCGTATGGGAAAAACCGAGGGCCGTCGCCTTTGACCGCGTTGGCGCCAGTTCGGCCACGAACGCCTTTTCCACCCCTTCGGTAAGCGCATAGAAAATACCGTAGAGCGCCCATAAGCCCCATAAAAAACGGTTCGATTGATGCGTTACGAATCCGAACGCGCCGTATACGATGCCGTAAAGACCATAGCCGGTTGCCAATACGGCCTTTCGCCCTATCCGGTCGGAAAGCGAACCAAAGAAGGTTCCTAGCGCGGCGGAGGTCAGGTTAAACAGCATATACATGAGTATCACCGTGGAAAGGGAAAAACCCAAATCCATGCTCCGCAGCAGCAGGAACTGGTTCGAGGAATTTCCTAGTGTAAATAAAAGCTGCACCAGAAAAAAAACTTGAAGGTTCTTGTCGTATTTTCTCACGTCAAAATCAGGCCCGCGACGCGCCTGGTTTGCGGCAAGCGGCGGTTTGGCATGGTTTTCACGCAGAAATAAAAGAACCGCGACGCCGATGAACGCCGGTATAACGGAAATAATGAATATCCGGAAAAAGGCGCCGATGCTTTTCAGCGTGCCGGCGACGGGATCGATGTAATGACGCACAAGAAAATAACAGAGTAGTACGCCGCAAAACGCGCCGGCGAAATCCATGCTGCGTTGCAAGCCGAACGCCCTGCCGCGGTATTCCTCCGAGGTTGACTCCGCGATGAGGGCGTCGCGGGGAGCGGAGCGCACACCCTTGCCGACCCTGTCGAAAAAACGCGCGAGCAGAACGAACCACCATCCCACGCCGGCCGCGAGCAACAATAGTTTGGCCATCGCGGATAACGCGTATCCGGCCATGGCGGGAATTTTACGGTTGGCTAACTTGTCGGAATAATAACCTGAAAAAACCTTCAGCAGACTCGCGGTTGACTCCGAAATCCCTTCAATAACCCCGAGCGCCGGACCTAAAAACGCGGTATGCGCGGCCATGATCATGGTCACGAACGCCTGGAGCAGGGGGTAGACCATTTCCGAGGATACGTCGGTAAAAAAAGAGGTTATTCCCGTTATGATGACATTTCGATGAAACGGCGTTTTGTTCATGATTAAAAAACGAATGAAAATATCGCGTCCGCGACGATAATGATGAAAATGCCCGTCACCACGCTCGATGTGGTTTCACGGCCCACTTCTTCCGCGCCTCCCTTGACCTTGAAACCGTGGAATGCGCCGATCCATATAATAAGCCAGGAAAATACGGTCGATTTGACGATGTTGGCCACGACGTCGACCAATACTACGTTTTTAATGAGTTCTCCGATAAAAAGCGGCGAGGCGATACCCAGGTAGACCACCGCCACGACATAGCCGCCTGAAATTCCCACGATTGTTGCGCACATCGTCAAGAGCGGCATGGTTAAAGTCATGGCCCAGAATTTCGGCACGACCACGAATTGTATAGGACTGATTCCCATGGTTTTAAGCGCGTCGATTTCCTCACCCACCACCATGGTGGCGATTTCCGCGGTTGTGGCCGAGCCGTTGCGGCCCGAAATGATGATAGCCGTGAGAAGCGGCCCCAATTCCTTGATCATCGAAATTCCTATCATGGGCGCCAGGAATATCCCCGCCCCATAGCGGTTAAGCTGGATTGCGGCCTGAAGCGCCAGCACGATCCCTATAAGAAACGAGAGCAGGCACACGATCCCCAGCGATTGGTATCCCATGGAAAACATTTGCTCGAAGAGTACCCCGCGCCTGAAATCGCGCCTCTTGATAAGTCCGAAACTTCCCCAAAAAAGAATTTCGGTAAGCATGGACAAGGCTTGGATCACCGTACCCGCCCCGAATATAACGGCGCCGCCGATGCGTTCGAAAAAACCGGATGTATCCTTGCCTGAGTCCGTTTTTTGCAGCGCCGCGGGATGCCGATTTTTAAGAAGGGAAAGGATGTCGGCCGGAACGTTTTTCAGCGTAAAAGCGGTTTTAGCGGCCGCGTAGCGCCGGTTGAGATAATAGAGCATCGACATTCCCGCCGAATCGATATGCAGGGTCTTGGAAAAATCCAACACGAGCGGCCGCGTTTTTTTATCGGTGACAAGTGATGATTTTTCCACCCATTCCCGGTTAAGCATGGGAGGAAGTTCGATCGTCCTTGACTCCGTGGCAAGCGCCTTTTTATTCGTTACGGTATCGGGCATGGTTGTTCTCCGTTGCCATTGCGGAAATGTTCCATAATGAATATACAATTTTCCCGACGCTGATTGAAGAATCCCCTTCCCGCATGGCGGGAACCATTTTATAAATATGTACGGTACGCTTGCCTCCTCCCCCAAAATTCCTATTTGTTATTTCTGTTCGCTGGAATCCTTCGATACCGGGATGCCCATCAGCACCTTCAAGCTCATCAAGCATTTTGCCGGGCATCCTGATTTTCGGGTTTCCGTCATTCTTCCCGCGGAGGGTGAACTTGCGCGCCATATACGGCAATGCGGAGTTGAGCCGCATATCATTCCCTTCAGTCGCCTTCGCTCTCCCAAAAGAGTTATCGCATTCACCAGGTTTTTCATTGCGTTTCCCATCGTTTTTTTACGTATTGTCCGCTACCTTCGCGCCAATCACATAGCGATCGTCCATTTTTCCGATATTATCGACATGCCCTTCTACGCCTGCGCCGGCCTTGCCGGGGCAAAAACCGTGGCGCATCTGCGGCATTGCATTGAAAATCGTTTCGTCCGGAGCGTATTTCAATTGCCGACCGGATTATTCGTATCAAAAGTCATTTGTATTTCAAGAGCAGTACTGCGGTTTTCGGGCCTGCGCGAACCCCGCGCGACGGTCGTTTATAATCCGGGCCCCGACCTCTCCTTGTTCGACCCGCGGAAAAATCACCCCGCCGCCCCCGGGCTTGCGGACAACCGCGACATCGTCGTCGCCATCGGGAAATTTTTACGCGTCAAGGGACACGAGTATTTCATCCGCATGGCCCGCCTTATCGAATCGCGGCGCCCCGGACAATGCCTTTTCGTCATTGTCGGCAACACGGCGCCGGGCCGCGAGGGCTATTTCACCGTCGTGCGCCGGCTCATTAACTCCCTTGGCCTTACCGATTCGGTATGCTTCCTTGACCAAACGCGCCACGAACAGGTGCCCGCTATCCTGTCACGGGCCGCGGTTTTCGTCCACATGCCGAACTGGCAGGAGGGACTGGGCGGCGTTGTCCTGGAGGCTATGGCTATGGAGGTGCCGGTGGTGGCATTCAATTGCGGCGGAATCGGCGAATGCTTCACCCATGGAATTTCGGGATATCTCGTAAATCAGTATGATATCCATGCCGCGGCCGAGGATGTCATGGAACTTTTGGGCAATGCGGCATTGCGTAAAAAAATGGGTTTGGAGGCGCGGAAGGAATGTTTATCGAAGTTCTCCTACCAACGTCATTTTTCAGAAATCGAATCCATCTATCGCACTATTTTTCACGAAAAATCCCCCTTAAAAAAAGAAAACTTCTCGTGATGCTTAAAAACGCATACACCTTGACATTATTCCACAGACCATAGACTGATAATCGTTTAAAAATTTATTACGATTGCGCAAAGCGTTAAATTGACCTAACTACGATTAAAATCAATCAATTAAACAATATCTATCAATACTGTTTTTTAATTTATTTATTTAACAATTAAATAAATATCTTGCATTTTTCCCTTTTTGGCGCTATACTATAGAAGTTTGCCCCCTATTTTCATGATTTTTCAAAACTTTAGAATATCGTTAATAAAACAGTTCTAACAATTTAATTTATTTATACTTAGAAAGGAAGGGATCTAAATATATATGCAGTTACCAAAATCTCGACGACGTCAGAAACTTCGTGAAAAGAAGTGTCAGTATCCCGGGTGCGGTAAAATTTTCTTTGGAATTCATATTTCAAAATATTGTCCTGAACATAGGCAGGACCGTTATCGTATTCGCAAGCGAACAAAACCCGAAGACGTCAACATTAAAAACCAGACCTACAAGCATAATTACACTGAAGTGGTTACCATGGTCCTCTCGTGCGCATTGGAAGGATGCGATAACCAATTCGAAGTAAAGGTCTATCCGCGGCAGTACATCTATCCTAAATATTGCCCGGACCATCGCAATGAATACAAAAGGGTCCGTCATTTACAGCAAATCGGACGCGAAGATCTTATCGAGCAAATGATGAGGGAAGGCGAAATGATGGAAATCGAGCCTCTTGGCATAGAAAAGGAAAAAGAGGATGAGGAGAGCCTCGACATGATCGACGTCGTCGCTTAAAATCAAAGATCCTGTCATGCGTTAAAAAGAAGGGGAAAGGCGCGCCGCCTTTCCCCTTTGTCTTTTTGCTTGGTTTACCTTGATTTCACATGCTATTTTTCCTTCGCATCGTTGATGATGAAGGATTGAAGATATGAAAAGCTATCACCACAATGTTAAAAACGTCGCGAAGGACGTTCACGATTTCTTTCACCGCACCTATAACGCCATACATGTGAATGGCCCGGTGATTGATCCCGACGGCCTGAGGGATGCCGGGCTTATGATTACCTGCACCCACAGGAGCATGGCCGACTATTACCTCTTGGGTATGTTTCTGCACGAGATGGGTATCGGTAATTTGCGGTTTGCCGCCGGTGACAATCTCACCAAGTTGCCGATCATTGGTCCGAAATTCCGCGCTTTTGGGGCCTTTGCCATTGAGCGAGACGGCGCCTTTAAACGTTCCTATATTAAAAGGCTGTGCGAGCAGGTAGTTTCCATGATTGAAGACAACGACAGCATTATTGTTTTTCCCGAAGGCGGACGCAGCTATCACGGCAACATGCTTGAAATAAAAGGCGGCGTGCTGGCCGCCGCGGTTGTCGCCCAGGCGCGCAATCCACAAAAAAAAATCCTAATCCTGCCCATAGCATTCACGTACGAACATCTCTATGAACTTCCGTATTTCGATCTTCTGGAAAAAGGAAAAAACTTTCGTAAAAGATCCAATCCGTTTTTCAAACGGTGGCTGGGAAGCATAGTATACTTCGGGGCGGATATCGCGGCCGTTGCGCGATTATACATCAATTTCAAATTAGGCAGGAAACAGGGCGATATTTTTATCGATTACGCCGCGCCGCTATCCATAACCGACATTGTGGACATCAAGGCGAATTACTCTCCGGAATCCAAGGACGAACTCTTCGCGCATAAAAATTCAATTCAAATCCTCGGCGAGGCGATACGCCGCAAACTCCTGGAGCTCTACCGATTATTACCCATGCATGTCGTTGCTTACTCTGTAAAGCAGCATCCTTCACTTAAGCGCAGCGACATACTGCAATCGATTCGCGGCCTCGTGGCGAGTCTTTCCCGGCAAAACAGGAACACCGCGTCGCTCAAGCCGCTTTCCGACGAGCAGATCTTCGAGACGGGAATGAAACAGCTTTCCTTCTTCAAGGCCGTCACGGTTCGCGGAGATTCCTTGAAAATAATAAAACCATCCATCGTCGATTACTTCGCCGCGGCGATCTGATGACGCGCCCAAGGCGCAAGGAGGCCGGTTATGTCGTTTCAGGAATATCTTAAACTCCCTTTCGTCGTCGACCTCAAGGCCGACGAAAAAACCGATGCCTTCAAGGAATTGGTTAAAGCTCTATGCAAAGCTACGGGCGCCCCGCACAAGCAAAAATCGATCCTTGAGGAAATAATCAGACGCGAAGAATCGGCGTCAACCTTCATAGGTCAGGGCATCGCCATACCCCATGTTCGCATGGGCAGTAAGGACGATTTTTCAATCGTGGTCGGACGAAGCCTTTCGGGAGTTAAATATGACGCGGCCCGGGGCGCGCTCGCCTATATCGTCGTCCTGGTCATTACCAATGAAAAAACCGACAACGCGCTCCATATACAAATGCTCTCGGAAATCGCTTCGTTTTTCAAACCCGATGCGGTGCGCAACCAGATTCTCTCCGTTACCGAAGGACCGGTGGACCTCATCGCCATCATCGCTTCAGCCAACAGAATAGGCGTTGATGAGAAAACGATGAAAGCCTCCAAGCGGGCCTGCGGACCGGTTCTCAATTGCGCGATCGACCTTGCCAAGGACGTCAAGTCCGAAGCCTTCGTGGTCTTCGCCGATTGCGTCCGTGAAAATGATTTTCTCGACATTCTTAAAAACAAGGGTAAGCTCATCGTGGTAACGAGTAATAAAACTCGCTTCGAACCCAATGACCGGCGCATTACAGCCTGTATTCAATCGCCTACCTTTCCAGCGTCGCGAACGGGGCAAATCAAGATCGGCATTCTCCTGGCGCTTTCACGCAATCTCCTCAACAACACCGACAAAGTAATCTGCGTTTCCGGCAATTCGAAGCTCGGGGTTTTCGACACCATCGTTTCCCTTGATGTAGCCTCGGAATACGAGTTCTTTTTCGCGAATGCGCCCGCCATCCTGCCGCCCGATATCAAGCCGGAGGTGCTGGAGCGTATTTTGGGACTGGCGGGGGAAATCGCCGTGGAAGGCCGCGAGGGCAAGCCATTGGGCACCATTTTCGTTATCGGCGACACCAATACGGTCAATAAGTTCGTCACTCAACTCATCATCAACCCCTTTCGGGGCTATAGCGAGGCGGAGCGAAACATTCTGGACCCGGCCCTTGCCGAAACCATCAAGGAATTCGCGAGCATCGACGGGGCCTTCGTCATCACCGGCGACGGCATCATCCTCTCCGCCGGTAGCTACCTGCGGCCCCAGCTCGACGCCGAGGCGCTGCCCAGCGGGCTTGGCTCCCGGCACGTGGCCGCGGCTGGGATCTCCGCGTGCACCAACGCGCTGTCCATTACCATATCGGAATCCACCGGCATGGTGACGCTCTTTAAAAACGGCGCCATCGTCATGACGATATCCAAACCCGTTGACAGGGAAAAAAGCACGATTCAAAAATTCTTGTAGATACTCCATTTGGGCGAAGTGCAAAAGCAAGAAATCATTTTTCCCGTAAAACCCTGGTAAGGGGATGGAAAACAATGTCGTTACCGTAAAAATGCGGTTTTTTATTCCGCAAGTGCAGTGCTTGTTTCGCAAGGCAAAAAGTATGGAAAGCATTCCACCGTTCGTTCAGCGGTACATCGAGATTTTATCAATGCCGGGCACCCTCGCAGAATTATTCAATCAAATCACAATAGATTGACTTTTTTCTCTTTTTGCAGTATATTTGGTGATGTGGGAATTTCCCACTCCAGTAGGTTAAAAATATTTAAAACCACTACATGGGGATTCATTATGGCTAAAACTATTCTCCAGGAATACGATGCAAAATTGGATGAAAAACGCCGGTGCGTCATTCATGGAATTCCTTCTTTTAAACGTTACCACGTAAAAGTATTTAATAGTGGCAAAATCGAGATGACGCCACGCGTTCTTGCCAGTCCTGATGAGCTTTCAAAAAATACCTTGCGGATGATTTACGGTTCCATAAGAAACCTGCAAAAAGGGAAAGCTGGTTCAACCGTAGATTTTGAAAAATATAAAAAATATCTTAAGGATGAAGATTAAGTATGATCTTCACCATTCGAATGGGCATTCCGGAGATGACTTATTACTGGCGGGATATGTGCGGACGAGAAAAAAATGACGAACTCGATAAAAACGAGCTAAAAACATTCAAAAAACTTTTAAAGAGTTTTCACCATCTTTCAATCAATCCTAAATATCCCGGCCTAAATTCGCACGAGATAGACGCGCTTTCAAGGGTAGCCGGGTTCAAAGTTTGGGAATCCTATATCGAAAACAATACTCCTGCCGCCGGTCGTATATTCTGGGCATACGGCCCCGGGAAAGGCGAAATTTCTATACTTGGATTTGAACCGCACCCCGAAGACAAAAAGAAAGCAGGGTATGCAAAAGTAAATTTGTCTAATCTTCCACCGTTTTGAAAATCCCCTCAACTCAGGAAGGTATTCCCATGGCTCAAAAAATATTTTACGATGACCGATGCCTTAAAAGCTGGATAAACCCCGCGGAATTCGAAGGGTATATCGAATCCGCCTAGGCAGCCTCGCGGCCGGAACAGGCACGATTTTTTTGCCGGAACGGGAGGCGGCGTTTTTATTTCCGGTAATAACGGCGCAAATTGGACTGTTGTCAATAACGGCCTGACGATAGCTTCTGTTATCTCTCTTGCTGCAAGCGGCACAAATCTCTTTGCCGGAACTTATGGTGGAGGTGTATTTATATCCCCTTTGCTATAAATGTCCGCTTTGCGAAATACATGAACTCATATCAAATGAACTCCGAGCAATTTTTGCATTTAAGCACTAAGAACGTAAAGGTAAATTTTCACAAATTTAGCAGCTCATTAAATCTCGAAATCAAATTGAAATAGCCTCCGGCTTAAAATCACTTTCAATTTCCCGCTGGCAATTTGAGCACATTTTTAATGAAAATGACGTATGTGGCTATGTGAATTCGTGGAATGTTTTCAGAACAAGCAGATCATTATCATCGGATTAGTAAAATTATAAAGCGGAAATAAATCTACGAGGAATTTTACCTTTTGTTGCATGGATCTCGCGACGGGATGTCATTTTGGCAGGTTTTCGTAAAATCTTTGAAATGTCTTTCTTCTCGAACACAAGTCTATGGATATCGCTAAGACCGATTGCAATTGCCGTCTTAAGAACATTTTGATAACCCATGTTCATGAACTTGTCCAATTCATTGGCATCAATAAACGCCTGCTCCGAAATATTCATCGTAACACGTCTGTTTTTAACGCCGAATATTTTTTTCCGCTCGCTGGTTTTCATATGCTCGGAAAAATCCGTATTTTCATAATAGTGAACATCAATTGATTCTTTAGACATTTTCGAATTCCTTTTTGTAGATCATTTTTCCCTTGTCTCGCATTGGTCGCGTTGTAATCAAGCTTTTTGTGAGGCGATCGGCAACAACGAGTATATATTTTGAATCGGCAAACCCGAAATACATGTCTACTTCTTCATGTATCGGACTTTTTATAATAAGTACATTTACCTCACGATTCACAATTTGAAGAATCTGGTTGCGGTTATATCCGCGTTCTTCGGCCCGTTGTAAAATGTGCCGCGAGAATTTCCACATACATATATTATATGTATTGCCGACTTAAATGACAAGTATTGCATATGAATGTGAAAACCATTAAGCCTTTGATAATGAATGCTGGAAAATGGATAATAATTCCTTTGGTACAAGAAAAAATCTATTTTTAGGCGGTATACTGAAACAAACCCTACTTAGGAAGGTATTCCCATGGCTCAGAAAATATTTTACGATGACCGATGCCTTAAAACCTGGATAAACCCCGCGGAATTCGAAGGGTATATCGAATCCGCCCAAGCCGCCCAGAAAAGCCTCGCGGCCGGAACAGGCCAGGGCAGCGACTTTTTAGGCTGGCTTACCCTTCCTAAAACCATCGATACGTCGGTGGTCGATGCGGTGGTCCGTAAAGCCGAGGAAATCAGGGCCGAGGCCGACATTCTCCTGTGCATCGGCATCGGCGGATCGTACCTGGGCGCCAAGGCCGCCATAGAGTATCTTTCCACGTCATTTGACGACATGAGAAAACCCCGCGTGCTCTTCGCCGGCCACCAGATCAACTCCGACTACCTGGGGGATCTTTTAGCGCTCATGGACGGGAAAAACGTGGCCGTCAACGTGATCTCCAAAAGCGGCACCACAACCGAGCCGGGCGTCACCTTTCGCGTGGTGCGGCAATGGATGGAAAAAAAGTACGGCAGGGCAGGCGCGGCCAAGCGGATCATCGCCACGACCGATCCCGCGAAAGGCGCGCTTCGCAAGCTCGCGCGGGAAGAAGGCTACGCTACATTTGACATTCCTGAAAACGTGGGCGGAAGGTTTTCCGTGCTCACGCCGGTAGGGCTTTTCCCTATCGCCGCGGCGGGCATCGACGTCAAAAAGATCCTCGCCGGCGCCGCGGAGGCCATGGACTTTTGCTCAAGCGGCTCCATTACCGCCAACCCCGCGGCCCGCTATGCCATCAACCGCAACATCCTTTTCAGGAGGGGAAAAAACATCGAAGTGCTCGCCTCGTTTTTCCCGCATGCGCATTACATAGGGGAATGGTGGAAGCAGCTTTCGGGGGAGAGTGAAGGTAAGAACAACACGGGCATTTTCCCCGCGAGCGTCGATTACACCACCGATCTGCACTCCATGGGCCAGTGGATGCAGGAGGGCGTTCGTACCGTGTTCGAAACCTTCGTGATCCTCAAGAAAACCAAGCGCACTCTTTCGGTCGACCGGTTCGACGACGACGGAGACGATCTCAATTACCTCGCGGGAAAGAGCTTCGAGCGCATCAACGACTGCGCCTACCGCGGAACCCTGCTTGCACACCTCGACGGCGGCGTACCCGCGACAACGATCACCCTTGAAGACCGTAATGAAGAGACCATAGGCCAGTTGTTCTATTTCTTTGAGAAAGCCATCGGCATTTCAGGGTATTTGCTGCGCATCAACCCCTTCGATCAGCCGGGGGTCGAGGCCTATAAAAAGAACATGTTCGCGCTGCTTTCAAAACCGGGATTTGAAAAACAGGGGGAGGCGCTTAACAAAAGGCTTTCGGAGGCGGGGTTGTGAAAACGTATCGTGAAACCCTGGAATTCAACACGCGGACCCGCCGCGAGTATATCAACATCACCCCGCGAGTCGAGGAGGCGCTAAAAAAAAGCGCGATAACCGAGGGATTATGTCTTGTCAATGCGATGCACATCACCGCGAGCGTGTATATCAACGACGACGAGCCCGGGCTGCTCAAGGACTTCGACGATTGGCTGGAAGGAATGGCCCCGCACGAACCCGTAAGCCATTACCGCCATAACGGCTTTGAGGATAACGCGGACGCGCACCTCAAACGCCAGGTCATGGGACGGGAGGTCGTGGTCGCCATTACAGACGGGAAACTGGACCTTGGGCCGTGGGAGCAAATCTTTTACGG
>Ga0182017_10000971_pt1 | contig 22430 bp, 21 predicted proteins | sample 712E3DmetaG_FD_120492 | JGI IMG/M metagenome (GOLD analysis project Ga0182017, IMG submission 120492) | Permafrost microbial communities from Stordalen Mire, Sweden - 712E3D metaG | ecosystem: Environmental > Terrestrial > Soil > Wetlands > Permafrost | place: Sweden: Stordalen | collected... | reverse complement strand
TACATGCATCCACGAAGCATCCTCCTCCGATTCGCGCTAGTCGTTCTTGTCGCAGCCGTTGCGTACGGCCAGAAGCCTGCCGGTGCGATGAACGAGCCCGCGGGCAAAAGCGGCATCGACATTCCGTATAGGAAATTCGTGCTCGACAACGGGCTCACGGTTCTCATACACGAGGACCATAAAGCCCCGATCGTCGCGGTGAACGTCTGGTATCACGTCGGATCGAAAAACGAGAAGCCGGGAAAAACCGGATTCGCGCATCTGTTCGAGCACCTGATGTTCGGCGGAAGCGAGCACTTCAACGAAGGGACCTTCGGGCCGATGGAAAAAGCAGGGGCGACCGACATGAACGGCACCACGCAGGAAGACCGGACAAACTACTTCGAGAATGTCCCCACGTCGGCATTTGACCTGGCGCTCTGGCTGGAGTCCGACAGGATGGGTCATCTGCTCGGTGTTGTCGATCAGAAGAAACTCGACACGCAGCGCGGAGTCGTTCAGAATGAGAAGCGGCAGGGGGAAAACGAGCCGTACGCGGTGACGGACGAACTGATCACGAAGAACACGTTTCCCGCGGGTCACCCGTATTCCTGGACCGTGATCGGGTCGATGGAAGATCTGAACGCTGCGTCGCTCAACGATGTGCATGAGTGGTTCAAGACGTATTACGGGGCGGCAAATTCGATCCTCGTCATCGCCGGAGACGTCGAAACCGAGTCGGCGCTCGCAAAGGTGAAACACTACTTCGGCGATATTCCCCCGGGCCCTCCCGTCGCGAAACCGCAAGTCTGGATTGCGAAACGGACCGGTATCCAGCGGGGGACCGTCCAGGACCGCGTCCCACAGGCCCGCATCTACAAGGTGTGGAACATGCCCCAGTGGGGGACGGCCGATGCGGCATACCTGCGGCTCGTGGCGAGCGTGCTGAGCGACGGGAAGAGCTCAAGGCTGTACAAGAGGCTCGTGTACGACGACCAGATCGCCACCGCTGCCGATGCCTCGCTTGACGAGAGGGAGATTGCGAGTCTGTTTACTGTCGAAGCTACCGCAAAGCCGGGCGGGGATCTCTCACGCGTGGAAAAGGCCGTTGACGAAGAGCTCGCCCGGTTTTTGAAGGACGGGCCCACCGATGCGGAGATCCAGCGTGCGAAGACGCGCTTCCGGTCCGGGTTCATACGGGGCGTCGAGCGGATCGGGGGGTTCGGGGGGAAGAGTGATGTGCTCGCCCGCGGGGAGGCGTTCACGGGGAACCCCGAGACGTACAAGCACACACTGGCCCTCATCGCGGAAGCGACGAAAGAGAACCTGCTCCGGGTCGCCCGTGAATGGCTCTCCGACGGCGTCTATATACTTGAAGTCCATCCCTTCCCCGAGTTCAGGGCGTCGGCGGACACGGCCGACCGGTCGAAGCTTCCCGTGACCGGTCCTCCACCCGAGACGAAGTTTCCTTCGCTCGAGCGTGCCACGCTCTCGAACGGACTCAGGGTGGTTCTGGCCGAGAGGCACAGCGTCCCGGTAGTACAGTTCAATCTCCTCGTGAACGCCGGGTACTCGTCCGATCAGTTCGGACTCCCCGGCACCGCAAGCCTAGCCATGTCCACGCTGACGCAGGGGACGAAGAAGCGGAACGCTCTCCAGATCAGCGACGAAGCGGCGGTACTCGGCGCATCTCTTTCCGCGGGATCGGACCTTGACAAGTCGCGCGTCTCACTCAATGCGCTCCAGGAGAACCTGGATGCCTCTCTCGACTTGTATGCGGACGTGATACTCAATCCGATGTTCCCGCAGGAGGATTTCGTCAGGCAGCAGAGACAGCTCCTCGCGAGGATCCAGCAGGAAAAGGTTTCTCCGTTCCCCATGGCGCTGCGTGTCCTCCCGGTCCTTATGTACGGAACCGGGCATGCGTACGGGACACAGTTCACGGGGTCGGGGACGGAATCGTCGGTCGGGAAGATCACGCGTGACGACCTCGTGAAGTTCCACCGCGCATGGTTCAAGCCGAACAACGCGGTCCTTGTGGTTGTCGGCGCCACGTCGATGGATGTCATAAAGCCGAAACTGGAGAAGCTCTTCAGTTCATGGCAGAAGGGGGACGTTCAGAAAAAGAACATAGGCACGGTGAACCTTCCGCCGAAGCCGCGCGTGTACATCGTCGACAAACCGGGAGCCCTTCAATCGATAGTCCTGACGGGCGAAATCGCACCGCCCAAATCGGACCCCGCCAACATAGCGATGGAGACGATGAACACGATCCTCGGGGGAGTCTTCTCTTCCCGGCTGAACATGAACCTGCGCGAAGATAAGCACTGGGCATACGGCGCCGGTTCGGTGATAATCGGCGCGGAAGCGCAGAGGCCGTTCATCGCCTATGCGCCCGTCCAGACCGACAAGACGAAGGAATCGATGGTGGAGGTGGCGAAGGAGCTCCGGTGGATCGTCACGGACCATCCGGCGACATCCGCCGAGCTGGGAAAGGCGCAGGATGTCGAGACCCTCACGCTTCCGGGTTCCTGGGAAACCATGGCTGCCGTCGGTGGCTCCATCGGCGAGTTGATCCGCTTCAATCTCCCCGATGATTACTTCGCGCTCTACCCCTCACGGGTCCGCGCTCTCTCCGTCGGCGATCTGACCGATGCGGCAAAGAAAATCGTCCGTCCGGAGGGGCTCACGTGGGTAATTGTCGGGGACCGCGCGAAGATCGAGGCGGGAATCAAGGAGCTGAACTATGGCGAGCTGCAGTACATCGACAGCGACGGCAACCTCGTGAAGTGAGGTAGATTTCCGGCGGGATTGAAAATCCCGCCGCTGTTGGGCGGGATCAGCAATGGCGCCGTGAGCGCCACCGTTGGTCCCGCCGTTCTTTACGCCTGCTCCCCTTTCTTCTGTTGCAGCAGCCATTCGTAGAGCTCGGGGTTCTGATACGTTTCCGTCCAGCAATCGTGCCCTGCTTCCGGGTACGCGGTGAATCTGACATCCCCTCCCGCAGCCTTAAGATTCCTCACCATGCACTCCTCCCGTTCGAAGGCGATAACGGGGTCCTTCATTCCGTGAAATACCCACGTTGGGACGTCCTTCAGGACCGACACCTTTGTCGAATCTCCCCAGCCGCAAATCGGGGCGATAGCGGCGAAGATGTCCGGATACGCGATGGCCGTTTTCCATACCCCCTTTCCGCCCCTGCTTATGCCTGTCAGGTAGATCCTTGACCGGTCGACGCTGTGTCGTTCCAGTATTCTATCAACCAGAGCTTTGACAACCGGCGCCGACCAGTCTTCGTCTTCGGGGCATTGCGGTGAGACGAGTATGAACGGGTACTTCTTTCCCGCTTCCACGAGCCTGGGAGGGCCGTGCTTCTTGACGAGCTCCAGGTCGGTTCCCCGTTCGCCTGACCCGTGCAAAAAAAGCACCAGCGGCCATTTCGTCCCTTCTTTCCCGTAACCTTCCGGCAGATAAAGAAGGTATTCCGCATGCACATCGATTGTGACCCGCTCCGTGAATTCCTTAGCTTCCTGTTTTCCCGCCATGACCGGAGACTCCTTTCATTGTCTGCAGGCAAAATCTTGAGAATCCGGATCATTTGCAATTGGAACCCGCAATGGCGAAATTTCCGGCTGTCACATCGATCGGTCCCCGGGAATTTAGCCACAGTTGTGAGGAACACACAAATGGACAAGTACCGCCTCCGCAGGCTGGTCAACCCTTCGTCCGGGCGATGTCTTGATGTCGCAATCGATCACGGGTTCTTCAATGAGCTCGGGTTCCTGGGGGGCATCGAGGACATCGCGAAGAGCGTCAAGACACTCGTCGCGGCGCAGCCGGATGCCATACAGCTCACGATCGGTCAGGCGGGCCTGCTCCAGTCGATCCCCGGGAAGCAGAAGCCTTCGCTCGTTCTCAGGACCGACGTCGCCAACGTGTACGGCACGAGTCTCCCCCGATCCCTCTTCAGTCGCATGATCGAGCGCCCTGTGGAACAGGCGCTACGCCTTGATGCCGTGTGCGTCGTCGTGAATCTGTTCCGGATTCCGGACCAGCCCGGGGTCACCGACCAGTGCATACAGAACATACTCAGGATCAAGCCCGACTGCGATGTCTACGGGATGCCCCTCATGATTGAGCCCCTGGTATTCCGCCCCAATGAGAAGGCCGGAGGGTACATGGTGGACGGCGACATCGCGAAAATTCTTCCGCTCGTCCGACAGGCCGTGGAACTCGGTGCGGACGTCATCAAGGCGGATCCGACGGACGACGTGAGCGAGTACCATCGTGTCGTGGAGATTGCGCGGGTCCCCGTGCTTGTCCGCGGCGGCGGGAAGACGGATGACTTTGAGGTGCTGAAGAGGACCGAGGCGCTGATCCTGCAGGGGGTGGCGGGGATCGTGTACGGGCGAAACATCATACAGCACGCCGACCCGGCGGGAATGACCCGGGCGCTGATGGCGATCGTGCATGAGGGGGCGACGGCCGAAAAGGCCCGTGAATTCATCGGGGGAAAGGCATGAAAGGTCCGGTGCGTATCGGGATAATCGGCGGCGGGTTGATGGGCCGCGAAACCGCGAGCGCCCTCGGCAGATGGTTTGCCCTCGATGGTTTCCCCGTGAGGGCGGAGCTTGTGGCCGTGTGCGATGTGGCGGAAGCGCAGCGCGAATGGTTCCTGAACGTCCCGGGAGTCCGGATGATCACCGCGGACTACCACGAACTGCTCCGTTCGCCGGACGTCGATGTCGTCTACGTAGCGGTGCCGCACAATCTGCACGAGAAGATATACACCGATGTCCTGAAGGCGGGGAAGGACCTTCTCGCGGAGAAACCGTTCGGCATCGACCTTCCGGCTGCCGGGAGGCTGGCCGCCGCCGTCCGCTCCTCGGGAAGGTTCGTTCGCGTCAGCTCCGAGTTCACTTTTCTCCCCGGTGCCCAGAGGGTGTTGCGCTTTGCGCGCGAGGGAGAATTCGGAATCCCCCTCGAGGTGCGGGCAGGTTTCTGTCACTCGAGCGATCTCGACCCGGAAAAGCCGGTCAACTGGAAAAGGCAGACCTCCACATGCGGGTTGATAGGCGTGATGGGGGACCTCGGCATGCATGTACTCCATCTCCCTCTCCGTCTCGGCTGGAGACCGAATCGTGTCTTTGCCCAGCTCCAGAAAATATATAAGGAGCGTCCCGACGGGAAAGGGGGGCGTGCGCTGTGCGACACGTGGGATAATGCCATCCTGAGCACGGACGTCGACATCGCCGGTGCCGGGGTGCCGATGCGATTTGAGATGAAGCGTCTCGCCCCGGGTGAGACCAACACATGGTACATCGAAGTGCTCGGCACGGACGGCGGGATCCGGTTCAGCACGAAGGAACCGAAAACACTCTGGGTGTTCCGCCGGGGGAAGGAGCAGGTCTGGGAGCGGATCGACCTCGGTTTCCAGTCGATCTTCCCTGCGGTCACGGGGGGCGTGTTCGAGCCTGGATTCCCTGACTGCTTTCTTCAGATGTGGGGGGCGTTCATCGCGGAGCGGGAGGGGATGCTCGGTGAGAAATTCGGCTGCGCGACGCCGGAGGAAGCTCTCGCAAGCCACGAGATTTTCGCCGCAGCCCTCCGGTCGGCGGAGAGCAGGAGATCCGAGCCCGTCCGAAGGAAGCCCTGATTCTTATCTCTCCTTCAATTGCCCTTCGAGCATCCAGTACGGGTATGCCCTGGGAGGCTTGCTCAACTCATCCAGCCGGTTCATCTCTTCGATCGTCATTTCCCAGTCCGTCGTCTTGAGTGAGTCCGAGAGCTGTTCCCCGGTCCTGGCGCCGATGATCACCGACGAGACCCCGGGTTTCCTCAGCAGGTAGTTGAGAGCCGCCTGTGTGATCGTGGCATGGTGGTTCCCCGCGATTCTCTCCAGCTCATCGACGATGGCAAATCCCTTCTCTTCGTCGAATTGCAGGAACTGGTCTTTCGGGTTCGTCCTCCTCGCCCCTTCGGGCCGTGGTTTTCCCCTCCTGTACTTTCCGGTGAGAAAGCCTCCTCCCAGCGGGCTCCAGGTGAGTATCCCGAGGTTTTGGTCGAGGCAGAGGGGAACCAGTTCATTCTCGAGGTCGCGCGCCACAAGTGAATAGTAGGCCTGCAGCGTGACATATTTTTCGAGGTTCTGTTCCCCGGAGATCGCAAGTGCCTTCATCAGCTGCCAGCCTGTGTAATTGGATGCGCCGATGTATCGCACCTTTCCGGTCCGGACCAGGTCATCAAGCGCCCTGAGGGTCTCCTCCTGCGGGGTCCGCGGATCGAAACTGTGGACTTGGTACAGGTCGATATAGTCCGTCCCGAGCCGCTTCAGGCTTGCATTGCAGCTCTCGATGATGTGAAGGCGGGAGAGGCCGATGTCGTTGGGTCCCTTCCCGGTCCTCCCGCGCACCTTCGTTGCCAGGACGATATCCTGCCGCTTCGTCCCCAGTGCATTCCCGAGAATCTCCTCGGCAAGGCCTTCCGAATACACATCCGCCGTGTCGAAGAAATTAATCCCCCCTTCCATGGCCTGATGCACGAGCGCGGTCGCCTCTTTTTGTTCGAGCGCGCCGATGATTGTCCAGAAACCTCTCCCGCCGAATGTCATTGCGCCGAAGCAAATCTCGGATACCTTGATCCCGGTGTTTCCCATAAATCTCATTTTCATGATACTTGTCCCGTGTTGTGGAGTACAAATGTACGACAATTCTCTCGCATTGTCACTCCGGCTTCCGTGCAGGGAGGACTTGCAACACGGGTCCCCTTTCGATATGTTGGATCACAGGCAACTGTGTGGTGGGATTCGACAGGAGTGATCTCCATGAAGTTTGCATGCCTCGGTTTTTTCCCGATCGCGTTCGCCCTTGCCCAGGTTTCCGGCGTCGACCCGGAGGCTCGACCCGGGTTCCAATCGATCAATTCGGATGACTTGAAGTCCTATCTGACATATCTGGCGTCCGACGCGCTTCAGGGGAGAGAAACGTCGTATCCCGGCGAGAAGCTGGCCGCCGCATTCATCGCCGGCCAATTCAAGACCTTCGGTCTCCGGCCGATGGGAGACGACGGCACGTACCTGCAGCACTATAGCGTGGAACTTGTCGGCGTGAGCGATTCGACGACAATTTCGATCAGGAACGGGGGGGCGCAGGAGACGTTCCGCTGGACAAACGATTTTATCGCATTCGGCGGCCGCGACACGAGTGTCTCCGGGCGCGTTGCCTGCGTTGGCTACATGGACAGTAAAACGCCTCTGGAGGCACGAGCCGGGCTCGCCGGGAGGGTGATCCTCGTCTTCTCCGGGTCCCGCGCGGGAACCCCCCTCCGTGCTCCCGGCGGGTCATTGAGGAGGATCTTCGGTGGCGGGAGGAGAGACTCGGGCGCGGTGGCGAGGTTGATCGTTGCGGAAGACACCGGGGCGTCGTCCTATCCCATGATTGTCTCGCAGATGTTCTCTGCCGGCATCGGCCGCCCCAGGATGGTGTTGAAGGGGGAATCACAGAGCGCGGGACGGTCCGGTCCTCTCACATTCATTGTGTCGCCGGCTCTTGCCGGGGCAATCCTCCGCTCCTCAGGCTCCTCCCTTGAGGAGGCGCGACGTCGCGCCTCGGCAGATTCCATCTTTTCCCCAATGATGATGAATCACGTGACGGTCGCTCTCGATGAGAAGACGGTACGCGAGGAGAGGCAGGCTGAAAACGTCGTGGGCCTGCTTGAAGGGAGCGACCCGGTCATGAAGAACGACGTCGTCGTCTTTTCGGCGCATTTCGACCACCTGGGAACAGGAGTCGCCGGCGCGATATACCACGGAGCGGACGACAACGGCTCCGGGACCGCCATGGTGATCGATCTGGCCCGCGCGTTCGAAAAGAACCCCGTGAGGCCGCGGTGCAGCCTCCTCTTCCTGACAGTCTCGGGGGAGGAGAAGGGGCTGCTTGGTTCGACGTATTATACTTCTCATCCCGTCGTCCCGCTCGAGAACACGGTGGCGGACTTCAATACGGATATGATCGGGAGGATGGATTCGGCTCACCAGGCTTCCGGCGCCGGCCCGTACACATATCTTATTGGATCAGACAAGATCAGCACGGAGCTGGACAGCATCCTCCGTGCGGCGAACCGGGAATCCAATAACATCGCGCTTGACTACACATATAACGACGAGCACGATCCGAACCAGTACTACCGCAGGAGTGACCATTACAATTTTGCGAAGCTTGGCGTCCCTATCGCGTTTTTCTTCACAGGTGTTCACGCCGACTATCATAAACCGACGGATACGATTGATAAGATACTCTTCGACCGGATCGTGAAAATCGGACAGGTAGTGTACTACGCAGGCTGGAAGACCGCGAACGTCCATGCCATGCTGCCGAAGGACGGGACGGGAAGCGGCTACCGGGAGACATCTTCCCCGCGGGGCGAGTGACAGGGAATCTCACGGCACAGGGATCAGGGCATGACGATCGGGACTTGACAAAACGAGTTTGCGGCAGTACATATAGTCAGCTAAACGCCCTATCATGGAGTGCGCCTGGCGGCAGTTCAACATTTCCAGGGTCGCGCGGAATGTCCCTGTAGAAGCAGGCTGAGCATTGAAAATCAAACGCGAAGGATATCAATTGACGTGTCCGGGTCGGCCGGGGAGCATCTTGCGGAAGCAAGTGTGATAAATCGCAGATGAGAAGATCAGTGCGAAAAGCTGGCCGGCGCATTTCCAGGAAAATGCGGGAATTGGCAGCTCCCGCCGCTGCCGGAGCGTCGACCGCAAATCACCTGTCGCTTGAAGGGATGCACGGCAGCATTGGTGTGCCTCCCCTTGAAGCCGGCTTTTGGCGGCAATGGCGGGCGTTCGTCGGGCCTGCGGTGCTTGTCAGCGTCGGGTATATGGATCCGGGCAACTGGGGGACCGACCTGCTCGGCGGTGCCAGGTTCAAATATGATCTCTTGTGGGTAGTCGGCGTTGCCAGCCTGATGGCTATATTCATGCAGGTCCTCTCTGCGCGGCTGGGTGTTGTGACGGGAAAAGACCTTGCTCAATGCTGTCGCGACTGGTACCCGCGCTGGACCCGCTGGCCCAACTGGCTGATGAGCGAATCAGCCATCGGTGCCTGCGACCTGGCCGAAGTCCTCGGGAGCGCCGTCGCGCTTAACCTGCTGTTTCATATCCCTCTCCTCTGGGCAGTCATTATCACTGGACTCGATGTCCTGCTCCTTCTGGCCCTGCAGCGGTTCGGCATGCGCACAATCGAAGCCGTGATCCTGTTGCTGGTAGCCACAATCGGTGTTTGCTACTTCATCGAACTCTTTGTTCTCCCGCAGACGCAACCCGGTTTTGTCGAAATGGGGCGCGCTCTGGTATCTCCAAACTTCCGTTACCCGGGGATGATTTACGTAGCGATCGGGATGATCGGGGCGACGGTCATGCCCCATAATCTTTATCTCCACTCGGCGCTTGTGCAAAGCCGCCAACTCCAGAAGGATGAAGCGTCAGTGAAGCGTGCGATCCGGTTTAATACGATTGATTCAATAGTGGCCCTGACGATTGCCTTTTTTGTCAACGCGGCGATTCTGGTCCTTGCCGCGATGGTATTCTTTGGCAAGGAGAGCATGGTGGTGCCGGGGGGGGGAATTGTCAAGTTTGGCGAAGACGCCGATTGGATCCGCATCGCGTTTCTTACCCTTGCGCCCCTGTTGGGCGTGTCCGCTGCAAGCACGTTGTTCGCCGTCGCTCTGCTCGCGAGCGGTCAGAGCAGCACCATCACCGGCACACTTGCAGGCCAGGTGGTCATGGAAGGGTTTATGCACTGGAGAATCAGCCCCTGGGTACGACGGCTCATTACCCGGGCGATGGCCATACTTCCGGCCGTCCTGATAATCGGGATCAGAGGTGAGAGTAGTGTGAATGATCTGCTGACGCTCAGTCAGGTTATTCTCGCCCTCCAGCTCCCCTTTGCCATGTTCCCGCTTCTCCAGTTCACGTCCTCCCGGGAGCGGATGGGCGCGTGGAGAAACGGTTGGTTCCTCATGGTCGCCGGCTGGGGGAGTGCGCTTCTGATTACCGCGCTTGACGTCTTCGGTCTTCCCGACTCATTAAAAACCGCCTGGCAGGTCATCACCGGTGGATGAACGAGATCAGCAGAAAGGGGTGGGAATGTACAAGACCATTCTCGTGACTTTGGACGGGACGCCGAGCGACCGGACAATCATTGAGCACATCAAGAAGCTCGCGTTGGTCCTGCACAGCCGGCTCGTGTTGTTACACGTCGCCGATGGGTGGGCAGCCCGTACCTTTGGTGCGGATGCCGTGAGCCCTGAGATCAATGAGGACAAATCCTATTTGAAGGATGTTCAGGCGGAATTCCTGGCTGCGGGTGTCAAAGCTGATGCACAATTGGCATACGGCGATCCGGCAGATGAAATCGTCAAATGGGTTCAAAAGGGGGAATGCGATCTGGTTGCAATGACAACGCACGGGCACCGTTTCGTGGCCGATCTGTTTCTCGGGACGACGGCCACCCGGGTGCGGCACAGCGTGGGAGTGCCCGTGCTCCTCCTTAAATCCAGGGGAACGCTTTCTTGATCGTTTGATCTCTTCATTCGTACGGTTCTGATCCCCCGTGTTGGCGAAACGGGTTGCATGCCGTCTCATTTCATGGTTCTTCTTTCAGGAAAAGACATCGTGGATCAGTCGCCTAAGCACACGCATCCCGGGCAGGAAACGCTTCTTGCGCGCATCAAGCGCGGCCTGGTCGCAGGAACATCGGGCGCAGGGTCGCCCCCCAACCAGGACAGCGCCTCACCCCCGCTGGTCAAAGGCTGGAGCGATACGCTCACCACCATTTCGACGGGAGTTGTTGCTATCGCGACGCTCGCCACATGGCTCTTCGGCGGGGCGCGGGCCTTTCCGCAGTGGTTGTCCTATCTCCTCACACTGTTCGTCCTTGTGGCCGTGTACAAGTACTCGGAGTCACATGTGAGGAGGCTTGTGCGGTTCCTCTCGCTCCGTCACTACGTGCGGCAGCAGAGGTTCAGGCTTGTCGACATGATACAGGGCTTCATCGACCTGATAAGTGCGAAGCTCGATGATTCCGTCACGTCCGCGCACTGGAAGATCGCAGGGAGGAACGGCCAGCCGATCGTCGATACGGACATTTTCGGCTTTCCGGAGCGCTTGCTCTCCAATATACTCCTCCGCCTCTCGGACGCGGGTCCCCGCATTTCAATCGCCGAATTCAAGGGGGTTCTGGGGGATATGGGGATGCTCATCGAGTTCTGTTCCCGGTTCTACTTCCGGAAGCCGGTCGAAGAGAACAGGCTGGGGGAGGTCCACCCTGACGACCGGAAGAGTCTCGAATTCGCCCGCGAAAACTTCGCCGATTTCGTCCGGAGGTTTCAGGCGTTCGATGACGAAGTCCGGCTCAGGATAGGTTCGCCCACGCGCGCACGTCTTGAGATCCCGAAACCTCTCTGACGCGGGCTGAAAGTGTCGCCGTAACGCAGGCCTGACCAAAGATGGCGCCACCGGGGGCGCCACGAACATCCCCCCACTCTGGATGGGGGAATTCTCCTCTTGACATTCATCCCCATAGTCCGTACACTTCGTCAGTTTTCAAACACTGTTCTTTGATCTATCGATTGTCGAGATATTCCTCCTCCCCGCGGGAGGGATAAATGCAACTTTGGAGGTGTACCTGGATGAGATCCTCGACCAATCGAGTCACACACCCTGCTACCCCTTCGCAGCTAACGAGATTCTTCCCTCTTTCAGCACATCCACCGCAATCTGTCCCGATTACGCTCCGCCCGTCCTTGTCAGTCCCCCGGACGTCTTCCTCCTGCATGAGAGTAAATCCGCCCCATAACCAACATTCCCCATTAACTGGAGGTACTATGAAAGGCAAAATCACATTCGTTGCGGCAGGTCTTCTGTGCGCCCTGGCCGTTACCACAGCGTCCGCCCAGATGAAGGACAGCGACAAGATTGCGCTCATCGCCCGCGGGAAATACCTCGTGAACCTCATAGGGTGCAATCATTGCCACTCACCGAAGGTCATGACCCCGAAGGGGCCGATGGTGGACGAGACCCGTCCTCTCTCCGGATCCCCATCCGTCATGCCGGTGGCTCTCCCTCCGGATGGGATGCTCGCGCCTGACAAATGGGGAGTGGCGACAACGATGGATTTGACTGCATGGGCCGGGCCGTGGGGTGTCAGCTTCGCGAAAAATTTGACGCCCGACAAGGAGACCGGACTCGGGAGCTGGACAGAGGCGATCTTCATTAAAGCTCTCAGGACAGGCAAGGATATGGGTGAGGGGCGGCCGATTCTTCCTCCGATGCCCTGGGAAGATATCGGGAAAGCCAAGGATAGTGATCTGAAAGCCATGTTTGCTTATCTCCAGTCTCTGAAGCCGATCAAGAACGCTGTTCACGATCCCATTCCTCCGGCAGCAGCTCCGGGCGGCGGGCACTGATTCATGACGGGGAGGAGGCTTCCGATGAACATCCAATGTCACAGACTATTTCTCGCAGTTGCGTTGCTCCTCGCGGGGGCGTTCGACCGTGCACCTGCGCAGGCGCCGTACCGCGGGACAGGCGTGCAGCACAGCGGCACCGTGAAAGGATCGGTCCGGCTCTCCTCTGCTCCTTCGGGGGAATTATTCGATCGGATGACCAAAAACGAGGCGGTCTGCGGAAAACGGAAGCCTTCACCCCGGCTCCTCACAGGAGCGGGAAGCAGTGTCAGGTTCGCTGTGGTGTGGATCGACGGGATCGCTCAGGGGAAGAAATGTGAACCCGCCGGGACTGCGGCGCTCACGCAGCGGAAGTGCGAATACAACCCGCATGTCCTGGTCCTGCGCCCGAACGATGAGCTGGAGATTGTGAATGAGGATCCCATCCTTCACAATGTTCATTCGTACGACATGAACAAGAATCTCCGCTCGGTCTTCAACATCGCTCAGCCTGTACGCGGCTATCACACACACGTGCGGGGAGAGAGTCTTTCGGGGATCGGTATGATGATGACGACGTGCGACGCCGGGCATCCGTGGATGAGTGCGTACATCATCCGCGCGTCGAGCCCCTATTGCACGGTGACGGATCTGGACGGGAGGTTTCAGCTCTGCGACGTCCCTCCGGGGACATACACACTGAAAATGTGGCACGAAGGGGTCAGTGCCCGCAACTCCACGGGGGGGGCGGGTACGCCCCCCGTTGTCGAGGAACCGTATGTCGAGTCACGGCAGATTACAGTACGGCCCGATGAGACGCTTTCGGTTGATCTTGTCTTCTCGCTTCGGCCTGCGGTCGCCTCGAACTGAGTGCATCGTAGACCTCGCATCTGAGACAGGGGCAGAAAATTGGGAGGCGTGCATACTTGAACTTGCGGCCGGCGATTCTTCTCGCAATTTTACCCCTGTTGTTTTCTTTCCCCCTGCGCGGTCAGGAGCGGCTGTGTGACCTCGTTATCCGGAATGTCGTTATCTATGATGGAAGCGGCGCCGCGCCGTTTCACGGAGACGTTGCCGTCAATGCCGACACAATCTCTTCTATCGGCTCGCTCGGTGATCTGCGAGGAAGAAAGGAAGTCGACGCGCACGGCCTTTCGGTCTCCCCCGGGTTCATCAACATGCTCAGCCACGCGGAAGAGTCGCTGATTGCCGATGGCCGCTCCGAAAGCGACCTGCGCCAGGGCGTCACGCTCGAGGTCTTCGGGGAATTCTCCATGGGACCCCTGACCGACACGCTCCGGGATGAAGCAGTTGCGATGCAATCGGATATCAGGTACCCGGTTGACTGGACCACTCTGGGGGGATATCTCGATACGCTTGCCGGCAAGGGAATCTCGACGAACATCGCCTCGTTTATCGGTGCCGGAACGGTGCGTGCGAATGTCCTCCATTATGCAAAGCGCCCGCCGACGACTGAAGAACTTCTCAAGATGAAGTCACTCGTGCGAGAGGGGATGGAGGAAGGCGCGCTTGGCCTCACCTGCGCGCTTCTGTATGTCCCCGACGTCTACATGTCGACCGCGGAGCTCACGTCCCTTGCAGCGGTGTCGTCGGAGTACGGCGGCAGGTTCACCGCTCATATCAGGAGCGAGGGGAAACATCTTGCCGGGGCAGTCCGCGAGATGATCAGGATCGCCCGTGAGGCGCATACCGGAGTCGAGATATATCATCTCAAGGCCAGCGGGAAGGATTCCTGGTCCCTCCTCGATCCCGTCCTCGACCTGATCGAGGCGGCCCGCACGGAAGGTGTTGACATCACGGCGAACATGTATACATACACAGCCGCCGCCACGGGACTCGATGCCGCCATGCCCCCCTGGGTGCAGGAAGGGGGATACAATGCCTGGGCGGGACGACTGAAAGACCCCGTGATCCGGGAGCGGCTGAAGAAGGAGATGGCGACGCCGTCTGATGCGTGGGAGAGCCTCTACATGGAGGCAGGCGCTCCGGAGAATGTCTTCCTGGTCGCATTCAAGAACGAGAAGCTCAAACCGCTGACCGGAAAAACGCTTGCGGAGGTCGCGAAAATGCGAGGGACATCCCCGGTTGAAACGATGATGGATCTTGTCGTCGAGGACGGCACGAGGGTTGGGACGATCTACTTCCTCATGTCGGAAGAGAATGTGCGGAAGGAGATAAGGCGGCCGTGGGTCAGCTTCGGTTCCGACGAGGGGTCATACGCTCCGGAAGGAGTGTTCCTGAAATCCAACCCCCATCCCCGAGCTTATGGGAACTTCGCGCGGCTTCTCGGGAAATATGCAAGGGATGAAAAGCTCATCTCACTGGCCGAAGCGGTCCGGCGGCTGACGTCCCTCCCGGCGGCCAATCTGAAAATCCCGAAGCGGGGATTTCTCCGGCCCGGCTATTTTGCGGACCTCGTCGTCTTCGATCCCGCCCGGGTGGAAGACCCTGCAACATACGCCAGCCCACACCGCTATTCGACGGGCGTGGTCGATGTCTTCGTCAACGGCGTCCAGGTTCTGAAAGACGGCGAGCACACTGGCGCCACCCCCGGCAGGGTGATCCGTGGCCCGGGCTGGAAACCCCACCGCTGACCCGTTCAGCTCTTCTCCCCGCCCCTGTTCGGTTGCGCCACGACGAGAAGCCCGAGTGCGCCGAGGTCGCTGAAGAGGAGCGGAGCGAACACTGGGGCGAACGCCAGAATCCGCTCCAGGCTCATCTGTCCGGTTCCCGCCAGGTCTGCCGAAAGATGAAAACCGAACCCGAGTATCCCCACAAGCACCGCTGCGATCATCGTCCAGAAGTACACAAGTTCGTCCCCGCGCGTCCACGTTTTTGAGATCGCGACGGTAATGACGACCGCGGTAGCAAAGAGCCCGAAAAGTATTGCGATCAGTTTGTAGGCCGTATACCCGTATTGGGCATGGTCGATCAGCGATGTCAGCGCGCTCCCCGCAAACCCCAGTCCCACCAGCCAGATAAAATGGCGTTCCCGGGAAATGGGGGCCCTGAATGTTCCGAGTCCCGGAACCTCGAGCACTCCCGGTTGACCTTCAACCTCCTGTGTCGCCGCATACAGGCCGATGAGCGAGATGCCGCAGAATGCGAGCGGGGCCAGTATAGGTGACCCGAACACCACCCACGCCCACGTCAGGTGTCCTCCGGGATTCAGCACCGCGTTTCCGTGGAATGCCGTCCCGAGTGCCCCCACAGCCAGTCCCAGTGCCATCAGACCCATATGCACGAGCGCCAGCCACCCCTTCGGTCTCGTCTGGAATGAGAGGAGTATGCAGGAGAGCGCGCAGAGCGGTGAGATGTATACCGGTATGAGTTCGTATACCGGGACGAACGCATTGATGGAATGCGCGAGAGCGACATCCAGTCCTGTCGACACGAAGTTGATCCCCGCAAACATCAGCAGGAACCGGTTCTTCTCCATCGGGAGGCGGACCTGTGCGAGGCGGAATACGGAGACCTGGTCCATCGTCACTTCCCCCGCGCCCGTTGTTCACGCAGGCGGCGGGCATCCTCCTCCACGGCGTTGAGCTGTTTCAGCAGAGGGTAGATCCCGTGCCACTGCACAAAATCGGGCCCTTGCATATAGGCACCGAACTTGGCCGTCCTTCCGTAGTAGTGCCACAGGTCGAAGGCGTCGTAGCTGATCTTGGTTGCGAAAGGCTGTGAGGTGATGACTCCGTCTTTCACCAGACCCTCGATGATCATCCGAGCGGCCCTGACCTTGGCATTGACGAGCACCGTCACGCTGTCGGCCATCGCATATTGCCTCTCCACGAACGGCTGTGAGTGGCAATTGGTGCACACCGCTTTCATCGATGCCCTCCCCTCGGCCCCGTTCGGTCTGTCCGTGGTCTCGGCGGCAAAAAGATATTTTGAGAGCCGCTGCCCGACGTCGTGAGTCGTTCCCTGTGTCCCGAATCCGCTGAAATGGCAGGTCGCGCATGTGGGCGCAGGCATGTCGACGACGGTTAATCTTCCGGGCTTCTGATCCCAGTTCCACTTTTCTCCCATCGTGTGATACATGACTCCATGCGCCGACTCGTTGTAGATCTCGTCCTGCGGATGATCCGGACCGAGATGGCACTGTCCGCAGATCTCAGGCTTGCGCACCTGCGCGAGCGAAAACTCGTGCCGCAGGTGGCACTTGTTGCAGTTGCCGATGCTCCCGTCCTTGTTCGGTTTCCCGATGGCATGGCAGCTCTGGCAGGCGAGAGGCGTAACCATCGGTCCCTCGATGTCGAAAAGTGAGTTCCGGGAGGCGGTCACCATGCCGTTTAACCCTCTGTTCGCCTCAGGAATCGCCTCGACAATCTTCCGCTGATCGGGAGTAAAATCATCCAGTCCGGAAAGTGCAGCCCAGGCCGGACCCCCGTGGCGGCTCAGGTTAAACTGGTTTGTCTCCGTCGGATGGCATTTTGCGCATTGAGCAGGCGTCGGAGTTGCAGTGATGAAGAACCCTTCATGATCTTTTCCCGATGCGTTGGTCTTGTCGGCACCGTGGCAGTCCAGGCATGAAACCCCGGCCCGGGCCATCGTGCTGTGCGCGTACTGATTGACAATATCGGGGGAAACGCGTTTGTGGCATGCCGCGCATTTGTCTGCACCGCCGTACGCAGCCGGCTCTGCTTCGGAGGCGGAAGTCGTCTGCCCCCCAGACGGGAGCCGCGTGAAAGCGTAGACGAGTACCACGATGACGATCGTTGCGATTGCGCCGTTGCGAAGTGTCCTCGGAATTTCTTTCGGCATGGCCGGGGGTTTCCTTTACCGATTCTGCATCGCTCCAATGCGCATACGAAGATGCCGCCTTTCTGCCACAAGTACCGCCGGAAGAAGGACGCAGAACTCCGTCCCGATCCCGACTTCACTTGTCACGGTAATCACGCATCCGTGATCCTCAACGATCCTTTTCACAATCGCCAACCCCAGTCCCGTGCTTGACTCTCCACCCGTGCTCCGGACGCTGGTCCGCTGAAACGGCTTGAAAAGCGTTTCAACTTCGGAAGCAGGAATGCCCTGTCCCTGATCCTTCACCCGAAGATAGACTCCCTCCTCTGCGAGCGTGATCGAGACGAACGTCGTCGTGTTCGGATGTGAGAACTTGATTGCATTCGCGACCAGATTGTTGAGCACTTGCTCCATCTTCGGACCATCAATCAACAGTTCCGGGATCGCCTCGTCATGAGTGAACTCCAGCCTGATATGCTTGTGTTCTGCTATCACGGCGTGTGGCCCGAGGCTATGTGTGATAAGCGCGACGAGGTCGGTAGGTTGGGGATCGAGCGGGAGGGCTCCCGTTTCAATTCTGGAAAAAACAACCAGGTCATTGATCATCCGGAGCATTGAATCGCTTGAATCGTAAATTACCTTCACAAATGTCCGTTGTTCCACTGTCAACGTGCCGGCGGTATCTTCTATCAGGAATTCGCTGCACGACCTGAGCTTGCCGATAGGGCCACGGAGATGACGTGCGGCCATGCCGAGAAGCTGGTTTTGGGCCTTGGTCGGGTTCGCCTCCTCGTGATTCTTCATTTCCATGCTGCGTATCATGCGTAATCGTCTTTACGGCTAATGCAGGTTGTTTGCGGGTGTCGATCTTCAACCGTCGGCCTGTATGGGCACCCGGCCGTCATTCCGTCGAGTTCATTGTGTCATTTCCTACAATCTTAACCGCATTGAGGGAATTGCCGAAGTCTCTCAACAAAGACCTGGAATTGAAGCGGACTGGTACATACCAGACAACAATCTACAGAGAGGGGAAGGAGAAGACAATCCCCCAAAGGGATGACAAAGGAGTTAGCCCCGATTCGCGGCGGGGAGGGGGGAATTCGGCAGGGGCCCCGTAGTATTTCTTCTGGAACCGGGGCGCGACGTTCACGAGGCTGATAAGCACAGGGACCTCCACCAGGGGTCCGATCACGGTCGCGAAAGCCCCACCGGAGTTGATCCCGAAGACCGCCACGGCGACCGCAATCGCGAGCTGGAAATTGCTTCTGGCGGCAGCGAACAAGAGGGTGGCCGTCTTCGAATAATCCGCTCCGGGCTTCCGACCGAGTTACTTTCCCTTCATCCCGGGGAGGAGTTCCATCCGGTAGAAAGCCTCAAACCGGGTGCGGATCTGATCGCGTACCCTGCGGAATTCGGCCAGTTTCTGCTCGTCGGTCCCAGTGGTGAACGAGGGGTCGTAAAACCCCATATGGAGCCTCCGGCCGACATTCCCGGAAAACACCGGACAGGTTTCTTTTGCGTCGTCGCATACCGTGATCACATAGTCGAACGGTTGCTTCAGGTACAGCTTGACATTTTTCGGGGACGCCTTGCTGATGTCGATTCCCGCCTCCTTCATCACTTCGATCGCCCTGGGCTGGACATATGTCGCGGGATACGTCCCCGCGGAGTGGACGTCGATATTCTTGTCGAACGACGCAAGAAATCCGGCCGCCATCTGGCTCCTGCAGGAATTGCCGGTGCAGAGTATGAGGACGCGCATCAGAGTACAAGCTCCATGCAGAGCGCCGACTCCGGGCAGGCGCCCGTGAATTCGGCGGAGTGTTGGACAGCCCCCGTGATCGTGTTTCGCCCGGCCCTTCGAAACCCCCGTGCGGCAAAATAGCCTTCGGCGGTCGTTGTCAGAAGTATGAGCCGCCTGATCCCGAGCGAGCGTGCTTCATCGATCAGCCGGAGATACAGGTTGTTGCCGATCCCCTTCGCCCTGTGTGATTCACGTACGGCGAGGGAGCGCAGGAGGCCTTCCTCGCCGTACTGTTCAAGACCGATCACGCCGGCAAGCGATCCCCCCTCGCGGGCGACGAAAAAGTGTTCCAGGTGTGCTCTCGCGCCTTCGATCGGGAGATCGGAAACCGTCAGGATTTCCTCGATCTCCCCGATGTCCCCGGGGCATGCCCTTTCTATCACCGGAGCGTTCATCTGGTTCCGCTCACGGTGATGCTGTGCAGGCCGAAGCGGACAGTCACATCGAGTGTATACGGTTTGTCCGAAACCACGGTGACGTCCCTGAAGCCGGTCGCCCGCGCGATGCCAAGGTACTCCTCGCGGTCAAGTGCTCCGGCCACGCATCCGGCCCATTCCGTCAGGTCCTTCCGGACGTCCTCGGGGATCTGGCCGACGGACACGATGTCCGAGACGGTGAATTTTCCCCCTGGCTTCATGACCCTGTACATTTCGGCGAACGCGCGGGACTTGTCCGGGACGAGGTTGATGACGCAGTTGCTGATGATCCTGTCGACGGACCCGGGTGCGACCGGCAGATTTTCGATCTCCCCCAGCCGGAACTCGGTGTTCGCAGCCTTCAGCTTCGCTTTGTTCGCTTCGGCCCGCTTGATCATCTCCTCCGTCATGTCCACCCCGATGACCCTGCCGCTCCGCCCGACCTTCTTCGCGGCCACGAAGACGTCGATACCCGCTCCGGAGCCCAAATCCAGGACCGTCATCCCTTCCCCGATGTCTGCGAACGCAGTGGGCGTACCGCACCCGAGACCCAGGTCCGCACTTTCGCGGACTTCCTTGTCGACGTCACTGTAGAGATCGTTCATCGTGATGGTTCCTGCGATGCCGGCATCGGTGCCGCACCCGCATGTGGGACCGCAGCACGAACCGGATTTTTTGGCTATCTCACCGTACTTTTCTCTCACCGCCGATTTGATTTCGCTGTCAGACATTGTTCGCTCCTTCAGTTCTTGTTGAGTTCCATTGTTGCCGGGATTGAACCCGGGTTCACCACAGAGTACGTCGTGCAGCACCCCTTTCTGATCCTGCTCGCCAGCCTCTCCGCATCCTTGCGTGCGACCGGGTCAGAACGGAGGAGGTCCGCGAGGAAATCGAGCACTTTCTTTTGCTCTTCATTTCCGGGCTTTGCGATCGAATAAAGCATCCAGAGCCCCTTCTTCCTATCGTCGACGAGTCCCGTCTTCCTCAGGTACGCCAGGTGCCTTGACACCTTCGTCTGCGTAAATCCCATGACCTCCTCGATGTCGCAGACGCACAGCTCGCCCGAAGAGAAAAGAAGATTGATGATCCGCAGGCGCGAATCATCTGAGAGGGCTTTAAAAACGGCGGCGAACGACTTCATGGTCTGGTCCCCGGAAACTATATTCGTCTATACGAATATAGTTCGGGAATGTTTCAAAGTCAAGTGAAGGACTAGTCCCTCTTTCATCCCTTTGGTTGATTCATCCCGGCGCCTCGCATGCTATTCTTTAAGGGGATCAATACGAGCGAGTCCCGCATCGGGGGGGGGCCGCCCAGAGACAGGATGGATTCAACGACTTGCTCGCAAATCTGACAAGTGCTTTGGAGCCCAACACGATTCATGAATCGACAGCTGCGGCGGCGGATGACATCCTAAAGCGATGGAGCCATCTGTGAACCCGGACAACCAGGGCATTCTGGCAATCAACGGCGGCTCGTCGAGCATCAAATTCGCGCTCTACAAGGCCGGCGAACCGTTGAAACAAACGCTGTTCGGCAAGATTGATCGAATCGGTCTGCGGGGCACAAATCTGACATTCCACGGGCTGACCCGGAAAGAACAGCGAAGTCCTGGTATCCCGCTCTCTGATAAGAAATCACCGGGCAACTTCCTTCTTGATTGGCTCGAAGAGCAGAACGAATTCTCGTCCGTCAGGGCCGTGGGGCACCGCCTGGTTCACGGCATGAATCATACCGGACCCGTGCGCATCACAAATGAATTGTTAGAGGAACTTTCCCGCATCGCACCTTACGATCCGGATCATATGCCTGCCGAAATTGAACTGATAGAGGCTTTCCGTCGCCGTCATCCAGATCTTTCCCAGGTTGCCTGCTTTGATACGGCGTTTCATTGCACGATGCCGCGCGTTGCAACATTGCTCCCTGTGCCCCGTCGCTTCGACGCCAGGGGGATCCGACGGTATGGTTTCCATGGTTTATCCTATGCGTATCTTCTCGAAGAACTCACCCGTCTCACGTGCAAAAAAGGAGTTCAACGCCGGGTGATTCTGGCTCATCTCGGCAACGGGGCGAGTCTGGCTGCCGTCTTCGAAGGCAGGAGTATTGACACCAGTATGGGCTTCACACCTGCCGGAGGGCTGACGATGGGGAGTCGGCCCGGCGATTTGGATCCCGGCGTCGCGTGGTACATGATGCAGTCCGAGAATCTGACACCGCAACAGTTCAACACTTTGATCAATCACGAATCCGGTCTCCTCGGCATTTCTGAAATCAGCTCCGACATGCGGGATTTGCTCGCGAAGGAAATCGATGACGCCCGGGCGGCGGAAGCCGTCGCTTTGTTTTGTTATCAGGCGAAGAAATGGATAGGGGCTTTCGCCGCTGCACTTGGCGGGCTTGATACGGTGGTGTTTTCGGGCGGTATCGGTGAAAACTGTCCGGTGATCCGTTCTCGCATTTGCGAAGGACTGCAGTTCCTTGGGATTGAACTCGAAGAAAAGCGAAACGGGGCGAATGAAGATGTGATTTCTGCGGCGGCCGCCCGGGTTGCGGTTCGCGTCATCCGGACTGACGAAGAACAGATGATAGCCCGGTCCGTGTGCCGGACCCTCGGACTCACGGCGTAAGGATGATCGAATGACGATGACACGGTGTTGCGCACGAGGTCAATCACAATCTCGATGAGGTGAGTGCATGGAACCAAATCAGGTGGTTGTTGGAAAATATGACAATGAGATAGACGCTGAGATCGCAAAAGGACATCTCGAAGCTTCGGGCATTTCAGCGTCTATAATCAAAGACGATGGGGGTGGGATGTTTCCGTCGCTGCAGAATGTGGACGGCGTGCAACTGCTGGTGGCGGAAGCGGAGGGAGAGGAAGCCAGGAAAATACTTCAGGTATGAGCGTCAATGTCTCGCTGCAACAGTCTTGCTGGCCGACCGACACACTAAGGGGAACCGATGAATGACAATCCGCAGGGTCACCACCTGAAGGGAGACTCAGGCAACGACGG
>Ga0182017_10000970_pt1 | contig 22433 bp, 24 predicted proteins | sample 712E3DmetaG_FD_120492 | JGI IMG/M metagenome (GOLD analysis project Ga0182017, IMG submission 120492) | Permafrost microbial communities from Stordalen Mire, Sweden - 712E3D metaG | ecosystem: Environmental > Terrestrial > Soil > Wetlands > Permafrost | place: Sweden: Stordalen | collected... | reverse complement strand
CATTAAAAAGACTTGGAAAATAAGTAATAAAGACATAACTTACGCCAGAAGGATACAAAAGGAAGTTATTCAACTTGCGTAATATAACATATATGATATATTAGAATAATCATGAAAACATTCAAACAATCCATGGAAGAGTTTCTGGCCGATCCAGCCAATAAGAAGGTGTATGACAGTCTTGAGGTAGAATTTAAGATTCACCACGCCATTGTCAGAGCGCGCATCCAAAAAAAGCTCACTCAAAAACAATTGGCGTCAAAGCTTGGCATCGCCCAATCGGCGCTTGCACGATTTGAATCCGGAAGGACGAATCCGACTCTGTCTTTTCTTCAGAAGATAACTTCCGGGTTAGGCTTGAAGCTAACGGTCATATAATATCGTAACCATTAAGTCCCCTGTCCGTCTTTATGAGAGTCGAATGCTTTATCAGCATTAATCTACATAAACGACCATGGCAACAACTTGCCCAGCTTGTAAGCATGAGCACAAGAAGCCGGACGGCACTTGTGATTGCGGCTGCACTGTTAAATAGACAGATTGTGCGCCCCAAACAAAATCGCCCCACAGCTAAGTGAGGCGATTTTGCGTTCCTAAATGGAACTGGAGAGACTATGCGCGCTGAACATTGACAGCGTTCGGTCCCTTCGGGGACTGTTCCATCTCGAATGAGACGGCGTCGCCTTCGTGGAGTTCGGCGAACTGAACGCCGACGAGGGAGTTGCTGTGGAAGAAAAGATCCTTACCACCGGCCTCCGTGGCGATGAAACCGAAACCTTTGTCAGTGAGCTTCTTGATTGTGCCCTTTTGCATTGGATTGATTGTTAGCTTCTAAAGTACAAATATAATTAGGTTTAAGAAATTCGACTTTTTCGCAACTTAACTCTTTGTGCCTATAAGCCTAGCATACCCGTATAGGGCTTGTCAAGGGGTGGGATATGTGGTGTTTTACAGAGTCATTATTGACTGATCTTCATTTCTTCTAAAATCTGAATCAATTTATCTGGGGTAAGTACAGAAACATCGTATGTATGAATTTCGACAAGTCTTCCATTATGGTCGTACAGTAAATAATATTCATTATATGGTTGTGATTCCGTTGGAGAGGCTGGTGATCCTTCGTATAAATTATTTTCAAAATCTCCTGTCACCACACCTTGTCTATTTTGATAAACAAAAGATTTAATGGCTTTCGCTCCTGGGAAAGACATCACATTGGCTAAACTCTGACTTAGATAACTTGTATTAGTCTCAATGAAACTTAACTCCTGGTTGTGATTATTTCCTCTAAAATCGTAAAGCGCGGAATGGTCAGTAAATCCACTATTGGACAAGCTATATCCTATCGGTATCTCTGTCTGATCTGGAATCATATATCCAGCCGGAGGATTAGATGTATGAATCGGCAAAGTCGATTTGATTGTTTGATTGATATCTCCGCCGTTAGCTAATTGTGTCTGCACAACCTGAACCGGAATACTTACCGGAGGAGTAACTGGTTGAGAATGTATGCCAAACAATGAACCTATAGAAACCGCTACCCAAATCAAAAAATCTTTCATGGGAGATAGTTAATGTATTAATGCACTTAATTCTAGCTTAATATATATCAATTTGTAAGGGTGTGGACCTGGGGGGAATCGGACCCCCGCCTCGGCAATGCGAATGCCGCGTAATACCACTTTACTACAGGCCCATGCGCACCGGGAGCTGCGCAATCTGACTGGTCGGGGTGCCGGGAATCGAACCCGGACCTCACACTCCCGAAGCGTGTATACTACCACTATACTACACCCCGATGTGGACCTATGGGGAATCGAACCCCAGTCTCGCCCATGCCATGGGCGCGTTCGACCACTGAACTATAGGCCCTTAAAATTTCTTTGGTAACGCTAGCTAGGATACACGATTATGGTTAATTCTTCAACGCCAGTCCTATCAAATGATCCACCAATTCATGCGTATCACTACCGACGGCTCGCAAAGCTTTCGGCACAAGTGATTGCTCCGTTAGGCCCGGTAAACTATTGATCTCCAATATGTAAATCCCCCTTCGCGGACTGATGATGAAATCCGACCGTGAATAATGACGCAAACCAAGCGCGCGATGCGCCTTCTGGGCGAATACAGCCAATTCTTCCTTGATCTTGGAGGAAAATGTTGCCGGAACTATTTCTTCTTTATTTCTTATTTCAATCACCGGCAAGACATACAATTCCTGCCCGCGGAAGCCTTCTATGACGGCCACGGTAGCTTCTATGCCTGGAACATATTCTTCTATGAGAACGGAATCGCCGTGCTTGGCGGCTTCACGCAAAGCTGGAACCAATTCGGCTTTAGTCCGGACAATAGACACTCCGACGGAAGATCCTGCGGACATAGGCTTGACCACGGCAGGCATGGGAAATGTGCGGAATAATTCGTCGGCAACAACTTCTACTCCGCGAGCTTCGCCGGTTCCCCCGACTTTGCCATTGATTTCAATCGACGGGACTTCCCTGCCGACCGGCGTCTTCAAGCCATTATTTTTAAAGACATTCTTTGAAAGATTTTTATTCATGCCTACGGCTGACGCCAATGAATCAGAGCCTGTGAACTTTATGCCGTGGGTTTCCAATATCTGCTGGACTTTGCCGTCTTCGCCGTATGAGCCGTGCAAGGCGTTGAAAATGACGTCAAAGCGGTGCGCGATATCGTACTGATCAGTCGGCATGCCGTCTATGTGCCAGTTCCCTGCTTTATCTATAAGAATGTCGTAAGCGCGATATTTATCGGCCAGAGGCCCTCGCAGAGCGGAAAGAACACTGCCGCCGGTTGCGAGCGACACTTCGTATTCGCTGTTCGGTCCGCCGCGCAGAACGCCGACTCGAATGGGATTACTCATGAGTACAGTATAGCAAATCATAACTAGAGAAGCCTCGGCAAAGTGTTGGGTTACTTTACCGAGGCAACAAGGACAAGGCTTTGGATAACCTAGTCATCCATATCACTATTCGGACTCTTACATTGCATCATTCAGTTTGGGGATAGAAGGGTCCTTATCACATATTGCCGGAAGGATATCTTTCGATATATGGCAGGAAGAGCCTTGTTCTTAAAAGATAATAGCACCTCGACGCTTCCTGTGAAAGTTGATAGCGAACCTATGCGCTTCGGCATTGACGGCGATTATCGTTTTCGGGTGCCCTTCAATTAAATGCGCGTCACCGATCAGGTCGGACGCTTTATGTCTTTCATCCTTCGTCACCGCCACAACAGGAATAGTTATGCGCCGCGCCTTCAGCACGGCTTCTGCCGCTTTCAATTGATTTTGATTGCCATCGACGACGATGAGATCGGGATAAGTCCATTCTGAATGATTCAGCCTGCGCGAAAGGATCTCAACCAACCCGGCGATATCGTTATCCACTTGGCGAGATAGTTTGAACTTACGATATTCAGACGGTGCCGATTCCCCATTTACATTGACAGTCATAGCACCAACCACATTCGTGCCTGACAAATGAGCGATGTCATATGCTTCAATGCGGAAGTCTCTCGATGAAGAATTGCCGTCTTTTCCTTCTCCATGCTCCTTACTCCCTACTTCCTGCTCCTTAATAAGCGCCATATCATTCACATGATCAAGTGCGTACAGCAATTTCTTCACACGGCCTGCTTCCTCGAATTCCATTTTCCGGGCATGCGCCTTCATATCTCTTTCAAGCTTGGCCCGCAAAGTGGCTTTCTTGCCTTCAAAGAAAAGGATTAGGTTGGCAATCGTCCGCTGATAGCGCCTCTTCGCATTAGCATCGTTTCCGTCTGGAGATGTCCCCAAGGCTCGATAGAACGCCTCGTGTCGCGGATCATGCGATTTCTTATCCTTAAATGGAAACATCTTTCGCAATATCTTCAACGCCTCCTTGATCAATCCACCGTGCACGAACGGGCCGAACCGCGCTTTGACCCTGTAAGGCAACCTATTCTCTTTGGCGGTGGCATCAAAGTCGCGCGCACGAGCCAAAAAGACGCGCGGCCATGTTTCGTCGGTGATGATGACATATTGGTCGCTCTTATCATCGCGCTCGTCCACATTGTAATGCGGCTGGTATCTCTTTATTAGCAAGCTTTCAAGTATGATGGCTTCCAGAACGGAATCGGTCTCTTGCCATGAGAGCGACTTTGCCCTAGTCACCATGTCTATGATGCGCGGTCCGCGGGTGACGATGAGATCATCACCGAAATAGCTTTTGGTGCGGTCTTTGAGCGACGTGGCACGACCAATGTAAAGCGGGCGCTTTCGAGCGTCCTTGAATATGTATACGCCGGGCGAATCCGGCATATCGAGCCTTGACAGTGCTTGACTTTTCATGGATTGAGGATATAGTAGCGGCAGACGGAACGCAAGGGCTTTCGTCTGATGTAATTTGAAAAACAAGGAAATAAACCTTCAACAAAAGAGTAATTTATGAAAATGTTTTTCTGGGATACGGATCCCAAGCCACGGACTACCCTTAAAACGACCACTGATAATGAGCACTATCAAGGCTTTGGTAAGACACTATTGGGAATGATGTTGGGATTGATCATCGTCGGTATTGTACTTGGAATACTCTGTGCGATCATATGGAGTATCGTCAAATTCAATACCATGTTCATCTTGGCGATCATATTCCTTTCGGTGGCCATAATCGCCGAATTGGTTAAAATCATCACCCAAGAAGCCAACAAAAAAATCGCCCACTTCTGGGATCATTACGATGAAGACCGGGCGGATGAAAAGGAGGGGCCATGAATCTACGTACTCAATATAAGCGCGGTAAATGGTTACGCTATGGCACATCTTTGACGATATTGATAGCGGCCGTTTTACTCGGACTTTACGCGCTGATCAACTGGTTGGTTCGTCCTTACGACCACACTACCGACTGGAGGGCACATGAACCAACAAAATAAACTCCGTCCGTATCACGACAGTCTAGGCACCCAGTGCATTATTATGGCAGGCGTAATACTTGGAAGCTTAACCTTCATGACCCTTGGTGCCTTACTTTATGTGTTGGACTGTGCCAGAAGGCCATTCAAAAAGACCACTCACATCTGAAAGCGAACAACAACTTCACCCGGAACGCCCCAGCGCGCGTTCCGGCTTTTTTATCTCTTCAGTTTTTTATCCGCGGATTCGTTTTGCTATTTTGCGAGACGGCGCTGGACGAGCCTCCAGTCGCCGAAATTTTTCATTCACAAAAATACAGAAGTATGTTTTAAAATGTTTAGGATTCAAGCCGCGCTTTGACAAACTACACCATTTTATTATGACATATCATGTCAAGCAGAATTTTTGGGAAAAGACGTTGCTCCCAACACGCCAACATCCATAAAAAACGATGATGGCATATTTTTATCTGTCTCTATGAAACTTTCCCCTATGATACAACCCCTCTACCTTTTGAGCACCCTCTTCAAATACTTCCCCGTATAGCTCTTCTCGCTCTTGGCTATATCCTCCGGCGTGCCCTTGGCGACGATCTTGCCGCCGCGCTCGCCGCCTTCGGGACCTATGTCTATGACATAGTCGGCATTCTTCACGAGATCGAGGTTATGCTCGATGACCACGACGGTATTTCCTTTTTCCACGAGCTTTTGAAGGATGTCTATCAATTTCTTCACGTCTTCATAATGCAAACCGACTGTCGGCTCATCTAGCAGGTAAATCGTCTTTTGCAGATGCGCGCGATACAATTCCGAGGAAATTTTAACGCGTTGAGCTTCGCCGCCGGACAAAGTCGTAGCCGATTGACCTAGCTTTACATATCCCATGCCGACATCGAACAGAGTCTGCAGACGATCCTCAACGGCGGGAATATCTTTGAAGAATTCGAGGGCTTCTTCGATGGTCAAATCCAATACTTCATGGATATTCTTCTTGCGGAATTTTATCTCAAGAGTTTCCTTGGTGAAGCGCGTGCCGTTGCAGACATCGCAAGTGACATAGACCGTGGGCAGGAAGTGCATCTCCACGGCTATCTCGCCATTGCCTTCGCAGGCTTCACAACGGCCACCTGCTCGGTTGAATGAGAATCTACCGGCTCCCCAACCGCGCGCCCGCGCCTCTGGTTCCGCCGCAAACAAATCACGGATATGCGTCCAAGCGCCGGTATATGTCACGGGATTGGAACGCGGCGTTCGACCTATCGGGCTTTGGTCTATGAGGATGACGCGACCGACGTATTCGGAGCCTTTGAATTCGGAACAATTTATCGGCTCGTCGGAACGAGTCCGGCGCTCGAGCTTGGCAGAAAGATTCCTGTGTAATATCTCATACATGAACGAAGACTTGCCGGAACCGGAAACGCCGGTGATGACATTCAAGACGCCTAGAGGCAAATCCACGTTCATGTCTTTTATATTAAATATGTTGCCGCCACGCACCATGATCTTGCCTTTTGCCTGACGGCGACTTTTGGGCAAATCTATCTTCATCTCGCCGCGCAGATATGAGAGCGTCAATGATTCCTTGCCGCCGCCTTTCGGCAGCGTCTTGGCCGTGAGCAATTCGTCCAGATAGCCTGAAACGACCACTTTGCCACCGTGAACGCCGGCGCCTGGGCCTATGTCGATGATGTAATCCGATGCGAACATTGTGTCTTCATCGTGCTCGACGACGATGATGGTATTGCCGATATCTCTCAAATGAATAAGCGTCTTTATCAGTTTGTCATTGTCGCGCTGATGCAAGCCAATGGTAGGTTCGTCCAATACATAGAGAGCGCCGACAAGGCCTGATCCGAGTTGCGAAGCTAGTCTGATGCGTTGTGCCTCGCCGCCGGACAAAGTGTGAGCACGCCGGTCAAGCGTCAAATATTCAATGCCGACATTGACCATGAATAGGAGGCGGGCCTCTATTTCCTTTAGGACTATCTTAGCTATTTCTTTTTCGGCGTCGGTCAATTTGATCTCATCAAAATATTTGACCGCTTTTTCAATGGAGAGATTGACCACGTCGACGATATTCATGTCGCCAATCTTTACGTGCAAAGCTTCCGGTCGCAGACGCTTGCCTTCGCAGACTTTGCATGGGTCGTCGCTCCAAATAGTCTCGGTACCAAGTCCGTTACAGGCCGGACACGCGCCGTATGGCGAATTGAATGAGAAAAGACGCGGCTCGACTTCCGGGTATGAAAAGCCGTCGTAGGGGCACATGAACTTGACGGACATGAGGGTTTCATTCGTTGCGCCAGCGTCTTTTTCGCCGGATTTTGCGGCGCCGGGGTACGAAATTTTAATCAGTCCGTCTGCCTCGACAACGGCGCGCTCTAATGCTTCCGACAGTCTTTCGCGGGCATTGTCTGCCGCGGAACTGCCACCGGCCGTCGGTTTCCGGTCCTTGAATTCGCTGACGAATATCTCATCCACCAGGACGTCAATGTCATGCTTCTTATTCTTTTCTATGATGATTTGATCGCGCAGGCGGTGCATCTTGCCATCTATGCGCACGCGGTCATAACCTTTGCCGAGGAGGTCGTATAGCATCTGATAATATTCGCCCTTTCTGCCGACTACGACAGGCGCGTAAACCGTTATCTTGGCCGTGGTGATATCAACGCCGAAGACTTTCCGAGCATGCGTGGATTTCTCCGTGACGGTCTTTATGACGGTCTGGAGTATCTCTTCCTTGGAAATACGATGAATGAGCCGGCCGCAGACGAGACAATGCGGCTTGCCGACGCGGGCATAGAGGATGCGCAGATAATCGTATATCTCGGTGATGGTGGCCACGGTCGAGCGCGGATTGTTCGAGCGAGATTTCTGGTCAATGGAAATGGCCGGCGACAAGCCGATGATCTCATCCACGTCCGGCTTCTGCATCTTGTGCAGGAATTGGCGGGCATAGGCCGAAAGCGACTCCACGTATCTGCGCTGACCTTCGGCGAATATGGTGTCGAATGCGAGCGAAGATTTCCCCGAACCCGAAAGGCCGGTGATGGCTATCATCTTGTTGCGCGGCATCTCCACCGTGATGTTCTTCAAGTTGTGCGTGCGCGCTCCTTTGACGATGATCTTTTCTTCGCCGCGATTTGGCTGATGATTGTGCGCGTTTTTGTGAGACTGTTTATTAGAATCGGGCATTGTGCGGCGGATGGTAGCATGAAAATGAGGAGAAAGCAATCGGGAACAGATATTTTTACCCCATAAACACAAAACCCGCCGAAGCGGGTCTTGTAAGGTTTCTCACTGATACGAAGTTTCGGCTAGCCACCTGATACAACAATTATATACCCCCTTTTAAAAAAGTCAATGGTAATAATTGCTTTATTTTGTGGACCCGAGGGGAATCGAACCCCCAACCTTCAGGTGGCTAACCGAAGGTTCCGCACCAGCGAGCGGGCCCACTCGAAAGGCCGAAACCTTTCGTAAGGTCAAGCCTACCAGAGGGGTGATATAGAAACGCTCAAGAAGTTATGAAGAAACGATGAAGATCCGATATAGATTTGATGAAGATTTTCTATCCGCCGTTATTCACACCATATCCCCTTTTCGCCGCCGAGAACGCTTGCCCTCACTTCAAAGCCTCATGCTAAAATACCTTCATCACTTTCATACTTAATACTTTCATACTTTTCCCATGCCCACCCCTTCACCATATCTCAAAGCAAAAGACCTGAAGATCCCGCCGCACTCCATCGAAGCGGAAAAAGCCCTGCTCGGCTCGGTCATGATCCGCCCAGAGGTAATGCATGAGATCATAGATCTGGTGAATGAACGGTCATTCTATTCCAATCAGAACCGAGCCATTTGGTCGGTCCTTTTCGAATTCCACGGCAAAGGAACGCCTATAGACTTGCTCTCCGTTTCTTCGCGCCTCAAGGAAAAAGGCGTCCTCGAAGACACCGGCGGCATGGCTTATCTCTCCGAGATCATAAATGCCGTGCCATCTTCCGCCAATGCCGCTCATTACGCCGACCTCGTCGAGAACAAGCACATCATGCGCGAACTCCTCAAAGCCGCCGAGGAGATCAATATCCTAGGCTACGACGAGGAAGCCGATCTCCATGAGATATTGGAAAAAGCCGAAAAGGCTCTCTACACCGTCACCAACAAGACCGGTTCCAGCAAATATGTCGCTTTGAAGGACACTTTGGATGAAGCTTGGGAGCGTCTCGACCATCTCCACAAGACTCGCCATGAATTGCGCGGCGTGCCGACAGGCTTCGTCGAGCTGGACAATAAGCTCGCCGGCTTCCAGAAATCCGATCTCATCATTCTCGCCGCCAGACCTTCCATGGGTAAGACTTCCCTCGCCCTCGACATTGCCCGCAAAACCGCCATTCAGAACAAAATACCGGTGGCTATATTCTCATTGGAAATGAGCTCCCAACAGCTCGTCGACCGCATGCTTTCAGCCGAATCACAGGTTGACGCCTGGAAAATCAGGACCGGTCACAATCTTTCCATAGAGAACGATTTCAAGTCCATTGGCGACGCCATTGCTCGCTTGTCGGAGGCTCCAATATTCATAGATGATTCCCCCGGCAATAATATCCTCAAGATTCGCGCCGTGGCCCGCCGCCTCAAGAGCGAGCACAAGCTCGGCCTCATCATAGTCGACTACCTCCAGCTCATGGTGCCGACCAATGCGAACAAATACGGCGACAATCTCGTCCAGCAAGTTACCGAGATATCGCGTTCTTTGAAGCATCTCGCCCGCGAGCTTGAAGTGCCTGTGTTGGCTCTTTCGCAATTGTCCCGCGCAGTCGAACAGCGCGGAGGCAAGCCTCGCCTGTCAGACTTGCGCGATTCCGGTTCCATCGAGCAGGACGCCGACGTGGTCATGTTCATCCACCGCGAAGCCGATTCCGACCAAGGCGGCCGCCGTGAGGAGACCGAGATCCTCATAGAGAAGCACCGCAATGGTCCTACCGGCGTAGCCAAGCTATTCTTCGACAGCAAGAAGACGACATTCCTTTCTATGGATAAGGGCGAATTCGGGGATTTTGAGAAGGAGGTGCAGGGGCAGTAAAAAACCCGCGAAGCAACTTTCGTCGCTAAGCGGGTATTTAAAGACAGGATTACTCTTCATACTGACACTGACAGAACTCGGGCAGAAGGCCACAACCAGGACAAGGAGTATTGGCTTGCTCGAGCCACACGGGAATTTCTTCCTCCTCGGGACCCCTTAGACCAAGTGATGTGATTTCGGGTTGTTGTTCGTCATATAGATCACAACAACATTCGCACCTGAACTCTCCGCAACCTTTACAGCGCGAATAATTCAAGGCTAACCACTCTTGATCTTCAATTTCCCATTCCCTTATTTGGCGTTCCAGACGCTGGTCTTCGAGGATATCAGCCATAAGCTCTTTTTCTTCCCGAGCTCGGCGCTCGTCCTCTTCCCTGCACACTTGCTGGTATTCCGCCATCATTTCATCATGGTCTAAACGCAACTGCTCGTTTGTAACCTCGTTAACGGAGTACCAGTTTTTGACTGCTTTAATTGCTTGTTTTATTTTTTTAATCAATGATCCAATGATATACATAGTATTCCTTTCTTTACCGACAAACACTGCCGATAAATTGAGAATACTCATTCTTTCTTACACCCTTGCGAGGTGTGGGAGAATGCTAGCTCGGTTGCCGCCGTACCCAGTAATGGCAACTTTGTCTTCCTCAAACCGGAAGTAGGCTAGATAACTTAATGAACCCTATTGCAAGTATAGCACTATTTAGTGCTAATGTCAATAGCCTATTTGAGCCAGTCTAGTTTTATCACTTCGGCATTCGGATAAGGAGGCAAATCATAGAAAAGCATCGGGTCTCCACCGGTCTTTATAGTTTCGATTATTCTACCAACCCCGGCGTGGCAGACCATTAGGACATTGCCATTGTAACTTTTATATTCGTCTATAAATAATTTCACTCTATTGAAAAATAAAGTCGTGTCTTCAGCATTTTTACCAGTAGCCATCCGTCTAGATGTTATCTCAAACATTGGGGTGCCGGTTAAATCACCCATATCATATTCTATGATGCGTGAGTCAACCACAATCTCTTTACCATAACCAATTGCGTCAGCTACGATCTTCGCTGTATCAAAAGCACGTTTCAGTGGCGAGCTGATGATCACATCTACATTGATATTAAGCTCTTTGAGCTTATTGCCTTCAATCAATGCTTGACTCTTACCTTTCTCCGTTAATGACGAATCATCCCTCTGACCAGCAAATAAATGCCTTAGGTTCGCTTCGCTCTCTCCATGTCGGATAAAATAAATCACTTTAAGCAAAATTAATTAAATTCGAGATATTTCCCTTCACTTATCACTTCAACTTTTCCGTCAAAGAGAGCCTTGTATGCCTTTTCAAGTTGATTTTCTCTATTATTCGCCATATCAAAATATGGTATTCGATACTTTTCTGCCTCTTTTTTGAAATCATTACTGATTGACACTATTAATTCAGGCAAAGTAGCTTGTTCCTTGGGTGTCAATTCGGTTACCCAATCATCATACACATTTACTCCTTTAAGTGTCTCCAAGTCTGTCTTACTTGTACCTAAGTAGCAGCATATGACATTCTTATTATTTAGCGAGGCAACTTGTGACGGAAAAAATACGTCACCCTCTATGACACAATCTGGAAAAATCTCATGCGCATGCTTCACTAACGACACGAAGAATGCGTTAAAATTTTTCGACCAGTCTTTCCATTTACCATCTTTGATGTGGAGCTCCGGATATGCTTCATGAAGCGCATCTCTTAAAAGGTCCGTTGAGATAAAAGGGATATGCTTACGTTCAAGTATCATCTTTGAAAGAGTTGTCTTACCAACTCTGGGAGCGCCCCCTATTAAATAGATCATGTTCTTTTCGAGGTTAAAAGCAATTTCATATATTCCCAATTATACTTTATACTTACCCCCATGGACAGCCTACGCCGCCTAGAAGAGATATTCGCCCATTTCCCGGGCATCGGGCCGCGCCAGGCCCGCCGGTTCGCCTATTACCTCCTCGGCAAGCCGCCGGCTTTCATCAAGGAGTTCACAAGCCTCATCGAAGAAGTGAAGAAGTCCACGGCCGAATGCCCGCAATGCCACCGGCTATTCATCGGCGGCTCCCGCATCTGTTCTATATGCTCTGATGCAAATCGAGACCAGTCTACTTTAATGGTCGTCGCCCGAGATTCCGATTTTGAATCCATAGAGAAGAGCGCGGCTTATAAAGGCCTGTATTTCATTCTCGGCGGCACGGTCCCTATTCTCGATAAAGAGCCTGATAAGAGGATTCGTTTAAAACAACTGCTTGAAAGAGTCCAAAAGTCTGCGCCAAAAGAAATTATTCTTTCTTTGAATACAACGCCTGATGGCGAGCATACGGCGGATATCGTCAAAGATGCTCTGAAGGCACCGCTTTACTTAGGTAAAGTGACTATACTTGGACGTGGCCTCTCTACTGGCGCTGAATTGGAATATGCAGATTCGGATACCATTAAGAATGCCTTGAAAAATAGGAACTAGTAAGCTATCCTTCTACTAAACTAAAAGAAAGGTAATGCATGAAACTTTTGCTCATTTCGTCAGTATTGATGTTGGTATGGAAATTCCTGAATTGGAAATCGTGCCATAAGTGCGGCAGCTTGAGAACGAGAGTCATTGTACGTGAAGAAGTCGGGTGGGGCTACGACTATGACTGGATACCTTTCCATGGTCTTTGCAGGATCCGGCACAAAATGAAAACGTGTGCTTGTTGTGGGGATATATTCCTAAAACAACAGTCTGTAGACTTGATATTGGGCAAGGAGCTCAATAGGTACGTGGAAAAGATGATTCTCAAATCGATACAGGAATTGGATACCGCGATCAATTCCGAAAAACAAAAAGCCTGATGAGCCTCAGGTAACAAAATGCCCGACGAGTGCCGGGCTTTTTTATTTCAGCGAATCAATCTTAATCTTGAAGTACGGCTGCCTATGCCCATTCCTCTTCCAGCCTGACCTGCTCTTTTGCTTGTATTTGACCACCAGAACCGTGGCATGGCGGCCGATCTCGGCTATAGTGCCCTTGACGGCGGCCTTGGGGATATAAGGGGTGCCGATAGTGGTGTCCTTGCCGTCATCCACCAGCAATACCTTGTCGAAGACGACCTTGTCGCCTTCCTTGTATTCCTTGCCTTTGGCGGCCGAAAGCTTCTCGATGGAGATGGTATCCCCTTTCGATACCGTGTACTGCTTGCCGCCTGTTTGGATGACTGCGAATTCCATAGTCAAAACACTATACAGTAATGACAAAAAAAACGCAATCAGATTTAGATCAATTAGGTCAATTAGAAATTAGGTCAATTCTCATTCCACCTCCGGCCCCTCTATAGCCGCCACCTTGATGCCCGGCGACTCGTCGGCTATGCGTAGGATATCCTTGTCTATCTTCATGAATTCCTTGCCCGCATTGTTGTAATGATTCACCACAGTGCCCAGAGACGCGCCCAGCTTCGTATGATATTCCTCGTACTTCTTTATATGCGTACCTAATTGGCTCACGTGTTTGACGATATCCTTGGCCGTCTCTTCTATCTGCATGGCCTTCAAGCCTTGCAACACCGTCTGCAAATAGGCCAGGAATGAAGTCGGCGACACGATGATGACCTTGTACTTGCTCGCAGCTCTCTGAATCAGATTATCCGTCTCATCCACAGAGGCGCCGATCTTATTGACCAGCAGATCATAGTAGATAGCCTCATGCGGTATGAACATGAAGGCGAAATCCATCGTCCCATCCGCCGGACGAATATATTTAGAGGTCTCTTGGATACGATTCTTTAGGTCATTAACGAACGCTTTCTCTAGCTTCTCTTTTTCCGCCGGGTTTTGCTCCTCAACAAGTCGATTGTAATTCTCAAGGGAAAACTTGGAATCAATCGGAATAATCTTGTCCTTCACAAAAACAACCGCATCCACAATGACGTCACCTTTATCATTCTGGCCTTTTTTGAACATGTATTGCATCTGATATTGCCCCGGCGCCAATACATTCTTCAAAAGCGTCTCCAGATAATATTCCCCCAGAATGCCGCGATGCTTTGGATTCTTCAATATGTCCTGCAGGTTCTGCAATTGGTCCGCGAATGAGACCACTTGCCTATTCGTCTCATCCAGCTTGGTCAAGCCTTGCGTTACTTCTTTGATCAACTTCGACGATTCCGATAATTGGGCGCGTACTGATTCCTGCACGGAGCGATTGCTTTCATTCATCTTCGTATCCACCGTCTTGGTCAAGTCACCAACCTTGCGATCCAACGTGCTCGACAATTGGTTCACGTTCGTATTCATCTGCTCTAAAACCAACTTCAGGCCTTCATCTAGCCCGGCTGTCTGCTTTTCATTTTTCCGGCGCAAGAGAGCTATGACCATGAATATATTCGCGGCCACGGCTATGACGACCAGGATGATGAGGATGGTTTGCATATGTGCTATCATTATAGCATTATGCTTCACCAAACCATCAAAGAGCAGATAAAGGACGCTCTGCGCAACAAAGACACAATCCGTTTGGATACTTTGCGCGGCTTAAACGCCCTCGCTTTGAATGAGATACTGGCCACAAAAGCCCCGGCCGGAAGCGCTGCCATAGAATTCCTGCCGGACGACAAGATGCTCGCTCTCATAAAAAAGAGCGTAAAGCAGCGCAAGGATTCCATAGAACAATTCACCAAAGGCAACCGCGAGGATCTGGCTTCAAAGGAACGAGCCGAGCTCAAGATACTAGAAGCCTTCATGCCAACTATGATGTCTCGGGCCGAGATAAAAGTTATAGCCAATATGCGCATAGAGACCATGAAAGCTCAAGGATCATTCGATCCGAAATCGATTGGCAAATTGACGGGAATGATAATGAAAGAATTGGCCGGAAAGGCAGATGGTACTGATGTTAAGACGGTCATTGACGAGCTTTTGAAGGCTTAACAGAAGCCTGTGGATAAGTACTTGAAATCGCTTGACAAAGCGGTATTGAAGGTGCTATAATGTAAAGGTAAAGGCGGTTCATTAAATCAACTAACAGGAGGTATGCATGAGAACTATTGCTACAATGCCTGAGGAAACACTTTTCGATTATGCGGAGAAACTTGCGAAGTGGCTTCGTGTCCATGAGGTGGCTCGTTTGGCGACTGACCGTTCGCTCATCCCGCCAACTGGAAATACACCCCAAATTCACCGGCCGACATCGGATGAAATGCAACTTACGCCGATGGATAATGGCAGTATATTGGAGATCGAGTTCCACCTTGTGTCGTTTCAGCCAAGGATACGCCAATTGCACGGAGGACGCTTCGTCGCTTAATCAATATGTGTTTTCTCAAAAGGGCGCCCGCCAGCCGGACGCCCTTTACTATTGTATCTAAATATGGTACTTTATTTGGTGGATTATGAATCTTTACCAATTCGGATGCATGATCCTTATCATCTTGATAAGCATCGGCGTCCTCTTATTGCGGAATCGTTGCCGCAAGGCACCGATACGCGAGACGGTCACGGAACCGCAAGTGGAATCAAAGATGGCTGTTCCGCCGATAAAGCCAGCTTCAGCTGCTCCGCTTGCACCGAAACAGGTAAGCAATAGCCGACACGTAATCGGCATACCGTCATTCGAAAGGCCGTCAGACATCAGGGGTCAGCCGGAACTCTTTCCCGGAAAATGGGTGGATGACGGTTCGGCCGACGGTCTTCCTTGCCAAAAACACCGGTTACCATACCTGGATAGAGTCTTCTTGAGTGCCGACAGGCGGCGTGACCGGCGGGAAGGTGCGAGCCACTTCCAAACCTTTGACGGCAATCTAACCGAAGCTCTCCCTGATCAGCTTGTGATCCTGCCCGTACACCTGTCTCAAGCCATCGGACTTGACGTCAACAACGAGTTGCCTCCAAACGCTCGGCCATTCCACGAGATTCCAGACAATGAAAGGAAAACATTTGATTGGATAGCTCGCTATATGCTGGAACAGAACGCTGAAGAGCATCGTCGTCGGCAATTGGTCAGTGCGTTGAACACGGATATCGAAGCCGTAGAAGAATATGTACGAGCTAACCTTGCCAATCTATGCGAAAGCGCCGCCAAAGCAACGGGCGTCAGTGTCTCGGTGAATTTCACCAATACACCGATACGCATCGCGTTGCATCTAAAGAAATACATGGCGACCGAGATCTCTTCTCTTCCAAAATAACAAGCGCCTCGCCCTAACCGGCCCGGCGCTTTTTTTATCCGCACATTCGTAATTCGTAGTATTCGTATAAAATTCGTAGATTCGTATTATATTTGTGGATTCGTATTATATCTATATCTTCCCAAACGGCTCCAATTCCACGATGAAGGTCGAGCCCTTGCCTTCCCCATCGGACTCCGCTCTGATAGTGCCGTTGTGAGCATTTATCATCTCCTTGGCCACGAATAGTCCTAGGCCCGTGCCTTTGATGTTGGTCTTATTGGCATTTCCCGCTCTCGACCACTTCTGGAAAAGATGCGGCAATACTTCTCTGGCTATGCCTATGCCCGTATCTTTCAAAGTCACGACGAACTTGTGATCAGCCCGATCGAAACATAGCGTGACCGCCACCGAGCCCGACGGCGTGTATTTCATGCTGTTGTCTATCAGATTGGCTATGACCTGTTTAAGCTTGTCCCTGTCCGCCGTGACGCGCCAATCTATGCCGCGATCTTCCGCCTTGAATGAGAAAGCCAGTCCGGATTTCTCTATATTCGGCTTCAGCTCCGCTATAGTGTCCTCTATCAAGGTCTTTAGGTCTATGGTCTCAAATGCATATTTCATGGACCCAAGCTCGATGCGGGTTATATTCAGATAGTCATTGACGATGTTCATCAGGGTATTAGAAGAATCATATATGCGCGACACGCCTTGTTTGACGTCTTTGGACATTTCGCCCATGTCTCCGTCCAATATCATAGAAGCGTAGCCCTTCATGGCCGTTAGCGGCGACCGGAGCTGGTGCGTGGCGAACGACACGAATTCCGACTTCTCTCGGTCCAGCTCGGTCAGGCGGTCATTGGCTTTCTGCAGGTCAGTGGCGAGTTTTTGGATCTTCTCGCGCTGGGAGACTTCCTTATACACCCCGCGCACTAGCAAGACGCTGAACAGGACGACCAATATGAGTAGAAGAAAGTCTATGGCTCTAGCCTGCATCGTACCGGCTTGCAAAAGGTTGAATAGGAAGACGAGCACCGTAGCACCGGCAAAGAGTTGGGCCGATATCATCTTGGCGGAGAGGAGCTTGTATTTGAGCACCCCGTAGCTCATGAAGAAAAGGTATAGCAAGACGAAATAATTGCCGAACGGGTATGCGTTGATGATCTGCGGTAGAAAATTCGTGATTCCTCCGCCGAAGCCTATCAAGCTGGCCAGGAATATGTTCCTGATTTGCGCTCGAAACATGCGGTCAGTGCTTTTCACGTATGCTCGGATATACAGGACCAAGCAAGCTATGATATAGGCAACAAAGAATATGGGAAAAACTATATAGAGCGAACCAGGCTCGATCCAATAAAAGCTGTAACGAGAAATCATGCCTGTCTTGAAATACGGAGTGAAGCTGAATACCGCCAATATCGCCGCCAAGACATACGATCCCGCTCGCCAATAAAAATTCTTCACTTTCACCAGCTCCGAGACGAAGCCGAAATAGACTACCGGCATGAATATAGCCGAGACATCTAGTAGATATTGCCAACGCAGAGCAGACAGGGCATCGCTAGCTGAAGTCACGCCGAATAGTCCTAGGCTCCACAGGGATATGAGGGCCGAGAATGCGAGCCATCTCCTATTCGTCTTGGACTTACGATCGGTGGCATAGACCGACAATCCGAAACCGATACTGCTCAAAAATATGATGAGGCTCGTGATGCTGAAGAGATTCATGCGGCTTTTATTATATCATTTCAAATCAAGGACCGGCCAATTTCTCTCGCGAGCTATTCTGGAAAGCTTCGGTGTGGGATTTACAGCCGTTGGATGGCCAACGGAAGCCAATATGTATTGATCGGAGGAATGGTCGGCGTAAGCCCAGGCTCGTTCCAAGTCAAAGCCTTGATCTTCGGCAAAACGTTTCAATGAAGCCGTTTTATTCTTGCCATATACGATGTCCAGGACTTTCCCCGTATATAGCCCATCAACCACCTCAAGTCTAGTGCACACATAACCGACAATCCCAAAATGTTCGGCCACTTTTTTGACTATCGGTTCGATGGCATTCGAAAGGATGATGATTTCCCTGTCTTCTCGACGATGCTTATCCATAATTCCTTTGGCATCATTATAAATATGTTGGCGTAGGCTCGTCTCAAAGAAATCGGCTACTATAGAGGCTATCTCCTTTTCCGCCCTGCCTTTGAGAAAAGAAAAAGCGTATTCCATCGGCTTTTTCGGGTCGCGCACCAATTCCAGCTTGTAGAGCATGAACCACATCATCAGTCTCATGTAGAATAATCTGCCGATGAGCTTCTTCCCGATGAGATAGCCCAAAAATAGCTTCTGGCTCTGGCCATATACGAGTGTGCCGTCGAGGTCGAATACTACGAGTTCTTTCATTATATTTATTAAATCGCCCGTATTAAATCGCCCGTTTGGCATCCCGTTCCATTTTACCTACATGCGAATAATTCTTGCCGGACAATCGCGACAGTTCCAGCATGACTCTGTCTGTCAGCTCCCGATATGTTTTCTCATCATGTTCTCTTCCATGGTGTTCGGTGAAATGGATAGGAGACCCTACATGTATGGAAATGTTTTTCTTGAATTTTGGCGCCTTGTCACGCCTGGACATCACTTCAAAGGCACCTTTGATACCAACGGGGATGACCGGGACCTCTGAATGCACGGCATACTTGGCCACGCCGGTAAAAGCGTGTAACATTTCCGTCGGATCATAGGCGCGCGTACCTTCTGGAAATATGCCCACGATGATCTTACCGCGAGTAAGATGGCTGTGTATCAAATCATGGAGCGCATGCTTGTCATGGGCTTTGCGCTCGACTTTTATCTGTCCCGACATGTACATGAGCGGCGCCCAGAACAAGTTCGAGAAGAATTTTTCCGCCGACAGGAAATGCACTGGCCGCGGACATACAGCTATGAATGACAGGAAGTCCAGATAGCTTTGATGGTTCAGAGCCACGATGACCGGCCCTTCTTTAGGCATGTTTTCCATGCCTGTGACCTCTTTTATCCATATTCCCTTTACTATAGGTCCAAATGTGCCGCGAAGCATAGGATATGTGTATTTGACGTACCAAGGCTGATTCATGGCCATATTATATCACCGTTTTCGCCTTATTTTGGGCTTTATCATTGCTATTGACTTTATATATCATAATATGGTATAATTGTAGAAGAGTGACGGACCGGTATGTACCGGACACCACATATCACTCTCGGTTGAACCTTCACAATTGAAGAAAGGACACTTATGAAAACAGCCCTCATTACGGGCGGAAGTTCAGGTATCGGTTACGCATTCGCAGTCAAGCTTCTCCGTGTAGGCTACCATGTGGTATTGCTTTCAAGGGACGAAGAAAAACTGCAATCTGCGGCCAAAAACCTGAAACGGCAAGGATTTGAAAATATTTACTGTGTTAAAGCCGACGTGCGCGACCTTGAGTCGTTGCAGGCCGCTCTCTCACCGGTATTATTCGAATCCCTTGACCTGGTCATCCACTCGGCCGGAATACTCAGAGTCGGTGACAAGGCTACTGTGCAATCGTTTCATGATTGCATGGAAACAAACATGAAAGGGACGCAGAATGTCCTCGAAGTGGTCACTCCGCTTCTCCAGAAAAGCAAGGGGCGGATAGCTGTCCTCTGCTCAATCGCGGGATTGATAGACTTTCCAGGATACGCCGCTTACGGCGCTTCCAAGAGGGCTCAACGCCTTCTCTGCGAAAAAGCTCGGCCTGAACTGGAATGGAAAGGAATCGGTCTCACGATGATCTACCCTTCTACCATCAGGACACCAATGGTGACCGATATCGAGGAGCAGTTGCCGCCGATCGCGCGGCTCATTCCGTGGCTTGAGGCCGACAAGGTCGTTGAGACCTTCTACCGGGATATCCAAAAGGGACGCAAGGAATCGTACGCCTCATTCGCGGACCGGGTGACCTATAAGTTAGCAATGGTGGCACCCAAACCGTTTCTCTTCCTGCTCAAGGTGGGAATGATGCTTAAGGGATTGAGATAAGAAAAATTCGCGAGTCGGTCGAGGAACAGCAATGCTTTCCTTGACCGATTTTTTTATTAAAAACCACAGAATCTTTCGACTCTGTGGTGTGTATGATTTTTAATTTCGTCACGCCATGATCACTTGGTTCTGGACGAGGCGCTGATAGTATTCATTCTTCCGGAGGAGCTCCTCATGAGTGCCCTCTCCGACTACCCTGCCTTCATCAAAGACGAAGATCTTGTCTGCGTCCCTGACTGTCGCCAAACGATGTGCGATGATGATCGTCGTCTTGCCGACGGATGCTTCCTGAATACTCTCACGTATCCGCGTTTCATTCTCCGTGTCGAGGCTCGATGTCGCCTCGTCAAAGATCAGAATGTGCGGATTTTTGATGAGCGCTCTGGCGATACCGACTCTCTGGCGCTGACCGCCGGAGAGCTTGATACCGCGCTCACCGATCAATGTTTCCCAGCCCTTCTCGAGCTTGTCGGAAAACTCCGATATGCGAGACAATTTGGCGACATTATCGAGTTCGTCGTTAGTGACTTTGTCCGCTGAACCATTCATGCCGAACGTCACGTTGTAGCGCATGGTGCCATCAAACAATGACACGTCCTGCGGCACAAGACCGATATTTCGACGCAGCTCCCGATAATCGAGCATCCGGATATCAACACCATCGACAAGCACGTGCCCGTTTTGAGGATCAAACGCTCTTAACATAAGCCCAACAAGTGTAGATTTCCCTGCTCCCGATTTACCGACAAACGCATGGCGTTTGCCTTCTTCAAGAACAAAGGATACGTCTCGTAGTGCCGGAATCTCCTGTGATTCATCCGGTTTGCTCGAATCAACCTCATTGGTGTCGTCGTTGAGATCATCCTTTTCGGTCCGTGAACGATAAGTGAAGCCGACATGCCGAAACTCGATCCGACCCCTAAAGTTTTCAATAGGAACCGGGTGAATGGGCATGACGATGTCCGGCTGGTAATCGAGGAACCTGAAGTATTTACCTACAGGCGCCATGTTCTTTGCCAGATTGCGTTGAACATTACTGATGTTCGACATTGTTCCCAGTGCAGATGCGATCCACATATAGACAGTCACAAACATGCCAGTGGTAATTTCGCTTCTATAGGTCAGATACCCCGCCAGAGCGATGCATGCCGCTTGTGAGAGCGATATGAACCATTGGCCACCGTAAAACCAACCAAGATACGATGTCCAAACAGGTTTACTGCTATTGCTTTGTTTGGCGTTCTCTTCATCACATTCGCCTCGCACCCTTTCTTCTTGGGCGTTGACAAACACGACGTCAGCATTTTGGATCATCTCACCCTGCTTTTTCGACACCAAGTTAGACGAGGTGTCGAGCTTACGCAACTCAGGAACGAAACGCAAGTTGTATCTGATTGTGTAGACCAGAAAGCATGTGATTGCTAAAAGGACACTCAACCCGACAATAGGCGCTTTCACCATGAGGAAGCCGAGCGGCAACAGGATCATGAACGCCGTGGGAACCAGGTCATAGATACTCATGAAGACCATGCCCGCGATCGCCGCTTCTCCTTTGGAGATGACATTCCGTTTGATGACAGAGTGCCCGAGATGATGTTGACCCATGGATATGCTGAAGAACTTTTCCATGGACACACGCGACAGGTGTCGCATGAGATCGAAATCAACATTACGAATTTCGATATGTTCACGGACATAGCTGATGCCGGACCGGATGCAGGACAACACCGCCAAAGCGACGATGGCCAACGCGAATGCATGTGTATCGCCATTCGTCACTGAGGTCACAATGTGGCCGAAGATTAGCGGAACTACTACGACGATGGTTTGCTGCGTAAGTAGGAGCGCGAGAGCGCCGATTATATACCAGCGGTATGGAGCACAAAGGCCCCAGATTCGCTTGAGAATTTTTATTGTTTTCACACGTCAAAGAGCTTTCGTTTGTTTTTGTTGTTTTTTTCGCCTACATAGGTAGGCGAAATTTCTAAGCTGCATTATATCACAAATATCACAAAAAGCAAGTATTTACTGTCCGGTTTATTCACATCCTCTCATACCTCCCATGGCTCGGCGCTCCGACGCGGCGGAGACGGCCTAGGACGACTAGTTCGTGGGTATACTTGTCTATAGTAGGCGCGGATAGGCGCATGGCCAATTGCAATTCGCGGCGGGTAATGGAACCGTGCTCTCCAGCTAATTCTACGACACGATCAAGGTGCTTTT
>Ga0182017_10000969_pt1 | contig 22442 bp, 20 predicted proteins | sample 712E3DmetaG_FD_120492 | JGI IMG/M metagenome (GOLD analysis project Ga0182017, IMG submission 120492) | Permafrost microbial communities from Stordalen Mire, Sweden - 712E3D metaG | ecosystem: Environmental > Terrestrial > Soil > Wetlands > Permafrost | place: Sweden: Stordalen | collected... | reverse complement strand
TCGTGGTTCTGATGAACCATTCGGACCCCGCCGCTGTGGCACAGCGAAGGTGCCTCGCACCTTCTCGGGCTCTCATCGCTTTCCGCTGATGAGAGCCTCCCCCTATTGCGATGACGACGTATTACCTGCAATCTAACTTGAGTCATCGCAATGCATCCAGTTCCTCAATGGCAAACTGGTGGCGCAAGAGGGGGGCATCATCTCACGAAAACCGGTTTTCTATAGAGCAAAAAAACACTTCGCTTATTCATTTTTTCAGCCGGAAAGTTATCCTGATCCTGTGCCCTTACAAAAAATGGTAATTTCCAGGCATATTGCGGACAGGGACCGGGTCATTCGCAGACCGGGACCAGTTTTCCCTTTAGTTTCTCCTCACAGGAAAGCCGCATCATTTCCACGACATTGGTTGTCATCCCTTTGACCTTCTGGATCACGAGCGGGTCGGATTTTAAGAATTCCGTGTCCGTGATCGTATTGAACTGCGCCCCGTGCACGCGGTACGCGACGCCAAACGGCGCCAGCAGGTACCCCATCTGCTGGAAGTACAGGAAGATGTCCATTGCTGTCTTGGTGGCCCCGTCCTCATGCCCCGAGACCGCGATGCCCACGACCTTTCCCTCCGTGAGACCGGGCTTTTTTAACAGGTAGAGGTTCTGGATGCAGTTCAGCCGGTCGAGGAAATCCTTGAGCCGGGCCGACATATTGTTCCAGTTTATGGGCGATGCAACGATGACCGCCTTTGATGCAATCACCATCTCGTGGAACGCGGGCATGTCATCGAGCTGGTCCCTGCACGGATAGCGGCAGGCATTGTCCCGCATGCTGTAACAGCACCAGCAGTGGTTGATGGCATACTCGCTGATATTAAACCGCCGGTAGCTCACACCCTTCTCCCGCATGACCTCTTCTGCAAGGTCTGCCAGGTACCCGGTATTATTGGCCCGGTGGCTGCTGCCGTTGATCAGCAGCACATCGAATTTTTCTCCGTCATAGCGGAGCGCTTTCTTCCCGGTCAGTTCAATAAACTCCCTGCCGGTACCAGCACACTGGGGGCATTCTTTTGGGGGACTCTCCCCCCGGGCAATGTAGCCGCAGACCGCACACTTCCAGGTTTTACCGGGGACGGGACTGGTCACGTTCGCTTCCCCGGATGCAGTAATAGACATGCTGGAAATTCTCCTCTTCCTGTACAGGGCATCCCGGGCAGAGACACCCCTGTTCCTCTTTGATGCAGCCGCTCGTCTCCTGTTCGGCAAGGCAGTATGCGATCGCTTCCTTGCAGTCCACAAAACTCGGGCACATTCCGCAGAGGCAGAGCCCGATCGCTTTCTTCCTCTCCATGATTGATTACTCCGGCTGTTCATTGTTTTTGCAACTACTTATAGCGTTTTCATACTTCTCAAGATTTGCAAGTATCGCGGGTCGCTGATTGGTATCAAGTATTACTTTTTTAACCTGACCGTCCATTATGGAATTATGCCTGAACATTCGCGCCTCGTACTCTGCATAGTATGTACCTTCCTTGTGATCTTTGCCTGCATGGCTGCCGGCTGTTATTCCAGCCCGGCCCCGGCAACTCCCTCAACGCCATCAGCCTCATCCGGGAGTGGAAACACGATCACGATCAAGAATTTCGCGTTCGATCCATCCACCCTGACCGTGAAAACCGGCACCGTGGTCACGTGGATGAACCAGGACGGGGCAACACACGCCCTTGCTTCTGATGCAGGTTCTCCGGCAGCATTCTCGTCAGATCCGCTCTCCCCCGGTACGTCCTATACCTTTACGTTCACTCAGCCGGGGACGTACCCGTATCACTGCTCGATCCACCCGTCTATGAAGGGCACGATCATTGTGCAGTAAAAATCCCTTTTTTCGGGACCCATAACGGGAGAATCCCTGCAATGACTCCCTGCACAGGGGGTTTAGGAAACAGATTTTTGCCCGGTCATTCTGCCGGGCACGAACCGCCCGATCGAAGTCATCATAATGACGCACGTGCAACCAGTCAACGATTGAAAAGACTTTCTTTGGGACGGATACGATGACTCACGCCTCACAGCCGGAACAACAGGATCCACCGCAGCCGTTCCATTCAATTTCGGAAGAAGAACTCTATTCCGTACTCGGCAGCAGCCCGGGGGGGCTGACCTCAGCCCAGGCACAGGCCGGCCTTGCCCGCCTTGGTCCAAACGACATCTCCCGCATCCGGAAGCCCCCGGTGATCTTCCAGTACCTGGGTCATTTCAAAAACCTGCTCGTGATAATCCTGCTCATCGCAGCAGCGATATCCTTGTCTGTCGGGGAGATCACCAACGCAGCGATTATTGTTATCATCGTCCTTGCCAGTGTTACCTTAAACTTCTTTCAGGAATACAAGGCAGGAAATGCAGCGGAGCTGCTGAAGCAGAAACTCGTTTCAAGAGCAACCGCCTTCCGGGACGGAATGAGGACAGAACTGCCTGTCACCGATCTGGTCCCCGGTGACGTGGTCTTCCTCACAGCCGGGGATATCGTCCCGGCCGATGCCCGCGTGCTGGATGAGCGGGATTTTTTCGTCAATCAGTCAGCCCTGACCGGCGAGCCATTCCCGGTGGGAAAGACTGCCGGCCGGGAAGACCCGGCAAAACCGCTGGCCGAAGCTGGCAACTACATCTTCCTTGGCACATCGGTGGTCAGCGGCACGGCAACCGCACTGGTCACCCGCACCGGCATGGCAACCGAGTTCGGCCATGTGGCAAAAACCCTTATCGCGCGTCCCCCGGAAACCGAGTTTGAGCGGGGGTTGAAACAGTTCAGTTACCTGATGTCGAAGATTATCTTCTTCCTCGTTATTTTTGTATTTTTTATCAATGCGCTCTTCCGGCACGGGGTGCTCGAATCCCTCCTCTTCTCTATCGCGCTCGCTGTGGGGATGACGCCGGAACTGCTCCCGATGATCCTCTCTCTCAACCTCTCCAAGGGCTCGATTGCCATGTCGAAAAAAGGTGCAATTGTCAAGCATCCCGAATCGATCCAGAACTTCGGGAGCATGGACATCCTCTGCACCGACAAGACCGGTACCCTGACCGAGAACCAGATCGCCATGGTCCGGCATATCGATCCGGAAGGAAATGACAGCGAGAATGTCCTGCTCTACTCATACATCAACAGTCTCTTCGGTACCGGCCTGAAAAGCCCGCTTGACGAGGCCATTCTCAGGTTCCGCCATATCGATATCGACAGTTACCGGAAGATCGACGAGATCCCCTTTGACTTCCAGCGCAGACGGGTCTCGGTCATCGTCTCCACCGGCGCCGGTCATCTCCTCGTGGCAAAAGGCGCGCCTGAAGAGGTGCTCCGGGTCTGCTCACAGCAGGACCGGGGCGGCACTATTGAACCCCTCACCGATGCCGGACGGGAGAGCATCAATAAAATCTATGACGCGCAGAGTGAGCAGGGGTTCAGGACGCTCGCTGTCTGCTACCGGTCCATTCCGGCGGAGCAGAACCGCTTTTCCCCTGCCGATGAGAACGATATGGTCTTTGCCGGGCTGGTGACGTTTATCGACCCGCCTAAGGAGAGCGCCCGCGACTCGGTCCGGCTGCTGGCCTGTTCCGGTATCGAACTGAAGATCCTGACCGGGGATAACGAGCGGGTGACAAAAAAGACCTGCGAACTGATCGGTCTTCCGGTAAAAGGCACCCTGAGCGGAGCCGAGATCGAGCATATGGACGATAGTACCCTGTTACGGGTTGTTGAGGACGTAACTATCTTCTCCCGCATGACTCCGGTACAGAAGAACCGGATCCTGATCGCCCTCCGGCACAACGGCCACGTCGTCGGGTATATGGGCGATGGCATCAATGATGCCCCCTCGCTCCGGGAGGCCGATGTCGGGATCTCGGTGGAAAACGCCGTTGATATTGCAAAGGAATCTGCCGATATCATCCTGCTGGAGAACGACCTGCGGATCCTCAACGACGGCGTGCTCGAAGGCAGGCGGACGTTCGGGAATACCATGAAATATATCCTGATGGGGACCAGCTCCAATTTCGGGAACATGTTCTCGGTTGCCGGTGCTTCGCTCTTTTTAAAGTTCCTCCCGATGCTTCCCGTCCAGATCCTCTTAAACAACCTCCTCTATGATGTTTCGGAGTCCGCGATCCCCACCGATTCTGTGGATGACTCCTACACCCGCACCCCGAAAAAGTGGGATATGGAATTCATAAAAAAATTTATCCTGGTCTTCGGGCCCATCAGCTCGCTGTTTGACTTCATCACCTTCTTTGTCCTGCTCTTCATATTCAGCGCCGATGCCTCGCTCTTCCAGACCGCGTGGTTCATGGAGTCGATCTGCACCCAGACGCTTGTGATCTTTGTGATCCGGACACGGGTCGTACCATTCTATACGAGCCGGCCAAGCCGGCTCCTTACGTTCAGCACGATTCTGATTGTGGCCATTGCCTGTATCCTGCCGTTTACGGTGATCGGCAGTATCTTTAAGTTTGTCCGCCCGCCGCTCGCTTTCTTTGCAGTGTTGGCCGTGCTGGTGATCGGTTATATCGTCATGGTTGAACTGGTGAAACGCTGGTTCTACCGGAAGTATTCCGTATTTATTGAGAGGAACATCGTGCAACCGGTGTGCTCATAAGAAGATGATGGGGGAACCGGGGTATGGGACGGGAGGATAACCGGGGGACACTTCCCGCTGCCCATCGTTCCTTCAAGGTTTATGGATCAGGTTTCCCTAGTTAGCCCGTATTCCGGGTCGGGACCCGTCCGCGCCAGTGCGAAATGGGGCCGGCAATTTATGGCCGGCGCCCCGGGGATATCCAGCCCCGGTCCCGGTCACTCTGCGGTCTTGTTCCCGTGAACCAAAAAGTAATTCGTGATCTCTCCCGACAGGCCGTTGGGATTGGTGACCACGATATCCCAGGTCCCGACCGTTGTCGTATTGGGAAGGTCGAACGTGCAGGTCATGCTTGAATCCGAGGAAACTGTGACCTCCGTTGCCGTAATACTGGTCTCGCCCGAACGGTGAAGCAGGGCTGTCAGGTTGGATAAGAAATCAGATCCCGTGATTTTTGTCGTTACGGTCGTTCCCGCTTCCCCTTCACCGGGATTCATATTACGGATTGAGGGTCTGGCAGAGGATATGGTCGTTGTCACAGCCACCGCCGTTGTGGTCGTTGTTCGTGTCGCGGTTGTTGTTACTACCGTGGTGACGGTGGTCGGCGCCGCGGTCGGTACCGATGAGACAGTCACGTGCGTGATTTTCACCGTATACACTTTTTCCATCATTGCCCGCTGTGATGTCTCCGTCTTGGAGTTTACGCGGTATCCCCATGTCCCGTCAGCGTTCCTGTAGATCAGTGCCCGGGTATAGGAATCGCCTGCGGAATCGTAACTGATAACCAGCCACGCGGGAGAATCGCCACCAGTTGCACTCCGTACGATATCGCCGGCGGTATACAGCGCGCCGGTTGTTGTCGTAACGGCAACATTGTCTGGCGTGCTGCCGGAAGCTGTCTGATCGGAATTGTCTGTACAACCCGTCAAAGACACACCGATGATGAGGAAAATACTGAGTATAATGAAGATCTTTGTAAAATGTTCCATGCACTACGATTATTCTCGAAGATATTAAAAATTGTCAAACGGTTGAGCGGGAACTTCCAAAAAAGAGAGCAACCACAAAAGACGTGGTGCCTTGGAGTCTCGCATCTTCACAAGGTTCAGGTTTCTTATAAACCAACCCTCTCCGGGGTACGGACCGCTGCATCCCGCTTCCTCTGGAAGAGTCTGGCCTGCCTGAAGGATCTGCACGGGATTTCCCGAGATATACCACGCCTGTTGCCATGAGCTGACAAAAACAATCCTCTTTCCCGGCGGATCGTTCGCGAGAAAAGGACGGTACAGGTGTTCATTGCCGAATCCGGCAGTCTCGACTGGCAGTGTAAATATACTGCCGGTTTTTACGTAAAAACACGTTGTAACGGCATGGCATCCCACCTTTCAAAAACTGTGAACTGTCAGTGGTTATAAACACGATCGGAATAATTGTGTTCTATGAAAACCATGACCGCAGGAGTTTTCGGTTTTCTCATCCTTGCCATTGTTATTGCCGGATGTTCGTCCCGGGCACCGGATGGCCCGGCGGGCACGACGGCTGCCCCTTCGCTGCAATCCTCTTCCGGCGCCAGCCAGGCGCCGATGGCATCTGCAGGCAGCACGACCCTGCCGGAAGAATCCCCTGCCGCAGCCAGTCCCGCTGAGGGCATCCACAAGATCAAGCACGTGATCATCGTCATGCAGGAGAACCGGGCATTCGACCATTATTTCGGCACATACCCGGGGGCGGACGGGATCCCCATGAAAGACGGCATCCCGACAGTCTGTGTTCCTGACCCGGTCAGCGGGCAGTGCATCCGTCCCTACCATGACGAAAACGATATCAATTACGGCGGCCCGCACGGTGAGTACGATTCCATCGCCGATATCGACAACGGGAACATGGACGGGTTCCTCCGCCAGCAACTTGAGGGGATAAAGCTGGCCTGCAACCAGACGGCCAACTATACCGCCTGCATGGAAAAAACCCCAACCGTGGATGCAATGGGATACCATGACCGGCGTGAGTTGCCCAATTACTGGGCCTATGCCGATAACTTTGTCCTGCAGGATCGCATGTTCGCTTCTGCCGCTACGTGGAGCCTGCCCGAACACCTCTTCATCGTCTCCGGCTGGTCGGCACGATGTTCAACGACTGACCCGATGAGCTGCGTCAATGAACTCCAGGCGCCCGAACGCCTTATTCTCGATAAAAACGGGACGCCGACCGCTGTCCCCAATTATGCCTGGACCGATATCACCTACCTGCTGCACCGGGACAGCGTAAGCTGGGCGTATTACCTTGATGAAGGCACCCAGCCGGACTGTGCCAATGATGCTATGTTCTGCGAGGAGCAGCCCCAGCGGGCGGGCGTCCCCCAGATCTGGAACCCCCTTCCCTGGTTTGTCACCGTTCAGCAGAACAACGAGACCGCAAACGTCCAGTCACTGGACAAGTATTTTGTCGCGGCAAAGGCCGGGACACTCCCCAAGGTCTCGTGGATCACCCCGAATAACCGGGACAGCGAGCACCCACCGAGCAGCCTTTCTACCGGGCAGGCTTACACCACATCCATCATCAATGCCGCCATGGAAGGCCCGGACTGGAACAGTACGGCAATTTTCCTGGCATGGGACGACTGGGGCGGGTTCTATGACCACGTTGTCCCGCCACAGGTCGACCAGAACGGCTACGGGCTCAGGGTTCCGGCCCTCCTGATCAGCCCGTATGCAAAGAAAGGGTACATCGACCACCAGACGCTCAGCTTCGATGCGTACCTGAGGTTCATCGAGGACGATTTCCTCAACGGGACCCGGCTTGACCCGTCAACCGATTCAAGGCCCGACCCCCGGACGACCGTCCGGGAAAATGCCCCCGGTCTCGGCGACCTCACCCGGGAATTTGATTTCTCGCAGGATCCCCGGCCCCCGCTCCTGCTTCCGGTGTATCCGAACTCAACGGGGTTCTCCGGCGGCTGAGTGGCACTGCATGCGACAGTATCATCAGAAAAATGATAACAATGAAGTTTCCATGACTATGAAATCCATCAGAAACGGGATACCTGTGATCCTGTTCCTTCTCATCGTGTCAGCAGGATGTACGACGCTGTTCCCCGTCCTGACCCCGTCACCGGCAACCGGATGGTCAACTGTTCCTCCGGCTCCCGGAGAGGGGATCCACAAGATCAAACACGTGATCATCATCATGCAGGAGAACCGGGCGTTTGACGAGTACTTCGGTACATACCCCGGAGCGGACGGGATCCCCATGAAAGACGGTATGCCGACCGTCTGTGTCCCAGACCCGGCGAGCGGACAGTGCGTCCGCCCTTACCATGACCCGCATGATATCAATTTTGGCGGGCCCCACAGCCAGTACGAGTCCGAGGCTGACATAAACGGGGGGAAGATGGACGGGTTCATCGGACAGGCAGAGATCGCGATCAATGATACCTGCTCACGCGGGGCTCACCCCGGGAAATGCATGGCCGAGCAGGCAAAGCTGGACGTGATGGGGTACCATGACCGCCGGGAGCTCCCGAATTACTGGGCCTATGCGGACAATTATGTCCTACAGGACCGGATGTTCGAATCGGCTGCCTCGTGGAGCCTCCCCTCCCACTTGTTCATGGTCTCGGCCTGGTCGGCAACCTGCAGGCCCGGCGACCCGATGAGCTGTGTCGACGCCCTTCAGGGCCCGCAGCGCCTTATTGTTGCCGAAAACGGCACCCCGTCGGAGATACCGGATTACCCGTGGACCGACATCACCTACCTCCTCCATAAGAACAACGTATCATGGGCGTATTATCTCGAGGAAGGCGACCAGCCGGACTGTGCCAATGACGCCATGTTCTGCGAGGCAGAACCCCAGCGCGTGGCTGTGCCCGAGATCTGGAACCCGCTGCCCTGGTTCGAGACGGTCCGCAGGAACGACCAGGTGAAGAATGTCCAGGCAATCGACCGGTACTTTATCGCAGCAAAATCGGGGACCCTGCCAAGCGTGGTCTGGATAAGTCCGAACCAGACCGTGAGCGAGCATCCTCCGGCCCGGGTATCGGACGGCCAGGCCTACACTACATCGGTTATCAATGCGGCAATGGAAGGACCCGACTGGAACAGTACGGCAATTTTCCTGGCATGGGACGACTGGGGCGGGTTCTATGACCACGTTGTCCCGCCGAAAGTCGACCAGAACGGGTACGGGATCCGGGTTCCGGGCCTCGTGATCAGCCCGTACGCGAAGAAGGGATATATCGACCACCAGACGCTCAGCTTCGATGCATACCTGAAGTTTATTGAGGACGATTTCCTCAACGGGGCCCGGCTTGACCCGGCAACCGATACCCGGCCCGATTCCCGCCCGTCGGTGAGGGAGAACGCGCCGGTCCTCGGGGACCTGGCAAACGACTTCGATTTCAACCAGTCGCCCCGGGCCCCGCTGATTCTCCGGCCCTACCCGACAAAATAATTTTTTCTTTCGGGTGAAATATCAGATGATGCATTCATGGTTCGTACTGCGTCTGCCCGGTTCCGGTGGGACCCCCATCAAACCTCCCGTCATGATGAACACCGCCACAGTCCAGGATTTTTAAAATGAAAATCTTCTCCACAGCTTTTGGCTGTCCCCGGCGGGGCACAGTCCAAGAATTCTGAAGAATTCCTCTCCAATCGGTCATCGCTGATGCGATGTCCGATTCCCTGCAGCGGATCAATGACCAAAACACATTATTAAAAAATTCTTTTTCTCCCCCCTTCGATCCGGAAGCCCTGAGAAATGAAGTTATCTGCTCGTAACCTTATTCACTATTCAGGTCTGCGTTCCAGGATTCAGGTGTGCTGTGCTTTCATCCAGTCGTGGGAAAAGATCTCGGCCTCGCCGCTTACAATCCCCCCGACAATTTTCCCGGCAACAAAATCCGCGGAATCGGGAGGGAACCGTCCGGTTGGTTCCTCCTCACCTTCCGGCACCGGGACCGCGCGGATGGTATTTTTCTCGAAATTTGTCAGGGTGATGTACGGGTAAACCACGGATACGACAATATGGTCGGCCTGCAGTTCCTGCCGGGCGGCAAGGCTTATGCCGGCCAGCGCCCGCTTGGATGATGCATACGGGCTCATGCCCGGCAGGTGCATCAGTGCGGTTCCGGAGCTGATATTGATGATCGTCCCCCCTCCCCGTGCTTTCATGACCGGGATCACCTGCTGCATGGCAACGAGCGGGCCGATCACATTCAAATTGTAAATGTACCGGAAGGTGACAATGTCGGTCTTCTCAACCGGCGTATCATAGCCCTGCCCCGCGTTGTTCACCAGGACGTCGATCCTGCCAAAATACTCCTGTACCTTTTTCACCATCCGCCGGATCTGCGGTATCTTGGTCATATCCGCGGGAAAAGCCCGGGACCCGGGCAGGGTTGCGGAGAGTTCCTCAAGCAGGTTCGTGGACCGCGAGACAAGCCCGACCCTGACGCCGTTCTCCGCAAGAAGCCGGGCGGTTGCAAGGCCGATCCCGGAAGAAGCGCCGGTGACGATTGCAGTCTTCCCGTGTAAGACGGGAAAAATCTCATGCATGTTTCTTTCCTCCTCTTTCTCTGTTACCTGACAATGAATGTCCCTTTCATGACTGACGGGTGGACATCGCACCGGAAGAAATAGGTCCCCGGTGCAGCGGGTGCGGTGAAGCGGTAGGTGATATCCTGTCCGCCGGTGATAATTGCCCCGCTGAAGATCTTCGTCTGAGCAGCTGGTGAGTCGTATACCGCGAAATTGTGTGCAATGCCTGTGACCTGTGACGATCCGGGATCTTCCCGGTTATGGAAATGGATAACCACGGCTGCTCCGGCGGGAACGGTGATCACGGACTGGTCATACGCCATCTTTGCCGCGGTCAGTTCGATTGTCACGGCCGGTGTCCCGCCCGGGGAAATAGCCGCGGGTACCGGAGCCGGGGGGCTGCCAGGGTTTCCCCCGCTGCCGGTGCACCCGGCACCGGAACATGCCATCACCAGAAGGGTGAGGATAATGACCGGGTACCGGAGTCCCATAGTTTCGTGTGAGGGAGTCTCTGGTATTAAGGGTATGTACCGTGACATTCCTGCCCTTTCAGCACTTCTCTTCGCAGGTGAATATCTCGGCTGCATCTGCCCCCCCGCACTTTTCGATACAGCTTTTGCAGGTGTCGAACGCCGCGGTCCTGACGATTGTGCAGGAACCACCGGCATCGCTGCAGTACGCGTACTGGCGGCACTTGTCACCGAGCTGGTACAGGGCAGTGCAGACCTGCGGCGGGGCGCGTCCGCACGCGAGGTCAAGGCCATGGCAGCTGGTGAACCCGCAGCTGAACGATGCCACGGGAGTTGTTGTTACCGCGGGAGGGGCTGCGCCGCCCTGCAGCGGGGCTGTGCAGCCTGCAGCAAGCAGCGCGAGGAAGACTATCCCTGCTGCTGATATGGCAAATGAGTTTTTCATCGGAACTTCACCTTACCAGTAAACAGGTACTGTAGGGATATTTATGGGATTTTGTGAATCACAGAATCTGAAACATCGGCAGAACCGGAACGACCGGGAGGAATCACCGACCTGTCGGGATTATCCGGGACACCGGGTATCATTCTGGCTGAACGAAAATGGACCGGGCGGGAAAACCGGTGAACAGGACCCTGTTTCCCGGTTATATCGTTATCTTCCTGAAGAGGAATGCCCCGATGACCGTCATTGCCAAGCTGAAACCTCCGATGACGGCAAAACAGACGACCGGGTTGATCTGGGATACCCCGGTCAGGCCGTACCGGATCCCTTCCACACCGTAGCTGAGGGGATCGAGAAGGGTAATTGGCACAATCCAGGCGGGCAATGAGCTGATAGGGAAAAGCGCCCCGGATAACCCGAATATCGGGAAGACGACAAAGTTCATGATCAACTGGAACCCGGTCATGTCCTCCATCCGGGACGCGATAGCAATGCCAAAGGCGGTGAACGAGATGCCGATCAGCACCATGAACAACACCGCAAGCAGGAACCCGGCCGCGTACGAGACGTGAAGCCCGATAAACAGGGAAACGACAAGGATCATCAACCCCTGCAGGACCGCCGTTGTTGCCCCGCCGGCAGTCTGGCCCAGCATGATCTCCAACCGCGAGACCGGGGCAACGAGCGTCTCTTTCAGAAAGCCGAACTGCTTGTCCCAGATGATCTGGATGCCGGAGAAGACGGACGTGAACATGACGCTCATCGCAACCATGCCCGGGACCAGGAATACGATATAATTCCCGCCAAGCCCGGGCAGCTGGACTACCGAGTTCAGGCCGAAACCCAGGAAGAGCAGGAAGAAGAGCGGCATGCTGATGCTGCCGATGATACGGCTCTTTGACCGGATGTACCGCTTCATGTTCCGGAGCCAGATGGTATAGATAATATCCATGGTCTAGTGCCTCATCATTCTTATGTGCATACGCATGTTCTCCTTCTGGCCGGCTTCCTGTTCCCGGATGGTCTTCCCGGTAAAGGAGAGGAAGACATCCTCGAGCGTGGGCTTGTGGATAGTAATCGACGTGATCGGGACCTGACGGGTGTTGAGGAGCGTGACAATGCTGCTGACGTACTGGTCGGCATTTTTCAGGCTGACGACCACGTTATCATTGTGGGTTTCCACCCGGGCGACCCATGGTTCGTTGAGTGCTGCAGCAACGGCTGCCGGGTCGGGGGACCCTATGGTCACGAGGTCCCCGCCAAGCCCGTCCTTGAGGTTTTTCGGTGTATCGATGGCGATGATTTTTCCATGGTCGATGATGGCGACCCGGTTGCACAACCGGTCCGCTTCTTCCATATAGTGCGTCGTGAGGATGATCGTGATGCCTTTCTCCTTTGCGAGGGTGGCGATGTACTGCCAGAGGTGGTTGCGGGTCTGCGGGTCAAGGCCGAGCGTGGGTTCGTCGAGGAAGAGGACCGCCGGGTGGTGGAGGAGGCCGCGGGCGATCTCAAGGCGCCGCCGCATCCCGCCGGAGAAGGTCTTGACAATATCATTTCTGCGGTCGTTCAGTTCGACCAGCGTGAGGAGCTCGGTGATCCGCTGCTTCCGGATTTCTGCCGGGATCCGGTAGAGCCGGCCATGGAAGTCCATATTCTCCCATGCAGTAAGTTCCTCGTCAAGGCTCTGGTCCTGGAAGACGATGCCGATGGATTTCCGCACCCCGTCCGGGTCCTTTTCGATATCGATGCCATTGACGGTTGCCGAGCCGGAGGTAGGGGTAAGCATGGTGGCAAGCATCGAGAGGGTCGTGGTCTTGCCGGCGCCATTGGGGCCCAAAAGGCCAAAGATCTCCCCCTGCAGGATGTCGAACGATATGTTATCCACGGCGATGAGATCGTTGAAATGACGGCTCAGGTTCTGTATCTGCAGTGCGAAAGTCATGTAAGCGTATCCATTCTCCGGCCCTGGGAGATATGCCGGTAACGTACTGCACTGTTCTGTTAATACCCTTGTTATAGGTGCAACAGACAGAACAGCGCCGGGCCGGCTCCCGCGTGGCGGTGAAGCCATAGACCGGTGTCGGGGATGGCGCCCCCTCGGGCCGGTGTGGCGGGACGGGTCCGGCTCAGGCAATTGCATGAGTGGGCTTCAGCTGAGGAGATCGCTGAAGGGGCATGGGAGTGAGAAAAGATAAGGTTGTACCCGGGGCATCCGAATGCATCATCTCTTTACAAGATGCTGCCGGTACATATTCTCAAGCTCGGCGAGGTCATTCACCGGTGTCGGGATCACCCGGGAATCGTTTTCCATGATTGCGGTGGCAAGATTCCTGAAGACCTCTGCCTCCTTTGAACCGGGAGAGTGCTCCACGACGGCCCTGCCCTCCATCTCACACGCCTGGATCACGGGACTCCGGGGGACGAACTGCACAAATGAAGTTCCCAGTTTTTGTGCAAATGCCGGGATAACGGCATGCTCAAATGCCTCATCGCCGTTGCTGTTGCAGATGATCCCGGCAAGCCCGGTGTCTCCCCTTTTCGCGAGGCGCCGCACGGCCCGGGCAATGTTGTTTGCCGCATAGATGCTCATGAACCCGCCGGAACAGACAAGGTAGATCTCTTTTGCAAACCCTTCGCGGATGGGCATCGAGAACCCCCCGCAGACAACGTCGCCAAGCACATCGTAGATCGCCACGTCGATCTTGTAGGTCCCGAACGCATCGAGGTCTTTGAGGATCTGCAGCGCTGTCAGCACGCCCCGGCCGGCACAGCCCACCCCCGGCTCCGGCCCCCCGGCCTCGACAAGGTAGATCCCGCCGGGCGATTTGAAAACAATGTGATCCAGCTTGATGGCATATTCGTCCTTACCCACCCTCAGCTGTTCCCGGTGCTCTTCCAGTACGGCCGGGATAAACCGCCCGCCGGCAAGGATCCGTGTCGAGTCCCGCTTGGGATCGCAGCCGACCTGCATGACTGTATGCCCCATCTCGTTCAGTGCCGCAGACAGGTTTGAGGCGATCGTGCTCTTCCCGATCCCGCCTTTCCCATAGATCGCTATCTGTCTCATATGTTCGTTCACCACTTTGCCTCGTACCGTTTCTCCTTCGAACGCCATGCCATCGTCCACTCGTTCTGGACGCACTCTACAAGGTTCAGGATCCCCGTATACCCGAAATATTCCCGGTTGATCATCCTGAACTGGCGCATTATTCTCACGAGCTCAACCACATACGCCACCGGGAGCCCCTCGCTTGCATGTCGTTCGATGGTGCTCCCGAATATGATTTTCGGCCCGACCTCACGCAGGCTCATCCTCGTCTTGTACACATCAGTACCGTACACAACTTTCGGGCTGAGTCCGAGTTCTTTCAGTTCCCGTTCCAGCAGGTCCCGCACCGGCCGCTGCGAGGAATAAAGGGCGATGAGTTCCGGAGTCATCTCCATCTCCTCGGTCACAAACCGGACGAGCGGGATCCCGATCGTTGCATCGGCAATGATCGCGGCGGGGGTCCGGAACAGGAACCGGGCCATCGGCCACTTGCGCCGGCACGTTGCCGTCACCATCCGTTCGCCTTCCGCTGTTATCTCCTCCACGGTCTTTTGCCGGTCAAACCGTTCCCCAAGGGCGGCGAGCCACCGCTGCGTGTTGGTCATCCCGATGGGCAGGGGGATCCCTTTGCAGACCTGTTCTATACCATAGGTTCCGGAGAGGTAATCCGCTGCTTTCTGCCCTGCATCATGGCTGAGCACAAGGGATGTCTCGGCGGATGCCGCGTTTACGATCTCAGCGAGCGGGGTCTTGTGCGTGAGCGTGGCCACAACCGGAATACCCATCCGGGCGAGCGTCTGCTTCACCCATGCGAGGTCTGCCGGCCACGTCGGGTTTGCATTCGCGTGGGGGGCGATGAGGCAGACCGAGCCCGGCACCCTCCCCGCGCTGCCTTTAACCAGCCTTTTCAGCATCATGTCGAGCGCGATGTCGATGCCGTCGTACTGCGATCCCCGGAAACCGGGGCTGGCAATGGGGACGAGCCGGAACTTCACCTCCGGCTGCAGGGTCTCGCAGACCGCCACGATGTCGTCGCCCACGATCTCCGGCCCGCAGGCAGAGATCACGAACAGGGCAGAAATCGGGAGTCCCTTCACCTCGCGGATCGTGCGGGCAAGGATGTCCTCCCCGCCATGCACGATCTCGTCCACGCAGAGCTTGGTGCAGAGGGTCATTGTCTCCATGTAGTCGCATTCCTGAGAGGCAAAGGCATTGTTGACCAGGTACTCGCACCCCTGCGGGGAATGGGCGAGCAGGGCGGAACCGGAGACCCCCAGCGCCGTCATGGCAGCACCATGGAAGGCGCACCGGAGGTAGGGGTCGGTACACGACTCCGTGGTGGGGGTCCTCCGCACGGCCGGCTCTTCACCGTTTTCCGGTCCCATAAAGCATCCCCTTAAAGAGCCTTGACCTCGGGAGATCCCTGTTCTCAAGTGCCTGGCGGACAAGGGCAGCGAGGTTTTTGATCCCCTTATAACCGTACTGGGGCTGGAACGCCGGGTTCATGAGCGTTAAGTTCACCAACGGACAGGGCGGGAACCGTCCGGAGTTCCCGAAGAAGATCGCGTTGTCATATCCCCTAACAATCGCCTCCAGCTCGTCCTCGGTCTCTTTGGACGAGCGGAAACTTCCCAGCCGGAAGAGTCCTTTTGTCAGGATAATTTCCGGGTTTACGCCGGTCTCTAACAGGAACTTGATGCTGGGCATCCGCTCCTTGATAGTATAGGGATGGACGTTGATCACGACCGGGTGGGCCCCGAACTCTGCTGCCATCCGTGCGAGTGAGAGCGCCCGTATCGGCCCGGGGAATTCCGATATCTCAATGATTGCGTTTTTTCCCGACAGGGCCTGCCGCAGGTAGGCAAGGTCCGGTTCAACCCCCCTCATCTCCCGCTCAATCACCTCCAGCGCTTTTCCCTCCATGCCAAGCGGGGTTGCAACGCCGAGCAGCCATTCCTTTGTTGCCTCCGGTCCGTAGGGCTGCCCGGTCCTGCTGTACGGGATGCCGAACCGTTCCTGCATCAGGTCGCCGAGCTTCTGTCCCCAGTCGTAGCACCACGAGGCATTCAGCTCAACCTCCCGTGCATGTTTGATCTGGTCGACCGTGCACCCCCCCGCGATGATGGCGTTTATCTTTATGCCGATAGCGGAAAGGAGCCGTTCGATCTCGTCCATGTCCCAGTTGAACTCGGTGGGGGACGGTCCCCAGCGGGCACCGAGGATATTGATCGTCCCTTTCATCTTTTTCTGGGGGGGTTCCATCAGCTCCATGATGAGCCTGAACGCATCCTCGTACCCGCTCCGGAAGTCGCCGCCGAATCCCTCGCTCCTGAGTGCAAGCACCCGGCAGCCGACCAGCTTCTCGGCCTCGCGGGCAATGCTCTCGACATCGTCACCGATGATCCCGGAACAGCGGCAGGAGAGGATGACGATGAGGTCGGGATGGTACTTTGCATATGCTTCCTTCACCGCTTCCAGGAGTTTTCCCTCGCCGCCGTAGATGATGTGGCTTTCGTCCAGGGTCGTGCAGGCAGTGGGTTCAAGCGGCACGCCGCGTATCTCGCAGCACTCCCGGGTCCTGACAAAGTCGGACATGTAGAGCGGGCATCCCGTGGGTCCGTGCACGAGGGGGACAACGTGCCGGATGCCGCTGATGACGTAGTACGCGGTGAAAAATTTGCACATGGGAGCGTGCGAGGCCTGCAGCTTCGGGATCATCTCGCCCGTCTCCACTTTCTCGAGCAACTGGTGCAGGTTACCGTGAAATACGATGGACTCGTTTTCCATGATTCACACAATTTCCCATCACGCATGGAGGGGTAAATAGTTTCTGATACATTTTTTATTGAACCAACGGGATATAAAGCCAGCCGTCGTTCGATCCGGGCAGAAGACAATAACGATGTATGCCGGAGAGCGATTTTTCCCCGGTTCCCTTCAGCATGTCGGGACCTTAATCAATACCTTTATGATTGTTATTCTCCGATTTCCATCCAACAGGAAAGATCATTCATGAAAGTAATCGGGTTGAACGCAAGTCCCCGGGGAAAGGACAGTAATACCCTGCGGCTGGTGAACGCCGTGCTTGCAGGTGCGAAGGATGAGGGGGCGGAAACGGAATTTGTGGATATCTACTCGTTGCATATAGAGTACTGCACGTCCTGCGGGACCTGCTATGCGAAGGGGGAGTGCACGCTACTCGACGATTTCCCGGATCTCTTTGACCGGATGAGGGATGCCGAGGGGATTGTCCTTGGCGCTCCCAACTATGTTGATTGCGTGCCCGCCCCGATGAAAGCGGTCTTCGACCGCATGGCGGATGCGATTCACTGCCAGATGCTGACGGGAAAGTTCGGCTGTTCGGTCTGCACGGCCGGGGGGAGTGGCGAGCACGAGGTTGTCGGGTATATGAACAAGGTACTTACAACGCTCGGTGCAAATATCGTGGGAGGAATTGGCGTTGCGATCGGCAGGGACCCGGCAGCGCTTGGAAAGGCCGAGACGGAAGCCCGCGAGATGGGGAAGAACCTGGCCCGGTCCATCAGGGGTGAACTTTCCTACCCCGAACAGGACGAGGTTCACCGGCAGAAGCGGGAGTACTTCTGCCAGCTGGTGAAGTACAACCGGGAGCGGTTCGCCCACGAATACGACTGGTATGTCCAGATGGGCTGGATGAAATAAGTGGGTGGGAATAAGCAGGTGATCTGACAGGAAGAGTATGAGCGCAGAAAAACTCCGGCCCGACGACGATCCTGTCGCAATTCTCCGGAGCATTACCCGGCCTGACTGGGTACTCGTTCGCCCGGGCCGGACAGGTCCCTGATGAGCGGTGTTGCCATGGCGGTCACCAGGGTCCTTGATCTCCTTGTCTGGGCGGGGATTGTCACAGGACCGGTGCTTGCGCTTGTCTCCGGCGTTATAATCCTCTGGAAACAGGCAGGAAATTCCGGGCTTGCCTTCACGGGCCGGTCGTGGCAGCCGGGTCTCTCCCGTGCCGGTAGCAGTACCCGATGGTTGCGTTCCTGCAATCTGGTCAGGAAATCCCGTGCTGCAGGAAAATGCCCGGGGAAATGCCGGCACATGCCCGGGAACAGGAACATCAGGCAAGGTAAATAAGGTGCCGGCGTACACACACTTCTCTGATAGCGGAATGATCCTCTCTCCTGCCGCCACTGCCCTGCTGAAAGACCGGTATCTCCAGCCCGGGGAGAATGCGGAGGCCCTTTTTTCCCGGGTGGCAGGGGCCGTAAATACCCCTCTCTCGGGTGCGTTTAAGAAGGACATGAACGGACTCCTCTTCCTTCCCAATTCGCCGACCCTGATGAATGCCGGCACGCCCTCCGGCCAGCTCTCCGCCTGTTTCGTGCTGCCGGTCGAGGATTCCCTGCAGGGCATCTTCTCCACCCTTTCCGCCATGGCACTGATCCACCAGAGCGGCGGCGGGACCGGCTTTGCGTTCAGCCGTCTCCGTCCTGCCGGGGATACCGTGTCCGCATCCTCCGGTGTGGCAAGCGGCCCGCTGCCGTTCATCCGCGTCTTTGACGAGGCAACGAATGCCGTGAAACAGGGCGGGAAACGGCGGGGGGCAAATATGGCGGTACTTGCCAGTACCCATCCGGATATTTTTGACTTTATCAGCGCGAAAAACCAAGGCGGCCTTGCCAATTTCAACCTCTCCGTTGGTTTTGATGCGCATTTCTTTGACTGCCTCAGGAATGGCCGGAGCTATGACCTGATCAATCCGCGGGACGGTTCGGTGTGGGCTGGCACCGGTGCCCGGGAACTCTGGTACACGCTCGGAAGAGCGGCATGGCAGACCGGGGATCCCGGTGTACTCTTTCTCGATGCTATCAATGAGAAGAACACCGTGCCGGGCCTCGGGACAATCGATGCAACGAACCCCTGCGGTGAGCAGCCGCTGCTGCCATTTGAGAGCTGCAACCTCGGGAGCATCAATCTCTCCCGGTGCATCGTGAAGGGGGAACTGGACGAAGGGATGGTGCTGGCGCTCACGGACCGCGGGGTGCGTTTCCTCGATGCGGTCATTGACGTGAACAGGTTCCCGGTACCGGCAATCCGCGCAAAGACCCTGCTGACCCGGAAGGTCGGGCTTGGCGTGATGGGGCTTGCCGACGCCTTCATCCTTATGGAGATCCCGTACGAATCAGCTGAAGCGCTCCGGTTTGCCGCTCGCACAATGGCGCTCATCGCTAGAAGGGCACGCGAGACCTCCCGGCAGCTGGGAGAGGAGAAAGGCTCGTTTCCGGCTATCAACCAGAGCATCTGGTCCGGTGCAATGCGCAATGCCACCGTGACAACGGTTGCACCCACCGGGTCCCTCCATCTCATTGCCGGGACAAGCAGCGGGATCGAACCGGTCTTCTCACTCGCCACAACCCGGCGGATGGGAAAGAGGATGGTCACCCTTGTGCACCCGCTTCTCAGGAAGTACCTTAAAACCCGGAGTTCCGGCAGGGACATCCTGGCCCATGTCAGGCGGACCGGAACTCTTGCCTCCGCGCCGGTGCCCGATGCGGTGAAGGAAATATACCGGACTGCAACGGAGATTGCCCCGGATCACCATATCCGCATGCAGGCAACGGTCCAGGAACATGTCGACAATGCGGTCAGCAAGACCGTCAACCTGCCGGAGGATACCGGCGCTGATGAGATCTGCCGGCTCTTCCTGCTTGCCCGCTCCCTCGGGTGCAAGGGGGTCACCGTCTACCGGTACAACAGCAAAAAGGACCAGGTACTCTCCCGTGGGTGTGAGATGTGCCGGGCTGATACGTGAATGGAAAATACAACGGTGGGCAGGGCAGGGATGCCGATGCAGCACATACCCAAATCCTGAACCGGCACCGGACCGGATGATGAAGGGAACGGTCCTTGCTTTTGCTGCCCCCCCATTTTTGCCCATTACCTGCCTGCACCCAAATGTTAACAAAATATCCCGGCCTATGTCCAATTGCTGATACCGGTGAAAAAATGCTACCCGTTCCTGATATCTGTCCCCCATGGCGGCACAGAAGTACCTGAACCTGTCCGCCCGCTGCTGCTTCTTTCGGATAAGGAACTCCGGTATTATTGTGATCCTGCTACCCGTTTGGTCTTCGGCTACAAGGACCAGGTCGAAGCATATATCGATACCCCTGTCTCCCGGATGGTTGTCGACCTCAACCGTCCCCCGCTGCCGCTTCCCCTGCGCGATCCTGACGGGATCATCAAGGTACGGACGATCGATGGCACGGAAGTCTGGCGTCCCGGGCTGGTGCCGGACATGCACCTCATCCACAGCCTGCTCATGGCCCATTACTTCCCGTATCACCAGCAGATCGATGAGCTCATCGACCGGCACCCGGTCAGGATTGCGTTCGACTGCCATTCCATGCTCGCGTACGGGTCGGAACGACAGGTGGATGCCAGGAAAGCACGCCCCCTGGTCTGTCTCGGGAACAATGGTGACCGAAACGGAAGGGCAAAAGAGGGCAGTATTGCCACGTGCAGCGAGGAGTGGGTAAACGCCCTTGCCGGTGTTTTCAGGGAAGAATTCTCGCTCGACAAAGAGGTTGCCATCAACAACCCGTTCTCCGGCGGTTTTATTTCAAACGCCCATTACTGGCACAAGGGTATCCCCTGGATCCAGATCGAGGTAAACCGGGCACTGTATGAACCGCCTCCATCTTCCGGCCGTCCCGAAGAGGAAACGGAGGAACGGGCACTCCTGTTAAAAGAAAAGATCTGGCATGTGCTGACGGTTTTCTGGGACCGGGTCCATGATTGACCGGTCCTTTGTGTTCTTCAAAAAAAATGCTTGCCGGTGCTGCCGGGAGGGGCATCCACCGCATCGTGTCGTTCAACGGAAAGGCAGCGGGTTGATATTCTGCGGTTGATGGTTTTCGATCAGATCCCGGAAGCGTTCGAAACAGGCAAGCTGCACGTTTTTCTTTTGCTTCCCGCTGAGGACCGGCATTACCGGACCGCAACCAGGCATGGTATTCATGGCACACCGGCCAGTTCTTCAAGAACTTCGTGATCGTTAAGGTCATACCACTCCTGGTATGCGTCGGCAACCGCAAACGTCCGGCCGGACCGGATGTTCGGGCAGACCAGGTGGTCCGCATGCCGGGATACGAGTGCGGCGGACGTTTCAGATGCGGTGGGCACGGCGACGATGATGCGTGCAGGGTTCCGGAGGCGTATGCCCTGTATCGCAGCGAGCATCGTGAAACCCGATGCAAGGCCGTCGTCGGTCAGGATGACGTTTTTCCCTTCCATCGCCGGAACCGGCCTCCCCCCGGCAAACCGGGCAACCCGTGCGCTGACATTTTCCCGGGTCTGTGCAACCGCTGCATTGACCTCCGCGGCCGAAAGCCCGAGTGCAGCCCGGAGCGGTTCATTGATCAGGACCTGACCGTCCCAGGTGACCGCCCCGAACCCCGACTCCGTGCTGCCGGGGACCCGGATCTTCCTCACAACAGCAAGGGACAGGGGTGCCCCGAGCGCCGCGGCAACTTCCCTGCCGACCGGTACACCTCCTGCCGGAATGGCCAGGACCAGCGAATCGCGGATGGCGGGAAGCGTTTTGATGAGCGCCCCCAGTTGTCGTCCCGCATCATGCCGGTTCTCAAAGACATATTTCCGTCCCCGGAGCCGGGGATTGTCGGTTATGTCTCCCATGATCGGTTGCTCTGGAACTTATCGCACATAAGGGTTACGGGACATTGCAAAACAAAAAACACATTTCCCCGGGCAGTACGGGACAGTATCCGGCTGCATGCCGTGATTTCAACCATGGCCGGCGTACTTCCAGCACCATCCAATGGGTTCCGTATGGAGGTGAAACCATGGAGGTACCGGAGGTGGCGTCCCTCTCCGCTGGTACCGGATGAGCGGGGCTGGACGTATGTGCAGAGCCGGCAGGTGGGTCCTCCCGGATTTGCAGTGATGGAGGGGGCATGTGTCCTTTTTATCACGGGATCCTCATCAGACCGTAAGGTAAGATTGAGGTATCTGCACGGTTAGAGATGGAAATCTAAAACCATAAATATGCCCGCACTATACTACTGCCCATGAGGGAGCGGAAAGAAAACGTGCGGAAGATCCTGCGCCAGCGAAAAGAGGCAATGATACCGGAAGACCGGCTCAGTAAAAGCCACAGGATCTGTCGTCATCTCATGGAGATCATCAGGAATGGCGAGACCGTCATGGTCTTCACGTCCAAGGAGAAGGAGGTCAATACGGAACCATTGATATTGACACTATTCAAAAAGGGAAACCCGGTTGTTGTCCCGATTATCGTCAAAGAAGACGTGAGCCTCCGGCTGTCATA